>SXGT01199898.1_pt1 | contig 20619 bp, 16 predicted proteins | sample 3176221 | NCBI WGS metagenome assembly SXGT01 (sample SAMN11356862, study PRJNA531348) | freshwater metagenome | isolation source: freshwater sample F1-120 | place: China: Fuxian Lake, Yuxi | collected 2017-12-25
CATCACGAGGAACACGAGAATAATCGCCTCGATCAGGGTTTTGACCACGCCTTCAATGGAAATTTTTACAAATGGCGTTGTGTCGTAAGCCACATCCCATTCCATTCCTTCGGGAATCAAGGGAGTGATGCGCTCCATCTCGGCGATCACGCCCTCTGCAGTGTCCAGTGCGTTGGCACCCGAGGCCAAACGAATACCAATACCCGATGCATTGCGTCCGTTCCAGCGGGGCAAAATATTGTAGTTCTCACTGCCGTAATCAATACGTGCCACGTCTTTCAGGCGCACAGTGGCGCCATCTCCAGTGGTTCGTAAAATGATTTGCTCGAAGTCTTCGGGTGTTTCAAGCAAGGTTTGTGCAGTGATGGTTGCAGTCAGTGTTTGACCCTTCACAGCCGGTGCACCGCCCAATTCACCCGCAGACACCTGCGCGTTCTGGGCCAGCACGGCATTGCGAATATCGCCGGGCGTCACCTTGAACTGATTCATCTTGTCGGGGTTCAACCAGATGCGCATGGCATAGGGGCTACCAAACACCTGTACCTCACCCACGCCGTTCACGCGGCTCATGGTGTCTTGCACATTGGTGGTGATGAAGTCGGCCAGTTCGGTAGAACTGTATGCACCATCCACTGCTGTGAAGGCGATCACCAGCAGGTAACCAGCTGAGCTTTTAGTCACCTGAATACCCTGGCGTTGTACCGCATCGGGCAGCAAGGGCACAGCCAGGCTCAATTTGTTTTGAACTTGCACCTGTGCAATGTCTGGGTTGGTGCCAGGCTCAAAAGTCAGCTCGATTCGCAGTCGACCGGTGGAGTCACTGGTGGATTTCATGTAGCGGAATCCATCCAGGCCAGTCATTCGTTGCTCAATCACCTGGGTGACCGAGTCTTGCAGGGTTTCAGCAGAGGCACCTGGGTAGGTGGCTTGAATGGTGACGGCGGGCGGTGCAATGGCCGGGTACTGCGCCACAGGCAAGTTGAAAATGGCCAACGCGCCGGCCAGCATGATAACTATCGCGATCACCCACGCAAAAATGGGGCGATCAATAAAAAATCGGGACATGGTACTACTCCTGCCAGGCGTTGTTTACTTGTTCTCAGAGTCGGAAAGGATTTCCACTTCCTGACCGGGACGAACTTTCTGGATACCTTCGACAATCAGGCGATCACCTGCCTGAAGGCCTTCTGCAATCAACCATTGGTCGCCAATGGCCCTGGCTGTCTCTACGCTGCGCTTTTCAACTTTGTTGTCCTGGCCTATTACGAAGGCAGAAGGCGCACCGGTTGCATCGCGCATAATTCCCTTTTGCGGCACCAGAATACCGTCTTCGCGCACACCTTCTTCAAGTGAGGCTCGAACATACATGCCGGGCAACAACTGTTGTTTCGGGTTGGGGAATACGGCGCGCAGTGTCACTGTGCCGGTGTTTTGGTCCACGGTTACATCGCTGAACTGCAGCTTGCCTTCCTGCGCGTAGCTGGAACCATCTTCAAGTTTCAGTGTGACTTTTGCCGCGTCCTTGCCAGCGCTTTTCAATACACCACTTTCCAGGTCGCGCTTGAGTTGAAGCAGTTCGCTGGTCGATTGTGTCAGGTCCACATAAATGGGATCCAATTGTTGAATGGTGGTCAGCGGGCTGGCTTGCCCCTGCTGTACCAATGCGCCCGGTGTAATGCTGGAGCGGCCAATTCGACCGCTGATGGGTGCAGTCACTTTCGTGTAGTTCAGGTTGATTTGTGCCGATTGAACCGCGGCTTTGCCCGAGGCCACATCCGCTTCAGCCTGTTTCAAGGCGGCATAAGCATCATCGCGTTCTTGCTGGCTTACGGCATTGAGCTTGGCCAGTTCCTGGAAGCGATCATTTCGAATTTTTGCACTGGTGAGGTTGGCTTCCGCCTTTTCGAGCATGGCTTTGGCACTGGCATATTCGGCCTGGTAAGTGGAGGCATCAATTTGATACAGGGAGGTGCCTGCTTTCACATCGCCACCCTCCTGAAACTGGCGTGCCTTGATAATGCCATTCACTTGGGGGCGCACCTCGGCGATGAGGTAAGGGCTGGTTCGGCCAGGCAATTCGGTGTAAAGCGACACTGGCTTTGCAGCCACCTCAAACACGCGAACTTTGGGCAAAGCGGGGGCAGCCGCGGCATTTGCACCGCCTTCTTGACTGCCGCAACCGGCCAGGGTCAACGTGCCAACAGTCAACAAGGCGCTGGTGCCCAGCGCCATTTTTCTTTTATTAATCATGGTACTACCTCGAAATTAACAATGCGGGAACAGTAAGTAGACTAGAATTCTGAATGAACGTTCATTTTTTCATTGAAAAAATTTGCTGTCAAATTGGGGTTTACCACTGGGCAGGAATGAGATTTGCTCAAAAGCCCTCTTGGGCTTCTAATGTGATCAATCAGTTTTATATCAGGGGGAAAAGATTTGGACCTTTCATCAATCGTGATTGTCGGCGGCGGTGCAGGTGGCCTGGAGCTGGCCTGCAAACTGGGGCGCAAGCTGGGCCCTGACCGCGTTACCCTGGTCGATGCCAAGATGTACCACATCTGGAAACCGTCGCTGCATGAAGTGGCGGCCGGTACGCTGGACATTCACCAGGAAGGTTTGTCCTATCCCATGTTGGCCCACAACAATGGTTTTAACTTTGTACTGGGCGCTATGGAGGGGCTGGATGCCCACGGCAAACAGCTTGAAATTGCAGCGGTTCGTGACGATGTGGGCGATGAGGTGCTGCCCAAGCGCGTGTTGCAGTTTGGAACGCTTGTGATTTCCGTGGGCAGTCAATCCAATTATTTCGGCGTGAAAGGTGCGCAAGACTTCACCATCTCGCTGGACGGGCCGCAACAGGCCGAGAGCTTTCGCTTGAAAATGCTCAAGCATTTGGCCACGCTCGATTTGCGCAAAAAACTGGATTCATCGGCAAGCTTGGACATTGTCATTATTGGTGCAGGCGCCACGGGTGTTGAGCTGGCCGCCGAACTGCGGGAAGCCAGCCATGTGCACAGCCGTTACGGTTTTAGCGGAATTAACGCAGCCAGCGATGTAACCATCACCATTCTGGAAGGAGCTCCCAGCATTCTGCCTGTGCTGCCAGAAAGTGTGTCGAGCGCGGCCTTGCGTTTGCTCGAGCAGCGCCACATTACGGTGGTCAACAATTGCAGGGTGGTGGAAATTTCATCCAAGCAAGTGGAGGACGCCAGTGGTAACCGGTACAAAGCTGATTTGTGCGTGTGGGCTGCCGGCATTAAGGCACCTGCCTGGCTGGCCAATTTGGGTTTGCCTGTGAACCGCAACAATCAGCTGGAAGTGGAGGGCGATTTGCGGGTCAAGGGTCAGCACCACATTTTTTCGCTGGGTGATTGTGCGGCCTGTGTGCAACCCGATGGCAGTATGGTGCCGCCCCGTGCGCAATCGGCGCACCAGCAGGCGGATTATATTTACAAAACCATCATGAATGCAGAGCGAGGCAAGCCAGCTTTGAGCAAGCCTTATTTGTACAAAGACCATGGCTCTTTGGTGTCGCTGGGTTCTCGCAGCTCGGTGGGCAGTTTGATGGGCGGATTATTCAAAGCCAGCAGCATGTTTGTGGAAGGTTTTTTTGCACGCAGCATGTACGCAAGTTTGCACTTGATGCATCACTATGCGGTGCTGGGCGGCATGAAAACATTCTTGTTGGCCATGGCGCGTTTTCTGCTCAAACGCGCCACACCCCTGGTGAAGCTGCACTAAGCCAGAATCGGCGGGTTTGTGGGCTAGTGGGCGCGCAGGTCGTCCACGGCAAGCTTGCCGAAATTCGGGCTTAGCAGGTAGTGCACCAAGCGTTTACCGGTCTCATCGGGATCGCTCAGCGAATTGCTGTCTTTTAACTGAATGAATCGCTGTTTGTTGGGGAAAAGCGATTCGTCGGTTTCCCGAATTTGTGTTTGCATGGCGGTGTCGATCACGCCGGGTGCCAGGCTGCAAATGGCGACATTCGGCAGTTGGTCTTGTTGCACAGCCCGAGCATGCATGTCGAGCGCGGCCTTGGTGGCGCAATACACGCTCCAGCCCGGGTAAGCACTTTGAGCAGCGCCACTGGATACATGCAGTATCCGAAGTTGCTGCGTGCCCTGAATTTTCCGGGCCAGCAAGGCGCTCAGGGCCAAAGGCACTGCAACATTGAGCTGAACACTTCTGGAAATATCGACAGTGGCTTGCGCACTCAATGGCCCTATTGGAGACACCAGGCCCGCGTTGTTAATTAAAAGCAATTGTGTTGCGTTTGCAATGAATTTCAGCAGTTGGGGGCTGCTTTCAAGCTGCTCAAGTGCGCCGGGTTGTGCCAAATCAAGGCTTATTTGCTGAAGATCTTCGTTGTATTGTTGTTGAAGTTCAGTGTTTTGTGATCGGGCAATGCCCAATACAGCATGCCCTTGTTGCAGAAGTGCGCGGGCAATACCCAAGCCCAGCCCTTTGCTATGCCCCGTCAAAATTGCCTTGATCATGGTTTTTGATTCAGTTTCAAATACAGAATAGAGCTGGCGAGCAACAATGTGACTGCATTGGCCACCACAACAGGCCATTGCTGCACCAACAAACCGTAAACAAGCCACAGAAGCACGCCCAAACAAAAACACGCGTACATGCCCAAAGAAATGCTTCGGGTGTCGCGTGTTTTCCAGCAATACACCACCTGCGGAATAAACGAAAAGGTGGTGAGTGCTGCGGCCACAAAGCCCAAGGTTTGGGCCCAATCCAGCTGCATCAGTCGGCCTGTATTTTCTGGGCTGTTTCCTTGTAGGCAGCAATGCGCCCGCCGCCGATGGCAATCGCTTTGTTGATCGCTGCACGGGCTTCATTCTTGCGGTCCAGCTTGATCAGAGTTTCCGCCAGGTTGTTCCAGGCATCAGCCATGTCGGGGTACACACCCACTGCCTTGCGGTAGTGCTGTTCGGCTTCCACATAACTTTTGGCCCCATAGGCCAGGTTACCCAAGCCAAAATGAAACCAGGGCTCGGTGGGCCAGGTTTTCGCACCCTGTAGGTAAGCCTGACCGGCTTTCTCTGTGTTGGAGCGCTCAAGCGCAACCGCTGAATTCAGATAGCCTTGTGCATTCACGTAGCTGGGTGGTTCGGCGGTGGTTTTAATCACGGTAAAGCCCCAGTTCTGTGAGCGTTCCCAAAGTTTCAAAAAGGTGGCCACGGGGATCAACTCACGTTCCTTCGGGCCAGAGCGCAAAACCATGCTGTTGCTGCCAGGCTCGTAACCCACCACCACGGCGTAGTGCCATTGCGGTGCAATCGGCAGTGAAAGATTCAGCAAAACCACCACGGGTGCGCCAGCATTCAGGGCGTCAAACAGTGCGGGAAGTTTGGGTTCAATTTGGTAACTCAGGTAGCCCAAGCGGCGGGGTGCAGCCAGCATTTCAAGTTGCAAGCTGCCTTGGCGGCCAGGCAAGTAAACCAGCTCAGCCAGTTTGTTCGGATCGGTATTTTCACCGGCATGGTTGAGCACCATGGCCAATGTTGACGGGCCGCAGTAAAACTCTTCCTGTGCGAAAAACGGCACGTTTTTGAGTTCAACAGGTGCTTGGGTTTGAACGGTGTTTTGAAGGTCTTGCGGGACTGTTGGCAAAATTGAACAAGAGGCCAACAGCCCTACAAGTACAGCTGAGCCCGCCAAGCGGGCCCAGGCGGTACTGGAAAAACGTAATTTCATCGAACGGAACGGGTAAACGGAAATACCTTGGTCAGGCCAAGAATGTCGGTTACCAACAAAATAATGAAGACAGTAAATAGTACACCAACAATGCCGGCACCTGCGGGTGCGTTCTCAATGTGGGCGGCAAGCTTCTGGGCTTCTTCTTCTGTCATGGAATCCACACGGGCCTTGGCAACTTCAGGGCTTACACCATGAGCTTGCAGTGCTTTGGCAATGTCTTCACGATCGAAGAATTGCTTGAGTTCGGAGCGGTCTTGCTGATGCATGGCAACCGCTTCTTCGGTGCTCACGATTGCTGCGTGGGCTGGTGCCACAATAAAGCTGCTTGAAAAGCTCAACAAAACTGCCATTGCTGTTGCGCGCATAGTTTTAGTCATTTTATTACTCCATCATTCTTGTGTGTGGGAAAGACCATCATAGGGTTAAACAAGCTTTACTGCTTATTTATTCCGAGTCAACCAAACGAAGGCCGTTGCGTTTTAGTTGACATCACGGCAAGGAGGATTTGTGATGAAAACTCGATTGTTCAGGATTTTTTCGGCCAGTTTTGCAGTTCTGACTGGTCTTGCTCTGGCCCCCATGCAGGCTCAGGCCGTCAACATCTCTATCGGTGTGGGCGGGGAAGTGCTTCCCGGGGTGTATGGCTCAGTCAATATCGACAACGGGCGCTACCCAACGCTGGTGTATGCAGAGCCCCTGATTGTGACTCGTCCGTCACGTATTTTGTCACCGGTGTACTTGCATGTACCTCCGGGACACCTGAAAAAATGGGGTCGCTATTGTGGTCGTTACGACGCATGTTCACGGCCGGTTTATTTCGTGAAGTCTCGCGATTACTACGACTTCAGCCCGCGTTACATTGAGCAGCGCTACATTTACCGAGACCGCGTGACCTACGTGAATCGTGGTGGCTATGACCGTCGCGACTACTATGACCGCAGGGATTACGACCGCCGCGACTATGATCGCCGTGATTACCGTGAGTATCGCCGTGACCACGATCACCGTGGGCACGGCAAACACTGGAAGCATGATGATCGAGGCCATGGACATGGCAAACATGGTCGAGGTCGAGACGACTAAGTTGTAAACAATAAGTTTTAGTTTCACTTCACAAAGCCGGCTGGTTCAGCCGGCTTTTGTTTTTTTACCAGCACAGGTTAATCATTTGTAAGTAAAAAGCTGACATAATGTAAGGCTTAATGTTTTCAATCAATTGTTTGATTGGTTTTTGAATGGACATCGCGATAAGCTTTATCTAGTTGAAATATAAGTGAAATATTTTTCCTTTACCCAAATAAGAGGGTAAAATTCATCCTATTCATTCCTATTATTCCCAGTGTTGAATGGCAAAGTGATTAGGTAATATTTTGATTAACACTTTTTGACTAACCCATTCGACGAAGACAAGCCCATCATGAAAAATCAGTCCAAATTACGTCAGCGAGGCGCGCTCATGATCGAGCTGGTGCTGACACTGCCAATTTTGCTGGCTGTGATTTTCGCGATCGTGGAGTACTCGGTGCTGTTGGGGGCCATGTTGATCATGAACAACACCACCAGTGAGGCCGCGCGGCAAGCCACGGTGTATCGCAGTGGTTTTGCAGTCGGCGACTATGAAAGCCTTGCGCAAGACGCTTTGGAAGACCTGCTGCCCACTTACGTGGGTTCTTTCCGGGAAAGCGTTGTGCCTTCCGTGAATTCGTTTGCCTGCGGCGACTCAACCTGCCTGCGGGTGCGTCTTGATTATCCCAACTACAGCAGCAACCCACTGGTCGGTAATTCCTTTTTCATTCCTTTGCCTGAGAATTTGTCAGCAGAGTCCACAACACGTGTGGAGCCCAACGATGGTTAAGCCCAATTCTCTGCAATCGCAACGCGGTGCCTATTCAATTTTGACGGTGTTTGTGCTCATCATGAGCATGGGCGCTATGGGTGTTCTGGCCGTGGGGCACATGGCTTGGGAAAAAACCCGCTTGCAAGGTGTTGCTGACCTGGTTGCCCTGACTGCCGCCCGCCAAATGGCCAACGGGCCTGAGTTTGCCGAGGCACAGGCCATAGCCCTGGCCAACGGTGTAAGCGCCGACGACGATTTGACCATTGAGTGCATTATCGACGATGCACCCACCAATGATTGCGACAACTCCATCACCAGCCGGGTCACGATTGTTCGCCCGGTCAATGGTTTGCTGGTGTTTTTGCCAAACCGTGAGGTGACCGTGCTGGCCGAAGCAACCGTGGCACCCACGGTGGTGGGGTCGGTATCCAGTGGCCTGGTCAGTGTGGACACCAATCAGTCTGCTTTGCTGAATGGTTTGTTGACTGCCCTGGGTGGGGGCGCAATCAATTTGAATGTGGCCCAGTGGGGTAGTTTGCTGGGCAGCGACATTCGCGTTGATTTACTGGCCTTGGCCACTGAACTGGGTGTGGCCAATGTGAATGATTTGTTGTCGTTGAACGTGTCGGCATTGGGCTTGCTGCAAGACGCTCTGGTGGTGGGCAATGCCGATGCAGTCGACAAAATGGAAGTTGAAGGCATTCTGAGTGCCTTGAGTGGACCGTTGAACAATGTCAACGTGACTGTGGGTGATCTCGTGGCCCTCGATTTATCCGGTCGAACCAATACCACGCTTGACATTAACCTTGGACAACTGGCGCAGGTGACTGTGCTGAATGCTGTGGAAGGTGTGGGTTATGTGTTGCCTATTTCATCGGGTTTGCTGAATCTGGATGTCGGCGTGAATATTCTGGAAGCACCACAGGTATTTGTAGGCCGAAAAATGCCTTATAAAAACCCGATCGCCACGGGCCGAACGGCACAGGTTGCGTTGGATGTTCGTGTTCGCCAGCCTTTGAATATCAACCTTGCACTTGTCAGTTTGAGCGCGCTTGATCTGGGGCTTCAACTGCGTGTAGCCGGTGGCCTGGCCGAGGTGAATGAATTGACATGCAGGTATCCGCGCACAACCAACAACATGGTAATGACCGTGGTACCCGCCGTGGCCGAGGTGTGTATTTCTGACAGCGCGGGTAACTTGAATACCACTGTCGGCGCGCTGGAATGTGGCGCACCAGCCGATATTCTGGATGTGAATTTTCTGGGTTTGGTGAATGCCGGTGTTACTTTGGCGGCTGAGACCAGTTTGCGCTCTGACCCTGTTCAGCACAGTTTTGACGGGGTAGCGCCTTTCAGCGAAACGATTGAACTCAGCGTGGGGGAGTCACTGGGCAATTTGCTGCAAAACACAGAATTGGACCTTGGTATTGAACTTCCGCTGGTGGGGCCACTGATCAATGGCGTTGTGAACGGTTTGGTGAACTTGTTGCTGAATGCGCTTGAACCCGTGTTAAGTCCCATTCTGGGACTGGTGGGCAATATTCTTGATGGTTTGCTACAGGTGTTGGGTGTGGATTTGAACACGGTCACCGTGAATGTGGATTCCATGGACTGTCAAAGCGTGGTTTTGACGCGTTGAAATCTATATCAGTCCACCGGTACGGCATCGTTTTTTTGCAGGCCGTAAACGGCCGCCAAGGCTGTGCCGGCCAACACCACCAAACCGCCGACCAAAGTGTGCCAACCCACGGTTTCATCTAGAAAAAGGTTACCCCACAGCACGCCGAATACCGGAGTTAAAAAGGTGACGGTAAGTGCCGAGGTAGGCCCAATGTCCATCACTAGTCTGAAGTACAGCAGGTAAGCCACACCACTGCACAACACACCCACACCGAGAATTGCCAGCCAACTGCTCATGGCGGGCATTTGTTCAGGCAGGTTAAATGGTACAAAGGGCATCAAAATAAACGAACCCATCAGCAAGCAACCAAATGCGTTGGTGAGCGGGTCAATGTCGCTGCCCAGGTATTTCGCCATGTTGGTGGCAATGCCATAGCAAGCCGCAGCGCCCAGTGCCGCAGTTACACCCAGCCCAGTGCCTTCTGTGTTCAGGGTTGCCGCATCAAAACCCACAATAATTGCCACGCCCAGTAAACCCAAGACAAGCCCAAGCAAGGCCATGGGCGATGGCACGGCGCGCGTCCACACCAGGGCAACAAGCGCAGCCCAAATTGGCGCAGTGGCGTTGATGATTACCAGCACCGATGCTGTGACCGTGAACGAGGCGTAGGCCACCAAAGTGAAAGGCAGGGCGGAGGCAAATACGGCAATCACCGCAATTAACTTCCAGCGCTTGGCAACCTGGGTTTGCTTGCGGGTGAGTGCAAAAAGCCCGCCCAGAAACAGTGCACCAAACATCACCCGAAGCGCCGCCATGAAAGCAGGTGCCATATCGGTAGCCGCAATTTTGTAGAACACGAAGGATGAGCCCCAGATCATGGACAGCAACAACAATCGCAGCGCACTGGCTTGACTCATGGTTTTCAGCAGGTGGTGAGTGAATGCGCAAGTATGCTTAAATTAGGCCTCCCCTTGAAGGGTTTCGAGAATAATTCTCAAAAAAATTTGAACATTTTCGGGCAATGGCGCTCAAAGTGGGCTGTGCAAAGAAGCAGCAGTCAAAGGACTAACAATGTGGTTGGTGAAGTACGCATTGCGAAGACCCTACTCCATGGGCGCGTTGGCAATTCTCGTGTTCATTCTGGGTTTGTCGTCCCTACGGCAATTGCCGGTCGATATTCTTCCTGAAGTAAAAACTCCGGTGGTGAATGTGGTGTGGACCTATCAGGGCTTGAATGCCCGTGAAATGGCTACCAAAATCACCTCGTTCTCCGAGTTGGCTTTGCTCAACAACGTGGACAACGTGAAGGAAATTTCTTCAGAAACGTTCAATGGCGTTGGACTGGTTCGGGTGGTGTTTCAAAACAACGTGGAAATTGATGTGGCCTTGTCCCAGGTTGGAGCAATTTCACAAACCATCTTGCGCCGAATGCCCGCTGGCACCAGCCCGCCAATTGTGGTTCGCAACTCCTTGTCCAGCCGGCCCATCCTCAGCATGGTGGTCTCTTCCGACACGCTCAGTCAAAGCCAGTTGGCCGATTATGCCCGCATTCAGTTGCGCGGGCAGGTGCAAAGCATTGGCGGTATGCGGCTAACCTTGCCGTATGGCGGTGCAACCCGCCAGATCATGATTGATTTGAAGCCCGATGCACTTCCTGCCTTTGGGCTTTCCGCTGCCGATGTGGCACAGGCTGTTAACCAGCAAAACCTCACCCTGCCTTCCGGCAATGTGCGCGAAGGGATGCGCGACATGCAAATTTCCGTGGATGCAAGCCCGGAAAGCGCCGAGGTGTTTGCCAACCTGCCGATCAGCGCGAGGGATGGCCGAATCATCAAGCTTCGTGATGTGGCCGATGTGCGCGATGGAGGTGCCATTCAAACCAACCTGACTCGGGTGGACGGCAGCAGCGCCGTGCTGGTGTCGATGATCAAAATTGGCGATGCGTCCACCACAGAAATCATCGAGAAAGTGAAGGAACGGTTGCCGGAAATTCAAGCCGCTGCCCCAGCAGGTGCGAAAATCACACCCATTTTCGATCAGTCCATTTTCGTTCAAAGTGCGGTGGACATCATCGCCAAGGAAATTCTGATCGTGGGTTTTCTCGTGGGCCTGGTGGTGTTCATCTTCCTGGGGTCGATCAAATCCAGCCTCATTGTTCTGGTGTCGATTCCACTTTCACTGCTGGTCGCGGTGATTGCCGTGAAGCTGACTGGGCACACGCTGAACCTGATGAGCCTGGCGGGTCTTGCCCTGGCGGTGGGTATTCTGGTGGACAACGCCATGGTTGAAATTGAAAACATCAACCGCAATATTGGCCTGGGGCTGAGTGCACCGCAGGCAGCACTGGCCGGGGCCAAGCAGGTGGCGTTCCCCGAATTCGTGTCTACCTTGTCCACCTGCATTGTGTTCACGCCCATTTTCTTGCTGGAGGGCATTGCGGGTTATGTGTTCCAGCCATTGGCCATCACAGTGATTGCTGCATTGGCGGCGTCCTACTTCTTTTCAAGAACTGTGGTGCCCACCTTGGCTGCGCTGAATCTCGGCAAGAATGACAAGCATTACAAGGGTTTTCACAAACTTGAAGCATCCATCGACCGTTTGGGTGACGGCATTGCCAACCGACTGCCTGCCTTGCGCGCCAAGTGGCCCGTGGTGGCCTTGGTGGTGGTCTTGATTGTGGCCAGCGCTGGCACTTTGTTGGCCATCAGCCCGCAACAGTATTTCCCGCGCACCGATGCGGGTTTGTTGAAGCTGTACGTGCGTGGCCCGGCAGGCACGCGTGTTGAGGAAACTGCCAACAAGTTTGCACAGGTCCAAACCACCATTCGAGAATTGATTCCTGAAGATGAAGTAAAGCAGATCGTGGAATTGATCGGGCAGCCCGACCCGGTGAACATGTCTTGGGTAGACACCATGACCATTGGCAGTTTCGATGGTGAAATGCTGATCGAGTTAAATCCCAAGAAGGCCAGCACGTTTGAGTATCAAACCTTGCTGCGCAAGGAACTGACTGAACGTTATCCCGATTTCAAGTTTTTGTTTTTGCCTGCGGACATTACCAATCAAACCTTGTCGGGCCTAACACCCACCTCGGCTGAAATTCGGGTGATTGGAAGGGATGTGCCTGGCAATATGGGCATTGCGCAAGAGTTGCTCAAGAAACTGGATGGCTCCAGTGACATCAGTGATTTGATGTTGCGGCAGGTGGGCAATTTGCCGGAGTACGTGGTGTCGATTGATCGAGACCGTGCCCTTGCCTTGGGCATTACTTCGGCCGATGCCTTGCAAACCTTGTTGGGTGTATTGGGCACAGGCGGCACGGTCGCACCCAGTTATTGGTCCGATCCCCGCGCGGGTATTTCGTATGTGGTGCAGGTGCAAGCACCGTTGCAAACCATTAACTCGGCTGACGATTTGCTTCGTTTGCCAATTACCACGCCCGGCGGAGAAAGCATTCAACTGGGCGCGATAGCAACCATCACACCACGCACCGTGCCGGCCACGGTGGTGCGTTCTACCCTGCAGCCAGTGGTGAGCGTGCTGGCCAATGCGCCTGGTGCAAATTTAAGGGGTCTCGCCGAGCAATCCCAAGAGGCGGTGGCCGAGTTGCAGTCGCGTTTGAAACCGGGCAACAAAATAGAGATCAACGGCCAGGCCACGGCAATGACCGAGGCCTTCGGGGAACTCGCGATTGGTTTGCTGGGTGCCTTGGCCTTGATTGTGCTGGTGATGGTGTTCAACTTTCAATCGTGGGTTTTGCCTTTTGTGGCCTTGAGCAGTTTGCCGGTGGCGCTGTCCGGTGCAGTGGCTGCCTTGTATGTCACCGGGACGCCGATCAGCGTGCCTGCACTCATGGGCTTGATCATGACCATGGGCATTACCACGGCCAACAGCGTGTTGCTAACCTCGTTTGCGCGTGATGCCTGGGTGCAGGGCATGGGTGCCTGGGATGCCGCATTGCAAACCGTGCGCCAGCGAATTCGTCCAATTTTGATGACCGCATTGACCATGATTGTGGGCTTGATCCCGATGGCCACTGCGCTGGGGCAGGGCGCTGAGCAAAATGCGCCACTGGCCCGCGCGGTGATTGGTGGCTTGATGACAGGCTCGGTGGCTACCTTGATTTTGGTGCCTTTGATTTTCACATTTGCAATGAAAAACGCAGTACCCGGCAAACCGCTGGTTGAGGAGTAAACCGTGGATAAAACAGGCGTGAGTAAACCATTTTTAATTGGCGCTACCGTGACAGTGTTGGTGGCAGCGGGCGCTGGTTTTGTGTATTGGGGGCAGGACGCCAAAGCGAATTTAAAACCTGCCCAAGACCAGGCAAGCATGCCTGTGGTCAATGTGGTTCAGCCTGCCCTGTCGCAGGCCAGCAGTGACATTCAATTCGCAGCAAGGCTAGCCCCTTCGCGCGAGGCCAGTTTGTTTGCCCGCAGTTCAGGTTTTGTGGAGGCACGCTATGCTGACATTGGCACACGTGTCAAAGCGGGTGAAGTACTTGCACGTATTTCAGCACCCGAATTGGAGGCTTCGCTGAATTCTGCACGGGCGGCACTGAATCAACGCGAAGCAGAATTGCTGCTTGCAACACGCAATCGCGAGCGGGTTGAGCCTTTGGGTACTGCGGGTGCAGTGTCGGCCCAGCAAGTCGATGAGTTGATGGGCATTGAAGAAGTGGCCAAAGCCAATTTGAATGCTGCAAAAGCAGAGGTGGCCCGCTTGCAAAGTGAATTGACCTACCTGACCTTGAAGGCACCTTTTGATGGTGTAATCACCGAGCGCAATATTGACCGGGGCGACAGGGTGAGCCCCAATGACACACGCATGCTTTACCGAATCATCAACAGCGATGTGATTCGGGTGCAGGTGGATGTGCCGCAACCCCAGTTGTTTCGCATTGAGCAGGCCAGCAAAGCCAGCCTGATCATTGCCGAGCGCCCGGGCCAAATGATTGCCGTGAATTTCAAGCGATCTTCTCAGGAATTGCGTGCGGACACTGGCACCGTGCGAATTGAATACGAGTTTGATAACCGTGAACTGGCCTTACCTGCCGGTTTGAATGCCAGTTTGAAAATTGAATCAAACGGCAAAGGCAACAGCGTTACGGTGCCTGCCAACACCATTGTGTATCGGGATGGTGGCGCTACTTTGGTGGTGTTGAATGCAGACAACCAGGTTGAGTTCAGAAAAATTACCTTGGGTAAAAATTTCCCGACCACTGTGGAGGTTGTGCAGGGCGTAAGCGTTGAGGACCGCGTGGTGGTGAATCCCAACGCTTTGCTGAAACCAGGCCAGCAGGTGGAAGTGGCGAAGCCCGCAGCAAGCTGATAGCCCAGGTTCGGCAATTCGCTAGTGTGCTTCGTCTTCCATGCGCTTGCGAAATTCAATGGTGTCGCCATCGGCCAGCAGCTGAGTAATTTTCAAAGGTGCACCGGTGGCATCAAGAGTCAGCAAGCCGACTCCACTGCCGTTGACCAAGCGCTCGCCACGACTGCCATGGTCGGGTTTGCGCGGCACAATGCGCATTTTTCGGCGTTTGGTGAACCAGTTCAAAGGTGACCAAGGGGCATACAACCATCGATTCATGCGGTCGAGAATGTCGAGCAGTTTGCGCGGAAACTCATTTCGAAAACCACTGCTGGTAATTTGCCAAATATTGGGGCTGTTTTTCTTGCTGCGAAGTTCCACTTCATAAGCGAATGAATAGTGCACATCGCCAGAAAGAATCACAAAATTTTGGGGTGTTTTGCCATGGCGAAACAGGTTCAACAAGGTGTTGGCTGCGCCGCGGTGGGCCATCCAGTTTTCGGCATCTACCATCAAGGGTTTGCCAAACCAGGTGAACACTTTTTGTATGGTTTCAATCAGTTTGACGCCGAATATTGGGGCTGGCGACACCAGCAACACGGCATCATGACCAAGCAGCCTTTGCTGCAACTCGGACAGTGATTCCCAGTCCATCAGTCCGGAAGGGTGTGCAGGGTTGAATTCCGACCGCCAGCGGTTGGTTCGCGTGTCGATCACCATCAAAGCTGGCTTGGTGTCCCATTTGTATTGCCAGCCGCGAAAGGCAATCAACTCGGAAATCAGATCTTCGTGCGCTTCCTCGCCGGGCAATTGTAGCGCCTCATCGCAGCGCTTCATCATGTCATCGGAAAAGTTTTCTGGCGCATTGCCCCAGGCCTGACACACCAGGTAAGCCACCAGCGCATTGCCAATGATGCGGCGGGAGAATGGCTCACCGTAAGCAGTTTCTTCCCACTCGGCACTCAGGTTCCAGTCGTCGGTGATGTCGTGGTCGTCGAACATCATGGCCACTGGTATGTGGGCCATCAAGCGGTGCACACAGTCCAGTTCGGCGACAAATTCTTCCATCGCTTCCAGTTGTGCTTCATAGCGTTCTGCAAATTCGGTGGGCACTTCCGGTGGGATGGTCATGTCCGTGTAGCGCCAGGGAATGGGCGACCACACCAACAGGTACATGGCCATGACTTCAGACAGGGAGATCAAATGGTTTCGGGCACTGTCAGTGGTGAACACCGGTTTTTTCACACCCGTGAACAGCACGGTGCGAATGTCTTTGTTGGCCCTGGTTTTTGGCAACAATTGATCGCGCGTGTAATAGTGCGGCTGTTCGCGGTGCAGGGTATGGCTGCTGTGCAGTTGGGTACCGGGCAAAGGCTCGGCTGGCGAATTCAATTCGTTGAGCAAGCGGTGTATGGCCACCAGCATGGGGCCCGCTACATCGTCGGTGTAAATTTGATCGCCACCCATCATCAGCAGCGCTGGCCATTCGGTGGGTGTGGCAGCCAGTTCCAGCAAGTGTTGGTCGGCCCGAACCAGGCCATCGCCTGCCGAGCTGTCTTCCTTGCGGGCGTAATGCGGCTTGCGGCAAGAACCGTGTAATACGCTGCGAACCTGGCTGTGAATGACAAACCCCAGCGTGCTTCTGCCGGGGTAAAGCAGATGTGGCGATTCCTGGGTCAGGTTGATCCATTCGCCATCTGCCCCATGTTTGTAGCTGAGTTCATAGCCTACCCAAGTGTCAGCAGGCAGAGGCATGTTCAAAGGCAGGTCGATCAGGTGAATGTAATAGTGCTCGGCCACTTTTAATTCACGGCAATGCCCGCGAATTTCATGCACCTGCGAATCGTGTTTGTCCGGGAACAGGGAAAGCCGCCATTGCACGGGTCGGGATGTGGCCAACCACAAAGTGATTCGCTCGCTTTGCATGCGACGCAACACGGGGCCAGCCAGAAGGGTGTTGATGCTCATACTGCGATTGAGGTGAGGTGTGGGAACAATGCACAAACCCTATCAACGTTTAGCTAGTAATTTGGTGGACAGCCCACACATGGGTTACCCCTTGCAAGCCTCCAAGGCGGCAGTTTTGCTGCCTGCTTTTTGAATGCAGGTTTTCAGGCTATCCAGATTGGGCAGGGTTTTGCAGTGAGGCACATCGACCAGCGGCTGTGCGCTGTTAAAGCCGCAAGCGTAATAGGACGTCACCGGATTCACCGGTTTGTTGATCACTTTGTTGCACACCGGTTTCAGGTTGTTGTTGACCCAGTTGTCGTAGGTACTGGACTCTTTCTCGAATTCAGCTTTGTCTGCATTCAACTGGTCAGCCTGAAGGTTAAAGGTGTTCACCGCTTCATTGAAATTCGCAACTGCCTTTTGATCGGGCTTGCCCGCATCCAGTTTGGCCTTCTGGTTTTGCAAGGCAATGCGCCGCTCGCTTAAGAGTTTCTCGCTGCCACGCAGGTCGCTGGCCCGTTGCTCTAGCGTGTTGAATCGCTTTAAACCCTGTTGCTCCAGCTGTAAACAGGCCCGCAAGTCGCCTTCTTCAACCTGAGCCGGGTTTGGGGTTTGGGCTTGCAAGGCGGGGCTGATCAGTAAGAATATCAGGGAGCAAGCGAGTGTCGAAATGTGCATGATGCAGGTCAATGAATTAAATTCAATGACCTGATCGTAGCAGATCTGGCGAATTAAAATTCGGCTTGCAGTGTTGCCCGCAACGTTCTTGGCGCGCCTGGTTGCAAGGTGAAATCAGTGGACTGGAAATAGTCTTTGTTGAACACATTGCCCAAGGCCAGCCTGGCCTCCCATTGTGTGCTGCCTTGTTGGAAGCGGTATCGCGCACCGAGGTCCAGTACTGTGAAAGCCGGAATGCTCCGCGTGTTGGTGGTGTCATAAAACTGCTTGCCAACATGGCGAACATTGGCCAAAACTGCCAAGCCGTCATATCCTGAAACATCCATGTCAGCTCCTAACACAAGCACCTGCTCGGGCACAGACACGGGCGTTTTTCCGACACTTGCCGGGTCAAGCGCCGACTTCAGTTGGGCATCAAGGTAAGTAAAGCTTGCGTAGGTGCGAAGACCTTTGGCAGGTTCGCCAAACACATCCAGCTCCAGACCGGTGTGTTGTGCAAGGCCGGCTTCTCCAAAAATCAAGGTCACAGGGTCTGTGAAAAGGGAGGGGCGTTCGATATCAAATAGAGCAGCAGTCCATCCGTAGTTGACGGCTTCATGTTTTATTCCCAACTCCATGCCCTCGGCCACACCCGGCGGTATCACCTGTCCCGCATTGGCTGAGGTTATCGGGGCCACTGCGCCTTGTTCTACAGCACTTTGATAATTGCCATACACAGAGGTTTGACCCGAGAGTTTGTACAGCACGCCGACAGCTGGCGACCAGTCGTCTGCTTTGTATTTTCGCTCTGTACCGGCTGGGGTGGGTGCTGCGTAATTAAAATTGGTGACATCAAATCGCGTATGGCGTGCGCCCACGGTCACCAGTAACTGCTCATCAAGCAGCCCAATCTCATCTGATAAAATCAATCCTTGTGTGCGCACTTCATTGAACTTGAAAAATGTGCCTGTTCCGGTCACTTCAGGTGCTGGACCGTTGTAACTGTCCGGGTTGTAAATATTCACATTTTTTGGGGTGTAGGTCGCTGAAATACCAATGTCGGAAAATTCGTTCTCTCGCCATTGATCATTCAGCGCCACGGTGAACCTGTGAGTGGTCGATCCCAGTTCAAGGGTTTTGTTCAGTCCAAGGTCAATGTTGTAGTTGTCGCCCCACTGGCTGCGTCCTTCCTGTGCAAAAACGCTTTCTGTTCCGTTGCCTTGAGTGTCGTTCAAGGTAATGCTTGCGCCGACATATCGTTCATTTTCGTTGACCAGCCCAAGTACCGCAAAGCCTTTCAGGCTGTCCGAGAAATCATGTTCAAGCTTTGCCCTGAAAAACTCGGTTCTGTCTTCACGGGTATCCCAGTCACCGCCGCTGATTCTAGAGCCCTTTGGGGCTACCGGGACTGCTACTCCCGCCGGTAGAAAGTAACCGCCTGTGCCGCCTTCCAAGGTGTGATCCAGATTGCCATATTGCACATCCAGATTCGATGCAGTACTGCGCCAGTTCCAGGCCAGGTGTGCGATACGATTGCTCTCATCGATGTCTTCAATGGCAGTTTCGCCTTCGCGAACGGCCAGGTTAATTCGCAAGCCTTGTGATTGGTCTGCGCCGAATCGCCGGCTGATGTCTGCACTGAATCCTGCTTGTCCCAAGCCTGCCAGCAGGCCAGTGAAGCGGTTCAACTCATCGTTGAGTGGTTTCTTGGACACATAATTGACTGTGCCACCCACGCCGCCCAACACACTGGTGAAAATTGTTGTAGGGCCTTTCAACACTTCAACCCGCTCCAGAATTTCGCTGGGGTAGCGACGCGATGCAATGGTTGAGAAACCGTCATAACTGGACTCGAAGGGTTCCAGGCGGAAGCCACGCAGGCGACCGGCGGTGGCACCGTTAATGGTCGCTGCATTGGTGGTGACAAACGAGGCGTCGCGTTGAAGAATTTCGTTGGAGTCAAATGCAATTTGATTGCGTATTGAGGTTTCTGTAATCGATTTGATACTGAGGGGTGTGTCGAACATATCCCGATTTCCGAGCACGCCGATGTTGGCACCGCGTGCCACCTGTCCGCCCGCGAATTCCTCGGGCAGTGAAGATGTATCAACAGTGCCTTGAACGACTACAGCACCCAGGGTTGGGTTGACTGCTGCCCGAATCACCGTGCCTCTGGCAGTGCGTTCCGCCTGAAGACCGGTGCCCTGCAGAATTTGCTCCAGTGCACTGGATGCGCTCAACGCACCGCGGGCGCCAGCAGATGATTTACCGGTGACGAGTGCGTTGTCATAGGAAATGGTCTCTCCACTGGTTTTAGCCCAGTTGTTGAGCGCCGATTGTAGGCCAGAGGGCGCGATGTCGTAACTTTGAGTTTTACTTACTTTGTTCTGAGGGGTGGCCTGAGCCTGAGCTGTGGCGGTGAACCCGGCCGATAACATCGACACAATGGCGAATGATAAAACGGTGCGCAGTGCGCAAGGGTTGATTCGGGAAGTTGAAGCGTTCATTGTTGAGACCTGAATAAATGGATTCCAACAGGTATGCCGAATGAAACCGAGAATCCCTCAAAGCATGGGTTTCTTTTTCAGGGCTGGGTGTTCAACAACTGAATTTGTTGGTCAGAAATACTCAGCTTCACTGGAAGTGTTCTCTCCAGCGTGCTTAAGCTGTCAATGACAGACTGGTGATTCTTGATTTGAAAAACACCCGACACTTTCAGGCCCGCTGCTTGGGGGGCCACCTGTAAATCCATTTCGGTATAGCGTTGCAGTTCTTGCACAAATTGACCCAGATTCATGCTTTCGACCTCAAGAACCCCACTGGTCCATCCATCTGCCTTCAAATGAGAAAACCACTGCCGCTCGATCTGATGGCTGGAATTGACCTCAAAGCTTTCTCTCGATTTCGCGATGCGCGTAGTATTGGATTGACTTCTGATTCGGACAGCACCTTCGGTGACATGCAAAAGTACTGAATCGCCAGACTCGCGTCGAAGAATGAATCGGGTACCCACTGGCTCAAAAACATGTCCATTCACGTCAACTTGTAAAGTACGTGCACCAAACCAGTGACTGGAATCCGTTCCTGTGGAAATTAAAACTTCACCCTTGATCAAGTGAATGGCGCGTTTAGTTTGATAAAAAGACACCTCTACTTGTGAATCTGTGTTGAGGGTAATTTCAGTGCCGTCCGGCAGCGTGTGGCGACTTTTTTTCCCTTTGGCCGTTTCAAACGCTTCGGAATAGCCGGGTTGCTTGAATTGCCAAACTGCACCGGCACCAGAAATCAAAAGCAAAGAGGCCAAGCCACCTTTCAAAAAACTTCGACGTTTTTGTTTGCTGGAATTTTGCCGATCGGCAACTTTTTGAAGCGCTTGATGCGCAAGGGTGTGATGACCTCTCAGAGAATGAAGCATCGATTGCGCCTGTTGAAGCGATTGCCAAGCAGCATGGTGCGTGGGGCATGATCGCAACCATTCTTCAAACGCGCGCTGCCTGTGAGAGCTCCAGGTGTCAGGGTTGCCAAGTTGAAC
>SXGT01907000.1_pt1 | contig 20618 bp, 16 predicted proteins | sample 3176221 | NCBI WGS metagenome assembly SXGT01 (sample SAMN11356862, study PRJNA531348) | freshwater metagenome | isolation source: freshwater sample F1-120 | place: China: Fuxian Lake, Yuxi | collected 2017-12-25
GGTGCTGTCGCCGCCAGCGGTGCTGTCGCCGCCAGCGGTGCTGTCGCCGCCAGCGGTGCTGTCGCCGCCAGCGGTTGTGTCGCTAGTCGCGGTGTCCGTGCCGCCGCCACCGCTGCCACTATCATCGCTGCACGCCTGCAAGCCAGTGAGCGCCAGGATCAGCGCCAGGCCGAGGCCCATCCAGTTCTTCATCTCTTCCTCCTAACTTCATGCCGTCGTTCGCTGACGGCTCTACGCGCCAGATGTTGATGTCGGCGCTTCACCCGATCACCGTCGTCGCTCCCTTGGCTACGTCCGGCGCTTCGTCCGGGCCTCCACAGCCTAGAGGCGCAAAACATTGCCTGCTGTCGTTCGCATATGCAAGCCCAGACGACGAAAAGTTTGCATCCATGCTCTGCGCACGGGTCCACGGAAGGGCAGAGTCGAAGCGGCGGAGGTCGAAGGGCATCGCGCGGCCCAGCGGCGCATCTGGCGCCGTTTGGCGCCGCGGGACGGGCGTCATGTCCGCGCAACGGTCATCGTCGCCTGCCCAGGCTAAGCTCCGTCAGAGCGGGCGGCGGCTTGACCGCAGGACGTAGAGCTCGAGGCCCGCGCCACCTGCCACCTGCCGCGGCAGGCCATCGCCTGCAGCGACTCAGCGCATTGGAGTCGATGGGATGCGCGCCGCGCGTCCGGCTCAACTGCCCCGGCGCTGTGGCGCGCGCCGGACGTCGCGGCTGGCAAGGGGCGCGGCGACCTGCGCCCGCGGGTCCGCAGCGTGGCTGGCGCGTGGGCGTCGGGGCGTCGGCGTCGGACCACCTCCGCTCCACGCCAGCGGGGCCGGAACCACCGGGTGCGGGCGGCGATCGAGCCGCGCCGGCTCGCCCTTCACGACGGAGCGGTAGACGGCGACGATGCGGTCGAAGGTCTCGCGCCAGTCGAAGTGCGCGAGGGCGAACGCCTGGGCCCGCGCGCCGTAGCGACGCGTCAGCGCAGGATCGAGCAGCTGCAGCCAAGCCGCCGCCAGCGCCCGAGGGTCGAGGTCGGGGACGACCAATCCGCCTCGGCTTTGACGCAGCAGTTCGCCGACCGACAGCGCGTCGACGCCGATGAGGGCGGTGCCGCAGGCCATGGCCTCCGCCGCAGAGAGGCCGAAGGTCTCGGTCGGCGACAGGGCGGCCACCACATCGGCGCTGGCCAGGACGCGCGCCATCTGCTGGCGATCATCGACGAAGCCGAGGTGATGGACCTGCCCAGGGAAGGCCTCGAGCAGCGCCTGGACCTCTGGCTCTCCCGGTCCGCGGCCGGCGAACACCAAGCGAGCGCGCGGCCCGGCGATGGCGGCGACGGTGCGAAAGGCGTCGATCATCGTAGAGAGGCGCTTCTCGCCGCACAGCCGATGCGGGAAGCAGACCACGACGTCATCGTCGCCGGCGCCCCAGCTCGCACGCAAGGCGGTGTCGCGCCGCTCGGGGGTGAACAGCTCGAGATCAACGCCGAGCGGCGTGATGGAGACATTCCGCACGCCGTGGTGGGCCAGCTCGTCGCGCAGGCAGTCTGCGGCGGCGATGGTGGCGTCGAACCGGCCGTAGGTGCGGGCGGCCCACCACCAGCCGATGCGTTCGGCGGTGCGACTGAGCAGGGGCTGCTTGGCGAGCGGCCTGCGCAGGTAGGCGTCCGGGTAGTGGGCATGCCAGAAGCCGACGAGGCGCGCGCCGGTGCCAGCGGAGGCGAGCCTGACGAGGTCTGGCGTCAAGTACGGGCTGCCGACCTCGATCACGTCTGGCCGCACCTGACGGATGATGCGGCGCAGCGCCAAGGGATCGATCACCGCGCGGTAGCCGCTCTTGCCCAGCGGGAGCGCCGGGATGTAGTGCAGCGTCGCGCCGCCGTGTTGCTCTTGGCCGAAGCGGTCGCTTGGCACCACGAGGTGGTACGAGACGTCGCTGCGGGCGCCCAGGTGCTGCAGCTTCTCGGTATGGTAGCGACGCACGCCACCACCGGTCGGCGAGAAGAAGTCGTTGACGTCGAGCGCGATCAGCGGGCGCGAGAGCGCCTGTGGCGTCGACGCAGCGCCGCTGCTCACCGTCGTCGGCGCCAGCGTCGCGGGTTCGGGTCGTGTGCGGGCGAAGTGCATCTGCGCCTCAAGGCCTCGGGGGCCTGTTGTCGCCGTTGGGTCGGCCGTCACGCCTCGCGTGTCGGTCGTGCGTTGCTTTGGAGTACGGCTGCTCCAAAGTCGCGCTTGGGTTGGGGCGCTGACACCCCGCCCCGCTCTGGGGCCGCCCCGCGCCGTGTATCCTGGCCCCGCACCGCGCCTGGGCAAGAATTCGGCCGCCGGTCTTGGAGTATCACTGCTCCAACGTGCCTAGCTGGGGTGGCGCATCGCGACCTGAGGGGAGGCCGCGACCGCTGGCAATCTCAGTGTCTTGTCGCTCTGTTAGCGATTGGTGCGTGGCTTCGGTCGCGCCGGGCCACACCTCTGGTCACTGCACATGCCGTGCCACATGCTGTGGTCGCCAGGCGTCGGCGTCGGCGCGGGGCGGTAATTGTGGGAGGGGACCATGGCCGAGGGTGATGAGCAGGTCGCGGCTGGCGCTGAGATCGCCGTCGGGGCGCCGGCGAGCCCGCCCGATGCCGAGCTGCAGCTCGCGTTGCGAGACGTCGTGCAAGTTCGGGCTGCTGTGGCGTTCGCCTCGCTGCCGATGATCGCCTTCGCCGGCCAGCCGCCGGAGCTGGTCCTCGCCGTGTTTCTAAGCCGCCACGCCGATGTCGACGCCGAGCTGGCCGCCATCGCCGAGGGCGCTCGCGCGGCCCTGGAGGCGCTCAGCCGCGACGCGGTCGCAAATGGCCAGGCGCCACCGCCGGCGCTGCCGGTGCTGCCCGTGTCGCTGGCCCGGCCGCTCGACGGCCTCGCCCAGGCGATCGTCCTGACCCGTACTGAGTTTCACGTCGCCGACGCCAACGCGCTGCTGCAGGCGCGCCGGCCGCCGCGGCCCTGGTGGCGTCGCCTCTTTGGCGGGTAGCGAGGGCGCCCGGCGCGGCCAGGGGCGCCGGAGCCGAGCCTCAGCCGCCGCCGACGAAGCCCACCAGCTCGAGGTGGTCGCCCTCGTTCAGCGCCGTGGTGGCGTGGTTGGCGCGGCGGGCGATGGAGCGATTGCGCTCGACCGCCACAGTCTCTGTCGCCACGTCAAGCGTGCGCAGCAGCTCGGCGATGGTAGTCCCCTGCGGTACCCGCATGGGAGCGCCGTTGACCACGACCTCCAGCGTCAGAGCCTCCGGCATGGCATCGGAGTTCACGGCCATTGGCGCTCCTCAGGTGACTCGGCCGGTGGCGGCGCGTCGCTCAGGGCGAGGCCGAGAATCGGCCAGGCGACGACCAAGATGTCGGTATACGCCAAGAAGTAGTCGACCAAACTGTGCACGGCGAAGGCGAGCACCGCCGCCTGGAGCGCGATGGTCTCGATGCGCGCCGCGGCCGCCGCTTCAGATTCCAAGCGCGTCGGCCTCGCTGCCGCGTCCGGCAGGCTGGCAGCGCTCCGCCTCCGCCGGAAGTGGCGGCCGACCGCGACGGCGACTCCGAGGAGCAGGCACAGACCGACGAGGCCAAGATTTGCCGCGGTCTCCATGATCACCGAGTGTGCGCGCGCCCGCGAATCCCAAGCGCCAGACCGAACGTGGCGGCCGTAGAGCTGACGGAAGCGATCGGCGCCGTGGCCGACCCATGGCCGCTCTAAGAAGAGCAAGCCGGCCGCTCGCCAGTATTCCGAGCGGCCAATCTCGATCGGGCGATGATTGAATTGCCTCATATAGCTGAGCGGCTCGACCTCGAACACGCCGCTGCCGTCATCGACGAGGCAGGTGAACTGAGCGGGCTCGACGCCGACCTCGCTCAACCAGAGCACGTCTTTGCGCCGGATGTCGACGACGACGTCTACGCTCTTGCGGCCGACCGGCATCGTGACGGCGACCGTCAGCGTGACCCCCTCGCCGGCGTCGATCGCGGGCAGCGGCTGGTAAGTGAAGTCAGCGGGCGAAGGCGCCTCGTCGCGCGGCAGCCGGACGACCGCCAGCTCGCCCGGCGCTTGGCGGTTGCTGAGTGGCCAGGCGCCATCGTTGCGGACGTGGACCAAGACGCCGACCTTGGCGTCTGGGCGTCCGACGCAGTCGCTGTCGACGCGGTACGAGACGGCGTAGCTGCGCTGCTCGAAGCCGAGGCGAGCGCGCATGTCTGGGTTGAGCAGGAACGAGAGCGCCAGCGCCAGCGCCAGCAGGCCAGCCCGCTGGTGCAGGGCGCGCAGGCCTTCTCGCCGCCCGACGGTGGCGCAGTAGCCGAGGCAGAGCAGGCCGGCGATCATGCCGGCGCGGGAGTAGGTCAGCGCCAGCCCGGTGACGACCGCCAGCGACCAGGCCGTCGCGGCGACACGGTAGGCGCCGCGCGCGCGCAGAGACAGCGCGAGCACCAGCGGCAGGCAGAGCTCCAAATAAGCGGCCATCGTGTTGGCGTGGCCAAAGACCGACGACAGCCGCTGCTCGCCGAGCATCCACGTCGGTTCGAGGCGAAACCAGCGCAGAAGCGGCTCAAGCTCGTGACCGAGCGCGCGCTCGCCGAGCCCCAGCGCCGTGACGGCGGCGAGGCCGACAGCGAGGCCGCCGATGGTGCGGCGACGAAACGCTGCCTCGCCGCCAAAGCCGAGGCACAGGAGCCCGAGGCCGACGCCGCCGAGCAGCCGGACGCCGGCCTTGAAGGCGTCGATTGGCGCCGTCGACGACCAGAGCCCGCTGGCCACCGCCCAGAGACCGAACGCGAGCAAGAGCCCGGCGACCGGCTGCGCGACGCGGCGGCGAACCCGCTCGACGAGCCCGCGGTCGTAACGCCACGCTAGGCCGAGGCCGAGGGCAGCCAGCGCCACCGCGAACAAGGCCAGCGCCTCGGTCGTCGTGACGCGGAGCGGACCGATGGGGAACCAGGCCTCGCTAAACTCCAGCGGGCCGAAGGTCAGCAGCGCGCCGACGCCGAGGCCCACGGCGCCACTGACCGCGCTGGGCGCGGCGCTCTCCCCTGGGCTGTGGCGAGCTGGCGTCACGGCGTCGGCTCCGTGTGCAGGGCGCGCGCGACCAGCGGCATTGCCCCGAGCAACAAGAGCAGCTCGGTCGCGACCGTGGCCAGCGCCGCGCCGCGCGCCCCCATGGTCGGGATCCACGCCGCGTTCAGCGCCAAGTTGGCACCGCAGAGCAGGACCGAGAGCAACAGCTGCCAGCGGACGGCGCCGAGGGCGATGAGCATATGGGTCTCTAGGTAGTTGATGTAGGAGAGAAAAAGCGCCGGGGCTAGCGCCTGCAGCGGCTCCACCGACGCGGCGAACGATGGCCCATAGAGCAGGGCGATCCAGACCTCGGCGCCGAGCCCGACCGCCAACGCCAGCCCGGCGCCGAGCGCGGCAAGCGCCAGCAGCGCCTTGCGATGCAGGGCCCGCGCCGCGGCGCGATCGCGCACCACCGCCTCTGCCAGCGCCGGAAATGCAGCGCTCATCAACACCGCCGGCGCGATCGCGGCCATCTCGAGCAGGCGAAACGCCGCGGCGTAGCTGCCGGTCTCGGCGTCGCCCCGCAGCCAACGCAGCATCGGCACGTCGAGCTTGAAGTAGACCATGCTCGCCATGATCGCGAGCCCGATGGGCAGCCCCTCGCGCAGCCAGCGCGCCCGCAGCGTCGCGTCGAAGTGCCCACTAGGCCGCACGAGGCCAAGGGCCGCCTGCGCCGCCAGCCACAGCGCGACCGCCACCGCGGCGACCGCGGCCAGCGTCAACGCGAAAATCGCGCGATCGTCCCGCGGCAAAAGCCCGAGGGCGAGCAGGGCCACGACGAGCAGCCCACTACCGGCGAATAACGCCGAATGTAGCGCCTGCGACCGCGCCTCGAGCTGCAGGCGCTGCACGCCCCGAAAGACCGCCCAGCAGGCCTCCAGGCTGCTCTGGCCGAGGGCGCCGACGCCAGCCCCGACGAGCGCCAGCGCCAGCCACGGCTCGTCGCGATGCACAAAGGCCAGCGCGCAGACCGCCAGCAAGTAGCCGAGGCCGAGCCAACGCCGCAGCGCCAGCAGGCCGCCGACCAGCGCCGGGTCGAGGCTGCCGCGGCGCGCCGTCTCGCGCGTGAGGAACAGCGCCGTACCGAGATCGGTCACTTGGGCGAACAGCGCCGTGGTCGCCGCGACATACGCGAAGCGCCCGTACAGGGCGTCGCCGAGGGCGCGCGTGGCGACGATGACCAGCAGCAGCCGGAGGCCCTTGTCGGCGACCGTGCCGGCGAGCTTCCAGCCGACGTTCCGCTGGACGACCGTCAGGGCGCTACTCACGGCGCCCCGACCCCCGCCAGCGCCAAGCGGGCCTGCCGCCTCAAGGCCGGCGCCTCCTCCGCCGCCGCGGCGAGGATGGTCCGCATGCGCTCCAGAAAGGCGGGTCGATCGAAGCGCGCGGCGTGGGCACGGCAGGCGTCGGCGCTGGGCGCCAGGGCGTCGAGGCGGGCGGCGCCGGCGATGAGCGCGGGCGGCGAGTTGTCGGCGATGAGCACGCCAGTCTCGCCGTCGCGGACCGTCTCCAGCGCCCCCCCGCGGCCGAGCGCGAGGACCGGCGTACCAGCCGCCTGTGCCTCCAGCGGCACGATGCCGAAGTCCTCCTCGCCCGGAAAGACCAAGCTCCGGGCGCCGCTGTACCAGTGCGCCAGCGCTTCTTCGCCGACGCGACCGACGAAGCGCGCGTTGGGCGGCGCCAAGCGGTGCAGGCGAGCGGCCTCTGGACCGTCGCCGACGATGACGAGGCGCCGATCGGGCATTTGCGCCCAGGCCGCCAGGGCGAGGTCGACGCGCTTATAGGGCACGAGGCCGCCGAGGATGAGGTCGTAACCCGGAGCGTCTACCGCTGGCGCCGCGCCGGACATCCCCGGCGACGGCTGACGCCGCGCGGCGCCGACAAAGCGCGACAGCTCGACCGGCGCCGGCGCGACGTCCGCCGACCTGCCGTAGAAGGCTTCGATTGTGCTCGCGGTGTTGGCGCTGTTGGCGACAAAACGGTCGACGCGACTGAGCGTCCGTACGTCGAACCGGCGCAACCAGCGGGCGCCGATGTCGAGCAACGGCGCGAGCGGCTGCAAGGAGCCACTCGTGCCGCGCAGGTAGTCGTCGCGGCGATCCCAGGCGTAGCGCACCGGCGTGTGGCAATAACAGACATGGAGCGCGCCAGGGCCTGGGATGACGGCCTTGGCGACACAGTGGCTCGACGACAGGATGAGGTCGTAGTCGCTGAGATCGAGGGCCTCGATGGCGGTGGGGTACAGCGGCAGGAGCCAGCGGTGGCGTCGCCGCGCCCATGGCAGCCCGTCGGCGAATGAGGCGCGGTGGCGCATCGCCTCGATTCGTGCCGAGGCGACTCCTGGTTCACGCACGAGGGTCCAGACCGTGGCGTCTGGAAACAGCTCGCAGAAGGCATCGAGCACGCGCTCTCCGCCGCGCAGGGTCACCAGCCAGTCATGGACCAGCGCGACACGCGGCCGCTGGCGCGTCTGCGGGATCGCAGTGGCAAAGGGCACGGACATGGCTGGCGCATCGATCACGGGCACCTTGGCGCGGCCTCAGCGGAGGTCTCGGCGGCGCGGGAGGATAGGCGGTGCCGCGGCCCCGCGACAAGAGTAGCGGTCGCGGCGGGCGCGCTGGGCTCGGCGCTTTCGCCCGCTCGATGGCGGTGGCACCATGGCCGCCGGGCCAGCCGAGCACAGCCGGCGGCAGAGGAGCGGCGATGTCGGCCCAGCAGCCAAGTGGCCCCCAGCTACCGGACAGCGAGCGCGACGAGTGGCACGTCGGCGGCCGCACCCTGCGCTCCAGGCTCCTCATCGGCAGCGGCCGCTTCAAGAGCTTCGACGAGCTCGACGCCGTCATCGCCGCCGCGCAGGCCGAGGTCGTCACGGTGTCGCTGCGCCGCGTCGACAGCAAAGGGGGCGGCGCGGCCCTGCTCGAGGTCTTGCGACGGCGCGGTTGTCACCTGCTGCCCAACACGTCGGGCTGCTACAGCGCCGATGACGCGGTCCGCATCGCCGAGCTGGCGCGTGAGGCTGGGTATGGCGACTGGGTCAAGCTGGAGGTGATCGGCGATCCGGGCAGCTTGTACCCGGACGGCGAGGAGACCTTGCTTGCGGCCCGCCAGCTCGTAGCGAGCGGTTTTGCGGTGCTGCCGTATTGTGGCGACGATCCCGTGCTGGCGCGCAAGCTCGAAGACGTCGGCTGCGCCGCCGTGATGCCGCTCGCGGCGCCTATCGGCAGCGGCCTTGGCCTCTGCAACCCGCACCGGATCGCCATGATCGTCGCGGCGGTGCGGGTCCCAGTGCTGGTCGACGCCGGCATCGGCACCGCGTCGGATGCCACCCGGGCGATGGAGCTCGGCGTCACGGCCGTGCTGCTCAACACCGCCATCGCCGAGGCCGGCAGCCCGCAGCACATGGCCGCCGCGCTGCGCCACGCCGTTCAGGCCGGCCGCCTGGCCTACCGCGCCGGGCGCATGGCGACGCGCGATGGAGCGCAGCCCTCGAGCCCCACATCGGGGGCCATCGGCGGCCTCGCGGGCCCATGAGGCGGGACTCGACCAGGGACGACCTCACCCCGCCGCGGCTTTGGCTGCTGACCCCGACCCTGACCGACGATCTCGCTGTCCGCTGGGCCAAGCTGTTGCGCCACCTCGCACCGGTCGCCGACGATCGCCGGGTCATGCTGCTGCTGCGACAGCCCGCGGCCACGGACGAGGCGCTCTTGGCGCTGCTGCGCCCGACGACGGCGGCGCTCCCCGGCATCACGCTGGGCGTGCGTCTTGACGGTGAGGTCGACGCGGCGCGCCTGCGGCCCCTCCTGCACGCCGCCGGGCGCCCGCTCTGGTTGCACCTGGCTGAGCGAGCCTGCCTCCAACCCGAAGTGCTGCGATGGCCGCGGGCGCCGTCCGCTCGGTCTTGGACGCTGGCTGGCATCAGCCGCGCCGCCCACGACGCCGCCGGCTTGCAGCGCAACGCGGCCGACGACCTCGACGCGAGCTTGCTGGCGCCCGTCCTGTCGCCACTCAGCAAGCCCGGGGTACGGCCGCTCGGTTGGCCCGCCCTGCAGCGCCTCGCCCAGCAGACACCGCAGCGGATTGTGGCCCTCGGTGGCCTGCAGCCTGCCGACGTCGCCACCGTGATCGCGAGTGGTGCGTTCGGCGTCGCCAGTCAATCCACGGCCTTTGAGGCGCCAGTCGCTGATTGGGTCACCGCGCTCGCGGCCGCGCCTTCCCCGGCGCTGCGGACCTGACCCTGCCCTGAGGCCGGCATCGAAGGGGGCTTGGCCTTGGCGACGGACAGCGACAAGTGGACCGAGGTACGCGCGCGCTACTCGCCACCACTTCTGGGGGAACCCTGGCGTACAACGTCAGGGCAGCGGCGACTGCGCGGGTCGCGTTGAGGGCAAGTTGACGGCACGGTCGACTTTGCCGGAAACTACGTCCCCGTTGGGGTATGCCCGGAGACTGCTCTCTCGGCTGTACCCGACCCGCAGTCGCGTCGCCGCGGAGCACCCGCGTCGGCCGGGGGCTCGATGTTCAGTGTCACCATTCGAGAGCGCAGCGGTCAGGTTTATACCTTTCATTTTGACAAGTCCGAGATCTTGATCGGCCGGATCAAGGGCAACGACGTCATTCTGCCCAAGCAGAATATCAGCAAGCGCCATACGCGCGTTCGCGCCGAGGGGCCGACCTTCGTCGTCGAGGACCTCGGCTCGACGAACGGCACCTTCGTCAATGGCCATCGCATCGCGGTGCCCGTCGAGATCGGCCCGGACGACAAGGTCTATCTCGGCGACTTCGTCATGCAGTTCTACCCGCTCGACGTCGAGCTTGACAGGGACGCACCGCCGAATGACAGCGACGAAAACCCCCTCGGCAGCCCTCCTGGCGTGCCCGACGTGAGCTACGAGATTCCGCTCAATGATGGGTCACAAGACCAGAGCCACGCCTCCACCCGCACCACCGGCGCGGATCCCGGCCGCGAGACGGTGGTATCGCCCAACTTCTCCGAAATCCAAGCAGCGCTCGGCGACCTTCGCCTCGACAGGCATGCCGAAGAGGAAGGCATTCGCGCCAGCGCGGCCGACGCCGAGCCAGCTCATCAGGCCTTCGCTGCGCTCGCCCAACTTGACGAGTTCAGCGGCGGTACCAGTGAACATTCGGGCGACGCCGCGGGCCTACACGACAACAGCGGCCCTGGCGCCGCCTTCGCAGGCTTGCCGATTCGACGTCCGCCACCGATGTCCGCCCAGCCCGCCCGTTTGAGCGACGTCGACGACGACTTCGACAGTGAACTCGATCCCTTCGCAGGCATGACCGAGGCGGAGCTGGGCATCGGCGCGGCGGAGGTTCAGCTCCAACGGCGGATCAGCGGCGTGGACTTCGTCGACCAGGCGGAGTCGAGCGGATCCTCCGTGGTCTTTGACGCCCAGAGCGAGGCGACGGTCGCCCAGCTGCATGATCAGGCCAGCGAAGCGCGCGCCGTTTTGGACGCCTTGGACGTCGGAGTGGCTGGCGGCCTGCGGTCGCCACTGTCGGCCGCTGCCGGGCATAGCTCTGCCCTGCAAGCGAATTCGGCCATCGCGCTGTCGTCGCCCGTGCCGATCCCAGCGATGGCTGCGAAGTCGACCGCGCCCGCCGCCCCTGCGACCACAGCAGCCCCGCCGGAACGCCCAGCGCCCGTGGCCATGGCCGGCTTGGACGCCGACTTCTCGAACGCGCTCGCCGCCGACCTGGACGCGCTCAGCGCCGCCGACGCGCCTGCGCCGTCGCGTCATGCCAGCGTCGCGCTGACCCTTGGGTTTGCCGATCCCGACCACGCGCCGACCAGCGTCGCTTCGCCAGCCCAGATCGCAGAGGTCGTCCGCGCCGCACGTCGCGCCCAGACCGGCGGCGTGCCGGTGCAGGCCGAGCTAGGGTCGTCTTCCGCTTACAACGCGGCCGCAGACCGCGACGCGATGGGTGGCGCCGCGGTGTCGGCATCGTCGAACTCGCCGTCGAGCGCAGCCCTCCGTGAGTCCGCCGCGGTGGCCGCGATCGCGGCGGCGCCGCAGCGCACCGCCGCGGCGAGCGCCGCCCACGCTAACCACCACGAAGACCTCGCCCTGCTCTACGGGCGGGCGATGGTCGAGCTGCGAGCGATGCTCGGCGTCGACGCGACGACCATGAGCGACGAGGTCTGGGCGACCCTGGAGCGTGCGGTAGGCGACCTCATTGGGCGCGTCTCACGGGCCGGCGGGCTCAGCCCTGGCCACTCGGTGGAGCGCCTGCGACGCGACCTCGTCTATGAATTGACGTGGCTTGGGCCCCTGGAGTCGCTCCTCGACGATCCCTCCATCGAGCGCATCGAAGTGGACGCCTTCGACCGGATCTCCGTGGTGCGCTCTGGGCAACGCAGCCTCGCGGCAGCGCGCTTCAGCTCGCAGCCGGCCCTCCAGGCGGCGATCGGGCGCCTCGTCCACGCCATCGGCGTCGGCATTGAACCGGGTACCCACCAAATCGTCGGCGCGCTCGCCGATGGCACGACAGCCCAGCTGGTGTGGCCGCCGCTGGCGCCGTCAGGGCCGCTCCTGGTCTTGACGAAGGCGCGCTCGGGGGCGCCGTCGCTCGACGCGCTCTGTGGCGCCAATTGGCTCGATACGGACCTCGCAGATGCCCTGGTGACGGCGCTCGCCGACCGCCGCTCCGTCGTCGTCGTGGGCGCCGTCGGCCCTGTCCGGCGAGCGCTCATCGAGGCGCTGGCGGCAGCGCTGCCCAGCGGCGAGCGGGTGGCGCTCATCGAGCACGACGGACCAGTTGCGCTCGACCGCGCCCACCTCATTCGACTGGCGCCCGACGGCAATGGTCTGCAGGGCGCTTTGCAGCTGTCGGTGCGGCTCGGGGTCGATCGCGTCGTCTGCAGCGGAGCCGATCGCGCCCTGCTGCAAGCGTTGGTCGAGGTTGGCTGCGAAGGCGAGCCAAGCTTCTTGGCGTCTTGGACCGGCTGGGACGCCGCCGACGCCGTTCGCCGCGCCGCCCACGCCGTCATGCTGGCGCACCCCGGCCTAGACAAGGTCGTGGCCTTTGAGCGCGTGGCGATGGCGCTCGATCTCATCATTGAGGTCAAGGCGCCGCCGCCGCCGACGGAGGACGCGGAGGCGACCAAGCCGCCGGTGCCGATCATCGCCGTCCACGAGGTCGCGGGTGCCGGTCCCGACGGGATCGAACTGAGCCGGTTTGTGGGATGATGCGGCGCCGGGGGACTGAATGTTCACGCTGATCATCGAAGATCGCTTCGGCTCGATCGTCGATGAGTACTCCTTTGAGGACGGCGAGTTCGTGATTGGTCGCAGCCAGTCCTGCGACATCGTCCTGGCAGCCGACAACGTCTCGCGGCGCCACGCCCGGCTCTTCACGGTGGAGGGGCGCTGCTACATCGAGGACCTGCAGGCCGCCAACGGTGTCTGGCTCAACGGCCGACGCATCTACAACGTCACCGAGCTGCCTCGCTCCGCGCAGGTGCGGATCGGCGACTTTTTCTTGCACATCGAGGGGGCCTCGTTCTCCCACCCGCTCGGCACCGCGGCGCATGGCCGCCTGATCGCCCTTCACGGCGCCGCGGGCGGACCCTTTGATATCAACCGCCCGACGACACTGGTCGGCCGCGGCAAGGACTGCGCCGTTGTCATCAATGACCCCTCGGTGTCGCGGATTCACGCCAAGTTGACGCTCGAGGACGGCCGCGTCACGGTCGAGGATCTTCGCAGCAGCAACGGCACTTGGGTCAATGACCGCCGCGTCGACACTGCAGAGGTACGGCACGGCGATCGGGTGCGGTTCGGCACCGTCGGCTTTCAGTTCCTGATCGAAGGCGAGGCTCCGCCAGCACATGTGCCGCCGCCCCGCGAGCCGGCGAGCTCCCGACAGCCACCGACGGCGACCGAGATGCCGTTCCCGAGCCGCTCGTCGTCGCTCTCCCACAGCGCGATCAGCGCCTTTCCGGGTGCCCCGGCCTCGCCCTACGAGAGCGCGCCGTCGCAGTACGCTCAGCCTTCGCGATCGTTGTTGCCGCAGGTGGCGGTGGTCGCGGTGTTCGCTCTCGCGGCGACGATCCTCGTCATCGTCGTCGGATTCGCCTACGACCGGCTTCTGGCGCCCGCGCTCGTCGGTGGCGTCATCGCCGGCGAGGGCACCGCGGCGCCCGCGCCCCAGCGCTCGCGTTCCGCCGGCCAGCGTGAAGAGCCGAGCGAAGACAACCGCTTCGCCGAGCTGCTCGCCCGCGGCATCGACGCTATCAACCGACGTCAGTGGGACCAGGCGGAGGAGATCTACCGCTCAGCGCGCCGCTTGGACCCGATCCACGAGGAGCCGACGCGAGCCCTGAGCCGGGTCGCCAGCGAGAAGCGCGCCGGTGAGCGTTTTCTGCACGCGGAAGAGGCCTTCAAGCGCAAGGAGTACGCCGAGGCGATTCAGAAGCACCGGCTGATCCCCGAGACCAGCGTCTACCGCGCCGACGCCAACGTCGCGCTGAAGTCGATCGCCGGCATCCTCGAGTTTGACGGCGACGCCGCCTGCGCCGCCAGCCGCGCCGAAGAGTGCCGCTCGCTTTATTCCCTGGCCATGAGCACGGACTTCGCCAGCCCGGCGCTCGAAAAGAAGTACGCCAAGCTCTTGACCCAGCTCGACGCCGGCGGCGCCGCTCGCGAAGGGCAGGGCGACGCGCCTAAGGGTCGGAGATCACCGCGCTGACCGCCCGGCGTCGCAGCTCCAGGTGCAGGTATAGGGCCTGGACCGCGGCGGGAGTGAGGCCAGGCAGCCGCGCCGCGGCGCCGAGTGTCGCCGGGCGAGACGCACGCAGGCGTTGCCGCGCCTCCGCCGACAACGCGCCGACGGCGTCGTAGTCGAGGTCAGTCGGCAGGGCCACTGCTTCAGCGCGGCGGGTGCGGGCGATGCGGCCCTGCTCGCGCCGCTGGTAGGCTTGGTAGCGGATCTCGATCTGCACCTCTTCGAGGTCCAGCGCGTCCAGCCCGCCGTAGCCTTGGCCCGCTGCCGCGCCCTCCGCCGCGCCCTCCGCCGCGCCAGCATCGGTGGCGGCGCTCGCGGCCGCTAGCGCAGGCGGCAGGTAGGGACGCAGGGCGTCAAAGGTCATGCCGGGACGCCGCAGCAGCTCCGCCAGCGACGCCGGCGTGCCGAAGCCGCCGAGGCCGTGATCAGCGAGGCGTTGCAGCACTGGCGCTGAGGGCGCGAGCTGGGTCTGCTCCAGCGCCGCCACAGCCTCCTTGAGCCGTTGATGGCGCGTGCGGGTCAATGCGAGCTGGTCGGCGCTGACGAGGCCGAGGGCGGCGGCGATGGGCAGCAGCCGCAGGTCGGCGTTGCCGGTGCGCAACGTGAGCCGGTGCTCTGCCCGGCTGGTGAGCATCCGGTAGGGCTCGTCACCGCCGCGGGTCGTAAGATCATCGACGATGACCCCGAGGTAGGCGTCCGCGCGTGACAGCAGCGGAAGCTCGCGCTCCTGTGCAAAACAGGCCGCCGCAGCGCCGGCCCAGATGCCCTGAGCTGCCGCCTCCTCGTAGCCGCTGGTGCCATTGACCTGGCCGGCAAAAAAGAGGCCGGGCTGCGCCTCCAACCCGAGGTCGCGGCCGAGCTGCCTGGGATCGATGGTGTCGTACTCGACGGCGTAGCCGAAGCGCACGATCTGCGCCTGCGTGAGGCCGGGGATCGACCGCACCAGCGCCAGTTGGGCGTCCACCGGCAGCGAAGTGGACAGGCCGGCGACGTAGACCTCCTGGGTCCGCCAGCCCTCGCGCTCGAGGAAGAGCGTGTGGCCTTGCCGATCGCCAAAACGCACCACCTTGTCTTCAATGCTCGGACAGTAGCGCGGGCCAGTTCCTTCGATGCGGCCCGAAAACAGCGGTGAGCGCGGGATGGCGTCGCGGATAATGGCGTGGCTCTCGGCGGTGGTCCGCGTGATCGCGCAATCCATCTGCGGCAGGCGGGGCGGCGGCCCGTAGCGCGCCATCGCCGGCGGCGGACGCAGCCCAGGATCGGGCTCGGTGGCGCTCCAGTCGATACTGCGACCGTCGACCCGCGGGCAGGTGCCGGTCTTGTGGCGTATCAGCCTCAGCCCGAGGTCGCGCAGCTGCTGGCCGAGGGCGTTCGCGCTGCCTTCGCCCGCTCGTCCCCCGGCCTCTTGCCGATCGCCGACGTGGCAGACCGCCGACAAAAACGTGCCCGCGGTCAGCACCACAGCCGTCGACTCGTAGGCGACGCCGTGGCTCGTGATGGCGCCGCGCAGCCTGCCGCCCTCTACCCAGAGCGCGGAGACGGTGCCCTGGACGATGCTCAGGCCGTCCTGCCCCTCAAGCCGCTCTCGCATGGCGGTCGCGTACTCGAGCTTGTCGCACTGCGCCCGCAGGGCCTGGACGGCGGCGCCGCGCGTGTGATGGAGCAGCTTGGTGTGGACGCTGGCGCGGTCGGCGCAGCGGGCAATCTCGCCGCCGAGCGCGTCGACCTCGGCCACTAGGTGGGTCTTGCCGACGCCGCCGACCGAGGGGTTGCAGCTCATCCAGCCGATGCGATCGACGGCGGTGGTGATCAGCCGGACCTGGCACCCCATGCGCACCGCGGCGAGCGCAGCCTCAGCGCCTGCGTGGCCGCCGCCGACCACGATCACGTCGTCGCGGCCGGGGTGGACGAGGCTGACGGCGGGAGCGCTCAAGGCTTTGGCGACGGGGGGGACTGGCCGGTCGGCGGAGTCGGCGACGGTCCAGGCTTGGTCACGGCGGTAGGTGGCGCCTTCGTCTCTCGTGTGGCCTGGGCGCCAGGGCTCGGTGCGAGACCCTCGGCCACGCCCGGCCGCTTGCTGCCCGACGTCGGCGGCACCGACTTGGCCTTGCCCTCTTCGCAGCGCCCCTTCTGGCTCTCGCTGCGCTCCTTGGCCAAATCAGCCTCGCGGCCTCTCATCATGAGTGTACGCAGGTACTCCAGAATCTGCTTGGATTCCTTGCACTTGCCCTGCGCCTCCATCACCTCGCCGATCTGTAGCAGCGCTTGCGCCACCACCGGCACGGCCTTGCCGCCGAGGTCGTCGTGGACGGCGCGCAGCAGATCGATGGCGTCGCCGAAGCGCTGCTCCTCGTAGGCGATGCGGCCGATGACCAAGCCACAGTGGCCGGCCTGATCGGTGCCTGGGAAGCGCTTGCGGCACTCACGCGCCACCGCGTCGGCCACGCGGACCTCGCCCTCGTCGAAGCGCAACTGGGCCAGCTTCACCCAGTCGTCGGCGTGCTCAGGCAGATCGCGGGGCAAGGCGAGGATGGCGATGCCGGCGCGATCTCGCAGATCGCCGATCAAGTCGCGCAGGCGGCGGTCCAAGCTCTCGATCGCTGCCCGCTGCTGGCCACTGGCGGTCGTGATCGCTTGCAGCGCGTTGGCCAACTCCTCCAAGGAGCCAGCCGTCTGGGTGATCTTGCGCTCCAGCATATCCATTCTGGCAGAGAAGCGGGCGCCATTCTCGCGCAGATAGCTCGACGACTCCTCGCTGTCGGTGTGCAGGCGGACCAGCCGCTTGCGCTCTGCGTCGAGCTCGACGCGGATGGCGTCGCGGGTGCGCTCCAGCTCGACGATCCGGCGCTCGGTGGCGCCGACGCGCGTCAGCGCGCAGCTAGGCGCGACCGCGAGCAGGAGCCCGAGGGCCAGCCAGCGGCAGGCAGGCAGCGCACCGGCAGGGGACGGCGCGTCGGCGTTCGGTGCGCGTCGCGCTGTGACAAAAGCTGGCAGGATCGGCACCTTCAACCTACTTGGCCGGCTTGAACTCGGCGCGCCGGTTGCGCGACCAGCAGGCGTCGTCGCCCTCGGTGCAGAGCGGCTTGGTCTTGCCATACGAGACGGTGCGGGCCTTCAGCTTCCGCGCGACCTGGCCGAGGTACTTCTGCACCGACTTGGCGCGGCGGTTGCCCAGCTCGAGGTTGTAGGCGTCGGTACCGCGCTCGTCGCAGTGTCCCTCAATGGTCACAGATTTGGTCGTCTGGTCGGCCATGCACTTGGCGTTGGCGCCGATGGCGTCCTGCGCTTCGCGCGACAACGTCGCCTCGTTGAACTCGAAGGTGATGTTGACCAGCTCGCAGGTTCCCGTCTGCCGGTTGATGCAGCGGCCGTCCTTGCACTGCAGGCCACCGCCACAGTCGCCGTCGGCCTTGCAGCCGCTGGCGTCGGGGCGAACGCAGCTGCCGGCCGGCCCGCAGATCTTGCCGTCGACGCAGTCGGCGTTGGTGGTGCACTCGGCGACGCATCCCCCGCTGCTGCACTTCTTGCCGCCTGGGCAGTCGAGGTTGTTGGTACAACAGCCTTCGCGGCGCACGCAGCCGCCGGCGACGCACTCGACGCACTTGTCAGTCGCGGCGTTTGGGCAGTGGCTCGTGGTGCGGCAGGCCACGCACTTCCGGTCGAGGCAGTACTCGCCTTTCGACTTGCAGTGACCGTCGTTCTCGCAATTCGGATAGCTCGGCCCGCAGGCCGCGAGCAGCGCCAGACACGCGGCGGCCGCCAGCTTCGCCCAAGCGCGCGCCGCCAGGGGCACAATCTGCAAAATCTCAAACGTCTTAGACATCGGGGCGACCTCCGCGCGCTCGGCTTGGTGCGACCCAGGGCGCGTCGGCCCGACCGAAACCGGTGGACCGACGCGCCCTGAGCGCTCCCGGCTAAGCGATCAAAACTTTATCAGTTACGGCACTTGCCGTCGATGCACTGCTTGCCGCCGCAGTCGTCGCGGATGGCGCAGCAGCCCTCGACCTGGACGCAGGTGCCGGTGGCCTCATCACAACGACCGCAGGCGCCCAGGCTCGCGCACTGGCTGACGTCGCGGCACTGCTTGCAGGTGCCCGCGACACAGACCTGGCTCTGCGCTGCGCAATGGCCGTCGTCCTTGCAACTCGGGTACGCCGGCGCCGCGGCGGCAGCGGGCGTGGCTGCCGGCTCGTCTTTGGCCTTGCTTCCGCCGCAGGCGGTGAGCGTCGCGGCCGCTATGATCATCGCGGCGGCGAGCATACGAATCGAAGTCATCGGACCCCCTCGAATGGACCACCGGTGTAAGATGCGGCCCCGGCCCACGCCGTCACCGCGTTGATCCGTGCGGGGCCCGGCATGCCCGCACCGGAGCCTTCCTAACGGCGAATCAGCGAGCCGTCAACGGCCATGACGCTCCGAGGGGGCGAAGGCGCGCCAAAATGCGAACGGTTGCGAGGCGAAGCGTGCTCTCCGTCGTTTGGACGTCGCAGCGTCCTGCTGCGCCGGGAGGAGGGACGCCGGGCGCGTTGGACCTCGGGGGCTCGCCAGCGGCGCCGCCATCTGACACGCTGCCGCCCTGATGCCGACTCGCGCCGCCGCGTCTGACCGCCTGCAACTCGACCCGCCCGTCGATGTCGTGGCGCGGCTGCGCGCTGTCCGCCGCGCCTACGACGGCGATCGGGGTGAGGTCGTGGCGCTCGACGGCGTCGATCTCGACATCCCTACTGGCGTGGTTGGCCTGCTAGGGCCCAATGGCGCCGGAAAGTCCACGATGATGCGCCTGATTTTGGGCCTTGAGCGACCCGACGCCGGCGAGATCGAGGTCCTCGGATGGCCGACCGCCACCGCCACGCTGCGGCTGCGGCGTGAAATCGGCTTCATGCCCGAAGACGACTGCCTCTTTCCCGAGTTGCGCACGCTTGAGGCCGTGGTCTACGCCGCGCGGCTCTCGGGCCTGTCGCCGGTGGACGCGACCGCCTCCGCCCACCGCACCCTTGATCGCGTCGAGCTCGGCGGTGATCGCTACCGTTCCGCCTCCGCCCTGTCGCTTGGCGGTCGCCAGCGGCTGCGCCTCGCCATGGCGCTGGTCCACGGCCCTCGGCTGCTCTTGCTCGATGAGCCGACCGCCGGCCTCGCTCCGGAGGCGCGCGCCGCGATGCTCGGCCTCATCGCAGAGGTCGGCCGCGACGGCGCGTCTGTGCTGCTCTCGACGCACGTGTTCGGCGACGTCGAGGCGATCTGCGGCGCGGTGATCGTGGTGTCACGCGGCCGCGTCTCGTATTGCGGGGAGACCGCACGCTTTCGTGCCTCCGCCGGCGGATCGCAGGGCCCGGCATTGGTGGCCGAGCTCGATCGCCCAGCGGCGGCGTTGGCGCAGGCGCTGCAGGCCGCCGGCGTCGCGGCGCGCGCCGAGGGGTTGCGACTTTTTCTGCTCGACACCGCGGTGGCGCCCGAGCCGTTTTGGCGCCTGCTGGCAATGGACGGCGTCGGGCTGCGTCGGCTCGGGCCCGCGCGCGAGGCCATGGCGGAGGCCTTCGTCCGCCACCTCCACCTCGGCGATCCGGAGCGCCGGCACGGTCAGTCGTTGCACCAGGCGGCGGCCGCGAGCGACGAGGGGGGACGGTGAGCGCCCTCGGCACCGGGCCAAGAGATGGCGCCGCAGCGCGCCCCGGCGCGACCGCACAGCCTGCGACGCCGCCGCTGCGCTCCGACGACACGGTGGCGCTCGACCGCGGCGGGTTGCGTCGCCCGGCTGGGGGCGACGGACTCGACGACAGCGCCCGCCGCTGGGCGTTGACGCTGGTCTTCCTCGGCGACCTGACGCGGAGCCTTGGTCGCAAATTCTGGTTCGCGTTGGCGTTTCTGCCGTCGCTGGGCTTCATCGCCTGGATTTTGCTGCGCACTCGCGTCGAACAGCTGGCGCTGCCACCGGCGCAGCTCAGCGACTTTGTGCTGGAACAGATCGGCCGCTCCCTCGGCGTCGGGGCGCTCTGGGCGGCGATGTCTGCGGCGCTCATCGGCGCCGCCGGCCTGCCGCGCGACCTCCAGGCCGGCGCCCTGCTGCTCTACTTCACGCGGCCCCTGGAGCGGATCGACTACCTGCTGTCCCGCTGGCTCGCCCTCTGGATCTGGCTGGCCGCCGGCGTCGCGCTGCCCTCGCTGTTGGTCCTGTTCGGCGCTGCGCTTGAGCTCGGCTGGCAGCTGCCCGGCCGCGACGGGTTCGGTACTGCGTGGTTTTGGCTCGGCGGCGTGGCGGCGCTGGCGACGACCGCGGCGGTCGCTGGCGCGGCGCTGGCGGCGGTCGCGCTTGGCGCTGGTGCCTTGCTCCGCAACGCGACCGCGGCGGCGGTGGCCATGATCGGCGCCGGCCTGGGATCCAGCGCCGCCGCCAACCTCGCAGTGTTGCTCTGGGAGCGCGACTCGCTGGCTGGGGCGCTCGATCTGCCACGCGGCCTGACGGCGGCCTGGATCCTGTGCAGCCGGCCGCTGAGCGACGCCGCGCCGGTCCCGGTCGCGACCCTGGAAGCGGCGGCGGCCCTTGGCCTCTGGCTGGCGCTCGGGATTGGCGGCTGGTTCGCCGCGGCGCGTTTGCTTGCCCGGGCGCCGCTTGGCCGGGGGCGGACATGAAAGCCGTGGTGGCCGTGCAGAGCGGCGGCGGCGCCGGCCCTGAGTCCGTGGCAGGCGAGATCGTGCGATTTCGCCGTGTGACACGTCGCTTCGGCGCACGGCTGGCGCTGCTCGACGCCTCTTGCCGCCTCGGCGCCGGCGTCGTGGGCCTCGTCGGCCCGAACGGCGCCGGCACGACGA
>SXGT01895203.1_pt1 | contig 20611 bp, 17 predicted proteins | sample 3176221 | NCBI WGS metagenome assembly SXGT01 (sample SAMN11356862, study PRJNA531348) | freshwater metagenome | isolation source: freshwater sample F1-120 | place: China: Fuxian Lake, Yuxi | collected 2017-12-25
GAGCTCGAGAACGTGCTGCGGAGCGCCTACTTCTTCGCTCGAGACGACGTCGTGAGCGAGGCCGAGCTCGTCACCTACACGCTGCTGAAAGATGCGCGCCCGGAGGACTTTGGCGCGTCGACCAGCGCGGTCGGTACCATGGCGCCCGAGGGCGAGCTGCCCGATGGCTTCGATCTGGTCCTCGCCAAGCATGAGCTCGAGGTCCGGTGCATCGAGCAAGCCCTCCGCCAGAGCGGAGGCAACATCACGCGTGCGGCGCAGCTTCTCAACATGAAGCGGCCGCGGTTGTCTCAGAAGATCAAAGAGCTCGGGATTCGTGCCCGAGACGAGGAGGAGTGAGCATGCGGGCAATTCTCGTAGGCTCCATCATGGGGTTCATGGGCGCGCTGACTCTCGGCGCGTGTGCAGCGACCGGCTCGGGTGGCCATGGGGGGACGTCGCCGGGTGACGAAGCCTTTGGCAGCTGGGCCGAATCGGGGGATCCCGGTTCGACGGATGCGCCGTCCGCGGGCTCCACCGACGAGGCCAGCAACGCCGCGGTCGGCTCCAAGGCGGACGACGCCTCGGTCCGGCACGCGCGCGCGGCGACGGACCCGACGCTCGGCCAGGCCATCGGCACGACCTCGGGGACATGCGGTGCATCGGGACCTGGAGCCGGTCCGGTCGGCGGCGCGTGCACCAGTACGGGCACGGGCGCAGGCCACGGTGTCCCACAGCCGCTCGATCCGGCACCCGCGGCGACCTCGGACGACTCGTCCGGCCGTCCCTGAATCCGTCTGCCTCTCCTTTTTTTTCCGGAATATCGTTCGATTTGCATTGAGTCTCGGGCCGAGGCTCGCTATCGTTCCGCGCCGGTGGCCGCCCCGTTGGCCAGCGACGTTGACTCTGAGTGCGGTAGCGATAGCGGAGTGGGGCAATGACAGCGACACGTCTCTCGTCTCTCCTGGTGCTGGTCGTCCTGGGTGGCTCTCTGGGCGCGTGCACCGCCACCGGCGGCGGCGAGGGCGACGTCGCCTTCAAGCTGCCCGACGGCGCCGTCAAGTCGGACATCCCCTGGGGCGGCGTCACCGACGTGGGTCCCATCCCCTCGACGCCGGGCGGCAACACCTCCAACCTCCCGGGCGCTGCGGCCGACGGGGGCACCGGGTCGGACGTCCTGGTCCCCGTGGGACCGGAGCTGTGCTCGAACGGCAAGGACGACGACGGCGACGGGCTGGCGGACTGCTCGGACACCGACTGTGACACGCACCCCATCTGCGCTCACAACAAGACGGAGACCCTCTGCGGCGACGGCAAGGACGACGACGGAGACAGCTACATCGATTGCGCCGACAACGACTGCAAAAAGACACCGGCGTGCGGTGCAGCCGGGCCCGAGGTGTGTGACAACGGCACAGACGACGATGGCGACAAGTTCATCGACTGCAGCGACAAGGACTGCCAAGGCGCTTCAGCGTGTCAGGCCAAGTTCGAGGTCTGCGACAACAAGCTGGACGACGACTCCGATGGCAAAGTGGACTGCAAGGACAGCGATTGCGCCAGTGCGCCCGTGTGCAAACCGAGCGGTGTCGAGGTGTGCACCAATGGCATCGACGACGATGGCGACGGCTTCATCGACTGCCAGGATGCGGACTGCAAGGCGGCGCCGTCCTGCGTGGCTGGAGTGGAGCAGTGCACCAACAAGGTCGACGACGACGGCGATGGCCTGATCGATTGCAAGGACTTCGACTGCAACAAGCACGCGGCGTGCGCGGCGCCCAAGGTCGAGAAGTGTCAGAATGGCCTCGATGACGACGGGGACAAGCTCGTCGATTGTGACGACGATGACTGCGCCACGGCCGCCGCGTGCCAACCCGCACCCGCGGTCGAGCTGTGTGGCAATGGCAAAGACGACGACGGCGACAAGCTCGTCGACTGTGACGACCTCGACTGCGATACCGACTTGGCGTGCGGTGGGACCGGAGGCGTCTCCGGCAGCTGCTGCACGGTCAATGCGACGGTCGGCTGCGACGACGCGACCGTAGAGGCCTGCGTGTGTGCGGGCGATGACTACTGCTGCACGTTTAGCTGGGATGAGTACTGTGTCGCGGCTGCCGACGGGTGCGGCGCCACGTGCGGCGGTCCTGCCGTGGAGAACTGCACGAACGGCGGAGACGACGATGGCGACGGAGCCGCCGACTGCGCCGACTCCGATTGTGCGGCCGAGGAGACGTGTCAGCCGGTGGAGGGCGCGTGCTGCGTGGCGGTGTCGACCAACGGTTGCCCTGCGAACGCGGCCGTTCAAGCGTGCGTCTGCGACCTGGACGCCTACTGCTGCAACACGAAGTGGGATGGTCTCTGCGTCACGGAGGCCAAGGGCTGCGGCGCGAAATGCGCCGTGGCGGTCGAAGACTGCGAGAACGGCCAGGATGACGACGACGATCTGGCCGTCGATTGTAAAGACCCCGACTGCACCTCCGCGGCGGCGTGCCAGGTGCCAGAAGAGGTCTGCGGCAACCTCAAGGACGATGACGGTGACGGGAACGCGGACTGCTCGGACACCGACTGCGCGGCGACGGGCGGTTGCGCGGGTCCCGGGTCGCCCTGCTGCCTCGCCGGACAGTCCTCGGGGTGCGGGACCGACGCGGCGCTCGAGGCGTGCGTGTGCGCCAGCGACTCGTTCTGCTGCACAAATACCTGGGACAATATGTGCGCCTCTGCGGCCAAGGTGTGTGGCGCCAACTGCAATCCGCCGGCCGAGGTCTGTGACAACGCCGCGGATGACGACGGCGACGGCTCGACCGACTGCGCCGACACCGACTGCGCGACGGCGCCGAGCTGCGCCGCCTCGGTCTGTTGTGAGAGCATGACGACTCCCGGGTGTGCCGATCCGGCGATCGAGGCGTGCGTCTGCGCCAAGGATTCGTTCTGCTGCGCGACCGCCTGGGACTACATCTGCGTGGGTGAGGCCAGCTCGTGTGGCGGGCAGTGCAACGCGGGGCCGATGGAGTCGATCTGTGACGACGCGACCGACGACGACGGCGATGGCAAGATCGACTGCGGCGACAGCGACTGCTACTACGACCCGATCTGTGTCGACGTCCCGATTGGCGCGTGCTGCACCGCCGATATCTTCGTTGCGGGCTGCCCGGAGAGCCCGGTCGTCGAGGGATGCGTCTGCGCGACGGACGCGTTCTGCTGCGACTACGGATGGGACTCGCAGTGTGTCGAGGAGGCCCAGAGCTGCGGGTCGATCTGCATTTGATATGTCGCTGTCGGAAGACCGCTTTCGGGAGCAGTACCAGGAGCTCGACGACGAGACCCTGCGGCGCATCGCGGCGGGAGACGTGCCGTGGAGTGATGACGCGCACTTCGTCACCGCGGCGCGGCGTGCGGCACGGGACGTCCTGATCGCGCGCGGGGTCGCCCATGTGCCCCGCGTGCCGTGGATCGATCTTGACGCTGCCCGCGTCCCGAGCGGCTGGCGGGCCGGCGTCGTGGGTGGCGCCATCATCGTCGGAGTGGGCCTCATCCTCCTCGTGGGAGGTCCCGTGGATCCCCGCAGCGACGCTGCCGCATCCGACGCGACGACGGAGCTCGTTCGGCTTCTGAGCACGACGAGTACGGCCCAGCGCCTTGGGCTCGAGGCACGCAGCTGCCGTGTGCGCTGGGACGAGGCGCGGAGCGACGCCTCCGGTGGCAGCGCGTCGGCGCCGATCGCGTGCGAGGTCTGCACGTCGCTCTCAGCGCGCACGCTCGCGACCTTGCAGTCGCCGCGCACGCCGGACGAGAGCCGAGACGCCGTCGTGGCGCGGCAGCTCCTCGATGCGCCCGTGACCGGCCGGCACTGCTCCACCCAGCCCCGCGTGCTGGGGGAAGTCATCACGACGGAGGGGCGCACGTTCTGGGTGCGGATTCGCGCGATCCCGTGCCGGCTCGGCGCGTGCGACGCGTCGTGAGACTCTCGGCTCAGGCCACGCTCTTGGTCCTGGCGGCGGCTTTGGGCGCTTGCGACACCGAGCGCCGCACCTTGGGCTTCGGGAAGCTCCCATCCGGGCCGCTGTACGCAGACGCCGGCGTGGCGTCCGATGCGCGCGACGCGACAGCGACGTCCGTCTCGTCTCTGGTGGCCGAGCCGTTGGGAACGCGCCTCGGCTGCGGTTCGCCGTGCGCTTCCAAAGGCGTGACCTCCTCCACGTGCGTCGAGGGGATTGCCGTCCAGTGTATCGCAGGACGCATCGCCTGCGACGACTGCCCGGGGAAGGGTCGCGACTGCCGCGTCGAGGGCGCGACGGTCGCGTGTCGCCTCGGCTGCGAGGGGGACTCGGTTACGCAAGGCAACGAGACGTTCACCCGCGTCTGCTGCCCGGGCGCGACGTGGTGCGAAGGCGACGCGCAGGCCCGGTGTGACGCCGCGGGACTGGCGGTCTCGCGCGAGCCGTGCGTGAAAGGGCTCGAGTGCTACGACGGGCACTGCCTCCCGGCGCGACCGATGGTCTTGGTCCTCTTCGACACCTCGGCATCCATGGGCTGGTCGGCCCTTGGGAAGGAGCTGGACTCGGTGGACGAGCTCCGGGTCAGCAAGTGGCCCGCCTGCGAGCTGCCCACGGCTCCGCTGACCCGTCTCGGCATCAGCAAGCGCGCATGGGCGGACCTGTTCTCCGAGCCGGTCTTTGACACGGTCGCCTTCGCGCTTCAGCGATTCCCGCAGCACCTCCTCGCCGGCAAGTCCCAGCACTGTCCCGGGGGTGGTTACACGCCGGCCGACCTGCTCACGGGTCATCCCGCGTCGACCGAGCTCTTCAGCGTTCCCGATGACGCGAGCGGTGCCTGGTTCCGCGACAACCTCGCCGAGGCGCTCCTCGTGCCGTTTCCGGTCAACGGTCCGTCGAGCAATCGCGACTCGCTGCGGGCCTGGGTCGACTTCAACGAGAAGGTCGTGGACACCGACACGCCGTGCACGACTCAGGCCGACTGCCCCAATGGGTCGTGCGCTCAGAAGGGCACCGGAGACGACCATCGCTGCACGGTGCTCGAGAACCCCGAGCTGCGGCCCACGGGCGCGACCCCGCTGGGGCTCAGTTTATTCTACGCCGGAGAGTATTTTCGCAAGTTCGCGGTCTTGGAGGGCGCGCCGTGCCACCTGGACGCCGACTGTCCCGCGCTCGGACACCTCTGCGACAAGGGCAAGTGCCACGACCCCAACCGCTTCTGCCGACAACGCTCGGTGGTGATGTTCACCGACGGGATCGACACCGCCAGCGAGGGCGCGTGGGTCGCTCCGAGCATCCAGGCCAAGCGCTTCCGCTACGGCCTCGACTGCAAGACCGACCAGGACTGCGGCAAGGGCGCGACGTGCGCGTCCAGCGGCACGTGCCAGCCGGCCAGCGAGGCGCTCGACCCCTGCAAGCGCTTGGGCTTCTCTTGTCACATCGAACACGAGGACCGCACCTTCCCCAAGGCGTTCGCCGCGGGCTTCACTCGGCTGCGGGACCGTCTGGGCGCACCGATTCGCATCACGGTGCACGTCGTCGACGCGACCGGAGCGATCGGCTACGAGAACGCGACGGTGGCGGCCTATGGCGGCGGCCTGCTCGTCCCCGCGGATCTCGCGAGCCCGGCGGACCTGCTCAAGGGGATTCGCGGCGTCATCGACTGGAAGGACGCGAACTTCTGCGACCCCGAGTAGCGGCCGGCGTCGCGGCGCTCTGGTGGCTGTGCGGACCCGGAGAGGCGCCCGGGGAGACTCCGGTCGCGCTCGATCCCCAGGGGTACGTGACGGCCTTCGATGTCGGCGGCGGCGGTGTCTTGGCCGGTACCGGACCGGAGCTCAACCTGCGCGAGCTGCTGGGCACGGGGTGGCGTCGCGCGACGCTCCTGTCGGTGGAGCTCGAGCTCGCAGGCGACGCCGAGGTCGGCTTCAGCGTCGGCTGTCCGCGCCGCTGTGACCTTCTGCTGGATGGCCAGCGGCTCGCCCACGTCGAGAAGCCCTATGCCGCATGGCTCGACGACACGGAGGTGACGCGACGCGTCGGTCGGGGTCGCCACCGATTGCAGCTGAAGCTCACCCCCAAGGACCCGATTGGGGAGCCGGTGGTCTCGCTCCGGCTCTTCGACGGCCGGACGCGCGGCCCGCTGGTGGCCACCGTGCGCCTCTCGTCCTCGCTCAGCACGGCCGAGCTGGCCGCCCGACGCGTCTCCGTGCGCTGGAGCCATCGCATCACGGAGCGGGACGTGATGCTGACGGCCACGGTCACAGGGCCCGCGTCGACGGAGCTTGCGTGGGCCCGAGCGGGTGCGCCCGCGGAGCCCTACACCGCAGGAGCGCGTCTCACGCTGCCGCTCGGCGCGGGCGACCGCGCGCGTCTCGAGCTGAGGCACGCTGGTCGCACGCTCCGGGTCTTCGAGCATCGCGTCGGTCGTGAGCCGACGGTCGAGGCCGCGATTCGCGCGGCGCGTCATGCCCGGCATCGCACGGAGGCGCGGCCGGAGCTGCTCGAGGCCCGGGATGCGCTCGCCTACCGCGCGCTTCGGCTGCGCCGGATGCTCGCCCGCCAGGACGATGACCTCGCCTTTCTCCGCTCCGAGGCCGCCACTCTGGCGCGGGACGCGGCCGCTCTCGCGGACGGGCACGACCCCTTGATCGCCGAGCGCGGCGCCGTGCTCCGGGCCTACCGTTCACCGCTGGATCGACGTCTTCAGCCCTTCGCGCTCTACGTCCCACCCGATCGCCTGCTACGTGGAAAGCCGCCGCCGCCGCTGATGGTGGTGCTCCACCCGTCGGGCTGGACCCCGCTCTCCGTGCTGCGCTCGGCGCTCGGTCGCGCGCCGCGGCGAGGCCACACGCGGCGGTCCGAGGAGCGCCACGGCCCGCCGATTCGCGACCAGGCGATCGTCGCCGTGGCGCCCTGGGGGTATGACGGCACCGGGAGCCGCTATTTTGGCAAGCGCGACGTCCTGGAGGTCCTCGATCGGGTCGAGCGCCGCCACGGGACCGACCCGCACCGCGTGCTGCTCACCGGCGGCTCGCTCGGTGGCCTCGGGACGTGGCAGGTGGGGCTGCGGGTGCCACACCGCTTCAGCGTCCTCGCGCCCATGGCTGGCTATGGCAGCGTTCGGCTGTACAAGGACATCCGCGAGGCCATCCACGGTGGTCGGCTGTTGCCCTTCGAGGCGTTCCTCGTCGCGCGGAGGGACAACGCGACCTTGGCCGCCAACGCGCGGGGGCTCACCACCTGGTGCGTCCACGGCGAACGCGACGCGCCGCGACGCTCTGAGGTCGTCGTCGAGCGCTATCGCGCGCTCGGGCTGCCGGTGGACTATGAGCTCCTCCCAGGGCGAGGCCACAACGTGTGGGACGAGGCGTGGGCGACCCGGAAGCACGTCACGCTCGCCCGGTCCGTTCGGCGATCGTCGCGTCCCGCGCACGTACACCTCGTCATGGGCTCCTATCAGCACCGCGAGGCCCATTGGGTGCGGGTCGAGCGCGTCCTGCGCCACGATGCGCTGGCGGAGCTCGACGCGCGTGACTCCAAGGGTCGCGTGACGTTGGCAACACAGAACGTGCGCGCGCTGACCGTCGATCTCGCGGATGGTCGCTCGCTCGTCATCGATCGCCAGGAGCTCGGACACGGGGCGGGCCCCACCGGCGTGGCGCTCGACCCGGCGGGCCGGTGGCGGCGTGCCGGACTCGACGCGGAGGCGCTCCCTTTCCCCGGTGAGAAGGCGCCTGGGCGCTCCGGTCCCATCGACGAGCTGCGCTACGAGCCGCACGTCTTCGTTTACGGTACGGCCGATCCGGTGCAGACCGCGACCAATCGGCGGCTCGCCGAGCGCCTAGCGCGCTACGGTTGGATGGACGCCGATGTTCGGTTCCCGGTGCGTGCGGACAGCGAGCTCACCGCAAGCGAGCTCGCGTCACGCCACCTCGTGCTCATCGGGGGACCGAGCTCCAATCGCGTGCTCGCGAGCATCGCGCCGGCGCTGCCAATCCAATTTGAGGCAAACGCCGTAGTCGTGGGCGGGCGCCGTCATGAGGGCGCGTCGGTTGGCTCGGCGTTCATCTACCCCAACCCGCGTGCGCCGGACCGGCTCGTCCTGGTCCTGGCCGGGGTGACCAGTCGCGGCACGTGGCTTGCCTCGTGGCTTCCGCGGTGGCTGCCCGACTGGGTCGTCTACGATGAGGGCATCGCGGTCCAGCGCGGCGGCTACGTCTTCGATCGGCGCCGTCCCCGCGACGCAGGGAACTTCGATGCGCGGTGGCGCCTCCCAGCGCGTGACACCGGCCCCTGACGGGGTTAAGGTCGCGTTCGGCGTGAGACGTTGCGCGCCAAGGCCACGATCGGGAGGAATCATGACTGTCGACGAGCTCAAGAAGAACCTCGGGTCGTTCTTCACCAAGGATCTGTCGCGGATCGAGCCCGGCCAGAAGGGCTTCATCATCGGCGAGAACATCCGCGTCTACGAGCGCGGAGAGGACGGCTACCAGGTGCGGTTTCTGTACGGGATCCCTCCCCACATGCGGAGGCCCATCACCGACCGCATGACCGCGCTCGGCGCCAAGTTCACGGTCGGACCGGACTTCAAGCTGTAGCGGGCTGTGGACAGGCCTGTGGACTCAGGTAGCCAACCAACTCACATCGTTGGGAAACAAGTTGTCCACAGGGGTCTTGCGCTTGCGCTGGACGGAAAGAAAGGTGGAGCTGATCAGGATCGAACTGACTACCTCCTGAATGCCATTCAGGCGCTCTCCCAGATGAGCTACAGCCCCATTCTTCGCACGCTTGAGTGTCACGACCTCGACGCCCCCGGACGGCGCGTCGCGACGGGCCATGCCCATCGGTGGCGCGCGTTTTATCAGGGTCTTCGACCGGCCGCAAGTGCCGTGAGCTACTTCCCGTGTTGCTCCGAGACGGCCGACGCAAGGGCTGCGTAGAGTGCGGTTTTCATGGCTCCAGAGACGAAGTGGCCCACGCCATCGAAGGTGCGCACCGTGGCGGTGAACCCGAGCTTCACGAGCGACGCGACCGCGTCCTGGGTCGGGCCCACCGCAAGGACGCGGTCCAGCGCACCGTGGAGCGCCATGATGGCCGGGAGCGGACCCTGAGGCGCCTTGGGCAGGAGCTCGGCGGGTAACCAGCCCGCGATCGGGACGGCGGCACCGACGGCGCGTGGAAAGCGAGTCGCTAACGCAAACGACAACATGCCCCCTTGGGAGAATCCGGTCACGATGGGCGCGCCGCGCGTGGGGCGATGCGCGGTAAGCCAGGCCAGCAGCGCATGCAGCCGATCCGAGGCCTTGAGCAGGCCCGCCTGATAGGTCGTGACGCCCGAGGCACGGGACGGGAACCACGCGTAGCCATCGTGAAAGGGCTCCAGGCCGCGCGGCACGATCAGGCGGACGGGCGTGGTGGCCGGGAACGCGTCGAACAGCGCCTTGAACGACTCGGGGCGGTCGCCCAGCCCGTGGATCGCGACGATCGTCACGAGTCGCTGGCCCGGTGTGGCCCGCCCGAGCACCGACTCGAGAAAGGGCAGGGGGGCCGCGGTATCCTCCGCCCGCGCCGTGGCCGCCGCGAGGAGCAGGAGCAGAGGCAGCGCTCGGGCTACCACCGTCCGTTGTACTGGATGAGATGCGCGGCGCCGTCGATGAGCCAGAGCGCGCCGGGACCGGAGCCCCACACGCCGACGAGATCGTAGCTGCGCACCGTCTGGCCGTCGATGCGCGCGTCTGGGCTCGGCCACGCTCCGCCGTCCGGGAGCTTCTTAGGTGACTGTACATCGACCACGTTCCACTTGGCGCCGTCGAAGCGTCGCACCTGGCCCTTCTTGGCGACGATCATGACGTCTTGAGGCGAGAACGCGGTGACGGCCGTGAACGCCGTGACCGACCACTGCCCGTCTTGATGCGTCCAGGTGCCGTCGACCCCGCGATACAGGATACGACCCCAATCACCGACGGCCCACACGTTGTTCTTGGCGACACCGGCTACGGCAAGGCCATGAAAGCCCTTCTGCGCGTCCGGCGTGCCGTCGGGATCGGCGGGCAGGGGCTCCTTCTTCCAGGCCGCCGTCTTGGAGTCGTACGTCGCGATGACCTGGTCACCGACCGCGACGAGGAAGCTCGCATCAGGCGTACCCCACAGGGCCTCCAAGGTCCCCGTGACGCCGGCGGTCGTCTCCGGAGTCCAGGTCGCGCCCGAAAGGCGATAGAGACTGCCGGCCGCGCCGACCGCAATGGCCTCTTGGTCGCCGAGCATCCACGCGGCGCGCAGCGCGGGCCCATCCAGGATCTCGTTCGGAGTCCACTGAGCGCCGGCCTTGGACCACAGCCAGGCCTTGCCGCCATCGGCGACGGCGATCATGCGGTCATCGTCGAGGGCGTGACAGCCGCGCACTGCGGCCGTTCCACCGACGTCCCGATCCTCCCAGGTCCCGCCGCGGCGTACCCGGAAGAGGCCCGCGTCGCCGCACAGGTACAGCCGCTCGTCGCCAGCGGCGCCGTAGCCTCCAAAGTGCTGGACCTTCTTGCCCGCGGCAGACGTTGGCGCTGCGGGGTCCACGCTCCAGATGGGCGTCTTGGTCGCAGGGCCCGCGTCCGGCGGCGCAGCGGGGGTGTCCGTGACGAGGTCGAGCGTCACGCCCAAATCGGTCGAGGGAACGAACGCCCCGGTATCCTTGGTTCCGCCGCCTCCGCCAGGCGCTGTACACGCCCCAACGGCGATGGCAGCCAGACCAAACGTCAACGCCAACGGGAACTCCGACGCCAAGAATCGCTTCATGGTGGAGGAACATAGGAACGTGCCGCGCGCGTGTCAACGCGGCGCGTCATGCGAGGGCGTGGACGGGGACGTGCGCCGCGTGCCGGCGCACGAGGTCGGCCACAGCGGAGACCCAGAGCGGATGCGCGTTCAGCGACGGACCGAGGCGCAGGTCCTCGCCCCCGGCCGCACGAAACGCGTCGCGCGCGCGGATGGCGATCTCCTCCAACGTCTCCAGGCAGTCGGCGACGAACGCGGGGCAGGTCACGGCTACCCGCCGTACGCCCTTCTTGGCCAGCTCGGGCAGCACCTCATCGGTGAACGGCCGAATCCACGGCGTCCGGCCGAGTCGCGACTGGAACGAGACGGACCATCCGTCGGCGCCCAGGCCGAGGCGGGCGGCGAGCAAGCGCGCGGTCATCATCGACTGTGCGCGATAGCAGTGGCGGTTCGCCTCGCCGATAGCGTCGCAGCACCCTGCGCTCGCGAGGCAGTGGCTGCCGGAGAGGTCCGTCTTCTTGACGTGGCGCTCCGGGAGGCCGTGAAACGAGAACAGGACGTGGTCTGGGCCAAACTCGGCCGTCGTGTCGCGAATGACGGACTCGAAGGCGGCGATGAAGCCGTCGTCCGCATAAAAGTCCGCGGTGCGTCCGCGCGGGAGCGCTGAGCCACGCCGCGTGCAGGCCACGACGAAGTGCTGCCAGCCGGTCTCGGTCGCTGCGAGGCTGTACTGCGGATAGAGCGGGACGAACAGAAGGCGATCGACCTGTGCCGCGAGGAGGCGGTCGAGCGCGTCCGGAATCGACGGCGCGCCATAGCGCATGCCGAGCTCGACGGCGAAGCTGGGGCCGAGCGCGTCGCGCACGCCGGCCAACAGGTCCTCGGAGTGAAACAGCAGCGGTGAGCCACGCTCGGTCCACACCTGCTGGTAGGCGTGGGCCGAGGCGCGCGGGCGTCTGGGCAGAATGAGCGCGTTGACGAGGAACCACCGCAGCGGCCACGGGATGTCGATGACGTACGGGTCCATGAGGAACTCGCGCAGATACTGACGTACGGCGGGCACGTCCGGTCCGTCGGGGGTTCCCAGGTTGGAGAGGAGGACGCCGGTGCGAAGCGTGGTCATGGGCCGCGAAACCTAACCGGGGTGCGTGGTTCGGGCAAGCGTGCGCCGAAACGGCGCGGAGTCGGCGCGTGACAGGCGTGCATCGTTCGAGCAAGCTTCGCGGCCATGGGCGACACCTTTGGACATCTCTTTCGCGTCACGACCTTCGGCGAGAGCCACGGGCCCGCTCTCGGAGGCATCATCGACGGCTGTCCGCCTGGGGTCGCGTTGAGCGCCGAGCAAATCCAGAGCGAGCTCGACCGGCGACGCCCAGGGCAGAGCCGACACACGACCCCGCGCAAGGAGGGAGACGTCGTCGAGCTCCTGTCGGGCGTCTTCGACGGCCGAACGCTCGGTACCGCCATCGGCCTGCTCATCCGCAACGAGGACGTCGACTCCTCCAAGTACGATGACCTCAAGGACCTCTATCGGCCCAGCCACGCGGACTTCACGACCGAGGCGCGCTACGGCGTCCGCGACTGGCGCGGTGGCGGGAGGGCGAGCGCGCGCGAGACGGCGGTGCGCGTCGCTGTGGGCGCGGTGGCTCGGCGCGTGCTCGAGTCCGCCTGGCCCGACTTCCGCTGCGTCGGCTGGGTCGACCGCCTCGGACCGGTCGACGCGGCTGTCGACCCAGAGAGCGTCACGACCGAGGCTGTGGACGCGAGCGAGGTGCGTTGCCCCGACGTGGCCGCGTCCGAGCGCATGGTCACCCATCTGGACGGCGTACGGCGTGCACGAGACACCGCTGGCGGCGTCGTCGCGTGCGTCGCGCGGGGTGTCCCGCCGGGCCTCGGGGATCCCGTCTTCGACAAGCTCGAGGCCGAGCTGGCCCGCGCCATGCTGTCCATCCCGGCCGCGCGCGGCTTCGAGATCGGGAGCGGCTTCGACGGGACGCGGCTCACGGGCTCGCAGCACAACGACGCCTTCGTGCTCAAGGGCGGCCGCGTCGGGACGGATACGAACCGGAGCGGCGGAGTCCAAGGTGGCATCTCGAACGGTGAGGCGATCGTGACGCGCGTCGCGTTCAAGGCCGTCGCCACGCACTTCCTCCCCCAGCGCACGGTCACCACCGACGGCCGCGAGGTCACCTTTCAGGCCAAGGGCCGCCATGATCCGTGTGTGCTCCCGCGCGCGGTGCCCATCGTCGAGGCGATGACGTGCCTCGTCCTCGCCGACCACTGGCTACGCCTGCGCGCAATCGCCTCGGGTCACGGCTCCGGAGTGCGCTGAAGCTCCTTGACGATGGTGGCCTCCAGCGTGCCGAAGGGGTCGCCCTTGATGACGTTCTGAATGATGCCCTTCTCGTCTGAGATGACCGTGGTCTCCTTGCCGCCGTACGCCTTGATCTTACCTAGCGGATCGTAGACGACCGGGATCGTCAGCTTGTGGTCCTTGGCGTACTTGGCGCAGGAGGTGCCATTGGGCGGATTGCCCAGCTGGTCCTCGAGCATGACGACGAAGCCCTCGAGGCCCTCGGGGTGGCGGCGCTTGTAGATGTCGTCCGTCTGACCGACGAACTTGGAGCAGGTCGTTCACCACCCAGCGAACAGATAAAAGAGCCCGGCTTTGGCGCCGCAGAGATCGTGCAGCGCCACGTCCTTGCCGTCACACGCCTTGAGCTTGACGTCCTGGAGCGACACGCCCTTCTTGGTCCCAAACGGCGCCAGCGGCGGGCAAAACGCCGGAGCGGCCGGGAGGTCCGGGGCAAGTGCGGTCTCGAGTGTTGGGACAACGTCCGGAGCGGCCCCCACGTCCGCGATTCCGGCCTCGGCGAGCGTTGCGCCATCCTGGGCCAACGCCGTGTCGGTCTGACCCACATCGACGGCAGCAATCGCCGCCGCGTTCGAGCCACTCTGGGTCTCGCAGCCGAGGGAACTCCCTGCGACCACCCATAGGCCCATCACCGTAATAAATCTCAGCGGACGTCTCATGGACCTACCCTCGCTGACGGCGCGGTAGCAGTCAACTGTTTTTCAAGTTGCCAGTGGTCGACGGCGCTGGTACGGGGCGGTCGTGAGCAGTGGAACTGATCGTCGGCCGTGCGCTTGGATTGCTGCTCTCCTCTTGTTGGCGTGCGGGTCGCCGGACGCGCCGCTGCGCGACCTCGAGCGCGTCGGTCGTGTCGGTCTCGCAGACGCGCGATTGGCGCCCGCGCGAACCCACATGGTGAGCTTGCTCGTCACGCTGGACGGGGTCCCCGCACCGGGTGTCGCCGTTCTTCAGGGGGGCAACCCGGCCCGCTGGGAGACGGACGTACTCGGTCAGGCCGTCGTGCCGGTGGATCTCGACGTCGTCGGCGATCTCTTCGTCATGGCCAGCCACCCTGACGCGCGCGTCCAGGGCGTCCTGGTCGACCCCACCACGTCCGAGCGCATGACCATCGCGCTGCGGCGCTTCGACCGAAAGGACAACCCGGCGTATGTCTTCCAAGACCCTGGCGCTCCGGGCAAGAGCGATGTCGCGGAGCAGTGCGGTCACTGCCACGTGACCATCAACGAGGCCTGGCATGACTCCGTCCACCGCACGTCTGCCAGCAACCCGGCGGTCACGGCGACCTACGCTGGCCTCGCGCTCGTCGAAGATGCCACTCAGTGCGCCACTCTCGGGGGTACCTGGGCGCCGCGTCCCGGACCGCTTGGCGTCGTCGCGCCGAGCTGCCAGGTCCTGCCAACCGTCTCGGAGGCGGCCGCGGGTAGCGCACGCCCGCATGGCGGCTGCGCGGACTGTCACGCGCCGGGCATCGATGGCCAGCTCGGCGGACGCGACCTCTTCGCCGCCGGCGAGCGCGCGTACGCCAATGGCGTCCATTGCGACGTCTGCCATCGCACCGAGGCGCTCGATCCCTACGGCGGCCCCGGTGTCGCGGGACGCCTCCGGCTGCTGCGCCCGACGGAGCCGCCCAAGACCGACACGCTCGGCCTGTGGGACCCGCTCACGTTTGGACCGGATCCCGACGTCGCCAGCATCCGCATGGGCATGGTCGCGCGTGACTTCTTCCACGAGGCCGCGTTTTGCGCCGGCTGTCACGAAGACTGGCAGCCCGTGCTCGTTGCGGGAGCCGCCGCTGACACGCAGCGGTGGCCCGATGGTCGACTGCCGATTCATACGACCTTCTCCGAGTGGAAGGCCGGCCCGATGAATCCCGGCGCGCCATGTCAGAGCTGTCACATGCCGGCCGACGCGAGCGTCGCCAACGCCGCGGACCTCCAGCTCGCGCTCCCGGCGGACACCGGCATCATCGCGGGCTGGCATCGCCCTCCGGGCAGCGTCCACCGTCACAGTTGGAACGGGCCACGGCGGCGCGACAGCCGCATGTTGGAGCTCGCGGCCGCTCTGTCGCTCACAGTCACGCGCGATGGGAGCACCCTCACGGTGGCCGTGACCGTCAGGAACGTCGGCCCGGGCCATGCCATCCCGACGGGCGAGCCCATGCGGTCGCTCGTGCTGCTTGTCGAGGCCCGGTGCGCAAGTACCTCGCTCGACGCCATTGGCGGAGACGTCGTCTCTGACACGGGAGGCGCGCTGCTCGGAAAGCTACGCGGCGCCGATTGGACGCGATGGCCGGGCGCGCAGGTCGGCGACGTCATTCGGGTCACACGGCGACCTGGCGGCTTTCGCGATTACGACGGCCCGGGTCCCTTTGCGCTGGGACTCTTGGCCGCCGAACAGAAGGGTGTGCCGATGGAGGAGGCCGCCGGGACTCGCACAGTCGTGGCAGTCGCTGGTGACCTGGTCGAGTTCGACGCGCCGCTGCCTGATGGCGACCTCGCGATGCTCGGCCGAGGCGTCAGCCTCCCGAGCGATGGTACGGCAGTCACCGAACGCGCTGGTGCTGCCGGCTTCGTCTTTGCCAAGGTCCTCGTCGGCAAAGACGGCGCACGTCACGTCCCGCACCATCTGGCGGTCGACGTCGCGAGCGACACGCGCCTCAAGCCTCAGGCCTCGCTTCAGACCGTTCACCGCTTTGCCGCCACCTGCGCGACACCCACTGTCGAGGCGCGCCTCCTCCATCGTGCGTTTCCGCCCGACGTGGCGCGTGCCCGAGGCTTTGCGGTCGTCGAGTCGGTCATGACCTCGGCGCGGGTGGGACCATGACACCGCGCCCGCTGGTCGCGCTCTGCGGGTTCACGCTGCTCGCATGCGCCGAGACGCCGCAGGCACCGCCGCCGCTTCGAGTGCACGTCGGCTCGCCCGTCGAGGCACCCGATCTGGCCCCCGAAGCCGGCGTCGCGCGCTTTCAGCTCACCATCGCGCCGCACCGCCATGAGGTCGGCGGCGTCGTGCGGGACGGGTTTGCTTACAACGGACAGTTTCCTGGACCCACGTTGAGAGCGACCAAGGGCGATCACGTCGAGGTCTCCGTCCGCAACACCCTTGCGACCGAGACCACCGTTCACTGGCACGGCCTCGCGGTGCCCAACGACATGGACGGCGTCTCCGGCCCGCCAATCGCGCCGGGGAGCACGCGCACCTACCGCTTCAGCGTCGAGCGCTCGGGGACCTTCTGGTATCACCCGCACTTGCACGAGGCAGAGCAGATCGACGCGGGGCTTTACGGCACTTTCGTCGTCGAGGAGCCGCGCGAGCCACTCGCCGACGTCGAGCTCATCGCCGTGCTCGACGCGTGGAATGAGACGCTCACGCCCGAGGAGCCCCACGTCGCGTCCGAGATCGACCTCACCCCTTCTCTCTGGTTGGTCAACGGGGCCATCGAACCGACGTATCTCGTCGCCGCGGGATCGCGCGTGCGCGTGCGGCTCCTCAACGCGAGCAACGTCGGCTACGTCGCCCTCGCACGGGCCACGCCAGCGGAGCCGGTGTCGAGCAAGGCGGACGAGGGCCACGCGCACGTGCCTGCGCCGAGCGTCGGGTCGCCGCTGCGACTGATTGCCTCCGACCAAGGCCTGCTGCCTGCGGCCGTCGACATTCCGGAGCTCGTCTTGGCACCTGGAGACCGCGCGGAGCTCGAGGTGCTCGTCGGCTCAGACACGATCGTCCTCGTGCGGCGACCCTACACCGCGGCTGGAGGACCGACTCCGAGTCCGGCCCAAACGCTCTTCACCGTCACTCCGGTCGGTTCAGCGAACACGCCGCCAGCACTGCCGTGGCCCTTCGAGGGGGCCCGGCCCACCGCGAACGTCGCCTCCACCGTTGCCGTCTTCGCCCTGAGCGGCTCGACGCATGGAGCACAGTGGCTCATCAACGGCGCGACCTTCCCGGACGTGCCGCCCGTCGTCGTCCCGCTCGGCCAGGTCGCGGTCCTGGAGGTGCGTAACGTGTCGGGCGTTCACCACCCGTTCCATCTCCACGGCATGACGTTCGAGGTCCTGCGGCGCAATGGCGTCGCGCCGACGTGGCAAACCATCGAGGACACGCTGGATCTCCCACCCCGGGAGGCCACGCACCTTCTCATCCGGCCGACGCATCCAGGCGATTGGCTAGCGCACTGTCATATTTTACCGCATGTCGAGGGAGGAATGACCGCGGTGCTGCACGTCCCGCCGCCCTGAGACGAGCGGGACGCGCGCGCGGAGGCGGGAGCTACGGCTTGGCCGGAGCCTCGGGCTTCTTGTCGCCAGCGGCCGGAGCCTCCGGCTTCTTGTCACCTTCGGCCGGAGCCTCGGGCTTCTTGTCACCCGCGGCCGGAGCCTCGGGCTTTTTGTCACCCGCGGCGGGAGGAGCCGCGCCGTCCTTGGGCGCCTCGCCCGGCGGGGGAATGAGCCCGAGCTGCATCGCGATCGCCATGCCGTTGCCGTAGGTGCGACCCTCTTTGACCTTGTCGCCGTCGAACTTGTAGATCTCGGCGATGTGGAACTTGATCGCCTTGCCGGTCGCCTTGACCGGGCCCATGTCGCCGGTGTTGGTCCCGGTCATGAGGCCGCGCGCGATGACGTAGGCGCCCACGCCGACGACCTCCTCGACCTGCATCTTGCCGTCGGGGAACGCCGTGCCAATCTCGGCCGAGTGCTTCTTGAACGGCTCGTGGCCCTTCATCTCCTTGCCGTCGTCGATGTTGTCATACCACACGACGTCCTCGGCCGTGCCCTTGAGGAAGGCCTCCATGCTCTTGGCCATGTCGAGGCCGTAGATGGACTTGATCCAGTCGACGTTCTTCTGGTTCGCGGCGCCCTTGATGACCTCGGGCTCGCCGGTCGGCGCGGCGGCCAGCGGCGCGGCCTCGACGCCCTCGGTGGGGTGCAGCTGTCCCATGACGGTGCCCATGTTCATGTAGCCGACCCACTTGGTGACCTTGCCGTTGTCGACCCAATAGAAGTCGAGGCCCTCGACCGAGATCTTCTTCTTGGTCGCCGGCTGGCCCATGAACTCGCCGTCGGCACGGACCACGAACAGCTTGCCGAGGTCGAAGACCTGGACTGGCGTGTACTTGCTGTCCGGGAAGGCCTTCTTCCACATGCCGAAGAACTCCTTGGCGCCCGCGGGACCCTTGAAGGGCGGGAGCGGCGCATCGGACATGACGATCTCGGCCGTATCGCCGAAGGCCTTCGCGGCGTCGTCGAGCTTGTTCTCGTTGTACGCCTTGATCCCGGCGGCGAGCGCGGCCCAGCCGTCGACCTTGGGGGCCTCCGCAGGCTTGGCCGGCTCGGCGGGCTTGGCCGGCTCGGCGGGCGTGGCGGGCTCGGCAGGCTTGGCCGGCTCGGCGGGCTTGGCGGGCTCGGCAGGCTTGGCCGGCTCCGCGGGCTTGGCCGGCTCGGCGGGCTTCTTGACCTCGGCTGGCTTGTTGGCGGGTGCAGCGGGGGTCTCCGTCTTCTTGCAGCCGGCGCCCAGCAGCAGCGCTGCCGAGACCGTCGTCGTAATCAGATGCTTCATGGTGCAGTCACTCCTGAGATTGGGTTTACGAACCGGGCCGCCTCTAACACGCCTCGTGCGAGGCCGCAATGAGAATTGATCGGCCGCTCGGAATGGCCTGGCCGCGCGCTTGCGAGCCCGGTCGATTCGTCCCATCATGGCCGCTTCCAAAACCGGCCCAGCCGGCCCAGGGTGAGTGATGAGGAGCTCGCAATGACCGAACGACGCGCAGGCCGGCTCACGACGGCCGAGTACGAACGCAACTTCGCGGAGATCCACCCCGCGCTCAACGCGGACGAGGCCTTCGCCGAGGCGTCACGCTGCCTCTACTGCTTCGACGCCCCGTGCACGCGGGCGTGTCCGACTCATATCGACGTGCCGTCGTTCATCAAAAAAATCGCGTCAGGCAACCTGCGCGGCTCGGCGCGCGTCATCCTGGACGCCAACCCCATGGGCCACTCGTGCGCTCGCGGTTGCCCGACCGAGGTGCTCTGCGAGGGCGCATGCGTCATGAACGCGCTCCAGAAGAAGCCCATCCCCATCGGCCAGCTCCAGCGCGTGGCCACCGACCACGTCCTCTCGCGCGGCATCCAGCTCTTCTCGGCGGGTGAGGCCAACGGCAAGAGCGTCGGCATCGTGGGCTCGGGTCCCGCCGGGCTCTCCGCGGCGCAGGATCTCCGCCGGTGGGGCTTTGCCGTGACACTCTACGAGCAGAAGGACCGCGTCGGCGGCCTCAACACCGACGGCATCGCGCAGTACAAGCTGCGGCCGGACACGGCGCTCGCGGAGGCGCAGTCGGTCCTGGACCTGGGCGTCACGGTCAAGCTCAACGTCACCGTCGGCCAGTCGCTGGCGTGGGACACGCTGCTGGCCGCGCACGACGCCATCATCGTCGCCGCCGGTCTCGGCGACACCAATCGGCTCGGCATCCCGGGCGAGGATCAACCGGGCGTGCTCGACTCGCTTCACTTCATCGCCGACGTCAAGCTCCGTCCCTATGCCGAGACGCCGGTCGGTCGCACCGTCTGCGTCATCGGTGCCGGCAACACGGCGGTGGACGCCTCGACGCAGGCGCATCGCCTGGGCGCCCAGAAGGTCATGCTCATCATTCGGCGCGGGCCGGCGGACATCTCTGCGTATGACCACGAGGTAGCGCTCGCCAAGCACGACGAGGTCGAGCTGCGCACGCATACACGCCCCATCGCCGTTCTCGGCGATGGAGACGGCGTCACCGGCCTCCAGTGCGTCAGTACCGCCATGGGCGCAGACGGCAAGCTGCAGGACGTCCCTGGCAGCGAGCACGTCATCGCCTGTGACATGGTCATCAAGGCCATCGGCCAGCAGAAGCGCGGCACGTGGCTGTCGGCCATCCCGGGTGTCGCGGTCGCGGGGGGCCTGCCGGTCTTCGACCCGGTCTCGGGCCAGTCGCTCGGTAACCCCAAGGTCTTCGTCGCAGGCGACCTCGCCAATGGCGGCGCGGAGATCGTCAACGCCGCCGCCGAGGGCAAGCGCGCCGCGGCCGGTATCGCGGCCCATCTGGGAGGGAAGTAACATGGCGGACATTACAGCCAATCTCGCGGGCATCATCAGCCCCAACCCGTTCTGGATCGCGTCGGGTCCGCCGTCCAACACCTACGATCAGGTCGCGCGCGCCTTCGACTACGGCTGGGGCGGCGCCGTCTGGAAGACCATCGGCGACCCGATCGTGAACGTCTACTCGCGCTACGGCGCCATGGACTTGGGGCGCGAGAAGGTCGCGGGCTTCAACAACATCGAGCTCATCTCGGATCGACCGATTCAGACCAACCTGGACGAGATCCTCGCGATCAAAAAGAAGTACCCAAAGCACACGGTCATCGCGTCGCTCATGGTCGAGTCCAAGAAGGAGACGTGGCACGACATCGTGAAACGCTCGGAGGACGCCGGCGCCGATGGGCTCGAGCTCAACTTCGGCTGTCCCCAC
>SXGT01560868.1_pt1 | contig 20610 bp, 16 predicted proteins | sample 3176221 | NCBI WGS metagenome assembly SXGT01 (sample SAMN11356862, study PRJNA531348) | freshwater metagenome | isolation source: freshwater sample F1-120 | place: China: Fuxian Lake, Yuxi | collected 2017-12-25
ATCTCTCCCTATTGCCTGAAACACGATCACAATGTGCGAATCTACATCGGCGCGCTGCCCTTGTTACTCGCATTGTGGGCCGCCGTGCGCTGGCGGAGTTTTGGCAGCCTGCGCGGACTGGTCTTGGCGACCGCCATCTTCGCACTCGGCATGGTCTGGTTGGCCCTTGGCAAGTATGGTGGGCTGGCCTACCTGCAGCGTACCTTGCCGTTCATTGGCGATTTCCGCTTTCCCTCGCGTTGCGTGGTACTCCTCACGTTCGCGGTCAGCGTATTAAGCGCGTTCGCCCTGGTCGATTTAAGCTCCCTGGCGCGGGAACCTCGGAAACTTTCGCGGCTCACGTGGATGGCCATCCTCTCCGTGGTGATCTTGAGTGTACTCGTGACGGCCCGCTGTTTCGTCAGGATGACGGAGCAAGCCCAGGCCATGCCCGGATTACTCTTTCTCGGTTCGGTGTTTTTTGTGGTGGGCGGCGCGTTACTCATCGCTGCGGCGCGCGGCCAGCGCTGGGCCATTCCGCTGTTAATCGTCGCCGCAGTGGCCGACCCCGCGTATTATGGCCTGTCGTATGCTGTGTTCGGCGACTTTGATCGAATCTTCGAGGACGTGAGAATTCCCAACCATTTGCCGCTCGATGCCGAATTGGCGGATTTTGAACCGCCGCCCACCACGGACAAGTCGTACCGTTTGCTGGGCGGCCCCGGATACAGCCTGATCCTCGTCACCAGCCAAGGCTGGAAACGCCTCGAAGGGATCGAAGGTCTGCCCCCGTACAAGCGACTCGATTACCGCACCCTTCCCGCCCTCCGTGTTTCCAGCACCCGCTGGGTCCACAAGGAACCGCCCCTGGTGTCTTTCTTCGGTTCAGGCAGCACGATCTTTGATTCCTCCAAGGTCACGCCGCTGCTCGGAACTCCGGTGGGATCGTGGTATGAAGTGCAGGATGTCTTGCCGCGAGTCCGCTGCGTGACGCAGACCGTCGTCAGCCAATCCCCGGCCGAGGACATTCAAAAAATTGATGTCGCCAACACGGCCCTGGTGAGCGAACCGGTATCGCTTGAAAACGCCGTGGCCGCGACGGCTGGCACAGCGACCATCCTCGAAGATCGCCCCGGCCGGATTCAAGTCCGCGTCAATGTGCCTTCGCGTCAGTTGCTCGTCCTGTCCGAGAGTTATCACAAATCGTGGCGCATCGAAGTCGATGGCCAGCCTGGTCCCACGCCGGTCCGGACCTATGGCGATTTTCTCGGCGTGGTGGTCGAACCGGGTGAACACGCCGTAGCCTTCACGTATGCCTCGGCCAGTCTGCGCAAAGGACTGCTGATTTCCTTGTCGGCTATGGCCGTGATGCTGGCGCTGGCCGCCAGCGGATTCTTCGGCAAGCGGCCCGTGGCAGTTCACGCCCAGACGTAACCGCCGTGGCCTTGGGCCTGCTATCCGCCGCAACCGGCATACGTTCGCTGCGCGAATTCGACCGCCTGCGCCAGCCCCTCGATGGTAAACGGCTGGCATTCGCGCATCTCAATCGAGAGCCACTCTTTATACGGCGTCGCACGTAAGGCCCCGGCGATTGTTTCATGCGGCACCTGCCCCGTTCCGACCGGGCGAAGTTCCTCGTCGCTGATATGAAAATGTTTTAGCCAGGGCAGCCCGCGTTCCAGGATCGCCGTGACATCGTCTCCGGCCAAAGTCATGCAGGCGGTATCCAGATGCAGCCGCAATCCTGGCCGATTGACGACCTGAACTAATTCAATCGCGTCCGCGGCATGCGTGATAAAATCCGCCCCATATTGCGGCGGGTTTGCTTCCAGCACGACGCACGTCCCACTCCGCTGGGCCGCCTCGGCCAGGCCCGCGAAGAATTCCACCGCGACCGGCCAAATCTCCCCCCGCGGTTGCGTCCCAATCCGGCGGTTCTTCGGCGAACCGAAAACCAGGCTCTGACACCCGAGCCGCGCGCAGAGGTCAATCATCCGGACCAGGTAATCAAACGTCTGCCGCCGCACTGCTACATCGTCAAAAATCGTCATTTCCGGCCGTCCAAACAGCAAGGACTGCGCGGCGACGATTTCAATCCCGAGCGAATTCCAAAACCGGCGGCATTCTTTAATTTGCTCGTCGGTCGCGGTCAGCGGTTGCGCCCAAAGCTTCGGCGGCGCGACCTCGATCCCCTGAACACCGTGGGCGATCAGCAGCTCTGCCACGGCTTCATCTGCACTCGACGGCCAGGCGATATTGGAAATGGCCAGTTTCATGCGCTGACTCCCTCGCGTTCGGAACGCACCCACGCGCCCATTTCGGTCAGAACCTGCTCGCGGGAATAACAATATCCATGGTCCCCGCCGAAAACCTGGGCGTGTCGCGAGCGAATATTGTAGCGCGCCGGCGGCGTTCCGGTATCGTTCGTGAAATCGATCCCGAACGCTGCCCGAGCCGCTTCACCGATGGTCACCGGTTCGGTCACGAAGTTGACCAAGCCCAATTGGTGTTGTTGGGCCTTTCGCACGTCGTCCCACAACCGATTCATGTTATAGAACTGAAAACTGCCGGCCGCGTTGACTTTGTGAAGTTCATTGTTATGCAGCAAGTCATAGAGCGCGTTCTTCCGCAAGCCGGGGCCAAATAATCCCGGCAGCCGAATCACGAGCGTATTGGAAAAATGCCCCTTTACTAATTCTTCGAGCAGAAGCCGATTGCGGCCATAGGTCTGCTGCGCGGCGGTGTCGATGACGGTCTCCTCGTCCACTTCCACCGGCTTTGGATAAACATCAACCGTGGACATCACGACGACCTGCTGGGCGACACAGCGACTCACGCACCCCCAGAGTCGGTCGAGAATCGCGCGATCCGCGGCCGGGTCACCATTGGCGATCCACTTGGCCGCCGGCATCCCACTGATGACCAGCAGTTCAAACGCATTCCCCTGAATCTCCTCGATATTCTTCGAGTTGTAGCAATGCGTGAACCCGGTCTGTCGCGCCAGACTGCCACCGACAAATCCGGTATGTCCAATCAAGGCTGTGTTCATGGCGGGTTATGGTCTGGTTGAGGCTGTCGTTGAATCTGATACCAGCCGTCGGGCTGAAGCGGAAAAAGCTCAAGATCTTTGAAATCGTTGGTGTAACCGTTCACGGGCCGGGGACTGGCTCATTTTCCCGGCGAATTCGCCAGAGGCGCAGGGTTCTGTCAGGAGGTTGTCCAACGTGGTTCCCGGGAAAATGTGCCTGTCCCCCTCTCTTGGCCCGTGAACGGTTACTCGTTGGTTTTGCGGACTCTCTTGCTTCAGGGAGATTTGACGGAGTCATCCTTCGAATCCCGTGACTCGGTGGGATTGTAATGCCCCAGGCAGACCTTGAATAAACACTGAATCACGCGAAAATTTCCCCGCACGCCGCCAATCTTGGTCGGCACCGGTCCTTGCGCAGGATAACAGCGGGACACCGGGATTTCCATCACGCGGAACCCCAACCGCGCCGCCCGAACCGCCAGATAATAATGCAATTCGTACCCGGCGAATACCCTTCGAAACAAGGCCACGCGCGGATCTTCGAGAAACCGCCGGCTATACGCGCGAAAACCGTTTGTCGTGTCGGTATAGCGAAATCCCGACGCCCAGCGCATCATCGGCACGTGCAACAGCTTTAACCCCCACCACCGCGATCGCGGCAGGTTCTCTGATACACCCCCCGGGATGAACCGTGAACCCTGCACGTGGTCGAACCCGTCGCGCAATTTTGCCAAAAATTCCGGGATCGCTTCCGGGCCGTCCTTGTTGTTCCCGTCAATCGCGATGACCCCTTGATATCCGCGGGCCAAGGCCCAGCCAAAGGCCATGCGCATTTGCGCGCCGAGTTTCCCCGGCCCCGTCTTCGTTAACAGCGTGTTGACCGCAAGCGGTCGCAAGACCTGCTCCGCCGTCGAGCCATCCGTGCTGCCGCCGTCGGCAATGACAATGTCCACCAATCCGGCCCAAGGGCGCATGCGTTCCAAGAGTTTGTGCAGCTTGCCATTCTCATTGATGACGAAAACAGCGATGCAATACTCGGCCGACTTCGGCCGAAACTCCTGCACCGTATGCTCGGGAATCTGTCGGGGCGTTTCTATGCTCATGCAGTCATCGGCGTTGAGTAAGGACGTCCGACGAATTCTCGATCGAATTCGCCATCTTTAGCAATACTCGAACCGCCCGCTCGGTGTCGCGGCTATTCCGTCTTATCCTGAATCACATTTCGCTTGCCAATGTCGGCCAACATCACCGCGCTCGATTGCTCATCGCGAATGTGATACAGGGGACGATCCAGACCCTCTTCCATCAATCGTCCGACGCACTCGCCGAGCAGGGCCAGCATCATGAAGACCAGCAGGAATAACCCGCTGACTTGTAAGCTGAGCGTGGTCCAACCCGCCGCCACGTCCGGCTTAATTAGATAGACGATGACTACGTACACGCTGTAGCCCAGGCTCATCGCGCTGCCGACTAAACCTGTCAGGCTGACCAGCCGCAATGGCAAAATCGAGTAATGCAACAACACCGACAGTCCCACCCGCACCGCGCTTGGCACACTGCGAACGTCGTAACTACCGGCGGTCGGCCTGCGATCATAAGGATAGATCGCCGTGTTCAGTCCAATCTCCGCGGCCAACACGGTCAGATACCGCCGCCGCGTGCGAATCCGCGTTAGCGCGTTGACCGCCGCGCGACTAAACACACGGTATGTCGTCGTCCCCACCAGGATCTGAACGTTAAGCAGCAACCGGCTCAACCAGACAAACGTCGCCCGCAGGAAGCGATAAATCAACCCCGCCGGCGGCGGCGAACGATCCAAACCCAGCACGATATCCTGATTGGACCGGCACAGTTCAATCATGGCCACCATTTCGCCCAGCGGGTCCCCCTGCGGATCCAGAGTAACAACAAAGTCGCCAATCGCGGAATCCATCCCCGCCGTGATGGCGGTCTCGGCCGGAATTTTGCGCGACAACCGCAAATATCGCACGCACTTGAACCGTGACAATTGCTGTTGCACGGCTTTCGTGGCCGAGCCGGGGGAACCGTTGTCGATCAACAAGATTTCAAAATTCGAGTATTGTTCGGTGAGTCGCTGATGGGCCTCCGCCACGAACGCTGGCAACCAAGCGCCGTCGTCCTCGATCAATGCGAGGACGGAAACAAACACATCCGCCGGTCCGGTTCCACTCATAGTTCTGTCCACCCGAATTGTCGCGCCATCACATCCAAGACATCGTAAACAGTGTCAATTTTGCCACCCATGACAAGATGGTAATTCCGCAGCCCCTCGTAATGCGGCCGAAACAATATCGGCCGCGAATCGTCCGTTTCGCTCCGGGGCAACAAGGTCTTCACCTCCCACAATGAACCTCGATATTCACACCGCTTCATCAACGGCACATACCGGGCGGCATCCCGCACCATGTGTTGATAGGCCGTTTCTTTCGGCAGCGCGTCAAAAATTTCATAGGCCGGCCGATAATCGGGTCCCCCGTCATACCAATGGCCGTGCGGCGTATACCGCACATGGCTTAAGGAATGCAATTGCCGGGCCGGAAACGACATGCACGAGAAAAACGGGCCATCCATCATCGTGATGCCATAGTTGCGCAGCTCTGGCGGTACCGCGACCAAAGCCAACTCCGTCAATTCATGTTTTAGCGGAATCGGCCGCAGCACGCCCGCCGCCGGTTGGTTCAGTTGCGAATACGTGCAGCAAAAGACCTGGCCCGCCTGCACCTGAGTTTCTCCGGCCGCTCCGCGGAGCCGCACGGCCAAGGAACCATCGGGCGACGGCTCGACCGCCACCACTTCCGTCTGGCAGCGCACGTCCACTTTCGCCCGCCGCACCCGCTCCAGCATGATCTCCTTCAGCACGGTCGAGTTAAACGCATACTCGGTGGTTTGAAAGACCCCTTCCACCAGTGCCCGGTCGAACAACCGCGAAATCTCCCGCGACGCCGGATCAATCGGTGCCCCAATGCGTTTCATGACTTGGTAATACTGCTCGGCCGACGTCTTCGACCCATGCCGCGCAATGGCATACACCTTCTGAAAATCGGCGTCGATCGCCGGTCGAAACTCCGCCAGAAAACGCGGGAAATTCACCCGCGACCGGACCGCCGTCAATACGCTCCGGGGGTAGTGATACCCGTTATGAACTCGCGCCTGATTGTGATACGACGCCCGCTGCAGCGCGTCTGGGCCGCGCTCGCACACGATAACGCGCGGAAAATGACGGGACAAATACTCCCCCAGGTAGAGGCCGTAAAAGCCGGCCCCGATAATCAGAATGTCACAAGTTTCACGAGACTCCATGTGAGCTTACGCCGCGCGAGGGGTGATGTTCATCGTAGCACGAACCGCAAGATTCCTAACGAGCCGGACAACTTCGACCACCCCTGCGGATTGATTTCCCATCGACGAAGGATGAGTTGTATCGAATAGGCCGATAATCGTAATTGGTAACCGTTCACGGGCAAAGAGAGGGGGACAGGCACATTTTCCCGGGAACTACGTAGGGCAACCCGTCAACAGGACGACGCACCTCTGGCGAATTCGCCGGGAAAATGAGCCAGTCCCCGGCCCGTCAACGGTTCCCGCAACGGATCGACGACGGCCTGCTAGCAGGCCGAACTCGTTGCATGCCAGCGGTTTATTCGTGCTGGGGCGCTGGGAGATCGGTTGGCATTCTCCAGAATCATCGCGGCGCCATTCTCACCCAGGCCACCTTTCCCGAGGGAGGTAAAGATCGAGAAGTGCACACTGCGGGGGCCTGAGGGGCCTGAAACTGGGGCGAAGTTCACTAGACACGCACAGGCGATCTCGTCATACTCCGCCGCCAAATTTCCGCGATCAGGGCGAATGTGTAATGCCTACGCCGCACCACCGCGCGCTGTTTCCGATTTTCAATTCGAGCAGGCCTGGCACGACGCCTGGCCTTCCCGGTCGCTCAAGGAGGAGCAGACCATGAGCATTGTCTCGCTACGCTATCGCAACGAGCAAACCCGGATTCGCTGGTTGTTGGGCCTGTTCTTTTTGGCCCTGGCCGCAGCCTGGTTGGCAGCCTCGTGCGCTATTGCCGACGACAACCTCGTCCAACCCAATGACTACGTGATCGTCTCGGACGAAGCTGAAGAAAGTGGCGGCGAGGATCGCCATGCGCCTGCAGACGATCCACCCGGCGATTCCTCCGCGGACGAGGAACCGGCGCCCAAGCCGGAAACGCCGTCCGAACTTCCCGCCGAGGAAGACGGCGCCACCCAAGAGTCCGAAGGCGATGATTTCTCCGCGGATGGCAAGTCCAAGACCGATCGGGAGGAGACAGGCGAAGAATCGACCGCCGAGGAAGTAGCGCCCATCCATGAACCCGGATCCGACGTGCCGCCGCCCGTCGATGCCGACGCAGAAGCGGAGGCCGGCTCTGTCAATCACGATGCGGCGACCGCGCGACCGGCGGTCGAAGGCGCGAGCTTCAAGGGGGTGGTGCCCGGCATCACCACGGTGGACGAGCTGGAAAAAGCCTGGGGACCGGCAACGCAGGTGCGCAAGGATGGAACGGGAACTCAGCATGTCCACCACATGAAACCGTTTAAGGACGTGGTGGCCACGGTCGTGGACGGCAAAGTTGACACCATCGTCTTGCGCCTCGAAAAGCTGGTCGAGCCGTCGGTGCTCGTCGGGCAGCTCAACCTCGAAGACGTCGAGCCGGCCACCATCTTCAACGCCAAGGGGCAGATGCTGGGCATGGCATTTCCCGAGCGCGGCGTGCTGTTCGGCTTCGCGCCGGGCACTCCCGTGCAAGTGGCCCAAATTGTGATCGAGCCAATTAACGCGCAGCCGTTTGTCACCCGGGCGGAAAAGAACTGGCAAAAGCGTCCGGCGGAGGCGTTGCTGGATCTGGAATACGCAATCGAAATCGATCCGGATTACGACCGGGCCCACGCGATCCAAGCAAACGTGTTCTGCGAACTGGGACAGTTCGACAAGGCACTCGCGTCGAGCGAGCGGGCGCTGGCCCTTTCGCCGAATGACGCGGAGCATCGCCTGACGCACGCCAAGATCCTGCTCCATCAGCAGGATTTCAAGCAGGCGGCAGCGGTGGCTGAGAAGCTCGCCGGCGAGGAAAAGATTCCGGCGCTCGTCCGCGCTCATGCTCAGATGGTGTGGGGTGACGCGTTGGCGCTGGGACAATCTCGCGCGTTCGATCAAGCCATCCAACATCATACTCTTGCGATCAGGTTTGCCGAACAGACTTCCAAGAAGACCGCCGGTCCGGTTCGTCGCGCGGCCCGAGAACTTCTCATGGATGCCCATCTGGCGATTGCCCACGACATCGCCTGGGGCAACTGGCAGCAGAAGCCCAAAGTGGTGCCCAAGTGGATCGATCGGGCGACTGCCTTTTGCGACAGCGTCATCAAGAAAGACCTGGCCGGCGAGGCGCTTCGCCTGCGCGTGTACCAGCAAACGCTGCATGCCTTCGCGGGCACCAAGGGCGCGCCGGATCTGACCGAGACGATCGACGCCATGAACGCACTTGGCCGCGCGCTGATGGCCGACGAGCCGAGCAGCTCGCGCCGACAGATGCTCGCCTGGCAGCTCGGCGAAGCCATGGCCAGCGCCATGCTCATCGCGCAAAACCAGAGCAATCCCGATGCAGCCACGCAATTTGGTCAGCAAGCCCTGGCATACTTCGAACAGTCAGGCAAAGTCGGTGAAAGCTGGCCAGGCCGCGATCAGACGGTGGGCAAGGTTTACTATCGCCTGGGTGTTGTTCAGGCGATCGATAAGGAGGAGCATCGCAAGGCGGTTGCCTGGTACGACAAAGCCGTTCCACTCTTGGAAGCGTCGGCGCCGCCATCCGCCGCGGGCGAGGGGGGCCGACTGGGAGAAATGTTTGTGAGCATGGCCGTCTCCTACTGGGAATCCAGCAAGCGTGACGAAGCCGTCCGACTGACGCAACAGGGCGCCAAGCTGATGGAAGTCGCGGTGGCCGATCAGGCGTTTTCGAAAGATGCCCTGGCGGTCCCCTATGGCAACCTCTCGAGCATGCACGCTAAACTGGGCAACTCAAAACAGTCGAAGCAATTCGCCGAAATGGCTGCCAAAACGGGCAATCTGCTTCGGTAGCGGGTTTCATGGAATCATGTCAAAGCATGCTGCACCGCCGTCGGGAGGACCGCCAGACTCGCGGCAACGGCAGCGCTTTCGTCAGTTGATTGACTGGATTGGCTCGCATGAACTGAGCGTTCAAATTGCCTTTCTGGTGATCGTAGCGGCAATCTGGGGGTTCGTGAAAATCGCTGACGAAGTCGCCGAGGGGGATACCGCGAAGTTTGATACGTGGGCCGTGCAAGCCATGCGACGTCCCGGCAATCTCGCAGAGCCGATTGGTCCTTTATGGCTGGCCGAAGTCGGGCGCGATCTGACGGCTCTGGGCGGCGTCGCATGCTTGTCGCTGCTGACCACCGCCGTGGTTGGCTGGCTGTGGTTGCGAAACAGGTACCGAGCGGCGATTCTTGTTCTCGTGGCCACGTTGGGTGGACTCGCCGTCAGCTCATTTCTCAAGTGGTTCTTCGAGCGGCCGCGGCCCGCTGTGGTGCCGCATCTCGCCAGGGTCTACACCAGCTCTTTTCCCAGCGGTCACTCGATGCTTGCTGCGACGGTGTTTCTCACGCTCGGCGCGCTCTTGGCAAGCTTCGTAGAAGAGCGTCGCCTGAAAGCGTACTTTCTATTCGTCGCCGTGGTGCTCACGATCTTGATCGGCATCAGCCGCGTCTATTTGGGAGTCCACTATCCAACCGACGTGTTGGCGGGTTGGACCGCGGGAATGGCCTGGGCCGTCGCCTGCTGGCTCGTCGCCCGACTGCTTCAACGCCGCGGCGCCGTTGAAAAAGATGCCAGCCAAAGATAACCACCACGTGCATTGGCCGGCGGGTTCCGGTTAGAATCGACCACTTCCATTTTCGCCTTCGTGCGGATGGTGGCCGATGCCTGAGACTCCTGCTGTGCTTCCCTCTCCGCCGCTGCGGGTGCAGTCGATCGACGCGTACCGCGGCCTGGTCAGGTTCTTGATGATGGCCGAGGTGCTGCACCTGCCGGCCGTAGCCGAATCGTTTCCGGATCGTGCGGTATGGCGATGGATTGGGCTTGGCACATCGCATGTCGATTGGGGCGGCTGCTCGCTGCACGATTTGATTCAGCCGTCGTTTTCGTTTTTGGTGGGTGTCGCGCTGCCGTATTCGCTGGCCAGCCGGCTGGCGCGTGGGCAGTCGCTGGGTTGGATGTCACTGCACGCCGCCTGGCGCGCCGTAATTCTCGTGTGTTTGGGAATCTTTTTGCGCTCGATCGGCCAACCGCAGACCAACTTCATCTTCACCGACACGCTTTCACAGATCGGCCTTGGTTACTTGCCCCTATTTCTGCTGGGACTTTGCGGCGGGCGATGGCAGTGGGTGGGGCTGGTGACCATCCTGATAGCTTATTGGACTGCGTTCGCACTCTACCCACTGCCGCCGGCCAACTTCGATTACACGGCGGTGGGCGTTCCCGCCACGTGGCCTTGCCATGCCGAGGGCTTCGCCGCACACTGGAATAAGAACTCAAATCTGGGCTGGGCGTTTGATGTCTGGTTTCTGAACCTGTTTCCCAGGGCCGAGCGATTCGCGTTTAATCTCGGCGGATATCTGACGCTCAGCTTTATACCCACACTAGCCACAATGATTCTGGGGCTGATCGCCGGAGGTTGGCTGCGCGACGAAAGCCCGCCTGTGCGAAAGAGAGGCCGCTTCATCCTGATGGGAATCGCAAGTCTGGCGCTCGGTCTGGCGATCGATCGGCTCGGCTTATGCCCCAGCGTGAAGCGAATCTGGACGCCGTCCTGGGTGCTGGTCAGCGGCGGTTGGTGCTTCCTGCTGTTGGCGGCCTTCCATGGAGTGGTGGATGTATTGGGCTGGAGAGCCTGGTCGTTCCCGCTACGTGTGATCGGGGCTAACTCCATTGTGGCCTACGCGATGGCCGATCCCTTTGAGCATTTCGTGATCGGCTCTTTCCACACACACGTTGGCGAACGACCGTTTGGAGTGTTGGGCGAAACCTACGAACCGCTGCTTACGGGTGCGACGGTGCTGCTGGTGTATTGGTTGATCCTGTATTGGCTGTATCGCAAGAAGATCTTTGTTAGGATCTGATGCCAGTTCGGCAACCTGGTAGGGCCGGCTTTGCCGGCCGTGGATGGTAAAGTCACGCGAATCCGGCCGGCACAGCCGGCCCTACCGCGGATAACTGATTGGCCGTGGGCTAGGGTTGACAAATATGGATACATAATCGTATACTACCAGTGCTCGATTAAGGTGTTTTCCATGCCCAGTGAAACCGTTCGCATTAAACCCGGCACTCACACAAAGCTGAAGGAGCTGGCCGAGCAAGTCGGCGCTTCGATGCCCGAAATTCTGGAACGCGCCGTGGAAGCCTATCAGCGGCAGCAGTTCCTCAAAGGCCTGGCCGAGGACTACGCACGACTACGAAGCGACCCTAAGGCATGGGCGGTCGAACTTGCCGAGCGCAAAACCTGGGATGCAACGCTCGCCGATGGCCTGGAGAATGAATCCGATGAAAGACCCCGCAAGAGGCGAGGTGTGGTACGCCGATCTCAATCCCGTTCGCGGACGTGAACAAGCCGGACATCGGCCTGTGCTGGTCGTGTCTTCGAACCTGTTCAACGAGAGTCCCGCCGAACTGGTGATCGTACTGCCGATCACTTCGAAGAAAAACAATATTCGCTCACATGTGCCGATAACGCCGCCGGCGGGAGGGCTGAAGTCGCTCAGCTACATCAAGTGCGAGGACGTTCGCAGCATTGCCAAGGAACGACTTACGAAGCGCCTTGGTTGGGCGAAGGCTCCGACGATGGCAGAGGTGGAGAGTCGCTTACGATACTTGATGGAACTCTAAGCCGCGTTATCAGTTTCTGTAGGGCAACGTAACCGTTCAGGGGCCGGGGACTGGCTCATTTTCCCGACGAATTCGCGAGAGGCGCATCGTTCTGTCAGGAGGTTATCCAACGTGGTTCCCGGGAAAATGTGCCTGTCCCCCCTCTCTTGGCCCGTGAACGGTTACTGGCCAACCACCTGAAACCAGCCGCATCGCTACGAGCCACTACCCGCGGCAGCGGGTGTACCCGCTTGCCAGCGATTCTCGACTCGGGCGCGGACGCGTTCAAGTAGCGACAGGAACGCCGGCACTAATAGCGGTCGCACGATGCAGGTATCGAGCAACACGCCCAACGACAGTGCGAATCCCAGTTCCAACATCGCCCGCAGGCTGCCGGTCATCATCGAAATGAAGGTGCCAGCCATGATCACGCCGCAACTGGTAATAATACCGCCTGTGCGCGCGGTTGCCTGTTGCAAGCCGGCCAGCGGACCGAGGCGGCGTTGCTCTTCGAGCACGCGGGTCAGCAGATAGATGTTGTAGTCCTCGCCGACCGCCACCAGGATCACGAACAAAAAGATCGGGACTTTCCAGTCGAGACCATGAAACGAATCACCAAACCACCAGCTAAAGACAAGCTGCGTGATGCCGGCGGTGACATAGTAACTCAGCAGCACCGAGGCGATCAGGTAGATGCTGACCACCGGCTTCCGCAAAATCACAATCAGTACCGCGAGCACGGCCACCGTAACTAAGCGCTGGATCAGCAACTGATCGCTTTCGGTGACGAGTTGCAGGTCGCGAATGCCGACCGTGGTGCCGATCATTGCGAACCGCGCGCCGTGCCACGCCGAATGGGCATCGCCGCTGAGCGCTTCCAGCGTCGCATCGATGCGATTGAGCAAATCCACCGCCGCGGGCGAGAACGGCTCGTCGTTAAAGACCACGTCGAATCGCGCCACGCTCCCATTCAGTTCGGCAACCTGTGTGACGAATGCCGCCTGCGTGATGCGGTGTTTCCGAGCAGCCAGCTTGCGCAGCCCCTGAGGGCTAAACGGCTGGAAAAACCCGGGACGATTGCCCAGCGGTTCGGCGATGCTGCGCACGCTTTCGACGCCCGGTAGTTCGTAAAGCTGCCTGGTCAGCCGGGCAATCTGTTGCTCCCCCTGGCGACGGTCAAACCTGCTGCCCCGCTGGAATGCCAGGACCGTGATCGGATTCAAATTGCCGGCGGCAAAATGACGCCTGGCGAGTTCGGTGCCGCGCACGCTGGCGCACGAGGGATCAAGTTCATTAAGAAAGTCGTAGGTCACATGCACGTCCCGCCCCAGCCAGGCAAACGGAACGAGCACAAGCAGGCTGGTCGCCAGCACGAAGCCCGGATGAGCGACGACGAACTCGCTGGTCGTTTGCCAGAATCCGCCGGTAAGTGCATGCCGCGACCTTCGATTCGGCGAAGGGGCGGCAAACGGCCAGAAGATTGCCGCGCCAGTCGCGCGCAGCATCGCCGGAGCAAAGGTCAGGCAGGCCAGCAACGTCACCGACAAACAGAGCGCGATCGCGGGACCGCTGTTGCGGAACTTACCGAAATCGGCGAAGAACATCATGCCAAGACCCAGAATCGTGGTCGCCGCGCTGCCAACGAGCGCCTCACCCACATGCCCCAGTGCCGCCGCCACCGCGAGCCCGCTTGCCAGACCCCGCTCCAATTCCTCCTTGTACCGCGCGATCAGGAACAGACAACAATCGGTGCCCGAGCCGAACAGAATCACCACGATAAAGATCTTGGTCGTCGTGAAGACCTTGAAATTCCACCAGTCGAATCCCGGCAGTTGTCCCAGTTGCGTCAACAGCGCCAGCAGGTTGGTTGCAACCGACAACGAAAGGCCGATCGTCACCAGCGGCACCATTACCAACAGCGGCGCTCGATAGACGGCCAGCAAGATCACGATCACCAGCACCACGGTCGTCAGCTCGGTGTTGTTGATGCTCTCGGCTGCCGAACGCAGCATGTCGCCGCCGACCGCCGCGCCGCCCGTGAGCCCGACGCGCAATCCCTCGGGCATGTCGCCGTTGAATCTGGCATCGGCCAGCACCTGGTCCACGCGTTTCAGAACGCGGATATTGTCGGTCGCCATGAATTCGTTGCGAAGCGAGAGCAAAATGACCGTTGCCTGCCCGGCCGCCGACGGTTTGCTTGTCAGATTGGCGCCGACAACGTCCGTATTTCGCGTCCACAACTCGACGACGCCCAGCTCCTTCGCGAGCGGCTCGAAGACTTCGGCAAGATTGTCGGCCCATGCAAGATCGCTGGACGACAGCTTGCCGCGAGGTCGCTCGATGACGATCGCGAGTTCACTCTTCGAAAGGTTGTCGGGAAACGCCCGACTCAAGAGCAACTGGCCTTCGACGCTCGGCATGGACGCGGGCAGATAGGCCAGATCGCCGTCGTGCGTGACATCTTCCCAGCGCGGCGCAGCGCGATTCAGACCGACGGCAATCAGCACCCAGAGGGCGATCACCCACGGCCACCGCCGCGCCACGAAATCGCCCAGCCATCCGTACATGGGCACGGTCTCCGCTCACGCAGCCGCGGCTCCCCGAGCCGCGATTGACAATTTGCGTGCGACACGCAAACGATCGAAATGATAGGACCTTCAAGCAATCGCGAATAGATCGATTGAAAGATTGTCCGGTCGGTTGATTGGGTCGATCAATCGTCACACCACCGAGACAATCTCGAATGGCGACGGATTCTCCCGCGATTCTCAATCGAGCGGCCAGTCGTTGCCCCACGGGAACGAGTTCCGCGGCGGAAGTCCCCTGATCGGCATTGACGCGGTGTCATCGCTCTTGCTGCTTGCGAAGGTCCGTCGAGGAGATGTCTTGGCGGAAGTCGGACTCGGGCACTTCCTGGCACAAGGCTTTCAGCGAGGGGGGCACATCAAGGTTGGAAAGACCCTGGAAGGCCTCCTTCACCTTGCGGCCGAAGACCAGGAAACGGCAGCCGGCGGCGGCGATCTTCTCGATCGCCTGAAGCATGCCGGGGATCTGTTCTTGATAGTAGCGTGGAAGGGCGATTCGTTCGAGCGTATCGGCGCCCACGATAAAGGTGACGCCGGGGAACAGCGCCGCCTTTTCGGCGAACGTCGGCGCACGCGTGAGCCAGACGGTTTCATCCGCGGTAAATTGTTTAAGCCGCTCATCGATCTCGATAAAATCGAGCGCTGGTTTGTCGACGTTCGCGATTGAAATCTCGAACTCGATGGGCACTCCAAGCAGTTGCGACGCTGTCTTGGCCATCCCACGATGGCCCCCATGCAGCGGATTGAAAGCACCCGGAAACAAGGCCTGCGGCGATTGGGATCCAATCCCGGCGTCCGCATAAAAGGGGACAGGAACATTTTTACAGGAAGACTCCGCGGACTGAGCCGGTCCCCGGCGCATGCGGACGCGATGCAGGTTGCCGGCGAGCAATGCCTGCCAGGAGGCCGGCGCCGTTTTCGCCGATCGTGTGACTGCTTCATGCTGCGTCAGTTCAAGCGCCGGGTGATCGGTTCCACCCCAGGCGGCTGCAATCTCGCTGAGGATCGACCGTGCCGCCAATCGCTCTTCCTCGGCCCGCGGGCGCCGGCCTTTTTCAAGTTCCACCTGCAAGCAGGTAGTGCTGTCGGCGGCTTGCGTGGCGACGAAAAAGCGATGCGATCCGCGCTTGGCACGGTCACTGGCCAGACTGACGGTGCAGGCGACGCCAAGCAGGTTGGACTCAGGGGTTTCGTTCCCGACATTCCGAGGCAGCCCCGCAAGTTGCCGAGCCTTCTCATAGGCCACCATTGCCATCGCCCGCGCCGTTCGCGCCGAGCAGAACTGCTCCGGACGCGATCCGAGCCATTCAGCGAGCGCGGCGGAAGAATACGGCGCGATTGCCAAGAGCACGCTGCGCGACGCGCCGGGCACGGTCAGCAGCGAAGAAATCGCCTCGCTGCCGCCATTGACCACCAGCACAAGCTGCTTGCCGGAAGCGTGGATCTGATCAACAAGTTTCGCAACGTCACTCGCCATGGAAGCTCGCCAATCCAGCAGGCACGGTCCCGTGTGCCGCAACTCACCCAAGAAAACGCGTTGATCTTGCGGGAGCCACAACGCCCGGCGGATTTCCGCCGCGGCGAATCCTGGACGCCGCCACCACTTTGCCGTTCTCCCGCACCGAATGCGTCTCAATCAAGGATTACAATGTACCACACCATCACGAGGGTAGTCCTCACGCTCCGCTTGAGGAACATCAGGCGGAGCGCGACGGCTGCACTGCCCGGCCCGCCTCGGCCGGCAGGCGGGGCGGGATGAAAACATGATCGGCCGGACAAAATATTCCAACATTCGCGCTGGGGCGGCGAATTACCAAACGGGGGCGGCCTCCGATGGCCGTGGGTGGGCGATGGGTTTCACTTTATAAGGGAGGATGAGATCATGTTGTTTCGACTGCATAAAATGGTGATGACGGCCGCCGCGGCAGCACTCGTCGGCGGGTTCTTCTTTGGCCGTGACGCCTTCAGCTACGTGGCCACGGCAGCCGGCCGGATGAAGGATGCCGTCCGCAATAGCGTTCCCGTGGATTTCGAGATCGAACGAGCCCGCAAGTTGGTCAAGGATTTGGTGCCGGAAATTCGCCGCAACATGCATGTGATCGCCCAGGAGGAAGTCGAAGTCGAACGGGCGGAGAGACAAATCGGCGACATGGAAGCGAAGCTGGAAAAGGACAAGGCGGAGATATTTCGGCTGAAATCCGACTTGTCAAGTGCCAGGGATACGTTCGAGTACGGCAATCGCAAGTACACAACCGACGAAGTGAAGGCCGACCTGGCCCACCGCTTCGAGCGCTACAAGACGCACGAGGCCACGCTGGCGAGCCTGCGCGATATTCGCACGGCCCGTACCCGCAGTCTCGACGCGGCCCGGCAAAAGTTTGAAGGCATGCTGGCCGCCAAGCGCCAGCTTGAAGTGGACGTAGAAAACCTGGAAGCCCGACTGAAGATGGTGGAAGTGGCGCGGACCACCAGCAGCCATCACATCGACGACAGCCAACTGGGCCGTGCCCGCGAGCTGATTGCCGATGTCCGCACGCGGCTCAACGTAGCCGAGCGGATGGTGAACGTGGAAGACAAGTTGCAGGGCGAGATTCCGCTCGAGGCACCCACCCCGGCGAACATCTTGGAACAGGTGAGCGAATATTTTGGCGCAAGCGGCGAACACGTGGCGGACGCGAAATAGTGGTATCATGATGACATCATTCATTTCCGCCGAGCTGCGTCCGACGGTGGCGCCGGGCGAAACCGCTATGCCGAAGCCGACCGATTCGAATCGCTTCTTGTTGTGGATCGACGCGGTCGGCGGCTACCTGGTCAGCACCGGCGATCGTGTACGGATTGGGCAAATGACGCCGGGGAACGACGTGGAGGTGCCGATCTTCGCCGACCTGGCACGGCATCATGCCACGCTGCGGCGCGACGGCGAAAGCTATCTGGTGGAACCGGTGCATAGCGTCCGGGTCAATGGCCGAACGATTGACCGCACGACGATCGTGGGGGACGGCGCGACGCTGGAGCTGGGCCGGGGCGTGGAGTTGCGATTGCGACAGCCCAATCCGCTGAGCACCACGGCCTGCCTGGAGATTGCCAGCCGACATCGCACGCAGCCCACGACCAGTGGAATTGTGCTGATGGCGGAGACTTGCGTGCTTGGCCCGGCCGCCAGCAGCCATATTGTCTGCCGTGGCTGGTCGCGGAATGTTGTGCTGCATCATCTGGGGGACAGCTTATACTGTGTCACGGAGGGTGCGTTCGCCGTCGGCGGCGTGGTCTGCCAGCGCCGCGGACTGGTGAAGCCCGGCGCCCAAGTGGTCGGCGATGAATTCACCTTCAGCATGGAATCCGCTTGAAAGAATCCATGAACTCGCAGGCGCCAGAACCCGAAGTCCTGCCGCGATCCGTGGCAATGAAGTTTGCCTACGCCAGCGGTGCGCGCCCGCTGCCGGGATACACGATCAAGCGGGGAGTCGGCCGCGGCGGCTTTGGCGAAGTGTACTACGCCGTCAGCGACGCCGGCAAGGAAGCTGCAATCAAGCTCATCCGACACAATCTGGATGTCGAGCTGCGTGGCGTTACTCAATGCCTGAATCTCAAACATCCGCATCTCCTGGCGCTCTACGATGTCAAGCACGACGACGACGGGAACTGCTGGGTGATCATGGAGTATGTCGCCGGCGAGTCGCTGGAGGACGCGCTTGCGCGCTCGCCCAATGGCCTGCCAGCGCATGATGTGGTGGAGTGGATGCACGGCATTGCCGCGGGCGTAGCCTACCTGCACGATCGCGGCATCGTGCATCGCGATCTGAAGCCCGGCAACATCTTTAACGACGAAGGCGTGGTCAAGCTCGGCGACTATGGGCTGAGCAAGTTTATCTCTTGCTCGCGCCGCAGCGGCCAGACGGAAAGCATCGGCACGGTGCATTACATGGCGCCAGAGGTGGCGAATGGCCGCTATGGAAAAGAGATCGATATCTACGCGCTGGGAATCATTCTCTACGAAATGCTCACCGGACGCGTGCCGTTCGAGGGCGAAAGCGTGGGCGAAGTGCTGATGAAGCACCTCACTGCCGAGCCGAATGTCGCGTCGCTCGACGAGCCGTTTCGCGATCTGGTCAAACGGGCACTGGCTAAGGATCCCACGCTGCGATTCGGCAGGGTGGAAGAGTTGATCGCCGCGTTGCCGGCTGCGACTTCGCCCCCCGCGTTTCATTCCATGCGCGGAGCCGGCCCGGCATTGCCGCCAGGAATCAACCGGCCGGCGGCGGACGCAGAATCGCATTCACCGCTTCCGGGCACGGACGACGAAGAGCCTGTTTGGCGCTGGCTGCGAACGACGTTCGGCGGGCTTGCGACCCGCTGGCACAACGTCCAACTGGCCACCCCCATTAAAGTCTTGATCGCGGTCGCCGCGGTGATCGTCGCCTTGCGCACGGCGAATCGCATCTTGCCGCTGCTGATCTGGGCGACTGTGTTTTATTTGATCTATCGGTTGCTGCGCGCGATCTGGCGGCGGTCGATGTTCGCTCGTCATCGGCGGCGCGGTCCGGCGCACCAGCCACGGATGCACGGAAGGCGAGCTGCCGTTCAGCCGGTCGCCAGCCTGGCCAATGGCGCTTTGCCGGCAGTTTCCGGCAAGCCGCCGCGCGAGCGATTGGCGGAATCGTTGGGATCGCTTTTGATCGCGGCCCTGGCCTCGATGGTGATCAGCCTGGTGATGGTGCTGTTGCGGGGTCAGCCGCCGCAAACAGAACAATATGCCTGGCTGGCTTTGGTGAGCACGTTGGGCGCATGGGGAATCCTGATTCCCGCAAGCTTTTGGGAGCGAGATCGGGGTGAGCCCGCGATGCGACGCTTCGTGATGCTGGTGGCGGGCCTGGGGTTGGGCGCGTTGGCCTGGGCAGTCCACGCCGGTCTACGGGTCGATCTGCCGTTTGAGATTGTGATTCGTCCGGTCGACGACACGCACATTCCCAAGAGTTTCTACGGCAGCGATGGCGCGCCGCTGCTGAATGCCTTTCTGGCGTACTTCGGTTTCCTGTTCCTGCTGGTACGTTGGTGGCGAGCGGCCGATCCCGCGCGGCAGGCCCGGCTGAGCTTGTGGGCCACGATGTCGGCGATGTTCGTCGCGTGGCTGCTCAACTTTGTCTGGCCGTTTCCGCAGCCATGGGGTTTTATGGTCACGGCAACCGTGTCGATTGCCGTGCAATTGGCAAGTCCTTGGAATCCCGCCAGGCCCCCCTCGTTTCGAACCGCCAACAATATCTGACCGAGGTCACAAATGATCTTCCCTAGGGGATCAATCATCCTGGCAGGACTCGCTGACCTGGTGGTCGGGGTGTGGGCGCTTGCGCTCAACGGTTCGACAGGCACGGCCGGACTGGCGTTGATGTCGATCTTGTTGAGCCCCTGCGCCTCGTCATCCGCCGAACCTGCGACGCCGGCAGCAGCGTCGCCCGCATCGTCGACCCACGTCGCCGAGTCGCTCCCAGACTCAAAGCCCGGCCCAGAGAGCCGCGACGGAGTAACGCCCAAGCCTGATTGGGTCGATCAGCCGGCTGGCTTGCAAGGCACGATCTATCGGACCACGGTGAAGTCGGGACTTTTTGTCACGCCAGCCGAGTGCCAAAAAGCGTTAGCGCCCAAGATTCGCGATGCCGTCATGCACTATGCGGACGAGGTTTTGGGGCCGGATGCCGCTCGGCAGGTCGGACTGGATGATGAACTCATCCAGCGACTTTGCAAAGGCAATTACCTGGAGACCGTCACCAGCGCTACGGTCGGCCCAATGCAACAGGCGCACGCGCTGTTGGAGTTCGACGGCGAAGCGCGGGGGGAGTTGAATCGGCGTTTTCAGGCAACGGTCGTTGCCGACCGGCTGGGTCGGGTGGCGATCACGACAGGCATCGTGTTGGGTTTGCTGGCGGTCGCATGCGGCTATCTGAAGCTGGACATTCTTACGTCAGGCCAGATGCGCGGCCGGTTGCGATTCGCCGCCGTCGTGGCAATACTCTTGGTAGCGACCGGCGCCGCCGCGGCACGTTGGGTGCTTCTGCTGTGATGGACGGGTGCGTGGTCGCCTGCACG
>SXGT01934074.1_pt1 | contig 20597 bp, 11 predicted proteins | sample 3176221 | NCBI WGS metagenome assembly SXGT01 (sample SAMN11356862, study PRJNA531348) | freshwater metagenome | isolation source: freshwater sample F1-120 | place: China: Fuxian Lake, Yuxi | collected 2017-12-25
ACCGCAAGGCCGCCGCTCAGGGGCTCGCCAGCGCCCAGGCCAACCTCGGCTTGATGTACACTGGCGGCCAAGGGGTGCCCGAATTGCGCGTCCTGGGCTACTCCCTCCTCAACCTCGCAGCGGCGGCCGAAACGGACGACGGCAGAATCGTCAGAGGCCGCGACCTTGCCGCGGCGACATTGTCCCGGGACGAATTAAATACTGGTCAAGAACTTAGCCTTAAGTTGGGCTCGCCGGCGCAGTTTCTCGAGACGTTGGATCGCTACGTCGCGGAGGCACGCTAGGCGCTGACGCTAGGGTGGCCGGCGCGGTGGGGTCAGGGTAAGCCTCAGGACGAACCAAGCCTGATCAGTGCATCACTGGGCGTGGCGACCGGGAGATCCGCAGCCAAATCAGGGAAGCGGCCTGCGGCCGCGACACAGAAGGCACACACGTCGAGACCCATGAAGTGACCCTCGGCGTCGCGGGCGAAGGGTTCGAGGGCTGCTGCGGCCCGCAGCCACAATGCCCGCGCCGCCCCCGGTGCACCTGCTTTCGCCTTCACCTCCGCTGCGGCGGCCTGGATCATGGCTTGAAGAAAGGCCGCTTGCCGACCCGTGCGACCACGGGCATTCCAGGCGCTCTCCCAGAACTCGTGTGCCTCCCAGAAATAGCCGGCATTCCAGAGATCGACCCCGGAGAGCCAGGCACGGTCTGTTCGCCAGAACTCGGGCTCGAGGGGCTCGGCCACTGGCGGAGGACGGCCCCACGAATGCCCCTCCGGCGCGCGGTAGGGATGCGGCGAGTGCCCCGGAATGAAGGCGTAGGGCGGCAGCGCCAGGTCGGTCCAGCGCGGCGGGAGAACTCGACCGGGCTCCCTCGAACCCCGGCTGGACTCGTCGCTCGGTGAGGCCAGTCTCCGCGCCGAGGGTAGCGGAGGTCCTGCGGGTGGGTGCGCCGTCACGCCCTCAGACTGACGCGCCGACACGTCGGCGGCAATCCGCAGACTCGCCCTCGCTCGCCGACTCGCCGCCAGCCCATACACACGCGCTGGCGACTCGACGGCCCCAATCCCCGACCTCGCCCAACTTGCAGCAGATCTCCCGGCCCCGTGCTCTGGCGAGCCGCGCCGGCGAGGCGTCGAGCTCGGACGAGCATCGACCCCTGGTAAAATTCAGAGCTTGCGATCCAGCAGCCAGATCTCCTGGTTGCCGACGCCTTTCCGGTTGTCGAAACACACGAATCGGCCATTGCGCGAAACGCCGAGGATCTCGATGGCGGTGTTGAATCCATCCGTGAACGAGACCGTGCTGGCGATCGTGCGCGGGCTCTGGGTGAGCCCCAGCGCCCCGTCCTCGACGAGTTGGATCGGCCGGCTCGTCCCGGACGCGGCCGGGCGACTGCTGCGTCGCAGGACATAGAGCGTGCGCGCGTGCGACAAGTTTCCGCCAAGAAAGCTGCGGTTGGATTCGAACGCCAGCCAGGCGCCGCCCGCCGCGATCCGTGGCACCCGGTTGAAGCCACCCTCCGAAATCGTCACCTGGATCACTTGCCCGCGCGCGATGTCGGCAAGAAAGACCTCGTCGTTACCGTCACAGGATCCGCAGTCGCCTGCGTTGAGCAGGGCCTCGCACTTCGACTGCCAGACGAGCCACTTGCCGGCGCGCGTCGTCTCGACTCTGTCGCTGGAGGTCGCCCCCGCGCAGCTTCCACTGTTGGCCGACCCGGTGACCTGCAACAGCTCGCGGCTGACGAGATCGAAGCGCATCACCTCGGCATTGCCGTCGTTGGCGCAAGCGCCGCCGTCGAGTTGCGCGCACACCACGCCCCCGCTCAGCGCATCCGAGAAGTCGCGCGTCGATTGGAAAGCCACGACGGTGCCCTCGGGCGAGATGCGCGGGCGCGAGTTGGCCGTGCTGCCGCCACCGATCGTCGCCGTCACCTGAGTGAACTGACCACTCGCGCGGTCCCAGACGTAGACCTCGCTGTTGCCGTCCGCATTGTCGCAAGCGGTCACCCCGTCGGGCCGGAGACACGCGGCCGCCGACAAATCGCGCGTCGACTCGAAAACCACCTGCGCACCACCATCGGCGATCGAGGCGTAGCGATTGGCGGCATCGCCGCCGCCGGTGGTGTCGGTGATCTGCACGATCGAGCCGTCCGCCAGCGAATGGAGGAAGATCTCCCGGTTCCCCTCGGGATTGTCTCCGGTGTGGTCATCGGCCGAATCCCAGGCGATCCATCGGCCGGTCGAATCGAGATCCGGGAAGCGGTTGGCGGCAAAACCGCCGCTGGTGGAGAACGTCAATTGTCGTATCGTGTTGGGCGCATCGCCGCCGTAGGCGCGCCGGTGCCAGACAAAGACATTTCCCGCGCTCGAGTCGCCCGCCATGCAGGTCGGGCAGGCCGGGTTGGGCGGCGTGGCGCCCGCGGGCGTAATCCCGTTGCCGCTGCCATTGAAGTCGAACGCCCCGGTCACGGGGAGGGACACCCCCGCCGCATGGTTCACGTTCGATATGAAGACGGCGACCCTGCCACCGCGATCCACACTCGGGTCCTGGTTCTTGCCACCGGTGGTGTTGGTGAGGACGAGCGGCGCACTGGCGCTGAGGCCGGGCGGCGCGGCCTCGACCGCGGCCAGCAGGCCCAGCGTGAAAAGAACTCCCAACGCGGTACCTGCGCTGCTCTTGACGCAACCCTTCATCCTGCTCCTCCGATTCACTCGCGCCACCGAGCCCCAGCGCGTCGGCCCAGGCCGGCGAACTCTCGAGTGCGGAACGACGTGATGAATCGAGGATAGGGAGTTTCACTTAGCTAAGTACATATTCTGTGTAGTTTGTTTGCCGAACGACTGTCCGGGGTGAACCGCCGCCGGGACGAGGCGCGCCAAAACCCCCAGCCACCATGTCGACTGCCGTGCCGAGTGCGGGCGCACGCCCCGTGCGAATCACGTTCTGCCCCGTGCCGGTGGCGCTCGTCGCGCCGCGCCAGCGCTGGTCTTGCCGCGTCAACCCTCCCGCGCGGACCGGTCTCCCGTCCGCAAGCGGTCCGTCGACGCATTCGTCGATCGCGTTGTCGCCTTTCGCGCCGACTTGAGCGGCTCTCAGCCTGCCTTCGCGTCGGCGATCTCGCGCAATTGGTTCTTCGCGATCTTGCCCAGAGTCGCCGTCGGGAGTTCATCAAGGAAGTAAACGGCACGCGGCACCTTGAAATCGGCGAGCCGGGCGCGGCAGAGCTCGACGATCCGGGCAGCCAGATCATCCTCCGACACATCGCCGGGCGACTTCACCACGAACACCACGGGCACCATGTCGAGCATCTCATGGTGCTGCGCCACGACCGCGAGGTCGGCGATGCCGCCAGCCTCGCGGCAGACATCCTCGACTTCACGCGCCGAGACATTCTCGCCACCCACCTTGAGCGCATCCTTGTCGCGGTCGCAGTAGAAGAAGTTGCCCTCGGCGCCGAGCCGCACCAGGTCACCCGTGCGGAACCAACCCTCGTCGGTAAACGATTTAGAGTTGGCCTCGGGGTTGTCGTGGTACTCGAGGAAGAGCTGGATGCCGCGTGTGCCGCGCACCCAGAGTTCGCCGGTCTCGCCGCTCTGGCAGAATCGTTCGGTGTCGGGATCGACGATCGCGAACTCGTAGCCCGGCGTCGGCTTGCCCATCGATGCATCGGGGTAGGTCTGCCAGAGGTCGCTCCGGGTCGCGTGGATCACGGTCTCGGTCATGCCCCAGAACGCGAGGACGCGCAGGCGCAGCCAGCCCTCGAGCACCGGCATGATCAGACCGAAGGCTCCTACCTTGAGCTTGTGCTCGGGCACCGGCTGCTGCGCGATGGCCTTGAAGATGAACGGAATCAGCGAAATGTGTGTCACGCCATGCTTGGTCACGACCTCCCAGAAGCGGCTCGCCGAGAAGCGCGGCTGAAGGACGATCGTGCCGCCCACGCCGAGCGTGGTCCAGAACGACCAGCTCTGCGCGTTGACGTGGAAGAAAGGCAGATGGACCAGATAGACGTCGTCGGGGCCCATGCCGATGTTGAGCGGCCCCATGCGGCTCGCCCAGAGTGCGTTGGCATGGGTGTGGACGACGGCCTTGGGCCGCGAGGTGGTACCCGAGGTGAACATGATGCCCGCCGGCAGCATGGGCTCGGCGTCACGGGCGGGCAGCGTCGACGGGTCGCCGCGCAACTCGTCAAAACTCCGGCGGCCGTGCGCGGCTTCCTCGGGCGTGGGCGCCTCGCCACCGTTGTCGGCAGTGACGGCGATCCAGCGCAGCCCCGGAGCGTTTTCGGCGACGATCTTCGCGTAGCGCGGCTGCGTGATCGCCGCGCTGCAACCGGTGTGGCGGGCAAAGTACTCGATCTCGGCCCCGGCGCTGCGGGTGTTGGTGGTCACGGCGACGGCACCGAGGCGGGCGCAGGCGTACCAGGCAAACACCATCTCCGGGCAGTTGTCGGAGTGGATCAGGATCTTGTCGCCCTTGCGGACGCCGTGCGCCGCGAGTCCTGCCGCCACACGCGCGACCTCCTCGGCGAACTCCCGATGGGTCCAGCGTCCGGCCTCCCCGCCGCGCGGCTCCCAGATGAGGAAGGGATGATCGGGGCGCACGCGCGCCCAGTGCTCGACAAGCCACGGAATGTCCTGACCCGCCATCTGGAAGCGCGCCAGCTGATCCTTCTCGAAGCTCGTGCTCACGTCTGTCCTCCCGGTTGGCCGCACCGGCGAGGGGTCTCGCGGCGCCGAGCCGGACGCTACTCGGCCGACCCTCGGTCAACAACGGTGACCGAGCCGCCGAGTGGGCCCGCAAGAGGCCCGGGCTCGTCCACTTTCCAGGCGGTGGCCCCGGCACCACCGGCGCGATAGAGACGCGAGCTGCATGGCGAACTGGGCGCGCGCTCCATTCGTGCAGTTCCTGGCTCTCGGGGCCGTGCTCTTCGGGCTCGCGCGCATCCTCGACGAGCGGCCGGAGACCGGAGTCCCGCGGGCTGCGCCGCGGCGCATCACCATCACGACCAGCGACGCCGCGCGCCTCGCTCAAGGCTGGGCGCGCCGCACGGGGGCGACCGCCGACGAGGCGACCCGGGCTGCGCTGGTCGAGTCGGCCATCGAAGAAGAGATGCTCGCGCGGGAAGCGCGCCGGCTCTCGCTCGACCGCAACGATCCGGCGGTCCGGGCGCGACTCCTCGACCAGATGCGCTTTCTCGAGAGTGGAGCGACACGGGAGCGCGACGCGAGCGAGACAGACGAGGCTCTCGTTGCGGAGGCGCGTTCTCTCGGCCTCGACCGAAGTGATGCCGCGGTCCGGCGCATCCTCGCCGGCCGCATGCGGTCCGTCCTCGCTCCGCCATCGGCCGCCGACGATGGCGACACGGCGTCGCGACGCGCTTGGTTCCTCGCCCATGCGGCGCTTTTCAGGCAGCCCGCGCGCGTGAGCTTGCAGCAGCTCCCGCTGCCCCAGCCCGCCGCAGACCCTGCCGCCGCGCAGACGGATCCGTCCCTGCTCGAGCAACTCCGCGGCGATACCCTCTCCTTCGAGCAGGCCCGTCGGCAGGCCCGGCCGCTACCCCTGCCGGCAGAGCTCAGCGCAACCTCGGAGACCCGCCTGGCAACGATCTTCGGTGCCGACTTCGCACGAGTCGCGATGCAGCTCGAGCCCGGCTCCTGGCAAGGGCCCATCCGCTCCGCTCATGGCTCGCATCTGGTTCTCGTAATAGACCGGTTCCCCGCGACCCCGGCCACGTTCGAGGAGGTCGAGCCCCAGGTACGACTCGCGCTGCGCGCCGAGAATCGCGCGGCACGCCTGGCCCGGGCGATCGGCGAACTTCGTGAGCGCTACGAGATCCACGCCCCGGGGCGGGCGATTCTCTCGCCTCCGCCGCGGCTGGCGCCTTGACTAGAGCAGAAACCGGGAAACCCGATAGGTGACGAAGCTGCCCAACCAGGCCAGCACCAGCATCGAGCTGAAGGCAAACGCCGGCCAGCGCCAGCCTCCGGTCTCGCGCGCCATGACGGCGATCGTCGAGGTGCATTGCAGCGCAAAGACGAAGAAGACCATCAACGCCAGCGCCACGGGCAGGTCGAAGACGAGCCGTCCGGTCCGAGGATCGACATCCGCCCGGATGGCCTCGAGGACACCGCGAAAGGATTCGCCCTCGCTCACGGCGTAGATCTGCGCGAGCGTCGAGACGATCACCTCGCGGGCAGCGAGGCTTGCGACGAGCCCGACGCCGACCTTCCAGTCGAAACCGAGCGGCGCGATCAGCGGCTCGATGGCGTGGCCGAGCCGGCCCGCGACACTCGCCTCGAGGTTGGCACGCGCCGTTTCGGCCGGCGTCGCACCCGCGACCTCGGCCGCCTGCGGCACGTGCAGGAGCACCCAGAGCACCACTGATGCCGCCAGGATGATCGTCCCGGCTCGCCGCAGGAAGGCCCGCGCACTCTGCCAGACCTGGCGCCCCAGCATCCGCAGCGTGGGCCAGCGGTAGGGCGGCAGCTCCATGTAGAACACCGAAACCCGGCCGCGCAGCAGGGTGGAGTTGAGCGTCTTCGCTGCGGTCAGCGCCGACACCGCCCCCAGCACGTAGAGCCCGAGCATGACCAGCCCCTGGAGGCCGAAGAAACCAACCGAGGTGGCGGGCACGAAGGCCGCGATCAGGAGCGTGTAGACCGGCAACCGCGCCGAGCAGGTCATGAAGGGCGCCACCAGAATCGTGGCGAGCCGTTCGCGCGGCGAGGCGATGGTCCGCGTCGCCATGATTCCCGGCACGGCGCAGGCGAAGCAGGAGAGCACGGGTACGAAGCTCCGACCTTGCAGTCCGACTCGGCCCATGACGCGATCGACCACGAAAGCCGCACGCGCCATGTAGCCGACGTCCTGCAAGAGATGCAGGAAGGTGAAGAGGATCAGGATCTGCGGCAGGAAGATCACGACCGAGCCCACGCCCGCGATCACGCCATCGGCCAGCAGTCCCGCCAGCCAGCTCTCGGGCAGAGTCGAGCGCACGCCATCGGCAGCCAGTGCGAAGAGCCCGTCAATCGCATCCATGGCCGGCACGGCCCAGGCGAAGATGCTCTGGAAGAGCAGCACCATCACCGCCGCGAACACCGCCACCCCGAGCACCGGATGCAGCAGGATCCGGTCGATGCGGTCGCTGCGGGTATCGGCGGCAAGCACGTCGGCGCCGATCTCGTGCACCAGTCGGTCAACCCAGGCGAAACGCGCCCCGGCGTCGGCCAGTCCGGTGGGAACATGCGCGACCCGCCAGTTGCGGGCATCGTCGAGGAAGCCACGCAGCACGTCGAGACCGACGCCCCGGTGCCCGACCACGCCGACGACCTGCACGCCGAGGTGACGCGAGAGCGCCATCGGATCGAGTCGGCCGTGGCGTGCCTTGACCTCGTCGATCATGGTGAGGACGACCAGTGCCGGTCGCCCGAGGGCCAGCGCCTCGTGGACGAGACCGAGTGAGCGGCGCAAGGTCGTCGCGTCGGCGACCACCAGCAGGGCGTCGGGAATCGGCTCGCCCGGCACCGCGCCGTGCAGCACTTCGTGCACCACGTGTTCGTCGGGCGTCTCGCCGTCGAGCGCGTAGGTTCCAGGGAGGTCGAGAATCCGCACCCCGCCGTGACTCCCGGTCAAGACACCCTCGCGGCGCTCGACGGTCACGCCGGCATAGTTGCCGACGCGCGCCGAGGAGCCCGTGAGCGCGTTGAAGAGCGTGGTCTTCCCTGAATTCGGCGAACCGACGAGAGCGATACGGACAGGGCCCTCGGCCACGCGCGCCACCGGCAGGGCGGGAACGGCGCTCATGCCCGCCCTTCCCCGGCCCCGTGCCCAGCGCCGTCGTGCGTCGCCCGCTGCGACGTGCCCGGACCGTTCGGCCCAGCGGCGAGCAAGCCCGGTATCGCCATCGCGCCCTGGAGCGTGACCGGCAGGGCATGGAGCTGCGACTCGCGCAGGCAGATACGATAGCCGCGCAGTTCGACCTCGATCGGATCGCCGAGAGGTGCGCGCCGCAGCACCGTGACCTCCGTCCCCGGCACGAAGCCGAGATCGGCGAGCCTGCCGGTCAGAGGCGCGCCGGGAGCGATCCGGCCGCGCTCACCGGGGCGCAAAGTCGAGAGCGGGCGCACTGTTTCGCTGAAATTGAAAACCATTTTCAATGAAGAGAACCTGCCGGACCGGGTCTGTCAATAGGTCGCGGGGCCGGGACTGCCACGGCTCGAGCCGACGTCGCGGGCCCGCCCAACGCCTCGGACGATGGCACCAACCGAGCCCCCGCATGGCCGCGCGGCAAGTCGACACGCCTCGGCGCCGGGCCCCCTCAGCGCGACCCGATACCGACCCGGCCGCCCGAGGACTGCCCGGCACCGGTGCTCGGCCCGCCGCGCGAAGGCGCCGACCGCATGGCCTCGTAGCCTCCGCCCGCGCCAAATCCGGAGCCAGATCCTCGCCCGCTCCCGCCGCGATCCCCGCCACCAAACGAATGCGCCGAGGAGGTCCGGCCACCGGAATCGCTCGATCCGAGCGTCGCGCGGCTCCGCGGCGCGGAGCCGCCGAAGCCCGACGACCACGCACGCTGCGGCGCAGGCGCAGGCGCCGGCGAGCCGCCGCTCCACGACTGGCCGGATTCTCTGGCGGGGGCGCGGGGAGCCGGCGCGGTGACCACGCGATCGGACGAGAACCCGCGGCCGCCGAGGGCAGACCGCCCCGCCCACCCCCGCCCCTCGTTCCCGGCCGAGCCGCTGCTCCCGCGCGAGCGGGGCGCGCTCCAGGTCGTGCTGCTGTTCCCGCGCGGGCGCGGAGCACTCCAGGTCGCAGCGCTGCGCGACGAAGGTGGTGGGCTCGACTCCCGGCGCATCTCATCGCCGCCGCCGCCCGGCCGTACCCCGCGGGATGACCACGGCGAATTCGTCAAGCCACGGCGATTCGAATTTTGGGTCGGTGAGCTCCCGAAGCCACGCCGCGAAGTCCTCTCGGCGGCCGTGTCCGGCGAGCGCGCACGCGGCGCCCGTGCAGCCTGCGGCGGATCACCGATGGCACGACGACCCGTGGCCGGTGCATCACCCGTCCCGGGCTGCGTCGTGGGCACCAGCGACCGCGAGACCTCGTGGCTACGCACGGGCGAGCGCGCACGACCCGTCAACGGCGTCCCCCCCGTGCCCGTCGCGGCGCCGATGGAGGGTTCACGACCCGACCCTCGCAGAGACCGACGCGGATCGCCGGGGCTCTGCCGACGCGCCTCGTACGAAGTCATGACCGGCGACGCGCCTCGCGCCCGCACGGGCAGCCGTGCCGTCTCGACCCGCGCTTGACTGCGGGGGTTGATCGGCGCACGCGCCAAACCCGGCGACGACGGGTCCGTGCGCAGCACGGCGCGCCGGAAGGTGCCGCGGTCGAGCTGATCGACCGGTGCGCCCGCGACTGCTCCACCCTGCTCATGTGCCCAGCGCAGACGCTGTGGGAGCCGATTGTCGCCACGGTGCGCACCCGGATCAGCGCCGACGCCGCCGGGCAGCGGACTCCTGTCGGTGGTCTGCCAGCCACCACCGGGCCCATCCGGACCACCCGGGCGTGGTCCCCCGCCGGGCGAACCACCGTCCCCGTGGTCGCCGCCCCCAGGGCCATGATGTCCGTGGCCCCCGTGACCGTGATGACCATGCCCATGGTGCCGCCAGCCCGGCGCGATGATGATATTGTTGACCACCTGCGGGCCGTACCAGCCACCCCACCACGGCGCGCCGATCACGACACCACCGGTACTCCACCACGGCAGAACCGGCTCACCCCAACCGAGCGGCACCCAGCCGATCCACGGGGTGCCCACACCGACCGAAACCGTCACACCAGGAGTAGCCCAGGTGAACCCGACCAGGGCCGGCGCCCACACCGGCGGTGCCGCCACCAGCGGCCCCGGCGCCCACCACCACGCCCCACTCGATCGAACCCAACGGCCGTAATGAAAGGGCGCCCAACCCCAGCGCGCGTCGTCAATCCAGGTCCAGCCCCAGGGCTCGCGCCAGGCCCAGCGGCCCACGGCATAGGGCGCCCAGCCAACCGACACCACGGTCGGTCGCCACATCCAGCCGTACTCGGGACTCTCGTCCCATACGCCGGCGTCGTCGAGATCGGCGATCCCTTCAATATCATTATTGACGTAGGCCGCGCTGGCGACCTCGGCGAAACGCTCGCGGCGGGCGGCGGCCCAGACGTCCATCTCGTCCTCGGGCGGATCGTCTACCCGTGCGATCTCGGCGAGCGATCCCTGTCCCGCGAGGCGCCAGCTGCCCGGAGCATCGAGGGTCGCGCGGCGGCCGGCAACATCGGCCACGACGCGACCAACGCGGGCCTGCGCGATCGTCGCGCCGCCGGCCGAGACGTCGAGCCGCACGACCGCGTCGGGCGAGAGCGTGAGCGTCCCGGCCGGGACCAGGATCTCGAGCGGCGGCACACCGCGCGAACTCTCGGCCGCGGCGCGAGTAGAACCGCCGCGCCGGGCGACCACCAGAGTGCCCTGCGTCAGCCGGAACTGCGCCGCCGCGTCGTCGAGGCCGACGATCTCGAGATCACTCGCAGCTCCGAGCCAAAGGTGGAGGCCTTGCGCCGTCTCGATCTCGACCCGACTGCCCGGTCCGTCCGCAACGCGGTCGCCCGTGACAAGGACATCGTTGATTTCGCCGCTCGCCCACTCGCCGGCGCCAGCCCGCAAGGTCGAAACGTCGCCCTCGAGCCAGCCGAGCCGGGCGACACCCGGTGAGCGCTCGCTGGCTGCAGCCGAGGTCACCCCGGCTGCAGCGCCGAGCAGGACCAGCGCCGTGAGGGCAGACACGCCAACCCGCCCGACAGATCGGTTGGTTCCGCGCCCGCCAGCGATCCTGGCGAGTGCGGTCACCCCTGCCACAGGGACGCATCCGCCGACCGGCGAAGCGGCAGCCTCTGACCTCCCGTCGCCCGGCCCGGCCGCCCCACCAGACCTTGTTACCGCCCCCGAACTTCCGCCGCCCCACTCGCGAAACCCACGACCCGACGACATCGCCGATGTCCTCCCGAGGCAGGCTCGTTGTGAGCCCCACTCTTGGCTTTCAACCGGCACCTACGGGTCGGGTTGCGCGGCGACGCGCGCGTTCGGGTCAACCGCGCCCGAGACCCCGCAGCAGATCCTCACCCGCCGCCGGATCGATCTCGATGCCGGTCACTTCCATCACGCGGGCCATCAACATGTAGAAGCCGATCGCGATCGTGAGCTCGACCACCTGGCGATCGGGGTAGTGGGCCCGCAGCGCGGCTAGGACCTCGTCGGAGGGACGCGTCTGCTCGACGACTTCGCGGGTGAAGGCGAGCAGCGCGCGCTCGGTCGTCCCCAACACCGGATCGTCGAGCCGGAGCGCCTCTAGCGCGTCGATCTCATCCTCCCGCACGCCCACCGCACGCGCGATCGGCACGTGCTGAACCCATTCGTAGCGGGCCTGCGAGAGAGCGGCGACCAGCAGGATCGCAAGCTCGCGCTCGCGGCCGGGCAACTCCTGCCGTCCGAGGATCGTCCCGCCGAGCTCGATCAGCGGCCGAAAATTGCGCTCGGCATGGGTCAGGATGCGGAAGATGTTGAGCCGCGGCTGCAGCGCCTCGAACGCCGCACGGGCCTTGGGGTGGAGCGTCGCCGGATCGGGATAGGAGATGCGTGCCATGGCGCGACCCTGCAGGATCTGCCGGCGGCAGACAACCCGAGCGACGCGCTCGGCACCCGCCCACCGGCATGCGGCTCGAAGCCCACCGTCAACTCAGCCCCCGACCCAGCACGCGCGGCACACCTCACCACAGACCACAGGCGCCGGGCCCACCTGCCCCGGTGAGCCGCCCGTCATCCGAGGTCCTCGCGCGAATACCTCAGCGGATATAGCCGAGGCCCCGCAACCTTTGCTCGTGCGCAGCCGTCGCGCGCGCCGGTTCGCGAAACGTGCGGCCCACCGCGGCACTCCTCGCCCGCTCCCGGTCCGCCTCGACAAGCGCTTCAGCCACCGGGGGGACCACTCCCTTGCGTGACAGATTTCGTCGCTCCCCCGGATCGGCCCTCAGATCGAAGACCTCGGCCCCGCCCCCGTTTCTCTTGATATACTTGACCTCCTCTTGCCGCACGGAGGTCATTGGGGCACCGACTGCCAGCGCACTATGCGCGCGGCGGCCACGGGGCACCGCCAGGTAGCCGCGCAGCGAAGGCGCGAGGTCGATCCCTCCCGAGCCGGCACCGCGTGCGAACCCAAGGGGAGGAGAAACGCCGGCGAGTCCGAGAATGGTCGGCGCGATATCAGCGAGCTGCACCTGCTGGTCGATCACCTGACCGGCTGGAACGACGCCAGGATATGCCATCACGAGCGGGATACGGATGGTCTCGTCGTGGAGGTTCTTGCCATGGCCCTTTGCGCCGTGCTCGAAGAACTCCTCGCCATGATCCGCCGTAACGACGATCAGCGTATTGCGCAGCCGTCCTCTCCCCGTGAGCACTCCGACGATCTGTCCGAGATGTTCATCGGTGTAGCGGATCTCTCCGTCGTAGAGCGCAATCACGTGGTCCAGATCGCGCCGCGCCATACCTCTCTTGATCGTTGGGCCCAGCTCGAAGTTCCTGCCTGTGACCGCACCTGTGTAGGTCGGATCGAACATCGTGTCCCAGGGCGGTGGCGGCTCATAATCATAGTGGACGTCCCACATATGCACGAATACGAACCAGGGCCGACCGTCGCTCGCGGGGCGCGCCACGAGCCAATCCCTGAAGCGCCGCAGGAGCTGGGGAGAGGTGCGCCCCCGATGCGAGGCGTGCAGATCCTTGGCCGCGATGTCGTCATCGTAGACCTCGAAACCCTGCGAGAAACCGTGCAGTTCCCGCAGGAACGGACCCGAGACGAACCCCGCGGTCGCGTAGCCCGCGTCGCGCAGGACCTCGGCAAGGCTGACCGCCGACGGGGCGAGTGCGTCCGCCGGGCTCACGACGCCATGCCGCTCCGGCGGCAGGGCCGTGAGCAACGTGACGTGGGCCGGCAGAGTCCACGAGGAGGCCGAGATGGCCTGCCGGAAGAGAACTCCTTGCCGTGCCAGAGCATCCAGATTTGGCGTGGTGTCGCGGGCGTAGCCACTCACGCCAAGGTGGTCGTGACGCAGGGAATCGATCGAGATCAGGAGAATGTCGGGCCGCGCCGATCTTTGAAAGAGCAAAGCGGTGATCGTCGCGACGACCAACGTCAGGGCGCACACCCGAAGAATTCCCCTAACCTGCATGTCGCTCCTGTATGGGAGATACCGAGCGCCTGTCTCCTCGGCCTCCGACGCGACCATCTCCGTCGCGGTCAGCTCCGGTCCAGGACTCGACTTCGACCTCGCGGCGAAATCTGCCAACACCGATGGGATGCCAACCGTCGACCGGGTTGCCCTGGACGAGTTCCGCCTCGACCCAGTAGCGACCCGGCCGGAGAGGAGCCTTGAGCCAACCCAGGAAACGGTGGCGTTGCCCCGGTTCGACATCCCAATCCAGAAACAACGACTGGATCTCGTCGCCCGGGTACCCTGCGTCGGCGGCAGTCGCGAGATCCGCCCAGCGCCACTCGGCACGGAGTCGGACGAGCTGTGGATGCTGGGCCGTGCCGGGGCGAGGCACACCCGGCCACGCCGGTCCTTGACGATTGGCCACTGTCGCGATTGCCTCCACCGGCCGCCCGGCCTGCACGACGGCCGGCAGGTGGAGAGCGAGCGTGCCGCGCCCCCTCTCCTGGTCGATCTGCACCAGCGGAGTGCCGAGCAGCGTCGTCGTTGCATCGGTCCCGTTGCGAATGGCCTCGATCCATCGCTCATGTCGCGGACGAAGTCCGACCTCCAGGAGATCCCAGCCCTGGTACGAATCCCGCAGAGTCAAGTCCTTATCCCGCATGAAGGCCCTGCGCCGATCGAGCCGCCCACCGTCCCAGTCGCTGTCGGGCCGAAGGAGTATCCAGCGCAACCCCGTCATATCTGTAATTTGCCGCAGGGCCTCGCGCTGACCGGTCATGAGATGGCGGACGAGCAGGCCTCGGTGGCGCGGCTGATACCCCGTGTGCCCCGCGAGCAAGGGCAGACCGTGCTCCAGACCGAGCAGCATCGACCGCACCTGCAGTCCGCCATCCGCCGCGTCTCTGCCCTCCTCCATCCGGGTGAGCGGAAGCTCGAGCAGGGGGCCCTGGCCTCGAGCGGCAGTGGTCGCCGCGATCCGCGAGGCGAGACCGGCAGGCCCATCGACAAAGCGCCTGGGCTGCGACTCGAGCATGATCGGGCCGCGCAGAGCCAGAACGACTGCACCCAGAACGAGTGCGGTTGCCGTCGCAGCATGACCACCGACGCGCTGTCTCAGGGTCTCGATCACTGCGGCGGCGAGCAGCGCGCAGCCAAAGCCGCTCAGGACGGCAAAGCGAAAGGGATAACGAAAGAATTCGAGCCCGGGCACGGAAAGCACCGAGAAACGGCCCGGCCCCAGGGCACTCCCGACGCGCCCAGCGAGGTCACCCTGCCCCGCCAGCCAACTCGCCACGTCGATCACAAGAAGTCCGGAGACCGCGAGGATACGCGCCTGGCCCCCACCGACGACCAGGGCAACCAGCCCGAGGAGAGCGAGCCCGGTGACGTGCATCCATCCCGTCTGGGTCTGGAATACATAGGCTGATGCCGCATTGAATACGGGACTCGGCTGGCCCGGCAGGAGTTCTGCGTCAGCCTCAATGCCTTTCTGATAGACGAAGTAGGGCACCGATAACGCGACAAACACGGCACCGGCGAGCGCCACGGCCAGAGCCCCGAGCACCGCATAGCGACCGCGGCCCGGCCCCGGCCGCACGAATTCGAAGACCGCCCAGAGACCGCCACCGACCGCGGTGATCAGGGCCGTGTAGTAGGAACTCAGCAGCCCCAGCAATGCGATCCCACCGACGGCCAGAGCTCGCGCAGCACAGGGTTTTTGGCGCAGACGCACGAAGCCCAGCGCCAGGGCGGGCAGGTAGAGGTTCAGGTACTGGAGCAGATGAAGATTGGCCGGCACCTGAAACGGCCCGAGCGCGAACGCGAGACCCACAACGAATGAGGGAAAGGCGGCACAACCGAGGGCGAGCAGCAGACGCTGCATCGCCAGTGCCGCCAGGGGATAGGTCAGGAAGAGCGTCAGGTTGGCCGCCAGGAAGTGATTGGCGACCAGGGCCTGGAGCGGCAGGAAGAGCAGCTGGCTGGAGAGCAGGTGCTCGCTGCCCGCAAGTTGGAGCCGGGCCGGGTAGTTGATCGGAGCGTCGAAGAGCTGACCCGGATGATTCAGCAAGGCCGTCCGGACCCAGCCGAGGATCCAGACGATGAGCGGCTCGTCTGCGGCGTTCCCCCCGACTGCCGACGAGGAATCCGCGACGGCCAGCCAATGCCACGACAATGCAAGGAATATGGCGAGGTAACCGAGACCGGCTCGAGGCCAGCTCGTGAGCCAGATTTGAGAACCCCCCGATGCCCGCGTTTGGGTCGCCAGTCCAATTTCACCAGCGGCGCGCATTGCTCGCATCGCCCTCATGGCAACCTCGTTCGCTCAGCGTGGCGCCGGTGCCACCCGAGATGCAGGTCCTCGATTGCGTTCTGCCTCATGGCAGACTCGTTCGCTCGGCATGGCGTCCGTGCCAGACACAGTGCAGGTTCTCGATCGCGCTTGCCCGCATGGGACGCTGGTTCACTCCGCGCGGCGCCGGCACCGGTGCCACACGAGGTCCGGTACTCGATCGCGGGAAAGTTCATGGCACGCTCGTTCGTTCGGCGAGCGAGAGTATGCCCGTTCCGCTTCCCTGCGCTACCCGGCAACGGGCGCGATCGGACAAAATCCGTTGGTGCAGGAAACGCACTCGCAGGCAACGGAGCGGCACAGCCGTAGGCGTGCGAGCACCCACTCGCGTGGCCTGTGCCATCCCGCCACGCTCAGCGGCAGAGCAGGACTCCCGTACCCGGATTGAGTACGCAACCGCGCAGCGGGGCCGCGCCGAAGTCGAGCGCGCCGCACGCGCCGTCAAAGGCGTCTGCATCGCCCATGCTCAGCTCGAAGCGAAGCGGCAAATCGGCGGTCGCCAGCTCGAGCGCCAGCGCCTTGCCCTTGACCAGGAACGAGACCTGTCCCGGATCACGCGCGTCGTCCCAGTCGAGATCGATCCGGTCGATGCCCGCGAGCGGCACCTTCGAGCGCCATTTCGCCGAGCCGCCCCGACCCGATTCGGTCCAGCCCCGCCCGCTCGCACGCTGGTACACTCCCGGCGGAACCGTCACCGCCAGGATCGATCGCCCCTCTCCGTCGAGCAGCCGCAGCCGCACGCCGTCGGCCACTGGATCCAGTCCGGCCGCAACCGAACTCGCAAACGACACCTCGCCCCGCAGCACGAGCTTCTGTTCACCTGCGCCCTGATCGAGTTTGACCATCCGCAACGAGCCCGTCCCAGCCGCGCAGACCGGAGCCCCGAGCGCGACCGCGCCGCCCGCCGCCGGGGCAAAGCAGATCGCGCCAGTCTCACGGTCGCAGCAGACTGGCTGCTCGGCGGTGCCGCCCCAGGCATCGAACGACGCCTCGTCCGCGGGGAAACCCGCGCCGTCGATCGTCCCACAAGGCATGTCAGCGCAGCGCGGTGAAAGCTCCGCGGCCGCTCCGCCACCGGCCGGTGCCGCGAGCAGGCGCAGGTCCGCCGTGCGGGGCCCGCCGTGGTCGACGACGCCGTCGGCGTCGTCATCGGCGAACCCGAGACAGATCTGCGGCGGTACGGCAAAAGATTCACCTTCAGGCCGCAGCAAGCTCGAGTTCGCGACCGTGCCCGCGGGGAGACCCAGCTCCGCCGCAGCCCAGCCGCGCGTCACCGCCGTCGCCGAGACCGTGGTCGGCGCGGCGACCATCCCCGCGCCCGTGCGGAGCCTCACCCGGCCATCACTCGAAGTCATCAAGAGAGCGCCACCGCCGGCACAGACATCACCCGTCTCGTCGGCGGCTCGCGCCGTCGATCCCGCCGGCAGGCAGCATTCGAGCGCCGACTCCGGGCCGGCCGCAGCACAGGCGGGTGCCGTCGCCCCCTGATCGACCGCCGGGCAGGCATCGCAGGCATCGCCACCCCCCGCGTCGCCGTCGCTGTCGCTCTGGTCGGGATTGCACGCGCTCGGGCAGTTGTCGCAGACGTCGCCCACACCGTCGGTATCGCCGTCGTCCTGTGCCGGATTCGCCGCCGCTTCACAGTTGTCGTCGGGATCGCAAACCGTGTCGCTGTCGGTATCGCTGGTGAAGACGTCCGCGGGACAGTCGTTTCCCGAACCCGTGCACAGCTCCGTCGGATCGCACGCGCCCAGCGATGCCCGGCACTCTGTGCTTGCCGAAGCCTTGGAGTCGCCGGGGCACGCCGCCACCACTCCGCTGCAGATCTCCTCGGGATCGCACTCACCGGCCGATGTACGGCACACGGTGCCCGCGGTCCGCAGCGTGTCTCCGGGACAGCTCACGCTGCTGCCGCTGCACGCCTCGGCCAGATCACAGCTCCCTGCGGCAGCACGACACTCGGTACCCGCAGTCCGCAGCGTATCGACCGGACACGCCACCGCCGTGCCATCGCAGGCTTCCGCCGGATCGCATCCGCCCGCCGACGCTCGGCATTCCGTTCCGAGGGCCGAGCGCGCGTCCGACGGACATACGGCCGCGCTGCCATTGCAGCTCTCTGCCGGATCGCAGATCCCCGCCGAGGCCCGGCACTCCGTACCGCCCGTCAGGACCGTCTCCCCCGGACACGTCCCGGCACTGCCGCTGCACGTCTCGACGACGTCGCAGGTGCCGGCCAGCGCGCGACAGACTTCGCCGGCCGCCCGGTACGTGCACGTCGCACTGCAGCACGAGGTCGGCGCGCCGTTGACCGAGCCGAGATCGCATTCCTCGCCCGGATCGGTGGCGCCGTCGCCACACAATCCCGTCACGCGACGCACGACGTGATTCCCGTCCTCGAGGATCAGCAACGCCCCGCTCGGTGCAATCAACACGCTGCTCGGCTGGCGCAGCTTCGCGACCGTGGCGGGACCGCCATCGCCCGAATAACCCCCGATACCCGTCCCGGCGACAGTGCCCATGACACCGCCCAGATCGATCCGACGCACGGCGTGGTTGCCGCTGTCCGCGATATAAATCACCCCGGACGCCGAGACCGTCACGTCCTGCGGCACCGAGAGCTTGGCCGACGTCGCAGCCGCGCCGTCGCCGCTGTAGCCCCCCGTGGTACCCGCGATGGTGTTGATCGTGCCATCCGCCTCGATCCGCCGAATCCGGTCGTTGCCCTTGTCGACGATCAGCAGGCGACCCGTGGTATCGATCGCCAAACCGCCGGGATGGTTGAGCTTCGCCGCCACCGCCGGCCCGGCATCCCCCGAGAGGCCCACGGTACCCGTTCCCGCAATCGTGGAGATCACGCCATCTGTGCCGACTCTGCGGACTTTGTCGTTGCCATGATCGGCGATGAGGAGGGCCCCGGCTGAATCGTAGATGACGGCCCAGGGGTCGTTCAGCCGGGCCGCAGTCGCCTGGCCACCATCCCCCGCCGCGCCGGCCAGCCCGTTGCCGCCAATCGTGGTGATGGTGCCGTCCGCCTCGATCCGCCGGATCCGGTTGTTGCCCGTGTCGGCAATCACCACCCGGCCCGAGCCGTCCAGCGCGACACCGCGCGGCGCATTGAGCCGCGCCAGCGTCGCATCACCACCATCGCCCTGGAATCCTCCTGTCCCCGAGCCCGCGATCGTGGTGATGACGCCGGCCGAATCGATCTGCCGAATCTTGTGATTCGCGGTGTCGGCGATGTAGGTGGTGCCGGTTCCGGAATCCACCGCGATCCGACTCGGCGCGCGCAGCGTCGCTGCCGTCGCCAATCCACCATCTCCGGACGAACCCGCGACACCGGTGCCGATGATCGTTTCGATGTCACCGACGGCCCCCGACGCGGGCACGGTGGCGGACACCAGCAGCAGGGCCGAAACGAACAGGCACGGCACGGGCCGGGGTGCATGGCGCGATGGACTCAGCAGCATGAAGCAATCCTCTCGAGAGTGAAGCGTCAGACGGTCGGAAAGGTGGGGCCACACCAGAATCGTCCCGATCTTCGGGACGGGCAAGCGATAATCTCGCTGTCGATACAGCCCCACGGCACAGCGCGAGGGGCGACGATCCCCGGATTCAGGTCAAGGTAACCGGCGACGGCAGGTCATCCGCCGCAAGTGCCAGCGCAAGCGCCTTGGTGTTGACCAGAACCGGGACGCAGATCGCATCGGGCGCGCGCTCGCCGTCGCTCAGCGGCAAGCCAGGACCCCGGCGCCTGCGTTGAGCACGCAGCCGCGCAGCGGGGCCGCACCGAAGTCGAGCGCACCGCACGGGCCAGCGAAGTCATCTGCATCGCCCATCGCCAGCTCGAAGCGAAGCGGCAGATCGGCCGTCGCGAGTTCGAGCGCCAACGCCTTGCCCTTGACCATGAACGACACCCGTCCCGGATCGCGCGCGTCGTCCCAGTCGAGATCGATCTGGTCAATACCCGCGAGCGGCACCTTCGAGCGCCACTTCGCCGAGCCGCCGCGACCCGATTCGGCCCAGCCCAGGCCGCTCGCGCGCTCGTACTTGCCCGGTGGAACCGTCACCGCCAGGATCGATCGCCCGTCCTGGTCGAGCAGCCGCAGCCGCACTCCATCGGCGACCGGATTCACTTCAGCCGCAAGCGTACTCTCCAGCGACGCCTCGCCCCGCAGCACGAGCTTCTGTTCACCTGCGCCCTGATCGAGCTTGACCATCCGCAACGAGCCCGTGCCCACAGCACAGACCGGAGCCCCGAGCGCGACCGCACCGCCCGCCGCTGGGGCAAAGCAGATCGCGCCACTCTCGCGGTCGCAGCAGACCGGCTGCTCGGCGGTGCCGCCCCAGGCGTCGAACGAAGCCTCGTCCGCCGGGAAGCCGGCACTGTCGATCGTCCCACAGGGCATGTCGGCGCAGCGCGGTGAAAGCTCCGCGGCCGCACCGCCACCGGCCGGCGCGGCGAGCAGGCGCAGGTCCGCCGTCCGGGGCCCGCCGTCGTCGACGACGCCGTCGGCGTCGCCATCGGCGAACACGAGACAGATCTGCGGCGGTACGGCAAAAGATTCAGCTTCAGGCCGCAGCAAGCTCGAGTTCGCGACCGTGCCCGCGGGGAGACCCAGCTCCACCGAGGCCCAGCCGCGCGTCACCGCCGTGGCCGATACCGTGGTCGGTGCGGCGACCATCCCCGCGCCCGCGCGGAGCCTCACCCGGCCATCACTCGAAGTCATCAAGAGAGCGCCACCGCCGGCACAGACATCACCCGTCTCGTCGGCGGCTCGCGCCGTCGAGCCGGCCGGCAGACAGCATTCGAGCGCCGACTCCGGCCCGGCCGAGGCACAGCCGGGTGCCGTCGCCCCCTGATCCACCGCCGGGCAGGCATCGCAGGCATCGCCACCACCCGCGTCGCCGTCACTGTCGCTCTGGTCGGGGTTGCACGCGCTCGGGCAGTTGTCGCAGACGTCGCCCACACCGTCGGTATCGCCGTCGTCCTGTGCCGGATTCGCCGC
>SXGT01649167.1_pt1 | contig 20596 bp, 16 predicted proteins | sample 3176221 | NCBI WGS metagenome assembly SXGT01 (sample SAMN11356862, study PRJNA531348) | freshwater metagenome | isolation source: freshwater sample F1-120 | place: China: Fuxian Lake, Yuxi | collected 2017-12-25
ACTTCATCCAACTTGATGTTTCGAGTCTCGACCATGATTCGTCCTCCGTGAACTCACTTCGGGGCCCACGCAGAACGGTATATGAACAAACCGGCCCTGGCGCAACTCTACCCAGATCGCCTAAAGTAAGCGCTGGCCCTGGCCGAGGTTCCAGACGAGTTCGCCAAGATCATTTGCGGCAGCCGGTTCGCTCGCCTTGCAGGTCACTCCCTGGCCAAGGCGATGGCGAACGATTACATTTTGCACCGGCGTCGTGGACGTGTTTCGCACAATGATCTGGCAGGCAAGAGGCTGATTGATTCGGATGGTAGACGCACCGACCCACTCGATGGTCACGGCCGCCTGTTGCTTACCCGGCGCCACATCCATCGCAACGTTGCTGACCGTCGACTTGGAGGGAGCGTTACCTGGCAACACAGGACGCACTGGCTCCGGCTGCGATGGCAGACCAGGAAGCGGCAATGAAGGGGGCAGCGGCACCTTGCCGTCGGATTTCTGAGCGCTGAAACTGGGCAGCAGCGGTAGCGACTGCGGCGGCACTGACAGAGTTTTCTCCTCCGGCTTCTGCCCTTGCGCAGAAACCGGTGCCGGCAGACTTGGAATCATGTCGATCGGTTGAGTAATCGGACCAACGCTCGGCATCGGCACGGGATCGGCAACCGACTTTCCCTTGGGCAACTCCGGAACCGACGGCACACCCGTTGCCCTCGGCACCACGAACGGCGCCGGCTCCTTGGCGGATGGCACCTTAGGATCCGGCTGACCGCGCACAACTTCGCCGAGCACCAGCGCGGCGAGGCCAGCGCCAGACAACCCCAACAGCGTCCACCATTGAATGCGTTTCATCGCTCCCCCTCCGTGAAGACGGCGCGCAGCTCCCCCGTGCCGACGATCTTCGGACTTCTCTTGACGTAGCTTTTCCGACAATGAGGCTGGGAGGTATAACGTGCATCCAATTACTGTCAAGGTGGTATCGCTCGAAATCCCCACCGCAGAAAAGGCTGCTGTCCAAGTGCCGTACCCACTGGCTCTGCGGACGTAACTTGTTAATTGATAACAGGCTACGAAGCCACGGAGAGGCTGGTCGCCACGTTTACGGGTGTGAGGGCAGACCTGGCCAGCCGCTGCATACGCTCGGGAGGTGAACAAGGATCTGGCAGGCGCCGAAAAAGCCCTGCACCTGACTATTCAGCTTGCATTCGAACGAGCCGTTCATCACTATGCACTCGGCGAATTCCTGCATCAACACCGTCCGTACATCAGGGTGGCCGCCAACGGCACGGGTCCTCTGGGCAACACCAGCCACGGCATCTTCATCACAAGCTTTTCGGCAAGCCATAGCATCGGCTGCACCGTCACCGGCGCCGACAACCGCATCGCGCACCACGGCGGTGACGGCGTCCTTATCGGGAGCGATTCATCATTGGGCTTCGCATCCGCTGCTGGCAGCTTCAATTCCGTCCTGGGCAACCGCATCTTCAACAACGCTGGCCAAGGCATCGACCTCGGAGTTCTCGATTCCGTTGACGATTGAGTAGCACCCTTTCGCTGCTGGCAGCTTCGCGCTCGCATAACGCCGGGCGAGCGCGAAGCTGCAAGCGGCGGCTCGTTTCACTGCGTGCGCACGTCCGTCAACATGGCTGGAGATTTGGCGAGCGTCTGGTAGACGACGCAGTAGCGCTTAGTCAACTTGATGAGCGTGTCGATTTGCTCGGCCGGTGCATCGGTATCGAGGTCGATCACCAGACGGATCGCTTTGAAGCCGATGTCGGCGTCCTTGCTTACGCCGAGGGTGCCGCGAAAATCGAGGTCCCCCTCGGCCCGCAGCGTGCCGCCGCGAATCGGAATGCTCATTGCCGTGGCGACGGCAGCGAGGGTGACCCCCGCACAGCCGACAAGCGCTTCGAGCAACATGTCGCCCGAACAGGCAAATTCGCCCGAGCCGCCAGTCGCGGGATGCAGTCCCGCCTCGATCGGGCCTCGCTCGCTTTTGACGACACAAGTGACCTTGTCCTGGCGGAGTTCGCCTTCGACACATAGCGTCTTCAGCGCGCTGGCCGGGTCGGCGCGATATTGATCCTTCTTGGGGGTTTGCAGGGCCTTCAATTCTTCGGCATTCATAGTGACAACTCCTCTCGCGATGATGTTTGAGCTATCGTATAGTATGGGAAGGTATTTCGAATGCCACTGAAGGAGAATGCCATGTCGTGCCTGGCAGGTCAGTTACTGATCGCCCGCCCCGCATTGCGCGACGGATTTTTCGGACGTTCCGTCATTCTGATGTTGCAGCACGGACCCGAAGGCGCGTTCGGTCTGGTGCTGAATCGGCCTGCCCAGGCCAAGGAGCTCCCCTTCCCCGTCTTCGTCGGCGGACCGTGCAAGATGGATGGCCTGCTCATGATTCATGGCCGCACGGAGTGGCTGACACCGGACGGCGAAAATAATGGGGAGGTCTGCCCGGGCGTTTTTCTGGGGACGTCCGAACAGTTCGAGAAGGCCACCGAGGAAGGGGACGCCGACGGAGACCGGTTTCGCGTCTTCACCGGCTATGCCGGCTGGGGCCCCAAGCAGCTTGAGGGAGAGATGAACGAGGATTCGTGGATCGTCCTACCAGGCAGCGGCGAGATCATTTTCGAGACGCCGGCGCACGACCTTTGGGAAAAGCTCGCCCCGCCGGCCTTACCGCAGCCGAGCATGAATTAATTCGCGTGCGGTTTAACGCTCGCATGGCGCGAAACCGCAAGCGACGGGATTTGTCACTTCAGATACCGCGTGGCCACACGCGGTGAAACACGCAGCGCCGCTGCAACCAGGAGCGGGCCGCCGATACCGAATGGGACTTCCAGCATCTTGCGTGGCACATCGAGCGCGACGGCGAGCTGCGTGAAGAAATCGGTCGGCCAACCGGCGCTGTGATGCTGAAACATCTCGCGCACCGTCACCCGGCTCGGCATCGCGAAGCTGCGCAGCGTCCGAAAGTTTCGCCTGGTAAACCAGCCGTCGGTCAAGGACAGCCGTAACAAGAAAACTCGCTGCGGCAAAAGCCGGCGATCGCACAGGACGCTGATCATTCTCAGCTCCGTAAGGTCGGTGCAGCCGAATTCGGCGACATTCGCGCGGCCACGCCAGATCGCTTCGACCTGCGCACGGTCCATGAGCTTCAGTTGTTGGTTGCCATCGACGATGAGATAACGCATTTTCATCTCCCGAACCTCCTTGACTGGGAACCCGTTCGCAATCCTTCCCTCACCCGGCGTCAATCCATGACCGCCCCATCGTAAACCATTCGCGCGATTTGTCCCAGAGAAATTTTGGCAAACATTTTCAATCGTGGTAACGTGCCGTCTCGAAAAGAAAAAAAATGATTGACAAGACGGCAGAAAGTTGCCCACTTTGACAGTCATGAACGAGAAAATGAATCGTCGTACTTACAAGACAAAAGCAAGAAATATTCTTGTAACGGTTTGGCGCAAGGTGGCTCCTACTAAATATCAAAGCGTCAGCCGCGGAGACGGACTGCTTGAACGAGGAAGCACGCAAGCGAATCGACGACCTATTCCGTCGCTATGCGGCAGGCGTGGGTCGCTACGCGCTCATACGTATCGGCAGCCCTGAATTGGCCGAGGAGATCACAGCGCGGGTGTTTTTGTCCGTGGTACGGAACATCCATCAGCAGCACGGCTCGGCGGTCGGCTGGTTGTGGGCCATCGTTCGCACGGAGCTGTCGCGGCACCACCGCGAACCGGTCCGCCAAGCGTACCCCCAAGATGCTCCAAGCACGGAGCTGATGCCGCTGGATCAACTCGAAAGGCGCGAACGCGACGCCTTGCTGACCGGCGCGTTGAAGAACCTCCCCGATGCCGAACAGCAGTTGATTTCGCTCAAGTTTTTTCTCGGCCTGAGCAATGTGGAAATTGCCGAGACAGTCGGCCTGACGCCGGGCAATGTCGGGGTGAAGCTGCACCGCGCATTGAAGGAATTGCGCCGACGCCTGGAGCCACAGAACACAATTCTGGAGTGATTCATGCGTGAAACACACGATTTCGAGCAGGATTGGCCTGCTGACCAGGAAAACACGGAATTGGCCAGGCTTGCAGGGCAATTGCAAGAGGCCGTGCCGGGATTATCGGCAACGGCGTTGGCTCGTGTCGAGCAGCAAATGCATGCGGAACTCGATCGCGGCCAGCCGCGCGGGCGCTGGCGGCGAGTCCTGGCTGGCTGGAGCGTCGCCGCCGCCATCTTGATTGCGATCGGCGCATACGCATATTTTCGTAGCGGCCCGGCGCCGGTGGGGGAACAGCCATTTGCAAAAAAGAACGCCTCGATCGACGCTGCGCCGATCGAAGACCACATCATGATCGCCGTCGGCACATCGACCGCAAGCATGCCTGCCGAGCAACCGCTCGTTCGGCTCGATGATTATCGCAGCCTGTTTGCTGACTAGGCTTGGGCTTGTTCGAGGCTGATCCGCAATTCGACGGTATCTTTTGCAGGAGCGATGCATCATGGGAATGAAACACCTCATCGCCGTCGCCATGGCTTGTTTGTCGGCGTCCGTGGCACACGCTCAATCGCCGCTCGTTACTCGGGCTACCTTGTACGTCGGAAAAAACCCGAGCACGCAGCGGCTCATGGGCCTGGCGGAAATCCTGCGCGTTCACGCCTCCAGCCAGGCGGGACTCGACAATCTCCAGAAGGCCGTGGCCGACCTGCCCGTTACGTTTGAACAAGCGGCCGAGTTGCAGGAATTCGTGTGCTGGCGCATGCAACCTGTCCCGCCAGCGCGGCGCGACGCCTTTCGGCAAGAAGTTGCCAAGCTCAAGAAAGTGGCGCCGAAGAACCCGTGGCTGTTTGTTTGGGAATTGCAGCTACTGGCGGGAGACAACAACCGATCAGGCCTCCTGGCGGCGATTGAAGGTGCGCCGATCGCTGGGCCGACGCAGTTTCCGTCTGGCTTGGCGGAAAAGTGCCACCTGGAATTGCTGCAAGTTCTCGGAATGCCACGCGCCCAAGCGGGCGTGGAAATCGTTTCAGCACGCAACCACGAACCATTGCATGCCTTGCGGGACCTCGATCGCGCCCTGACGCGAGAAGCGGACTACCTGCGCGAAAGCCAGCGCAACGCGGACGCCACGCGCGTACTCCAAGTCCGCAATCACTTCCGAACAGCCTACGTGCGAGCGGCCCGGCATCTCGTCGAGAAACTCTTCGCATTCCATCTCGCTGGCCAAACCAAAGATCGCGACAACCTGCTGGCAAAGGCCAAATCGCTCCCCTACCTTCACGACCGCCGCCAACTCGCGGAACTTCTCGAACGCCTCGGACCCGTGCAGGCCTGGGATCTCGTCGTCGCGCCGCTCTTGCATAGCGAACTGGCGCTGATCGACAATCCACCCAATCTCGGCTCGCTGCCTCCGCGCCTTCTGGCCCAGATGCAAATCAAAGCTCGAAAAAAAACAGTCCACGGCAACACCACGGAGTATGAAGGCGACGTCCGCTTCCACCTGCATGCTGTCGACATTACGTGCGCCAAACTGACCCTTCTGCACTCCGGCGACCCCGCGGCCGCCATCCTCTCGGGCCAGGAAAGCGTGCGACTGCGTGGGCTGCCCGGCTACGTCGGCGGTGTCGAAGCCGATCGATTTGTCTTTCACGCGGGAACTGGCAGCTATACGCTCAGCGGCAATGTTCGGCTCAACGCACATGACAAGATTACGAAGCTACGCTCTTGCTCGCTAACCCACACCGGAGTCGTGCGGGATCCTCGCAGCTGGATTGACGACTTCAAGAAGTCATTCACCCTGCAAGCCAAGCTCGACTTGCTGCCCCAAATCACGCAGGTTTATGACGACAGCGAACTCCCGGACGAGGTGCGCTATCTGCTCGCGCTCAACCTGCTTCAGCCGCACTTGACCTGGCGGGCGCCGTTTCTTCCTCCCCAGCCGCACTGGGGCCGAGGCAACCGTATTCAGGAACTCAGGGACGTCGAGAAAGTCACACGTCAAGCTCACACGGTAACTTTTGGTCAAGAGGCACTTGGCGGTGAGGCCTGGATGCTTGATGGCATTCCGGAGAGCGCCCAGCTCGCCTATCGCGAAGAGTTGAAAGCCTGGTACGCGCGTTACAACGAGGAATCGCGCCGGCATGACAACCGCCGCCCGCCGCCTGACCTCGCTGTTCCCGAGAAGGATCTTTACTCTTGGCGTCTGCGTGATCCGAAGCACGCCGATGTTCTGCGTGCCGCGCGGCTGTTGCAGGGCATCCAGGCGAGCGAAATTCAAGCCAAGGCGCGCCGGTGGTTCGACGAAATCCAGCGTAACAACACTGTACTCACGTTCGACATTGCTGGCGCCGCCCCGATGGGCAAAACACACTCGGTGTTGATGGACGTCCGCAACGCCGAGAGGGTGACCTTCAAGCTCTACCGCGTACAGAAGCCTGACGAACTGGCCTTCGCCGCCAGCAAGATCGGCACCGATTTCATTTATCGCGATCATCGGCTGGATGACAAATCGGATGGCAAAGCAGGCGATGAGAAGGTCGCCAGGTGGCGCGACCTCGACCGATCCAAACGCGCCCAGCGAGAAATTGCGGTCCATCCGACCTGGAAGCCGGAGCAGTTGGTACGTGAGTGGACCGTCCGCGTCGGCGACCTCAAGCATCATGAGTCTCAGTTCGAGCGCCGCTCCTGGCGGCGCTGGCATCGTGATTACCCTGATTGGCACAATGAAGCTGACGCCGACTATTTCGACGATGAATGCAGCGAGCATCGCGACCGGCTCGACAAGGAATATCGGCCGGGCTTCGAGGATCAGCTCAGTTCCTGGCAATGCGACCGCATCGTGCCGATTCCGGAGAAAGCGTTGGCGGCTGCCGGGGCTTATGTACTGGTTGCCGAGGCCAACGGGCAGTTGGCCCACGTGCCGATCGTGGTCGAGCCGATCAGCCTGACGCTGCGTCGCTGCCGGGACGGCGTCTTCGTGATGGCAGCCGATGCGGACGGAACCACCCCGCTCGCAGGGGCGTCGGTCCATTCCGCCGAGCCCATGGAACGAGGGCGGGGCAAAGTTGAAACGCGCACCGACAAGGAAGGCGTCGCCTTCGCACGCATTCTGGCGATCGGTGACCGTGCCATTGTCGTCCATCACGAGGGCCGCTATGCCATCGGTGGCTTCGGCCAGGTCTTCGAAGGCATTTACGAACCACAGAACGATTTCCGCCAGCGCGGCCTCGAGAGACTCGAGCGTGCGCGGAAACTTCGCGCCGATGTCAAAGGCGACTCCTTCGCCTACCGCGATCGCCACGTGCTCGCCGCCTACACCGATCGGCCAACCTATCGCCCCGGGCAGGACGTGCAGTTCAAGCTCATCGTCCGCAAGCTGTTGGCGGAGAAACTCGGCGACGCTCTGTCCACTGCCTTTCGTGCCCAAGATTTCGACGCTCATACCAGGATGGCTCTGCCCGCACTTGATCAACCCCTCGAATACCACGTGCTCGACCCCAGAGGGCGGGAGGTAAGCCAGGGAACCCTCCGGCTCAGCGACTTCGGCACCGCCGCGGGAAAGGTCACCCTCAACGCGGAGGCGGTCCTTGGTTCATACGCCCTGCGTGTGCGCCTTGCCGGCGAGCCAAGACTTGTGCCGGAGATCTTTACCGTGAAACATTATCGCCGTCCGAACATCGAAGTACGGGCGACGGGCGTCCCGGCCACGCTGACCAGGCCCGATGCACTCACCGTCGGCGTCGCCGCACACTACTACTTCGGACCGCCCGTAACGAAAGGAACCGTGCAGGTACGCTTACTGCGCACTGGTGCAGGCAAACCCATTGCCGAGGAGAGCGGCACGCTGAACGAAACCGGTAACGCAAAACTCGTGCTGCGAATGCCGAAGACGCTTGAGTTCGGCAAATACCTCGTGGTGAGCAGCGTCACGGACGAGAGCGGCCGCACCGTTAGCACGGCGTCACCCTTGCGCCTCGCCTCGCCCGATGCTCCGACGGAATCGGCGGGACTGGACAAGCTCCCTCGTTTCATCGGGGTCGGGCAGGAATTTCGCTTTGCGACCTCCGCCAAGGTGGTGCTCGCTCACCATGAAAGGGTGGCATTGAAGGCACACCCCGCCGGCGGCATCGTCACCCTCAAATTCCCCCATCCAGGATGGTATCACCTCAAGGCTGGTGACGAGGAGTCGGCCATCTTCGCCTTTGGCGGCAAAGCCCATCCCCGGGAGTTTGCTCTCGCCGTGGATCCCGATGACGAGAAAGACGACGCCCCTCGGACAGTGCTGCCGCCGCGGTGGGTCAACCTCAGCGATTTCAGCCTGGAAGACGACGGCCGCATGTCGCGCTGGGAGAATCCGTCGCACCACCTTCTTGCGCTGTTCGATTGCCAATCTCTCAAGGTGGGAGACAACCTACGTCTCCTGGTCTATGTCCCGCAGAAAAAGGCCAAGCTGCTCTTCACGATCGAGGACGGCACGGTCCGTGACTATGCTGTGCGCTGGACGGACAGTAAGACGGGACCGTATCACGTCATTGACATCCCCATCAAGGATCGGTACTTTCCAAACGTCTATGTGCAGGGCCGGATTCTGACAGGCGAAGAAGACCGTGCCGCCCCCGAACTGGAAAAAGCGAAGAAACAGGCTGAACGCTCTCGTGATGAGGACGACGGCCGCGATCCGCGCTGGTGCCGAATCGATGTCGCCAAACCAGCCGGGAATCCTGGCGGAGCGCAACTTCAGGTACAGATCGAGACCGACCGAGCCCACTATCGACCTGGCGACACGGTGCGCGCCACGGTCAAAGTGACGGATCTGCAGGGCAAGCCGCAGGCCGCCGAACTGTCGCTGGCGGCCATTGATGAAAGCGTCTACACCTTCAGCGAAGATCGGCTCGACAGCCTGCCCGGCTTCTTCCGCATGCCGGACGAACGGCGCCGCTTTCAGCCCAAGGTCTGGCGTACGAGTGTGGGAACCCGCTGGAGTCGCCTGGGACTCCAGTCTGCCGTCTCCAAGCAAAGTCAGGCCCTTGCTGATTTGCAGAAATCGCAAAAGTCGCTCGAAGAGTTGACATCCGACATGGCAAAGATCCAGCTCGCCGAGCTTGGCCAACACGAACTGGCTGCCGCCCACTTTAACCGCGCTGTTCCACTGCCGAGCCTGGGCGCAGAGATGCCTGCCGGCCAAGTTCCGCTGGCTCGATTGCGCGAGCACTTTCACGAAACCGCAACCTGGCTGCCGCAGCTTCGCACCGATTCGGCTGGGGCCGCGCAGGCCTCCTTCACGCTCCCCGATTCACTGACACGCTACCGCTTGACGTCGGTCGCGCTGACGAAATCCACGGACGTCGGCGTTGGCCGCACGAGCATCACCGCCGGCCTGCCTCTGGCTGTGCAAGTGTTCTTGCCTCGATTCGCAATTGAGAAGGACCGTGTGCTTGCCATTGCCCTTATTCATAACAGCACCGAAAAGGACCGCGAGTGCAGCTTCATCTGGCAGATCGACGGCATCGATGCGGAACTGCCCAATCCCGCGCCGGCCGACTGGAAACTCATCAGTGAGAACGGCAAGTTCCTCGGCGCCGGTCGCGTCAAGGTCCCGGCCAAAGGCAGCGCCAAAGTAAACGTCTGGCTTAAGCTCGATCGCATCGGCACGGCGCGCGTCGCCTTTCGGGCCGACGACGGCAAGGACGCCGATGCCGAGGTACGCACACTGCCGGTCCACCCGCTTGGCCGACCCGCCGAGTTCAATGCCAACAACGAGGTTCGTCCGCCGGCCGTGTTCAACCCTGCCGAGAAACAGTTACTCGCCAAGTTCAACAAACTCGGCCGCATTCAACTCCCTGCCGGCTTTTTGGCTCGAGAGCTCGATATCAGCATCGCTGGGTCCGATGTCGCGCAAGCGCTGGCGGGCCTCGACTACCTCGTGGATTATCCTCATGGCTGCATCGAGCAGACAATGAGCCGATTCATGCCCGTCGTCATGATTCATCACGCAACGAAAAATACACCAGTCAAGCTGCAACCGGAGATCGCCGCCAAGCTCCCCGACATCCTGGCGAAGGGCCTTACGCGCGTGTACGGCTTCCAGCACGCCGACGGCAGCTGGGGCTGGTTCGAGAAAGATAGCCGAAACTTCCCGATGTCGATCCAGGTCGTTCATGGCCTGGCGCGCTGTCAGGCGTCCGGCGTCAAGGTCGACGCCGAGGTCCTACGCACTGGCAGCCAGTACCTGCTCCATGAATTGCGGACGAATCGGCAAGATCCCCAACTCGCGTCCCGCGCCTGGTACGCCCTTGCGCTTGCCGGCCATGCCGACCTGAAGGAACTTGGCATGTGGGTACAGGAACAGTCGAAGTCGATGGACTACCGCCCCGAGGTTTGGTGCTACCTGGCACTGGCCTGCAAGTCCGCCGGGCTGAACGAGCAGGGCGAACGATTCTGGACTAGATTCCGCGCCAATGCACGCAACTGGTGGGGCCACGATACCGAACGTGCCGCTCTCGTCCTGAATACGGAACTTGCCTTCGGCGCCCCCTACTCCGATTGCCGTGACAGCGCACGCCGACTGCTCGGCAAACGCACAGGAACATACTGGTCCCATACCCGCGATACTGCCTTCGCCATCGAGGCGCTCGCCAACATGCTCGGCTATCTCCCCGAGAAACACACGGTGCGCCAAATCGAAGTCAGGCTTGCGGGGACTACCGTTCTGCACGTCAAGAATGCTGAAGACCTGAAAAAGATGATCTGGCGGGTCAGACTAAAAGCTGAACAGATTCCGCTGCAAGAGGGGCTTGAGGTCCGCGTCCATTCCGATTCCGATGAAATGATTTACCTGGCAGTCCGCGCCACCGGCGTGCAACGTCAGGACGAACTCGCAGCTTCCGGCAAGCGTGTAAAACTGAATCGCGTGATCGAGACACTCGAAGGAGCCCCACTCAAAGGCGCGCTCAAGATCGGGCAGGTCGTCCGCGTCCGTCTAAAGCTCGATCTGACGCAACCCGAGGATTTCCTCATGATCGAGGAACGCCGCGGCGCGTTGTGCGAATTCGCGGCAGACCACCTCACGGGCTCGGCAGCCCGCTTTGTGGTCCACCACGACTTTCGCGACGATCGACTGTGCCTGTTTTTCACCTCCCTGGCGGCGGGAGCGCACGAGATCGTGTATTTCGTCCGCGCGGAGACGCCGGGACATTGCACGGTACTGCCAGGCTCCGCCTACCCAATGTATGATGCCGCCGCACGTGGCGAGTCGACGGCAAGCAAGGTAGCTGTCGGAAGTCCGTAGTCCGTGGTGCATGGCAATGCCCGAGCCGGCTGCTTATACTTACTAAAGTCCACAAATTACGGACCACGGACTCCTCATCCGCAAGGAAGCTCATGGCCTCGGCTGCGATTCAATTCCTGACGGTGCCCCCGGTGCGCGACGTCGCCGAGCAGGACCTGCTGCCAGCCGCGCGCGACTGGTTCACGGGCACCTATGGCGAGCCCACGCCAGCGCAACGTTCTGCATGGCCCGCAATCTTGAGTGGGCAACATTTACTGTTGTCCTCGCCAACGGGCAGCGGCAAAACGCTGGCCGCGTTCATGCCGATCCTGAGTCAACTACTAGCGAAGCCGTCGCCGGGCTTACGCTGCCTCTACGTTGCACCGCTCAAAGCACTGTGCCGGGACGTGCGTGCCAATCTCAAGCACGCCTGGCGCTCACTACGAGAAACCGGCGCATTCCCCAACGCGGAACTGGCCATCGGTCTACGCACGGGCGACACCTCCTGGCGCGTTCGCGAACGGCAACGCACCGATCCCCCCGCGATCCTGCTCACGACCCCCGAAAGCCTAGCCCAGTTGTTAACTCACCCGACCGCTGGCGAAATGTTTGCCAATCTCGGGTGGGTCATTGTGGACGAGATTCATGCCCTCGTCGGCAGCAAGCGCGGTGCGGATCTCAGCATCAGCCTCGAACGATTGGAGGCAATTCGCTCCCCAGTCGGGCCTACATTTCTGCCTAACGAGCCTTCAGGCAGACGAGCAATCCTGCCCCATACAATCCAGCGTATCGGACTGTCCGCGACCTGTACTCCGCTTCCTATGGTCGCCGAGTTTCTCGTTGGCGCCGAACGCAACTGCGCGATTGCCTCTGTCGCCGATACCACGTTGAAGCAATTCGTCATCGAGCCTCTCTTTGAGAGCCTTGATTATTCGCTGGGGTGGATGTCGGTTTTGCTGACTCGGCTGGACCGGGACCTGGCTGCCAACCGGACTACGCTGATCTTTACCAATACGCGCAACCTGGCCGAACGCCTGACCTGGGCGCTTCGGCGTCGATTTCCGGGGCGTGACCATGAGATCGCGGTGCATCATTCGGCACTCTCTGCAGCCCGACGGCGCAGCGTGGAACGCCGGCTCAAGCAGGGAAGATTATGGACGGTTGTGAGCAGCACTAGTCTCGAACTAGGCATTGATATTGGGTCGGTGGATCTTGTCGTCTTCGTACACCCGCCGGGAGCCGTCGTCCGGCTCCTTCAGCGCGTGGGCCGATCGGGCCATCGACCTGATGAGCCTCGCCGCGGCCTGCTGCTGACGGCATCGCCGAGCGAGCTACTGGAAGCCGCCGTGACAGTCGGCAGCGGCCATGACGGCCAGATCGAGCCCGTTCGCATCGCCGCCTGTGCGCTCGACGTCCTTTGCCAGCAACTCGCGGGCATCGCCATGACCGGTCTGGCCTCGCCGCTCGCGACGTTCCACCTCGTTCGCCGCGCCGCCCCGTATCGCGACCTTGCCTGGGACGACTTTCAGCAATGCCTCGATTACCTTTCCGGCCAGCGCCGCGACGGCAGCACCTGGCTTCCCGCGCGTCTGCGCTGGGACGGTGACACCTTCACCATTGCTGACCCCCGGACCGCCAAGCTCTTGCGGCGTAATCTTGGAACGATCTTGACGGAAGACTCCTGCGCCATCCGTCTGCGCGATTCTCCTGACGAGGCTGCGTCACCAAAGGCTCTCGGCGAGGTTGACCTGATCTACGCTGAACGGCTCCAACTCGGCGATCGCTTCGTTCTGGATGGCCGCTGCCTCGAACTCAAGAAACGGGAATCCGCTGCGTTGATCGTCACCGAAGCGTTCGGCCGCCCGCAGATCCCACGCTGGATCGGGTCCGGGGTACCGATGGCGAGCGAACTCGCTCGTCGTATTTTTGTTTTTCGGTTTCAGGCAGGCGAAACGCTGCGCGAAGGCGAACCTGCCTTCCGCGACTGGCTTGAGCACGACTATCATCTGCACGAACCTGCCATTACCGCCCTCGCACGTCATATCGAGGAGCAGGAAACGGTGAGCGAGATTCCCTCGCTGGGAGCGCTCGTTATCGAATGTATTGCAACGCAGTCGTACACGGAATACTTCTTGCATACCCCACTGCCACGAGCCGTCAACGAAACAATGGCCCGGGTCCTACTCCACCGCTGGAACCGCAGAAACAAGAAAAACACACTTGCGTTCGCGGCCGACCTCGGCATGTATGTCATGACATTCGAGACGACTCCGATCGCACCAGACCTCTGGCGCGCCCTCTTCGCCGCTGCGCGGTTTTCGGAGGATTTTCAGGACCATCTGCACCAGGGAAGCTTGCTCCAGCAGCATTTCGCGCGGGTGGCACAGACCGGACTTATGGTGCTGCGTCATCCGGCTGGTCGCAAACGCAAGGTCGGCGGCAGGGACTGGACCGAGCGGCGACTCTTCGAGCAACTGCGTGCCCGCTGCCCCGACTTCCTCCTGCTGCGACAGGCAGAAATCGAAGCCGTCACCACGACTTGCGATCTGGCTGCTGCCAGCGCCTACGTTGAATCGCTCGCATCCATGCCGATCCGCCTACGGACCTTGGCCCAGCCGTCCGCCTTTGGTGAGAGCCTACTCAAGGCTGGCGGCCCGGCAATTCCTTTCGGCAACGAACCTACCGGGGAGCCTTCGAAGTCACAATGACGTGTGTATTCGATGTCTGGCGTCTGCTCCCCCAACGCTGCGCGCTGCATGTGCCCACGGCGACGGTGGTCTTTGCCGACGTCCATCTGGGCTATAGCGCGGCCCGGCAACACCTGGGAGATGCCATTCCGTATCGCAGCGTCAGGGAGGAAATGCAGCCACTGTTCGATGCCGTCCGATCGTACGACATTCGGGCGGCCATAGTCGCCGGGGACCTTTTCGAGAAAGGCTTCGATTTCCTACTCTATCAGCAATTTGTTGCCGTACTGCAGGATCTGGGAGTAATCCTGCAAGGGGTTGTGCCAGGCAATCACGATCGGGGAATCGAAGGATTCCCACAGGCGAAGGTCTTTCCGGCTGGCTACAACCTCGAAGGCTGGCATATTGTGCACGGCGATCAGCCCATCGAATCGCCCCAGGCTGTCTCGGGCCATTGGCATCCCGCGCTTCGCTGGCGCGGCCGCAAGGCGCCGTGTTTCCTGGTGAAGAAATCCCACCTGATTCTTCCCGCGTTCTCCCAGGATTCCGCGGGCGTTGATGTTGATCGGGATGCTCGTTGGCACGAGTATGAGCGATTCGCGATCGTCGGGACGGAGGTGATTCCGACAAAATAAACGGGAGTCAGTGAATAACTGAACTTCGACTTCCCCATTTTCCTTTACGGTGGTACGCTTTCATCCCTCCTTGCGATTTCTTCGGGAGATTCGCCATGCGAGCCCTGCAAAAAAACATCACGTTCGCCGCGTTGCTCATCGCGATTTCCTGCTCGACTGCCTCGTCCCAACCGGAGACCGCTAAAATCTACATGCTGGTTGGACAATTAGGCAGCTCCCGGTTTGCCGAGCGCGAGGCCGCCCCGGAAGGCTCTCGAAGCACTCGGCATCCACGCGTTAGCCAGTCTCCGCAAGGCCACCCTCCTGGGTGACCTGGAACTTCGCCGTCGCGCACAAGCATTGATCGGGAGCATCGAAAATCGTGCGGAGACCGCGGAGATTCTCAAACCCACCATGATCCAATTGAAATTTAAAGACACGCCGATCGTGGAAGCAGTCCGAGACCTGAATCGGCAGTACCCGGCACGCCCGGGTTTTTCTGATGCCATCGTAGTCTGGGGAGTTGACAAGAAGCGCACCATCACATTGACAACGCCTTCGATGTCCTTCTGGGAGGCCTTGGATGAATTCTGCCAAGCGGCGGAGTTGACGCACGTACTTGGCGCCAGCGTCTTTGAATCCTCCCTGACTTACTCAACCCAGCCGCTGGGCCCCGCACATGCCATTCAACATCATCAAGTGGTTCTGGTGGACAATCAACACGTGATCAGGTCCGCAAACTTGAGAAAGGCCAGGTCGCTGTCGGCGTCCACCTGCTACGCGGGCGTGGTCCGCATCCGAGCATTTCCGAGGCTGAGTCAGCCCACTGAGGCCGGAAGGGCGAATTTGACGCTGGAATTTCTACCGGAACCAAAGTTTTTGGGTTGGTACGAGCAATCCGAAATGAATCTAACCGTGTTATACGACGCCAAGAGCAATGCCCTTGCCAGGACGCTTGCTCTGGAAGACGTGCCCGATTCCCAATTCCACGACTACGTCTCGGCACCCGATCTCCGCCGCGGTGCAGGACTTCGCTTGATCGAGTTAGCCTTGCAACTTCCGAATCGGGAATGCCAAACGGTCAGGTCCTTGAAGGGAACCCTTGCCGTGCGAGTCGAGTCAGCCGAATACCCGGTGCTCATGGTAGAGGACGTCCAGCGGGCCCGTGACGCAACCTTCCAACTGAAAGACGGAGTAAAAGTAACCGTCGAAAAAATCAAGCGGCTGAATGATGGCAGTGTGACGGTGGGGCTATCTTTGCCAGCGTGGTCAACAAGCAGTCGGTGGATATCGGATTCTCGCCTCAAGATTACGGTTGATCGCGCGGCCTTTGCTTTGGAGTTATTCGACGCGAACGGTTTGGCGTTTACGCCTGCAAACATTCCGAGCTGGGGTTCACGGGAGATTCGAGCCACGTTTCAGCCGAAGCGAAACGGGGCCTTGCCAGGCAAGATCGCCGTCCGTGGCTCGCACGTGACGACGATCGAGATTCCTTTTTCGTTCAACGACCTTCGCTTGCGATAGTGGACTCGCGCCGGGCGAAGTAATCCCAGGGGCTCACTGCGCTCCCCCCTGGGCTTCTTCGCAGGCATCAGTTATACCGGATGCGCCACCAGTCGTGTCCCGTCGGATTGCGGTGGAACCACCAGTGGCCATCTTCCCATGTCAGGCTGACGGATCGCCAACCAAGCGGCACGCGTGGGAACGGATACATCGGGCCGATGAACGGGAACTGCTCGTAGTTGTACGCTTGCGGATAGGCAACACGCGAATAGTTGTTATACGGCGCGACCGTCGGCCACGCATACGGCGGCATCGGCGGCGGCTGCATGGTCGGGTTCGGTCCGAACGGCGCCTGGAAAATCGGCATCGGCTCGGGCAACTGACCGTCGATGCGTTCCGGACCCTTGCCTCCCTTTTCCAGTGGTTGCGGGAAGGGGACCGGGAAAGGCAACGGCTGGATCACTTGCGTCGAGATAACACCCGGGTCGGGCCGCACCTGGATCCAATCGCGCACCACCCCGACTCCCGGCGTCGAGCGCACCAGGCGGGCGACGATCTCACGCTGGGCTGCGTCCGCCACTTCGCCCGTCAAGTCGACCGTACCATTTTGTGCCGTCACATTCACCCGGTACCGCGAAAGCTGTTTACTCTCTTGCAAGGTTCTCGCAATGGTCTGCGCCAGCGTCGGCGGTTGATACGGAGCAACCGCCGGCAGCGAAGCCGGCCCGGAAACGTTTGGCCCCACGCTGGGTTGCCCAAACGCATCCACACTCCATCCCAACCACAATCCCAACGCCACGATAAAATGCATGCGTGCGATCACGGCAACATCCTCCTGCTGGGTCGGCAAATCCTTCCTAATACCCATCAGCAATCGAGCCCACGCAAGACCAATGCATGCTGTCGAAAGCACACGTGATTCGCACGGCGGACTCGACAGAGTCGCTACGATTGCTCAACGTGGCACGCGGAGCAGAGGCAACCAAATCCTCAGACTCAGCCCAACCGCTTCCCAGCTCACGATCCCACGCCGCTACGGATATTTTCCCAGATTTGACTGGTGTTAACGACGTTTCATGCCGAAGCACTTTGGACGCGGTTGACGCTATTTCCGGCCACCACTATACTTCAATAGTCTGTCTACCACGCACCCGTAGCTCAACTGGATAGAGCAATGGCCTACGGAGCCATAGGTTGAAGGTTCGAATCCTTCCGGGTGTAATGACTTACGACGACAAGACCTCGTGTGTCACAGTTCTTGTCACAGAAAAAATGACCTGAGGCAGCGTCAACTACCCCAGGTCACCAACGAACCTTTCCGGCTCGTGTCGCACACTTGCTGGGAGGTTCATCCATGAAGTTTCCAAAGCCCTGGTTCCGTCCGTCCCGTGGATTGTGGTTCGTCACCATCCACGGAAAGCAAATCAATCTCGGCACCGACAAGGAAGCCGCCTTCTACAAATACAAGGCGCTCCTGACGAGCCCCGCCGAACAAACTCCACCGCCATCTGACTGCGTTCTCGCGGTCGTCGAGAAGTATCTCGACTGGTGCCAGGATCACCGCTCGGCGGGAACGTACGCGTGGTATCAGTGGCGCCTGCAATACTTCGCCAAGTCCGTCGAGCGTTCGCTCACCGTGGCACAACTCAAGCCGTTCCATATCGATCAATGCATGCAGAAGCACTGGTCGGGAAGCTTCAGGCACGGCGTCGCTCGCGCCGTGCAGCGCGTCTTCCGCTGGGCGGAGCGAAAGGGCTACATCGACAAGAACCCTGTCGCCTATTACGAGAAGGCGCGTCCGGGCAGGCGGAATGTCGTGGTCGCTCCGACTCAATTCGAAACACTCATCACCCTCGCCGGCAGCGATCAGTTCCGCGACCTGATGCTGTTCACCTGGGAGACCGCGGCGCGTCCGCAAGAATCCCTCGTGATGGAGGCACGGCATGTCGATCTGCAGACCGCCCGCGTCGTGTTCCCCGAGAACGAAGCGAAGGGTGAGCAGTTCCCTCGCGTCATCTACCTCACGGAAACGGCCGTCGGGATCGTTCGCCGACTCATGCTCAAGAATCCTGACGGGCCCCTTTTTCGCAATTGCGAAGGCGATCCGTGGACCACGTATGCGGTCAACTGCGCCTTCGTTCGTTTGCAAATCCGCCTCGGCTTGCAAAAGATGAAGGAACTCGGGAGCGCGATTCCGTCGCTTCCGAAACTCGACCGCCGCAAGCTAGCCGCACTTTCCGCAGACGAACGGAAAACGGTGCAAGGCGAGCGAGCCGATCTCATCCGCGAACGACGCAAGCAAATCGTGAAGCTCGCCTCGAAGCACGGCAAAAAATATTGCCTGTATCACCTGCGTCATTCGTGGCTGGACCGGGCTCTCAAGAACAACGTCGATGTCCTCACCTGCGCGATCCTGATGGGCAATCGCGATCCATCTACGCTCGCAAAGGTGTACCAACACCTTTCGCAGAGTCCGGAATATCTCCGTTCAGCCGCGAAGAAGGCGACGGCTTAGATTTTCAGGTGCTTGAACTTTATGGGCGCCGGCGGCGAAGGAATCGCCGCCGGCTGCGGCCCGATCGTGACGCTCTTGCGATACTCGTCGATGGCGTCGTCCGGAATCTTGATTGTTCCGCGGCCGAGGCCGTGACGTTCGTGACGGATTCTTTTTCGCGCACATAGCGCGTAGATCAATGCACACGAGAGACCAAGAATTTCGGAAGCATCTTTGACCGAAAGAAGTTTCATATCACACTCCGAATCGGGTCGCGCACCGAACGTTTCACGCATCGGCGCCTCGAGCACCGAAGCAGGTTCTCCAGGCGAGGTCCCCACGAATCGTTGAGCTTCTTGAAAGCCGAAACGACATCGGACACCACGCTATCGATGCGATTCGGGTCGGGGCACGCCAAGGGATTGTAAGGAACAACATGCTCCGCGGCGGCATCGAAAATGATCGCGTCGTTTGTCCGGTTTTTGGGAAAACGTTCGATCACCGATGCTGCCAGGTCGCCGTGAACATCGATGACCGTCAATCCCCGGCCGGCAATCATGTCCTGGTGGATGAGATTCAGGAGAAGCGTGGACTTGCCGGCGCCCGTCGAGCCGACGATGTAGAGATGGCGTCTGCGGGCATCAGCGTCCATGCCGATAGTGCGGGTATCTCCGCGAAAAAGAAGCTGGCCGAGGGTCACGGCGTCTGGCTCGCACCCGGAAAGAAAGTTTGGCGGTGGCTCCAATTCTCGAAACTCCATCGTCTGCATCCGCTCGGCTGCGACGGTGGCGGTAGGTGGGTGAAAGAGCGTTGCGATTTCCTCGTGCGACATTAGACTCCCCTGTCCTGGGGGATGGACACGGGCATTACGCCGAATCCGTCCAAGGTGGAAGCGTGCAAGTCGTGATTGCGTGAGCGCGCCGAACGCCCCGGCCAGCTGGCGCAGGCGATCAATCGCTAACTCCGCGGCGTCAGGTACGGCGTGCGCTACCAATAAGATGTGCGTCTCGAACAGGTGCCCGCCAATCTTGCCCGATGCGGCCTGTAGATTCTCTTCGCGATCATGAAGCCGACTTCCTGACGTTTCGAGGCTTGGTCGCGATGAGGGTGGCGATTGGCGCGCGAGTAGGCCCAGCAACCAAGCCGTCAGCCAGCCACGGCGACGGGTGATATGTTCGGCAAAAAACTCGGCAAGCCGATGGTGACGGCGGAGGGCGCAGGCGGAGGGCTGCCTGCGCCCTCCGCCGTCGGCGTCGGCCTGCGGGGGTGATCTGAATCGCAACCGAACATCGAGTTTCCTTCTCTGGTTTGACGGCTCGGAGAATGCCACTCACGGGATCGGCGAACGTGCCGTTGAGAAGGTCCTCGAATTGGGTGTGGCGCAGGATTGGAAACAGCTCTGGTCGAAGCTCAAGCGATACCGAATACGTCACCCAATCTGGCGGCGCCTCATCAACGCTTCCAATGGTGGCGTGCGTGCATTCCGGGTAGCTCGCGGCAATTGGGTCAAAAACCAAATTTTCCAGGTGATCATCGCACTCAACGATCAGGGCAACGCGATCCTCGACGCTTCCGTAGTGAAGCACGATTTGCTCGCCGGTTCTCTGAGCTTGGTGGATGGCGGCGAGTGCCCGCTCCATGTAGCGCGGGCTGCGATTATTGGTGGCCGGGGCGGCGAGAAGTCGGAGCATAGTGAGAGCCTACACGGCGAGGCGCCTGGGTCGAAATGTGAAATGTGCGTCGGTGTGTCGGACGTGTGTCGGACCGACACAGGCTGACTCTACCGTCTTGAGTGCGTCGGTGGCGTAGCCGGCAGCGACCGATGCATGAAATCGGTGGACAAAAGGAGGGCTTGCGGTCCCATGATGAATGCCATGGAAAGCCAATATCCCTTTACGCCAAGTTTCCGGCATGTCGCGTCCGCCAATGGTAATCGCAATGCAGGTTCAATGTTTTGCGATCGACCCGGGTCAGGTTTGAGAGCTGGTTGTGCCACCTGCGGCACCGAATGCAATCTCTGAAAACTCG
>SXGT01001986.1_pt1 | contig 20595 bp, 17 predicted proteins | sample 3176221 | NCBI WGS metagenome assembly SXGT01 (sample SAMN11356862, study PRJNA531348) | freshwater metagenome | isolation source: freshwater sample F1-120 | place: China: Fuxian Lake, Yuxi | collected 2017-12-25
CGAAGGTGGTCACGGGCATCCGCGAATTGTGCATACCGACGGCGATATGACTGGTCGAGAATTGATGCGAGCGCTTTGCGCATCGGTCGAGAAAACAGCTGGAATCCGCATGTTTGATAGATGTTTTGCGATCGACCTTTGCACGGATGCCAACGGCCGAGTTGCTGGGGCAATCACATGGCATACCCGATATGGATTGCAAGTGATTTGGGCGCGTGCAACGATCTTGGCCGCAGGTGGTGCGGGCCAGGTCTATCGCGAGACATCAAATCCACGACTTGCAACCGGCGACGCGATCGCAATGGCGTGGAGAGCGGGCGCGGTGATTCGCGATATCGAATTCATGCAGTTTCATCCGACGACCCTTTATATCGCTGGAGCTCCCAGACACTTGATCAGCGAGGCAGTGCGCGGCGAGAGCGCGATTCTTGTTGATCGACTCGGTGAGCGCATCATGGCAAGCCGACATCCTCTGGAAGATCTTGCGCCACGAGATGTGGTGACGCGCGGCATCGTCGAGCATCTTGCACGAACCGGAGATTCGCATGCGTTCCTTGATGCTCGCAGCCTTGGGAGTGCGGGATTTACAAAACGATTCCCTGGGCTTGCCCAGATGCTCGCGGGATATGGAATTGATGGAGGAGCCGATCTGATTCCAGTTCATCCTGCCGCGCATTACACGGTTGGTGGAATTGAAGTGGATGTTGATGGTCGGACAAATCTTCCTGGTCTCTATGCGTGCGGGGAAGTTGCATCCAATGGCGTGCATGGGGCAAATCGTCTCGCAAGCAACAGCCTGTTGGAAGGTTTGGTCTTTGGTCGCCGAACAGTTCTCGCCGCGATCAAAGATTCGCTTCCAGATCCTGTGCCGATGCAGTGGGAGAGTCGAGTTCGCACTTCTGTCGCTGGAGAACTGGATCTATCCGACGTGCGATCAAGCTTGCGCAGCGCGATGTGGCGAAATGTTGGAATTGTCCGCGATGGCGCAAAAATGCGCGATTGTCTGGATATGTTTTCATTCTGGGGTCGATACGCGCTTGGTTCTGTCTTCGAAAATCCAGAGGGTTGGGAGACTCAGAATCTGTTGACGGTTGGTCACTTGATGACGCGAGCTGCGGCGGAGCGCAGAGAGACCCGCGGGACTCACGCGCGAATTGATTGGCCGGAGGAAGATCCTGCGGGAGCTTTCCACTTGAGTTGGAAGTTGGGCGAAAATTCTGTGCGTCGAACGCTCGTCGGGAGCGAGGTTGGAAACAAGCCGTGATCCTCCACTCCCGCACGACTGCATTGTTCTCGCACTGGTTCGTCGTCGCATTGACAAGCGTATTCACTTTGAGTGGCTTGGGATGCGAGCAGACAAAGACAGTTCATGTCAAACGCGGCGCTGGGATGCTTGGACTCGAAGGAGATATCGGTCAAGATACTGTTCTTGAGGATGGATCGCATGTTGTCGTCGTCGACGAATTGCCAATGAAGAAAACCGCAATAGAAAAGGCTGCTGCAGCGAAAAAAAGCAACGAGATCGTCGATCCGGTCTACACCGCTCCACCTTACAGTTTGGCTGGTCTGCCACCCGCGCCTGCGCCGAAGAAAGAACCTCCCAAAGAATTGAAGTTGCGTGAAGAAGAGCGTGATGGTTCGATCACACTCCGTGCAGCGTTGCCTGAGCATGTCATGGCGCACTTCCTTGAAGCAGTCAAGACTCAACAGTATGGTCCGTTTTATTCGCAGATGCTTTCAGCCGAGGCGCATCAGGCGTACGAGCGCGCTGGTGGTGAAGCGGTCTTCGTCGAGTGGGCGGAGAAACATCGCAAGGACCTGTTGGTGTTCCTCAATCGAATGGGATCCAATTGGAGCGGATCGGAAGTTGTGACTGAACGGGTCAGCGCACTTTGTATGCGCTATCGATTGGATAGGCGAAATCTGCCTGATATTCGCTTTGAAGTGGTCGAAATCATCAATGAACAAGGCGGCCTGCGCTTGGCTATGGTTCGCTGACCATCTGCCAATGTTTATTCGAATGATCCGCGGTCAAGCAGATCGAAGTTGTAAAGCGCACGGATCTGCTTGGGCGAAAGCTGATCGAGCTGTTCCAAAACTTTGACTGCTTTCTTGGGTTTCTTGATTCCCAATCGACCGAGCAGTTGGAACTTCTTCGCCAAGATCTCGGACAAATTCGCAGTCGTGTTGCGGGCGTGGCCAGAGGGGTACATCACAAGCCCGCTCTCCAGTTTCTTGCCATCTTTCATCTCGATCGAGAGTGAAGTGGGGATGCCATCTGGATATCGACGGTCATAATCTGGTCCACCATGTTCGAAGTGAATCTTCGCCATCAAGTCGCGCGTGCGAGTGTCGTTGATGGCTTCTGCGGAATAATCATGAGGGCCGAGCATGATTTCCTTCCACCAATCGTCACTCGTGGCGGGCATTGATTCGCCCGCAGTAATCTCATGCGTGTCGATCGCTTTGCGAAGCAGGGTGGACACGATGTAGAGCATGGAGTGATCCGCCGATTGCCGCGTCTTTGGATCGCGCTTTGCAGGATCTCCAATGATTGAAAACGCAGGTTCATACGCGCGGATGCGAATCGCGGCGATATCAGCGCTGTGATTGAGCAGAGTTGGATTTGCGACGATGAGATCGATCAAACCTTGCAGCGCGCCAGCGGACTGATGCTCATAGAGGCCAAGCTTGAAATGCATTCCCATCACGGCAAAATCCTCGCCTGCGAATCCCAAGACGAGATCGAACGGGCTGTCTCCCTTGGTCTTTTCGAATTGTCGAAACATACTTTCTGGATTGCGAAAAATATCGCGCGGACCCATAAATCCTCGCATCGAACGCTGCATCGAAAGCACAGCGACTTCCGCGCTGATTGCTGCCGACGCGCCTTTGGAATCTGACAACTGCTTGCCAGCGCGAATCGCTCGCCATGGAATGTAATGAGCGACCACCATGCCGATGGCACTTTCGATTTCTTCCGCCGTTGCGCCAAGCATCGCACCATAGACCGCCGCACTGGCGATTGCGCCATGGACAACATGATCGATCTTGTATGTCTTGAGGCTGAAGACTTCTGCAAGGCGACCGCGAATCTCATCGATGGCAATCATTCCGCGCAATGCGGTTGCGCCATCAAGTCCCGCAATATGTGCAGCAGCGACAGCGACTGGATAGAAATCATTGTGTCCAAACTCGCCTGCGGTGTGACCGAGCGAAGGATTGAAGCCAAAGTTCGTGCCATTGGAATCCCACTCTCGAACAGCGGAACAGTTCGCAACAACGGCTTTTTCGCTGGCGACTCTTTTTCCGGAACCGAAAACGCACGCGCCAGATTTCTTGCGTGGATATCCCAGAGCTTCTTCACGCAGTAATCGTGGAGCGTTGGTTCCAAGTGCAAGCGCAGATGCGCCGCAGAGAACGCTGTCGGTGTGAAAGAGAATCGTTCGCGATTTGACCACCGCTGCGGGATCGCCGCTTTGCATGAAGTCGATTGCGTATTGTCCGATTCCAAGTGCTTGATTTGTATTTCGTGGAAGTGTTGTTGTGCTCATCGTGTTCTCGCTCTGAAGGTTGTAGATGTTGAGCGCAGAAGTCTACAGAGAGAGTCGTTGTCAAGCCTGCTCGAGAAGCGCTTCGTAAAGTTCGATGATGCCTTTGCCTTGGGTCGCAACTGTTTCATAAATCTTGCGGCCAGCGGCGACATCCAAAAGTTCCCGCACCAATTGAGCTTCGCCCGCATGATCTGCTTTGTTTGCAACAAAAAGGTCCGCGATTTCCAAGATGCCAGCCTTGTCCATTTGCACGCTGTCACCCATTCCAGGCACTGTGACAACTGCAGTGCGATCGACATGATGTCGAATCGCGACATCATTCTGTCCAGCGCCCACTGTTTCGATGATCAGCATTTCATATCCCGCGGCGCCAACCAGTCCAACAAGTTGGTCGAGCGATCGATAGTCCTCGCCAACAATTGCGAGGCTGCGATAAAAAACTTTTTCGTCGACGGCGTTGAAGTCGACGCGCAAACGATCTCCCAAGAGCGCGCCACCTGTGATTGGACTCATTGGATCAAATGCGATCACTGCAATTTTGTGCTTTCGACGGACGGCTTCGGCCGCCATTGCGGCGACAAGTGTGCTCTTTCCCGCGCCAGGTGCGCCGGTGACTCCCACAACGCGTCTTGGACGTTTCAGCGGAGTATTCGCAGGAAGTTTTCCCGCATTCGCCATCGACATCAGTCGCGCAAGTTTCGCCGTCGAATTCGCATCGCTTGGCAGAGGCTCATATTCCTTGACGCACTCACGCACACTGTCGACGATTTGATCCATGCTCGTGCCAGTGTGATAGATGCGAGCGACACCTTTGCCCAGCAGCGTTGGAACATCTTCTTGGGGAATGATGCCGCCGACATTGACAGGAATATCACCGCGCCCCATGGTTCGAAGTTCATCCAGCAATTTCGGGACAAGCACAAGATGCGAGTTGCTCATCATCGATGCGGCGACGCAGTCCACATCTTCATCGCGCGCTCCGATTGCCAAGCCTCGCGGCGTTTGCCAGAGTCCAGAATAGATCACGTGTATTCCACTATCGCGCATTATTCGCGCAATCAATTTGACACCACGGTCATGTCCATCAAGCCCCATTTTTCCAAGCAACACCCTTGGACGATGCGCAAGGTCGAAGCATCGATCCCGCTTCTCAATTGCGGTTGTCGGGTCGGTCAATCCACGCGGCATCAGGTTTCTCGTGGCGCAGAATCGGCAGGTTCGTCAGCCTTCTCGCTAGGTTCTTCTTCTGCAGACTTCCACTTCGTGCCATCGGTGTTCCAAACTTCAGGTTCGAAGCGATTGGCAATTCGTCCGATGATGAGATTGGCGTTCTTCATCATGTAATCATCCAACTTGATTTGCTCGCCGCCGGTTCCGTGAACAATCGCAATGGACTTGCTCATCCATTTTGTCATATCGATGGATTTGATCTGATCTTGAGAAAGTTGAATCTCGCTCCGCCTATCGACTGCGATCAGCGTTTCCTCCTCGTTCAATTCGAAGCGTTGTCGTTTGATTTTGATAAGTCCCCAGAAACACCAGGGGGCACCGAGAACTCCGCAACCGATGACATAGATCCAAAGTTGCAGAGGCCGGTCATAGGCGGGAACTGGTTCAGGAGCGCCGTCCTTATAGTCAGCGATTTTTGCCTTTGCACTTTCATACTCGGTGATCTCGCTTGCACTGAGAGACTTCGTTGCAGATTGTTTTTCAAGTCGGTCGAAAACTTCTTTTGTTTGGGAAAATGCAGCATAATCAAGCTCATTCTTGGGGATACGAACCCAATAGTCATACGCTCCCCAGAAACCAAGAACCATACACATAATCCCATAAGACAAAAGCCAAATGACTCTGCTTGTTCGAACTGTTGAAATGACTGGCATTGGGAAGATCCTAGCGATTTTTTTTGCTTGGAGCGCAAACTGGAGTATTCTTACTTTGTGATATATCTACCTCTTCGGCTTTCTGTAGTTGCCGCAATTACAAGCAGCGTTCTGTTGCACGCCACTGCTCAAGGCGCCTGTCCTGGTGACATCAACGGAGACTTGCGAGTAGATGCGATAGATCTGACCATCCTTTTGGCGAATTGGAGCGGCACCAGCACAGGTGATTTAAATGGAGATGGTTTTGTTGATGGTGCCGATTTGACGATACTTATCTCGCTCTGGGGTCAGACTTGCCCGCCTCCGCAACCGACAACCGAAATTCGTCTCGCATGTTTTCCATTGACTGCGGCGCCGTTCGCATCATTTGTCCAGACATTCATCGCAGGAACCACGGTCACGATCGCAGTGGACCCCGGATTCACTCCGATTCAAGTCGGCGCAACGGCTGATTTCTTTGTTGTTGCTGCACGCACAACCAACGAATGGGCTGCTAATGATCTGTTGACAGATGTTCGAGGAACATCGCAGCCGATCACCTTTGCAGCTGGTGGAATTTCAGCAAATCGATTTACAGTTACGAACGGATCCACGCTTTCTGGCGATGGCGGACTTTCAGTCGGTCGAGGATATGACCTTGTCATCGACATGGATCGAAATGGTCGTTTCTCGCTTGGAGACTTGATCGATGGCGGCGACGATCGTGCTGGACTTTGGATATCGCGCGATCCAACCGCAACAGGACCTCGCGCAGTAACCACTTTAAGCAGTTACACCGCGACAGGCGCGACTGCGAATTTTACTCTTGCACGGCTGTGGTATCCAACGACCATTGCTTCGATGGCTCCATGTCCGCTTGTTGTGATTTCACATGGAAATGGCCATCAATACACGTGGTATGACTATCTCGGATCTCATCTGGCAAGTTGGGGATACATCGTCATCAGCCATCAGAACAATACTGTTCCTGGAATCGAGACCGCGTCTACCACAACATTGCAACACACCAGCGCAATTATCGCGCAACAAGCCACCGTTGCCAGCGGCGCAATCAATGGCAAGATTGACGCATCTCGCATCACTTGGATCGGCCACAGTCGTGGCGGAGAAGGGATTGTGCGTGGATATGACCGAATCTTCGATGCGACATACACCCCAACTGGGTATGGATTGAGCAATATCAAGTTTCTTTGTCCCATATCGCCCACGGATTTTTTGGGTGTCAATTCTGCAAATCCTCACGCAGCAAACTTCATGCTTCTCTGGGGCGCCGCCGACGGTGATGTCAGTGGAACCCCGACAAGTAGCATCGCGTGGTCGTTCGATCTTGCCGAGAGAAGTGTTGGATTTCGCAACACTGTTTATGTTCACGGCGCAGATCACAATGATTTCAATTGCTGTGGAGTGAACGACTTTGTTGGCCCATCTGGAACGGCGATCTTGAACGCCGGCGCACAAGCGGTTGCGAAGGCATTCATCTTGGCTGGGATCAAATATCACATCGAAGGTGAAACTGCGATGAAAGAATTTATGTGGCGACCGAGTTCCACTTTACGGCCAACTGGAGTTGCCGCGACTACAACCCTCGTGAAGGAACTGGTTCCTGCCGCTTCTGCCAGTGTGAAGTCAATCGATACTTTTCAGACTCAAACATCCACGACCCTCTCGAGTTGTGGAGGTGCGGTCACTTCGACAGTCACAAATGTTTCGGAAGCGCTTTCGCGTGACACTGACGCATCATTTTCATGGAGTACGGCGAATCCTCACAATGGTTCCACTCGAGCGTCATCCAGCGACACGGGACGAATGATTGCATGGGACTGGAACTCTGCGCAGAACATGGAGTGGGCGGTTCCGGTTTCTATTGGCGACGTAAGCGCAATGAATTTCATCGAAGTTCGTGTTGGCCAGGGAACGCGTCATCCCAATACCGTTGCACTTGCAGGCGGCGCAACATTCAGCATCGTCTTGCGTGATGCCGCCGGGATCGAAGTTCGTGTTTCGTCTTCGGCCCAAGGCGAAGCGGTCAACCGACCTTATCAGCGCACAGGCGACGGATCGGGCGCAGGCTGGCAGAATGAATTACGCACAATTCGGCTGCGTTTGCGGGATTTTCAGAGTGGTGGAACTGGAATCAATCTTGGGCAGATCGTTGCGGTTCGAATTGAAGTTGGTGGAACTGCAGGATCTGCGACAGGTCGATTCATCATAGACGACCTCCAATTCACGAAAGAATGAGCAGAGGAAATACTCAAATGAAAAACCAATCCATGGCATCAAATAAATTGAACAACTTTCTGACCGCAAATGTGATTGCATACAGCATCTCTGCCTTGAGTGCGATTGCTTTCGCTCAAGCGGCCAATCCAGTCCAGAATAATCCAGTCCAGAATAATCCAGGCCCAGCGCTTCCCGTGCTTCCTGCGACGCCATCGATCAATACTGTTCCCACAATCATTTCTCTACAGCCCATCACAATCAAAGAGTCATACGCAACTGACTTTCGCAGTGAACATCAACAAGTTTCATCAGGATGGTTGATGGTGATTCGTGGTGATTCCAACATTCTTGCGCCTCGCGCGCTCGCTGAGCCACTCTTGCTTGCAAGTGGAACTGGCGCAGATGGTTCGGTCTGGATCGAATCTGTGGAGTGGTTCAATCACGGTTTCATTTCTGGTTATCGAGTCTGTTTTATTCCTTCGACTGCGGATCAAAAGAGCGTGGCAGATCGCACAACGCAAGGTCTACGCGTTTGGTTTGGATCGCCCAAACTTCCAGAGTCCGTTGATGCAAAGGCATTGCAGAGCGAATTGATGGAAGCAGATCGAGTTGGAATTGTCGCAGCGAGCGCAGTCAAGGTGGAAGATTCTGCGCCGAAAGTGCTTGCAAACCGCGAGGAAATTGTCTCCGCCGCCAATGCGCTGATCGCTCGTTGGGCTCCAGACGAAATTCAGAACGAAGGCGTTTCGGTTCCGGTTGCGCCAGCAAGTAAATAATTCGCCGCAGAATTTTCGACTGCAAGTCCGCATTCTGGGCAGGGGTTGCCTGTGGGAATGTGTCGAACATCGTGTTGACAGCGCGAACAATTTTCGTCGCGAAATGCAACAAGCACATGGAATCCACAGCGGGAGCAGGGATGCTCGCCAGTAGAAAAAATTGCTTTCTTGCCGCAGCGAGGACAAGTAAGACTTGCGCCTGTGACGACCCAATCTTTGTTGGATACTCGTCGACCAATGACATAGAAAATGATGACAGTCAAACCCAAACATCCGTCCAAGACCAGAGTCGCGGCAAGGAGTCGCTCCGTCAAATCAGTTGAACCATATGGTAAGGCTAAATCTCCAGAAAGCCATCCGGCAGCGGCTGTAAGCAGCGCAATCCACGGGATTAATCGAGATTCAACTCGCCCAATAGGCAGAGCCTGACTGATCGAAAAGATGCAAATACCCACAGCAATTCCGCTCGTTTGAAAGGCGAGTTGAAGAATCGATGAATTTCTAGGAAAGTTGGAAAGAATCCCAAACATCCAGCAAGCAACTCCGGCACTCGTCGTGATGAGACCAATGATCGCAATTGTTTTTCTCCAACGCGGCGTGCCAAGAATAAGTCCGCAAGCACAGCAACAAAGAACGATGCTGCTGCAAAGCAGCGTGAACCACGAGCTCATTAATTTTTCAACCAGTAATGGGGTTGAATTGAAGCCACTCGTCAGCAACGCCAGAACGGTTCCGATGGTGAGCAAGCTAATCAGCCAAGTCGCTAATCTCGAAATGCTCCTCAGTTTTTCATTCCCAATTTCAAGATTTCGTGTTGGGGCAATGACGGTACAAATGCCGAGAAAAGCCACAAGCATTGTGCAGGAAATGGTATCGCTTCGAATCCAAGATGTCCCACCGATGAGATCCTGCCAGATTAAAAGAAGTCCGGCAAGAAGTTCGAATGCAACGAAGCAGATCCAGAATCGAGCTGTCAGAAAGAGCGACTGAGTATTTTCTTTCGGAGTGATCGGCAGAAGCAACGCACATCCAACTGCAAGCAGCACGCTTGACCCAACCATTCGCACTCCCAAGCCATTATCGAAAGACATAAAGATTGACAGAATCGCTGTCGCGGATGCCACGAAGAGAATTCCAATCATCACTCGGATTATGATGATGCGATTAGTCATATATAAAATTATACAAGTTATTTTTCACAAAAAAACTCCCGACCTTTCAGTCGGGAGTGAAGAGCAAGCAGTGATCAATCTGATTCGCGATGAATCAGATTATGTAGCAGCGGGAGGGAGTTCTGGTTCGGCCACCTGTGCTGAAGAAGCAGGAGTTATTCCATTTGAGGAACTGATCACGAACGCAAGGTGATCTTTTCCTTCGGGGCGTGTTCCCTTGATCGTGTCGCCTGCCTTGAACTCTCCCGTGAGCAGAGCTTCCGCAAGCGGATCTTCGATGTACGACCCAATCGCTCGGCGCAAGGGTCGCGCGCCGAAGTCTGGGTTGTATCCCTTGTCGATCAGGAAGTCTTTCGCAGGCTGATCAAGTTCGAGCGACATTTGGCGCTCGGTCAATCGCTCGCGAACCTTTGCCAATTCGATATCGATGATCTGAACCAAATCATCCTTGATCAATGGACGGAAGACGATGATTTCGTCCAGTCGATTGATGAACTCTGGTCGGAAGAACTTTTCAGATTCTGCGAGAAGTGCTTTCTTCATGCGGTCATGATCCTGAACCTCGGCTCTTTTCGTGAATCCAAATGAAGATCCGCCCTTGATCAAGTCCGCGCCAATGTTCGATGTCATAATCACGATTGCATTCTTGAAGTCGACTTGTCGTCCGAATGAATCGGTCAACCTTCCTTCCTCCATAATCTGCAAAAGCATGTTGAAGACATCGGGGTGCGCCTTTTCGACTTCATCGAGCAGAACGACTGAATATGGTCGGCGACGAATCTTTTCGGTCAGTTGACCGCCTTCTTCATAGCCCACATATCCCGGAGGTGCGCCCACGAGTCGCGAGACCGTGTGCTTCTCCATATATTCACTCATATCGAGATAGATCATCGCTTCAGGATCGCCAAACATAAATTCTGCGATGGTCTTCGCCAACAGAGTCTTGCCAACTCCAGATGGGCCAACGAACAGGAAAGATCCCATCGGACGCTTCGGGTCCTTCAACCCAGCGCGAGCCTTGCGGATCGCACGCGAGACGGCTTTGACCGCTTCGTCCTGACTGACAACCTTGCGATGAAGTTCACTTTCGAGTTGCAGCAGTCGCTCGGATTCGCCCTTTGCCATGCGAGTCAATGGAACGCCCGTCATCTTTGCGACAACTTCGCGAATGACTTCTTCGTCCACAACTGCTTCCGTTTCGTTCATCCGGTCGCGCCAAGTCTGTTGGACTTTTTCCTTCTCTTTGCGCAGTTTTTCTGCTTGATCGCGCAGTTCTGCCGCCTTCTCATAATCGGCACCCTTGACTGCTTCGTCCTTCTCGATGGCAAGGCGTTCAACCTTCTCTTCGAGTTCGGTCAAGTCCGGTGGCTTGGTCATGCTCTTCAGTCGCAATCGCGCGCCAGCTTCGTCGATCACGTCGATCGACTTGTCTGGTTGCACACGACCTGTGATGTAACGAGCTGACAATTCAACAGCACTGCGCAGTGCATCGTCGGTGTATTTCACACGGTGATGCGCCGCATATCGATCGCGCAGTCCCTTAAGGATTTCAACCGTCTGCACCGCATTTGGTGGTTCGACAGCGATGGATTGGAATCGTCGTTCGAGGGCGGCATCTTTTTCGATGTACTTGCGATATTCATCAAAGGTGGTTGCGCCGACGCACTGGATTTCACCGCGCGAGAGGGCAGGCTTGAGAACATTCGACGCATCGATTGCGCCCTCTGCTCCACCAGCGCCAACAAGCGTGTGCAGTTCATCAATAAAGAGGATGACATTCTTGGCGCGTCGAACTTCGTTCATGACGGCCTTGATGCGTTCTTCAAATTGTCCACGATATTTCGTTCCTGCAACCATTGCGGCAAGATCGAGCACGACAAGTCGCTTGTCATAGAGCAAATCAGGAACTTCTTGATTGATGATCGCTTGTGCAAGACCTTCGGCAATTGCAGTCTTTCCGACACCTGCTTCACCCAGAAGAACTGGATTGTTCTTCGTGCGGCGGCAGAGAATCTGAATCAACCGTTCGATTTCAGCGTGGCGACCGATGACGGGATCGAGTTCGCTGTTGCGCGCCAACTCCGTCAAGTCGCGGCCGAATGAATCCAAAGCAGGGGTCTTGCTCTTGGCTGTTCGTCGAGGACCACCTTCACGCTCGGAGCCAGGCGCTTGTTCGCCTTGCGCTTCCGCAGGATTCTGTGGTTGTTCTTCTTCAGGATCGCCGCCTGCGCCAAGCAAGTTGAGAACTTCTTCACGAACTTCTTCCAACTTCAATCCAAGGTTGACGAGCACTTGTGCAGCAACGCCATCTTGTTCTCGCAGGAGTCCAAGCAAGAGATGCTCGGTTCCAACATAATTGTGATTGAGATTGCGCGCTTCCTCGATTGCATACTCGAGAACTTTTTTCGCGCGCGGAGTTTGCGGTAACTTTCCCATCGTGACCATTTCAGGTCCGCTCTTGACGAGCTTCTCCACTTCAAGGCGAACCTTGCGCAGATCGATACCGAGATTCTTCAAGACATTGGCGCCAACGCCAGAAGCCTCTTTCACCAAGCCAAGCAGAATGTGCTCGGTTCCGATGTACTCGTGGTTGAAGCGTTGAGCCTCTTGATTTGCAAGGGCCATGACTTTGCGTGCGCGGTCGGTTAAACGTTCAAACATTGAAAACCTCCTTAAGTGGAACTGAATCGTACGAAGCCGGCGGGGAAGCCGCTCTTAACCCTAGAGCATTCAGCGTGCCACTGCAGGAATAATCGGATACGAATGGTCGCTGCTCAAATGAAATGTCCAATTTTTCCTCCAGCTTTGTCCAGCAGAAGCAGAAATTGGCAACCAAAGGGACTTGCAAAGTCTTGTAAACATCGAATGGGCTATGTCTTGGCGCATAGTCCGATAAAATCCACCTTCATTGCCAAAATATTCGAACACCCGTCTCTGCGCCAGTTTGAGATCCAAACTTCAATGGGAGAATTTTCAGTGCAAGTGAGCAGTCGATGCGGGAACAGATTCTGCTGACGCTTCAAGTCACTCAGTCGTTTGTATCACTGACATTTCTGGTGGAGATCGAATTGTCAACGGCAGAGATCTCGCGACATTGTTGAGCAATTAGGGTGCAACTGGAGGTGTCGACATCAAAAGTGATCTGTTCGTGGATGGGCAAGATATGGCAGGCATATTGAGCTCACGGGCCCATACTCGAAAAAGTTTCAAGGAGCGAAAATTTATTCGCTTGCTGATGAGTGTGCGACACAACCGTTGGCCAGTTTGACAACTCGCGTTGCGCGAGCTGCCACGGCGGGATCGTGAGTGACCATAATCAATGTCAATCCGTTTGCGTGTCGCTGCGCCAGTAGATCAAGAATTCCTTCGCCGGTTTTTGTGTCGAGATTTCCAGTTGGCTCATCAGCGAGCAGAACGCGCGGAGAATTCACCAGCGCACGAGCGATTGCAACGCGTTGGCGCTCTCCACCTGAAAGTTGACTTGGTCGATGCTCAAGCCGATGGGAAAGACCAAATGAATCGAGCAATTTGCGCGCAGATTCGCAGGCTTCGGTGCGTTTTGTCAGCCAATTTCCGACCATCCCTGGCAGCATTGCGTTTTCAAAGACCGAAAGTTCTGGCAGCAAGTGATAAAACTGAAAAACGAATCCGATGTCTTTGTTGCGATAGCCATCCAAACGCTTGCCATACGAAACTGAAATCGGTTGCCCATCAAAGCGAATTTCCCCACCATCCTTGTCGGGACGATCAAGACCACCCAAGAGATGCAAGAGCGTGCTCTTGCCAGAGCCTGATGAGCCAAGCACTGCAACCCATTCACCAGGATGAACGATGAGGTCCGCGCCAGTGAGAACTTCGACTGGGACTGCGCCGAATGAATAAGTCTTTCTCACGCCACGCGCTTCGATCAGCGGTGTCTGTGATTCGAATTCAGCGTGGAGATTGGATTTGTGATCAGCCATATCTCAGCGCCTCCACTGGATCTATATCCGCCGCTTTGGATGCTGGTATGGCGGCGCCAATCACGCTGAATACCACGCCACCGATTGCAGTTGTCCATGCTGTTGTCCAATCAACTTGATCTGGAACAGATGTGAAGTAATAGACGCTCGGATCCCAAATTAGAGTTCCATGATGAAGGGCCAAGAAAGTCGCGATCAATCCCATCACAAGAGTCGCAAGCAACCAAAGCAAGATGCGCAAAAGTTTTCCACGCCAGATGGCGTACACAAGTCCGATGGCCAAGAATCCAGTCACAACGAACGAGCCAATCCAAATTGTCGGGGGAGCATCACTGCCAATTGCTTCGTGAATCGCGTTGATATTGCGCACAACAAGCCATGCCAAGAGCACTCCAAGCGCGCTGCCGAGGACTCCGATGACCAAGCCATATCGCAAGAAAATCCACATCACCCCAAGCCGCGACGCGCCGACACTTCGCAGGATTCCAATGTCACGAGTCTTCTCGACAACGATTGACCAGAAGATCGACAAGATCAATCCAGCGCAGACCAGATAGATCAACGAGAAAAGTACTCGCATCATTTCGCGTTCTTTTTCGACTGGTGCGATCAAGTCGCGCAATTGTTGTTCCCAAGTCAGAACATTGACGAAGTCTGGCATCGACGCGTTGCGAGTTGGGTCTGAGTTGATTCGTTTGGAAAATGATGCATAAGTCGTTTCGACTTGAGAGCGCAGTGAGTTCGCCGAGACACCTGGTTTGGCGCGCACAAGAATCTTGGTCACACGTGCAGGAGTTGTGCCAACGACTGGATATCGACCTTGAGCATCGGGTTCTGCATTCAGGTCATAGAGCGGAGCCTCATCGAGTCGTAGCAGTCGTTGACCTTCCTTCAATGGGATATAGATTCGATTGTGGTCGACTTCATAGATGCCAGTTTGGACTTCATTCACGACGGGAAAAATCTGCTCGCGCGGCTCGGCGATTTTCCCTTGGCTCGAAACTGGAACGACCGTCAAAGTCACATCATTTTCAGGCATAAACCAGCCATATCGAGGTCGATACGAGCCGTCTCGTTGCCGTTCATTCCCGATAGATACATGTATTCCAAGAGCGATTCCTGGATTTCCCGTCTTCGATTGAATGAGTGTCTTGCCATCTGTCAGAATTTTCTCGCTTAGATTTTTTCGAGGATCATCTTCTGCCATCGCCAAAGCGGCTGCTGCATTCTCTGCAGGCTTCCAATACAGATCGTTCGCATAATCCGTGACCGTTGCAAGCGAGATCGGATCGACGGCCCAGACTTGCACATTCGTGACTTCTTTCTGATTGCCGCGTGGATATGGCATACGAAGGAGTCCGATCGTGTCGATCAGCGGCGTCGCACCTTGTACATCTGTCAGTCCCTTGAGATCGACAAGAAATTCATCGGAGTATGGCAAGCCTGCAATGCCAGAAGAAATGATGACATCACCAACGATTTGTCGTCCAGAATTCTTGAGCATGTCCAAAAAACCGGTCATCACAGAAACAACTGTGACAACCATTGCGACACACATCGCGACGGCTGCGATGGCAATAAATGGGATCAGTCTGGAAGTGAGGTAGCGATTGGAGAGGAGGGAGGCGTACAAAGCGCACCATTATTCCACGATTTGACTTTGCCGTGTGATCCGCGGTCCACCGATGGGGATTTCGGTGATCTTACCGAGGTACAAATGTGCAGATTGTGCTGCAAATCCGCTCTTTTTCGCAACCATTGTCAGGGTTCGATTTGCGATGACCACGTCCGCCTCAACACCAAGCGCCTTTCCGGAGTCGCAGTCCATTCCGCTGGGAAGATCGATCGCGTAGACCTGTGTTCCCTTGGATGCGTGCGTGTTGATCCAGTGAATTGCATCCAGAGTTGGACCAGTTGGTGCGCGTGAAAGCCCTGTGCCGAAAATCGCATCGACGATCACGATTCGATTTTGCATATCGACGATGCGAGCAAGATTCGACCAAGGGTGCACCAATCCCATTCGGTGCGCTGATTCGCGCATGATGTTTGCATCCGATTCTGGGCGGCATTGCGCGACTTCGATCGCGACAGCATCGATCCCATGACTGTGCAGAGTGCGAACAATCGCATATCCATCTGCGCCATTATTGCCGCTGCCGCACAAAGCCACGACACGGGGCGAATTGCCAAATGAATCGCCCAATGAATCGCCCTGCAATTCGCGTCGAATGATCGCCGCGCATTCGACTGCGGCATGAGTCATCAGGACAAGTGGATTGATTCCAAAGTCCTTTGTGCAGGATTTGTCGTACTGCGCCGCCTGAGATCTGGAAAGAGCCTGATTCACATCACAAGCGTAGCGGTGCGCCGTCTTTGCGATGGCATCGCATCGAAGCGATACTCTGTGCTGATGGCAGTGTTGATCGTGACAGTTTGGGTCTTGAGTGGCTTATCTCTTGCAGGCGCCGCATATTGGTTACTGGCGCGCTGGCGCGTGCACCGTGATGGCCGCAATCGTCCAAGTTTGCGCGAAGGTTTGACAATCACGATGCCTTTATGGCCCAGTGTTTCGATCATCATTCCCGCGCATAACGAAGAGGCGCATGCGCCTGACCTTCTTCGGACTTTGCTTGCACAGAATTATGGAGGCTCGATCGAAATCATCTTCGTGCTTGACCGTTGCACGGATGGAACTCGAGCAGCTTTAGAAAGAGAACTTGCGTTATCGAGCGCTGGTGCAGGACAACCAACCGTTCGGTTGATTGACAATCACGAGTGCCCAGATGATTGGGCCGGCAAATGCAACGCTGCAAATCGAGGCAGCGCGCTTGCAACTGGCGAACTCTTGCTCTTTACGGATGCAGATACAACATTTGATCCCACGCTTGTGCGTGCTTCGGTTGGGCTGCTGCGACAGCGAGAACTTGCACTTCTTTCTGCGCTGCCCAAAGTCAGCGTTCGCAGCAACTTTGAAGCGGTCGTGCAACCAGTTGCGATCATGCAGTTGATGAAGATCTTTCCCATTTCAAAGGTGAACGATAAAAACAATCCCCGTGCATTTGCCAATGGGCAGTTCATGCTCTTCACGCGTGAGGCCTATGACGCTGCGGGTGGACATACGGCGGTGAAAGATGATTTGTTGGAAGACATAGCATTCGCTCGAAGAATCGTGCAATTTCTTGGCCGCAAGGCAGGCATCTTTGTCGCGGACGAATTGTTGCATGTGCGGATGTATGAGTCGTATGCACAATTTCGAGAAGGATGGCGACGGATTTTTATTGAGGCGTGCAATCGAAATCCATCGAGACTTTTTCGCTATGGACTCGAATGCATCGTGGTTGGAGCTGGAGTGACGATCATCGCGCTTGCGGCGATCGGTGCAGGGATTCTTGGTTTGGCACTGAGTGATATACCGCTGGGTATTGCTGGTGTGCTTACTGGGCTTGCGGCGCTTGTCTGTCAGCAAATCACGCTCCGACGGATCTTTGGATTGGTTGGCGTGCCGCAGATTGCTGCACTTGCATATGCCTATGGATCATTCGCAGTGACTCGCATTCAATGGAGAGCCGCAAGAGATTTGCGCGCGCGAAAGCCGGTGCGCTGGGGCGGTCGAAATTATGTTTTGAAACCACAATCGAATTGAACATTGTTTGATCACTTCAACTATGTTGCCACACCTATGAAAATTCTCCTGACAAACGATGATGGAATCACCGCACCAGGGATTGCCGCTCTGTATAACGCGATTCGCTCGCTTGGTGAAGTTGTGGTGATTGCTCCGGCGGGTGTTCAGTCGGCAATGAGTCACGGCATTACGTTTCATCGTCCGTTGATGACGAGGGATTTTCAAGTGAACGCGGATATGTTTGGGACTTCCATCGATGGAACGCCGGCGGACTGCGTGAAGCTTGGACTGCGGACGATTTGGGCGGAACGATTTGGCGCAGGTTCGAAGCCCGATTTGGTCATCAGTGGAATGAATAGTGGCGCAAATGTCGGTATCAACGTGATCTATTCAGGAACCATCGCCGCCGCAATCGAAGCGGCGTTTCTTGGAGTTCCCGCGATCGCCGTCAGCTTGCACATCGGAGATTCGCCACGGACTCAGTGGCAACGCGCAGCAGAAATTGCGCGCGCGGCGATTGATCGAGTGATTGAACATCCACTTGATGCGCACCGTGTTGTTTCGATCAATGTTCCGCGCACTGAAAAAGCGGATGCTGCGATGCCCGCGCTGCGGGTGGTGCGTATGAATACATCTGCTGGAGTTGATCGGCATGAGCGACGGGAATCTCCCGAGGGAAGGGCGTATTACTGGCCGTATGGAAATGGCATGGAGTTTTTTCACACCGCGCAGGGCAGCGATGTTGAGGCGCTCATGGCGCACAATGTCACGATCACTCCGCTGTGGTACGACTTGACTGACGATGCTTCGCTTGCAGCTTGGCAGAAGAGATTGCACGCATAACGCAAGCGATGGAAACAGCCGCGGAAATGCATAAGTGATCAGCCGTGAAAAGTCCTCTCGGGGCTCAAACAGTCCTCGGCGACCGACACGATCCAGTTGACGAATTTTTTTAGCAAGCGCCGTCGGCCGCCTGCGGAACTCGCCCGAGAGAACTTTCCAACGGCTGGGCACGCAAGATGTAGCGCGACGGAAACAGCCGCGGAAACGAGCATGTTTGAGCGCCAGGAGGTGCGTCCCGCGGCGTTCACATAAAACAAACCCAAAATTTTTTGACTCGTTGGAGCAAATCAGTCCGCTGCCAAAAATATGCACGAACCATATTCAAGCCACACAATCGCGAGCAAGTTGTTGGCGCAGATCGCTGACTCAGGCGAGTATTGCTTGCGGCTCAGTTGAGAATAAATCGAATTCGAAATGTCAATGTCTTTCCTGGGGCAAGTTTTTCGAGTTGCGAACCTTTCGCACGCCAGCGGTACAGCGCATCTGTCACTGGGCCATCAATATCTGCAAATCCACTTGATTGCAGAATTTTGCACGACACTGGCACACCATCCTTGCCGAAGAGAACTTCGCAAACGGGATTGCCAGGAGAAGTCGTGAGTCTGGTCAGAATCGGAAGTTCAGGTTTTCTCGTCTTGATTTCCAGCCCTTTTCGTGCGAGGGGTTTTCCACTGCGCCACATTGAAGGTGGAACATCAACAATACTGGTCGCATCAGATTCGCGATCAGATTTATCACCAGTCGCGGTTCCCTTGCCGGGTGCACCTGGCGGGCCAGTCACTGGCGAAACAACTGGTGAAGTCGCACCATTCGCACCAGAGTTTGGATTCGGCTGCGTCTGCGGAGTTGGTGGCGATGGTGGAGTTTGTGGAGAAGGGGGGTTCAAGTTTGGAGTTTTTGGAATTTCAACTTGTGGCTTTTCCGTTGGTTGAACTTCAGGGCGCGGTACTGGTTCTGGAGTATTCATTGGTTGCACCTCGGCAGTTGGTGGTGCTTCCTTGGATGGATCTGGATTTACTTCTGCACGCTCGATCGCAGGTGGAAGATTTGGATCTGGCCCAACTGGCGCAGTCGGAAGTGTCACCGTTTCGACAGGCATCGGCGCCACGCCTTTCGTATCGCTTGGTTGAGGAGTTTCCACTGGACTGACTGCACGAACTGCTTCGACAGGTTTCATCTCAGGAGGAGTTGGCTGAGTCGTTGGTGCCTGCGGAGTCTCTGGGATTTGTGGAGTCGCAAGAGTTTGCGCAGTCGCAGCAGTTGGCGGAGTTGGTGGCGAAGGTTGAGCAGTTGGTGGTGGAGTAGGCGGCGAAGCCTGCGCCTCTTGCCCGGGCGCGACGGCAGGGAGTTGCTTCAAATCACCCTGAGCAAGCGCGCCTCCGCCCGCAACATCTTTATCAGTGAATGCCGCTTGTTCAACTTCAGCGTGTTGCGCGAGTTGCTCTTTATATTCGTCATATCCAATCCAAGTCATGCCTTGGTCGGACCCATTGTCCAATCCAGGAACAACTTCGTTCTCATCTTCGGGTTGCGCTTCCTTTGCTTTCCTCAGCGCTTCTTGAAGTCTTTCTTTTTGCCGCTTTTCGCTCTCGCTTTTTCCGTCTAGCGAAGAGTGAAGTGGGCTATCGCCTCCGACTCCCCACGCACCGCTCAGCACGGGGATTGCGATCAACAAATGCAGAATCAATGCAATGACAGCGCCAAAATAGAGTGGAGCGTTCTGTTGACGCGATTCAGTCACGGCGTGGTCGTCGGTGCGGCGGGTGCTGGTGTTGGCGCAGTCGGCGCAGTCGTTGCCGGCGCAGTCGTTGCCGGCGCAGTCGTTGCCGGTGCAGTCGTTGCCGGCGAAGTCGTTGCCGGCGCAGTCGCAGGTTTCTTCTCGTCAGTATCAATTGGCCGACCGACGAAATTGACTTGAAGCCCGCATCCGCGCAATTTATCCCAAACACTTTGCATGATTGGCGCGCGGTCAATCGTTCCTTGACCATCTGCAACGGCGATGTACACCACCGTCTTGGGATCTTCTGATTTCGATTCTGCAACACGTCCAGCAATGTCCGACAATTCGCATGGAACTCGGTTGTAATAAAGTTTTCCGTCAAGCGCGATCGAAATCGTCGCGGCGGGAGCTGGCTTCGCCGCTTGTGCACTTTGAAACTTTCTCAGTTCCATCGGCACCACGCTGATTCGCACAGCGAGAGCCTGTGAATAGATGAAGAACGAAAGCAAGAACATCATCACGTCAATCAATGGGATCAATTCGATTCGAGGTTCGTGGGTTGTTCGGCGAATTCGCATTTGTGTTTCAGCCCGTCGTCAATGATCACGGATCAACTAGAGCCCCAGCTGCGCTGCGGCGAGAGCCGTCGGCACATCATCAGTGAACTTGAAGAGGCGATCCAATCCAGTCATCAGCAAGATGCTCCAGACAGCATCTTTGACTCCGCAGAGATGTAATGTTCCCTTCGCAGCGACGATGGTCTTTCGAAGCTGAAGAAGTTGCGCAATGTTGGATGAATTGAGATATGTCACGCCTCGCATATCGAGCACGAGATGCAAA
>SXGT01439648.1_pt1 | contig 20594 bp, 16 predicted proteins | sample 3176221 | NCBI WGS metagenome assembly SXGT01 (sample SAMN11356862, study PRJNA531348) | freshwater metagenome | isolation source: freshwater sample F1-120 | place: China: Fuxian Lake, Yuxi | collected 2017-12-25
CCAGAACCCGGCCAGGTGCCGGCGAGTGTTGGAGTTTTCGGCGCGGAAGGTGGGACCGAATGTGTAGACCTTGCTGAGCGCGAGGCAATACGTCTCCACGTTGAGCTGGCCGGAGACGGTGAGGTGCGCCTCGCGCCCGAAGAAGTCCTGGCCGAAGTCGACCTTGCCGTCCGGGGTGCGCGGCGGGTTGGCGAGGTCCAGCGTGGAGACGCGGAACATGGCCCCGGCGCCTTCGCAGTCGTTGGCTGTGATGATGGGCGTGTGAATCCAGTAGAAGCCCTGGCTCTGGAAGAAGTCGTGGGTGGCCTTGGAGAGTGTGTTCCGCATACGCGCCACCGCGCCCATGACGTTGGTGCGTGGCCGCAGGTGCGCCACCTCCCGCAGGAACTCCATCGTGTGGGGCTTGGGCTGGATGGGGTAGGTCTCCGGATCGTCGACCCAGCCCACCACCGTGACGCTGTGGGCCTGGATCTCGACGCTCTGTCCCTTCCCGTGCGATGCGACGAGCAGCCCCACCACCTCGACGGCGCAGCCGGCGGAGAGGCGCTGCACCTCGGAGGCGTAGTTCGGGAGGTCGCCGTTGGCCACCACCTGGATCGGGTCGAAGCAGCTGCCGTCGCTGACGGCGAGGAAGGACAGGCCCGCCTTGGAGTCGCGCCGGGTTCGGATCCAGCCCTTGGCGTGGACGGTGAGTCCGACGAGGCCGCCGCCGCGCAGGAGCTCCTTGATGGGACGATGGACAGGCGTGTGCATGGTGGTTCTCGAGAAGTGGGAGGCGGCGGAGCCTAGCGCCGGCCCTGGAGGTGCGCAACGGCTGGACACGCGGCCAACGCGGCGCCCGGCGCCGCTCGGGCGCCGCGTTGGCCGCGGCCCATCCGCGGAGGGTCAGCGCGTCTCGGGCTCCGGTGGGCGGAAGCCGTCGTAAGGCGGGAACGTCACGGCGATGGGGTCGCCGGTGTATCGCGCCACCCAGCCGTCGGGCGTGGTGAAGAGGCGGATCGCCGCGAAGCGGGGGCGCTCGCCTGCGTCGAACCAGTGCGTCGTGGCCTTAGGGAGCACGATCAGGTCGCCGGCGTGGGCGTCGAGTTGGTACACGTGCTCGGGCGTGCGGATGTAGAACGCCCCGGCGCCCTCCACGAAGAAGCGGGCCTCGTCGTCGTCGTGCACGTGCTCCTGCAGGAACTTGGCGCGGAGGGCGACCCGGTCCGGGTGATCAGGGCCCATCCGGACCACGTCTACGGACTGGTAGCCGCGGGCGTCCTTGAGGCGGCTCACGGACTGGGAGTAGGCGGTGAGCACATCGGCCGGCGTGGCGCCGTCTGCCAGGGCATGGCCCGCGGTCCAGTGCTCGAAGTGGACGCCGAGGCCGGCCATCGCCTCGGCGATACGGTCGCGATCCCGGGTGACCTGGAAGGGCGCTCGGGGTTCGGCGACGTGATAGGTGGAGAGGGTGGTGACGCTCAAGCTCGGGGACCTCCTGCGGGGGCCCTACGCTATCTCGCGACCGGGCCGCGGGGAAGGGCGCACGGCGTTAGGGGGGCTCGTCTGGACGCCGTGGGTCCAACCGGGTTATGGCACTCCGAACGAACCGCTGGAGTCTGCCGTGACCGCTGCTACCGACCTCATCGCCGCGCTCGAGACCACCTTCGAAGACGGCCACCTGAGCCGGGGCGAACGGAAGGCGTTCGGGGCCCTCCTCGCGGAGGTCGGCGCGGATACTGCGCTCCGCGCGACGCTCCGTCAGCGGGCCTTCGCGATGGCCCGCTCGGCCGCGCGTGATGGTCGGGATCCGCTGGACTGGCTCGAGGACGTGGTGGCTGCCCTGGAGAGCGCCCCGGGCGGCGGGGGAAGCGAGGCGTACTTCAGCCCGGGCGAGGACTGCCGCCGGGCCATCGCCGAGGCCTTCGGGACCTCGCGGTCACGAGTGGACGTCTGTGTGTTCACGATCACCGACGACAAGCTGTCCGACGCGATCATCGCCGCCCACCGCCGGGGGGTGAAGATCCGCGTGGTCACGGACAACGAGAAGGCCGAGGACACCGGCTCGGACATCGTGCGGCTCAGCCGGGCCGGAGTGCCGGTGGCCATCGACACCAGCCCGGCGCACATGCACCACAAGTTCGCGTTGGTCGACGGAAAGGAGCTGCTCACCGGCAGCTACAACTGGACCCGGAGCGCCTTTCAAGAGAACCAGGAGAACATCTTGGTCACGCGGGACGCCGGCGTCATCGCCTGCTTTCAGGCGGAGTTCGAGCGCCTCTGGGGGATCTGGGGTCAGTGACGCCGGGGAGACGGGCCGCACCCTCGTCCCGTTCTTTCGCAGTGTGGTGCGGCAGAGTAAGGTGCCGGCCCCATGCCCCCTGTCTTCACCTCAGAGTCCGACACGCTCACCCGAATCGACGATGGTGACCGGTCGTTGTGGATCGTCGGCACCGCTCACGTCTCGCCGGAGAGCGTCAAGGAGGTCGAGGAGCTCATCGAGCGGCTGTCGCCCGACACCGTGTGCATCGAGCTCTGCGAGCCGCGGTACAAGGCGCTGACGGACCCGAATCGATGGAAGAACCTCGACATCTTCCAGGTCATCAAGGAGGGGAAGACCCTGTTCCTCCTGGCGAACATCGCCATCGGGGCCTACCAGCGGCGCCTTGGCGCCGAGCTGGGCGTGAAGCCCGGCGCAGAGCTCCTGCAGGCCGCGCAAGCCGCGGAGCGGGCGGGCGCCACGATCACCCTCATCGACCGCAGCATCCACGTCACGCTGAAGCGCACGTGGGCGTCCCTCGGGTTCTGGAAGAAGTCCATGCTCGCCGGGGCGATCGTCGAGGCGCTCTTCCCCGGGAAGAGCGATGCGTCGGCCTTGGACATCGAGAAGCTCAAGGAGCGCGCCCACCTCTCCGCCATGATGAAGGACTTCGCGCGGGAGCTGCCCGAGGTGCACGAGCCGCTCATCGACGAGCGCGATCGCTACCTGGTGAGCGGGCTCCGCGAGGCACCGGGGAAGCGGGTCATCGCCGTGGTGGGGGCGGGCCATGTGCCTGGAATGATTCGCTACTACAGCGAGCCCATCGATAAGGCGGCGCTCGACTTGCTGCCGCCGCCGTCTCCTTGGGGCAAGGTCTTCGAGTGGGGCTTCATCGCGGCGGTGCTCCTGGCATTCGTCTTCGGCATCCGCGAGCACGGCACCGAGTCGCTGTTCGACATGCTGAAGGCCTGGGTGCTGCCCACGGCCGCGTTCTGCGCCTTGTTCACCACCTTCGGGCTCCCGCACCCGCTCACGATCCTGGTCGCAGCGCTGTCGGCGCCGCTCACCACGATCAACCCGCTCATCGTCGCTGGCATGCCCGTGGGCCTCGCCGAGGCCTGGCTGCGCCGGCCAACCGTGGACGACTGCGAGCGGATCAACGAGGACGTGCAGAGCCTTCGCGGCGTCTACAAGAACCGCTTCACTCGGGTCCTGCTGGTGGCGTTCCTCTCCACCATCGGGGCGGCAATCGGCGCCTGGGTGGGGCTCGGCTGGGTCTGGTCCTTCTCAGGGAGCTGAGCTCGCGCTCTGAGCGCCTAGGGTGGCGCTCGCGGATCTCACCGGCCGGAAGCCGGCGGTCCCACCTCAAACGAACGACAGCAGCGCGGTGACGAAGCGCTCGGGCTCGACGCGCGTCGGGGCGACGCACAGGTCCGCCAAGACCACGTCGATGCCCAGGGCACGCACGGCGTCCAGGTCTGGCCGTGCGGCGAGCTCGCCATCCGGGTCCATGAGGAGGTGCGTGACCAGATCGGTGGGCCGCGCCGCCGGGACGTCGCGACGCGCCAGCTCGACCAGGGCGTCTATGCACGACGAGAGGCTCATCCCGAGCTGCTCCGGGTCCGCGCCCAGGCTCGGGACGAAGACCTTGGGCACCTTGTTCGCTGCTACTGCCCGGGCCACGCCGCGGGGCAGCAGGTTCGCCGCGACGCTCGTGTAGAAGCTGCCGAACGGGTAGACGATGAGCTCGGCGTTGGCGATCAGCCGGCTGACCTCGCCGTCGATCGCCACGTCCACCTCGCTCGGATCGTCGAGCCCCGGGGTGAGCCAGAGTCGGCGGATTGGCCGGGCAATCGCGGCGACCGACTTGCCGGTGAGGCGGTGCTGGCCCACGACCACGCTGCCGTCCTCGAGCTCGGCGGCGAGGTGGAGGCTGGCGTCGACCGTGGGCAGGACCACGCCCCGCGCCTCCACGATGTGCGAGAACAGGAAGCTCACGGCCGCCATGTCGCCGTGCTCTAGCCAGCCGGACGCGAGGAGGAGGTTGCCCACGCTGGCGCCGCGGAGGTCAAACGCTGGGGCGCGCTCGAGGAAGCGGGCCAGCGTGGAGCGCAGGAGGCGGCCTAGGCTGTCCTCCACCGCCGTCATCAACGCGTGGGTCCCGGCGGCCATCCCCGCGAGCTCGAGTTGCAGCGCCCGCGGCGATGTGTCGTCGGGGAAGCGATACGAGAACAGCGCCTGGGTCGCGGGGTTTCCGTGCACGCTCTCGTCGGCGAGCGCCACGATACGGTTCCGGAGATCGCCCACGCCCAGCATCCCGAAGGCGTCGCGTAGTCTGGCGCTGGAGCCACCCGAGTCGAACGGCGTCACGAGGTGGATGGAGTTGTGCGTGTGCCGGACAAGGGGCCGGCACGCGTCGCGCAGGGCGGTGCCGCCGGTGAAGAACAACACCCTCGGCCCCAGCTCCGGGGCCCGTAGGTACCGCGCAGCGCGAGCGCGATCGGGGACCCTGAGTGCCCGCGTGAGTTCGTGATGGCGCACTCGGAACCTGGTGCTCTTGAACGCGGCTACTTGATCTTGAGGGGGGCGTCCGCCGGCCACTCGAGCTCGAACTCGAGCTTCGCTTTGCCGTCACGCGACTCGAACTCCACCTCGAGGCTGACGGCGTCCGGTACGGACACGCGGAGGCGGGCGTGGCCGTGGCTCAGCTCGAGCTTGCCGGACCGGAGGCCCTTGAGGAGCGCCTTGATGAGGCGCTGCGCTTCCTCGCGGCTGTGGGCGCCCTGATACTCGAAGGACGAGGCTCCCGAATCGGCGGCCTCATCGCTCGATGTAGGCGGGGTCGACCTCTCCTTCGAGGCGCCCCTCGGTATGGCCTTCGGCGCCTTCTTCGCGCGCTTCGCGGCGGACTCGACCGGGACGGTCGGGGCCTCCTGGTCGCTGGCCGCGGGGCCGCTCGTGGCGCCGCTAGTGGCCTCCGTGGCCGCCTTGACGCGCTTCGCCTTGGGGGCGGCGCTCGGCGCCTCGGCAGTTGCCTTCGCGGGCTTCCCTTTGGACTTCGGCTGCGTGGTCTTCTCAGGCTTCACGGCACATCTCTCCTCGTGTTCCAACGCGCCCCCTCCTCGGGCCCAAGCGTCGCCTGGCGGCCACGGCGAGTGGCGCGAGGCGTTTCCACCCCTCAGGTGCGAGACAGGCGGCGCGCGGCGCGACGTAGAAGCGAGCTTAGGAGCGAGGGCGGAGTATCGCCAGAAAGCACCAACCCGGCGCCCGGCACCTTGAGCGAGAAGCCCGGCTGCGGGCACGTGAGGTCCATGGCTGCGAGGCGTCTCTGCAGCGCCTCTTCGCCCTGGATGGGCTCGAACGGCATGGCCCCGTCCGTGAAGACGCGGAGGACCACCTTCCCCATCACGTGGGTGACGGCGTTCGACGTCTTCATGAAGGACCGCTCCACGGCGCCGCTCTGGTGAGTGGAGCGGCTCCACTCGAACAAGAAGCGCACCGCCGGGGGCTTCAGAAGGTTGGGGTCGATGATGAACACCACCGGCGCGCCCCAGGTTCGGGCCAGCTCGGTAAACGCTTCGATGGCAGCGGGCGCGACGTGTGCGGGGTAGCTCTCCACGGCCTTCAGCCGTACGAGCCGCCCGCCAGCGAGCTCGCGCTCGTAGACGTCCCGCCCCAGCTGAAACAGCGGGCCTTGGCTAGCGTTCTTGTCGATCCAGCGGAGGGCGAAGCGGTCTGCCATGGGTTGCCTTACTTCGGGGTCGGCGGCCGGGTTCCCAGCTGGGCGTGCGCGGCCTCCAAGCGGGCGAGGGCGGCCCCCAGCGGCCGCGAGGCGTAGAGCGTGTTCGCGTACTCGAGCAGGGCCTCGCTGACTTCTGGGCCCCCCGCGGCCCGGGAGCGTTCGGCGAAGGCCTCGAGGGGCTCGTGGGAGTGGTGTACGAGGCCCAGCGCCTCGAGCTGGCCAAGCAGGCGGCGCAGCGCGGGTGGCCCACCGGCAGACGCCGTGCGCTCCCGGCGGAGGCGGATGGCGAGCCAGACCGCGAGGAGCGTGACGATCGCCGCGATCGCGACAGCGACGGGTACGCCCTTGGCCGAGTGCCACGCGCGCTGCAGCCAGTGTCCCAGCGCGTCCAGCACGGCAGACGGCCAAGACACGTCCGAGCGGCCTGCGGCGTAGCCCGGGGCTGTGGCGTCCACGGTGCGCCAGGCGCCGTCGAGATAAACCTCGCTCCACGCGTGCGCGTCCCGCTCGCGGACCACCCAGCTCCCAGTGAGCGGGTTCTGCTCCGACACCCGGTAGCCCCCGATGGTCCGAGCGGGGACGCCGGCAGCGCGGGCGAGCAGCGTCATCGCGCTTGCGAAGTACTCGCAGTGCCCCCGGCGGTCATCGAGGAGAAAGTGCACGAGCGGCTCCGCGCCGGGGGGGCGCTCGACCTCGAGCGAGTACTCGAAGTCCGTGCGCAGACGCGTGGCGATCAGCTCCACCGCAGCGACCTTGGGGGTTCCGGGCGGCACCCACCGTCCGACCACCTCGCGGAGCGTGGGCACGAGGGAGCCTGGCAGGGTGAGCTCGGCGGTGCTCGGCGGCGCGGCGAACGGAGGCGTGGGCCCGAACGACACCTCCTCGAGCGCCCCCGAGATGGCGTGCGCCAGCCCCGAGGTGTCCATGATCACCCCGTTCGGCGTCGCGGACACTACCGCGTGGTTCAGCGGCAGGAACACCCGGTGCTCGTCGCTAGCGCTGTAGGTGGCTCGAGTCGTGGGCCCCGACGACTCAGGCAGCGGCACGAGCTGCGCATCGGCGGCCGTCCACCGACCCTCCGGGTGGTACTCCGAGTACGCGATCCCGCGGAGGAAGGGCGAGGGGAGGGCGCCCTCGAGCCGCATGACCGGCGTGTCCGATTGCAGCATGCCGCGCATCGAGCCGAGCTGGAGGAGCTCCGAGAAGCCCGATCTCGAAGAGCTGTCTCCGCCCACGAGCCGCTCTAGCACCGCGTCGTGGAGCGGCGGGAGGCCCAGCACGATCGGCGCTGCGAGCGCCCCGGTGGCTGCGGCGACGAGCGCAGAACCCACCAACCGGCCTCGCGCGCGAGCGCCGAGCCCCGCCAGCGTGAGCAGGCCGAAAGCAACCGCCAGCTCGAGGTAGGGGCGGATGGAGTGGTTCCCCACGTCGCCGGCCAGGAAGCCTGGAAGCGAGCCCCCCGGATACGATCTCGTGCCACCGAGGGCCAGCAGCGTGAGGAGGCTCAGCGCGGCGGTGGTCCGTGACCCCCCGACGGGTCGCGCATAGAAGAGCCGCGGCGTCGCGAGGAAGAGCCCGGTGAGCGCCAGGAACAGCCACGCCGGCCCCAGCCGGAACACGGCGCTCCGCCCATGCGCCGCGAGGACGCCGGCGGTGACGAGGGTGGCGCAGGCGATGGCGCAGAGGCTCACCACGAGCTGCGCCAGCGTGTCGAGGCGCGCGCGGGGGCCCACGAGCGGGGCGGCGACGAGCGCCGCCGCTACCGTGGCCAGCGCCCACCCGAGGCCGACGCCGTTCGGCACGGCGCGCCAGAGGAAAACGGTGAGCAGCCCGAACGCGAGAGGGAGGAGCGGCATGCGGCTCAGGCTCCTCCACCGGACTCTTGGCGGGCGTGTCCGGCCGCTTCGTTCGTGGGGGAACCCCCGGCGAGGTCGATGCGTGCGCCGCTCAGCACGTCGCGGGCTGCAACGACGCGCGCCCCCGCGGGAATGGGAGCGGCCGGTGAGCGAGCCGCGGCGCGCAGCCAACGCGATTCGCTGCCGCGAATGAAGATCAGCTCTACCGGGACTCCTCTCCGGCGGAGCGTGGGGGCGGCGTCGCTGGGCCCGTCCGTGACCCAGAAGACGGTGCCGAGGCCACGCACGGCGGGCTCGATGGCGGCGGCCGAGAGCGCCTCGGGGCGCGCCCGCGCGACCGCGTCGAGCGCCAGGTCGGGCTGCTCGAGGGCCGGTCCGGTCAGCGGCGCCTGGCCCGAGACCACCACCGCGTCGAGCGCCGCAGAGAGCTCGGCGAGCCGCACGATCAGGCCAGCGGCCAGCGACACTGCGGCCGCCTCTGCGTCTTGGGTGGCGCTTCCCGTGAGCTCCAGCACGACCGCGGCGTCCGCGACGCGGTCTTCGCGCCACTCGCGCACCACCGGGATGCCCAGGCGCGCCCACGACCGGGCGTGGAGGTCGCGGACACGATCGCCGGGGCGATAGGGCCGGGTGCCGGCGAGGTCCCGCGCGTCTGGCGCGAGCGCCCGGCCACCCTGGCTACGCGCCTCGCGACCCAGCGCCAGGGGAAGCGCGACGACCACCGCCGGGCGCGGGCGTACCAGGAAACGGACCCCCGGTGTGTCGATGACGGGCCCGCAGGCCACGCCGAGCGGGACCGTCCGGCCAAGGTGGAACGGGTCGAGGTGGTGGTCACCGCGCTCCGTGAAGCGGGCGGCGAGGCGGATCCGCGTGGTCTCCCCCGGGTCGACGGCGTACCGATCGGCGGCCGCAGGCAGCCAGCGTCCGTCCCAAGGCAGAAGCGGTGTGCTGACGTCCAGATCGCCTACCGGGCGTTCTCCGCGATTGCGCACCACCAGGGTCACTGTGAGGGGCTCCCCGACCGTGGTGCGCAGCGGGGCCTCGAGCGACACTGTGAGGTCTGCAAGCCGGTAGGCGCGGCGCGCCAGCAGCGACGCGGCGAGGAGGCCCGTGACCAGCGCGAACAAGACGTAGATCTGCGTGGTCCCGACCTCGAGACCCGCGGCCCCCGTGAGCAACCAGAAGATCGTTAGGAAGCGGCCCTCGGGCGTGAGGGCGAGGTAGAGCCGGAACAGCGGCTTGACGAGCCGCCCGGTCCGCGTGTTGCGGAAGCGGTCCCTCCCCTCCTTTGTCGAGGGGATCAGGATGTGGTTGAGGCGGGCGAAGTTCACGCCGGGCGAGTACGCGCGTGGCTCACAACGGAACCGGGATCGTGGCGACGAGCGCGTCGATGACGGCGCCGCTGTCGCGGCCAGCGTAGCGGGCCTCGGAGGACAGGATCACGCGGTGCCCGAGGAGGGGGCCCGCCAGCGTCTGAAGGTCGGCTGGGCTCACGTGGTCCCGTCCGCGCAGATACGCCTGCGCCTGGGCGGCTCGATAGAACATGAGCGCGCCGCGCGTGCTGATCCCGAGCTCGAGATCGGGTGAGTGCCGCGTTGCGCGCACGAGGGCCAGGGCGTACCGCGCGACGGCGTCGCTCACGTGCACCGCGCGCACCTCCGCTTGCGCTGCGAGGAGCCCGGCCGCGTCGAGCACCGGAGTCACGGCGAGGAGGGGGTCTGCAAGGCGTCGCTCGGTCACAACCCGCAGCTCCTCGGTCTCCGGCGGATACCCGAGGCGCACACGCAGGAGGAAGCGGTCGAGCTGCGCCACGGGCAGCGGGAAGGTCCCCTGGAAGTCGACCGGGTTCTGTGTGGCGATCACGAAGAACGGCGCGGTGAGCTCGCGGGTGACCCCGTCGACCGTGACCTGGCGTTCGTTCATCGCCTCGAGGAGGCCCGATTGCGTGCGGGGTGACGCCCGGTTCGTCTCGTCCACGAGCAGGACATTGGTGAAGACGGGGCCGGGTCGGAACGCAAACGACCCGTCGCGAGGGTCGAGCACGTTGGAGCCCAGGATGTCCGTGGGCAGGAGGTCCGGGGTGCACTGAACGCGCGCGAACGAGAGGTCCAGGGCTCGGGCGAGCGCCTTCGCTAGCGTGGTCTTCCCAACCCCCGGGACGTCCTCGATGAGGACGTGTCCACCAGCGAGGAGGCCCGTCAGCACCAGCTCGATCGCGGCTTCTTGCCCGGCGATGACCCGTCGTAGCGTGTCCGTGAGGGCGCGGAGGCGCGCCCCTTGTTGCCCCGTCATTGGCATTGCTCCAGCGCGATGTTGCAGGTCTTGCCCGGCGGGCACTGCGCCGCGCTCTTGCACGGCGTGAAGCCCGCGACCCGGACCGGGAGGCCGCGCGGGCTGCCCACGCCCAGCTCGACGCAGCCCAACGGCGTCGATTGCGAGTCCAGCGTGCGGCGAATGAGCCGCGCGTTCGGGAAGCCCGAGACACCGGCCTCGATGAGCGCGCTGATGAGGGACGCCGGCACGGCGGCCTCACCGGTGTCAGCGAAGGCGCAACGCAGCGAGAGAGGCGAGGTTCCGTGTTGGTCGATCGTGAGGTCCAGCGCCACGTGCGCTTGCGGCACCTCGCCAGGCTCCCAGGTGATGGGGAGGTCCGCGTCCTCAGTGAGGATCAGGTCTCCTTCGCCAGGCACGAGCGGCGCCACGCCCACGCCGAACAGGCTGAGCCCCTCGGCGCTGAGCTCGATGTGCGCCTGGGGCTCGAAGACCGGGTGCGGGACGTCGGTGTCGAAGTAGCTCTTCCCGGGGGGCAGCGGGGACATCGCCACGTCATCTGTGAGCCCAGTGATGGTGACGACGCCGAAGTCGACGGAGGTGGGGAAGGGGACGCATTCGCCCTCGAGGCCGCAGATCTCAGACCCGGTGCATCCGGGTGTGCACGCCAGGATCGGCCGGCGCCACAGCGTGCACCGTGCCTCGACGGGCAGCTCGCCGCACTCGGCGCGTGCCGCACCGCCACACACGGTCACCTCGGCCTCGAGGGTGAGCACGCTGCCGGGCACCACCGCGTCGTTCACCTTGCCGTCCACGATCGAGTACTTCTCCTGCTCCTCCACGATGAAGCCGCCGACCCGCGTACCAGGGGCGCAGCCGCCCCGAAGGGGTGGGGGCTCCGGGGTGGCGGTGTCCGCCTCGCTGGGGGTGTCTTCCGGGCCTCCGGGGCCGGCGTCGGGTGCCGGCGCGTCCGACTCGGGTGGCGAGCTCGCGTCCGCGCTGGAGTCATGAGGCGACTCCGCATCTCCAGCGACCGAGGTCCCAGCCTCGCTCGTGCAGCCGATGCCCAAGAGCGCTACCCAGAAGATGCGGTTCATGGCGTCACCTTGGGGTACGCGTCGGGGCTGCCGTCGTGGCCCACCTCGAGGCCGAAGAGCCGGCCTTGGTCGCGGTCGGAGACGTAGAGCACATCCACGTCGAAGCCGCCCACGCCCGGGCCAAAGTGCATGTTGGGGATCCAGCTCGACGGCAGGCTCGCGGCGAGGTCCGGGTTGTTTCCCCCGGAGGGCGGGAAGCGCCAGACGTACCCCGCGACGTACTCGGTGACGTAGACGAAGCCGCAGTTGTCGACATTGAGCCCGTCGAGGCCGCCTCCGCCACCTCCGCCTCCTCCGCCGCCCCCACCCGGGCCGTTGCAGTGCTCGGAGATGCAGCGCCCGGCGGTGGTGCCCCCGGTGTGCCAGAGCGTGCAGGCCTCGCCCTCATCTTTGTACAGGCAGGCCCCCTTCGTCTCGCTGGTGTACTCGCACCCGAGTCCCGCACCGGTGACGTCCCAGCAGTGGCCCCGCGTGGGGACCCCGTCGATCGCGCTGTCGCACGAGTCTCCGCTCTGCTTGCCCGCGCAGAGCCACGCCGAGAGCCACTGCGGCGCCGTACATCCGGTGTCGCTGCCCACCGTCTCGCACACGCCGGTGATGCCTCCGGCGTCCATGCACGGGTCGCCTATGAGGAGCCCGTCGCAGGGGTTGTTCGGGAGGCACCCGGCGGCCTCCTCGATGAGGGCGCACACGCCTGGAAGGCCCGCGACGGTGCACGCTTGCCCGAGCGAGTCGCTCTTGCAGGGGGGCGCGCCGGCGCAGATCGCTCCGCCGTCCACCGCGAAGCAGGTGCCTGGGACGCCGAGCGCGTCCACGCAGGGCGTGCCCTCGGCGAGCTCGAAGCACGGACCGTTCGGGAGGCAATAGAGCGCCCCGTTGTCGTCGGTGCAGACCCCGGGCTCGCCCGCGGTGGTGGTGCAGGGGTCACCGGCGAGGTCCCAGGCGCAGGGGACCACGGGCTGGCACACGAGCACGCCGGGGTTCCATGGGTGGTCCTGGCAGGTTCCATGCACGCCGTTCGAGAACGTGCACTTCCCCTCCGGGAGCCCGTTTTCGCAGGGGTTCTCGGGCACGCAGGCGCCGCCGGTGCACTGTCCGTAGCCGCCCTCCGGCGGGGTGCACGGCGTGCCGGGCGCCGCGTCCTCGCAGGCGGACTTGCCGATGCAATCGAGCGTCCCAAAGCTCGTCTCCGTACAGACGCCCTCGGGGACCCAGGGCGAGCTGCACGGCTCGCCCACGGTCAGGTCGTCGCAGGCGCCCTTGGGTACGCAGTAGAGGTCGGGCGGGACCCCGGAGCAGGTCCCGGGCTCTCCGAAGTCCGTGGTGCAGTCCTCTCCCGGGTCGAGGAGGGTGCAGGGGTTTACTGTCTGGCAATCGAGCACCCCTCCGAACTCCCCGCAGAGCCCGCTGAACCCGCAGGCCTCCCCGGCCACCTTGCCTTCGCACTCCCAGACCGGGTCTGTCGCGCTCCCGCCCGGCGTGCGACCGAAGGTCACCGCCTTCGGGGAGTCGTCCGTGAGGTCGAGCGCGTAGACCACGCCTCCTCCGAAGCTGCCCACGTAGAGCGTCTTCTCATCGGGGGATAGCGACACCCCATTCGGGCCCGACATGCCCACGCCGACCACCACGAACGAGCCGTCGTCGGGGTTGATGCGCCGCACACGCGTGGAGCTGTTCTCTGCGACATAAACAAACCCCTCCGAGTCGACCTCCACGCCGTTCGGGTAGAGGAGCCCGCCCAGGATGACCTCCTGCGCGCCGTTGGCATAAACGCGGATGAGGGAGCCGTCGCCGCCGGCGCCGACCAGATCGCCCCCAGGGAGGAAGCGGACTCCGGCTGCGATCCCCGTATTGGGCGCCCAGATCGTAGTGGTCCCGTCCTTCGCGATGCGGACCATGTTCCCGTTGCCGTCCACGGCGACCACGCGCCCCTTGTCGTCGAACGCGAAGTCCTCGGCGGTGGTGAAGCCGAAGTGGGTCTGGACGGGCACCGGGGCCGGCGCGACGGGTAGGAAGCAGGTGTTGATCGAGATGACGTCGGCCGGGGCCACGTCCGGAGGCGTGGCCTCGATGTCCGTGACTTCGACGTCTGGCTGTTCGTGGGCGCTGTCCTCTGGGGGGGGACCGACCTCGTCCGGCGCCGGCGCGTCCTCGGGAGCCTCGACATCGAGCAGGTCCGCGGGGGCGTCACCCGCGACGTCGGCGGGCTCGGCGTCGCCCTTGTTTCGTCCGCCAGCACTGGTGCACCCGAGCATCAGGAGGGCGGTGACGGCCATGAACTTCCTGCGCATCACTCACTCCCTGCGACGCGAAAGGGGCGCGCCTGCTTCAGCATGATGCGCGGGGCTCCGTCCACGAGCTGCAGCTTGAACTCGACGTCCATGGCGTAGCCCGGCCCTCCGTACGCCGGGAGAAACCCCGCGTGGACGGCTGCGAGGGCCGCGCCCAGCTCGTGCACCTGCTCCAGCGTGAGCACCGTGGTCCCCGCGGGCAGCTGGTTCGAGTGCTGCGAGTAGATCACGGGCTGTCCGGGCAGGGTCCACTGCAGCAGGAACTGGTCCGAGCGGATCCCCGGATCCGGCAGCACCACCGAGAGCTCTCCGATCTGGACGTTGACCGTGAAGCCGGGCTCGAGGCCGGCTCGGTCGTAGGCGTTCGTGGTGAGCGCGACGCCGTTGGCCAGCTCGTCCGGGAAGGAGTTGTGGACTAGCAGCGCCATGCCAACCGCCCGGTGGTCGATCCCTCGGTAGCGGCGCTCCTCGAAGGCGCGGAAGCTATAAACGCTGGCCCACACCGCACGGATCGCGTCCTCCATGGGGCGCGTGGGATCGTGGGGGTCGCCCGTCTTCGAGGTGTAGAGGCCTGCCCCCGTGAAGCCGTCGAGATCCTCGGCGTTGGTGGACGAGCGGAACCGCATCCGAGTGTTGGGGGCGAATCGCTCATCCAACGTGGCTTCGAGCGCGGCGACGAAGGCCTTATCGAGCGGCGCGGCCTCCATGTCGGCCCGGAGCGACGCCAGCGCTGCGTCCCGCAGCGCGGGCTCTTCCTCGAAGGCGCGGTCGGCCAGCAGCCCCTCGAGCCGGGCGTAGAAGCCATGCGACTTCATGAAGGCGTCGAAGTAGTGCACGGGGATGCCCAGGGCAGGGCGCGCTCGAGCCTCCGGGATCTGAAGCAGCGCCGCGTAGTTGGAGGCCTTGCCGCCGTAAGCGGGGAGGACGGCGTCGAGCGCCAAGCCTAGCGGCAGCTGCGGCGCCAGCAGGGTGGCCAGGTCGGCGAACGCGGTGGTCTCGGTGTCGAGGCGCGGCACCAGGACGGCCGCGGGGCGATGGGCCTCCCACCACGCGTCGGCGGTGACCCGGTCGACCTCCTCGATCGTCCAGTCGAACGCCTCGACCGAGAGCCGCACCCAACGCCCCTCGAGGGCGCGCAGGGTCGGGTGCTCGATGGCTCCGCGCAGGCCCATGTTGGGCGTGCCCCGGTTCTGCGCGAGCACGTTCACGTGAGACAGCGGCGTCTGGAACGCCTCCGTGATGGCGCCAGAGACCGAGGTGAGGTCGTTCGGCGCAAGATCCAACACGACGACGTCACGCGGATCCGCGTACGCCCGACCCTCGGCGAGGTCGGCCGCCGTGAGGAACCGGAGCTTGCCCACGCCCACCGCGAGGTTCAGCGGCTGGTAGTCCACGCCAGCATAGAGCTCGTCGGTGGTCCGGATCGGGAGCGCGAGGCTCTCCGCCATGGCGTTGACCGCCTCGGACGTGGGGTGGAACGCGAGCTCTTCCGGTGCCCAGAACGCCTCTCGAATCCGCCCGAACGCTTCCGTGACGTCGCCCGCGGAGGCCGTGTCGTACGGCGCGATCTCGTAGACCCAAGTGTCCGGGCCCTCGTAATGAGTGAGCGCTCCGAGCACGAAGCGGCGCTCCGGGCTCGTGTACTCGGTGAGGTTGAACTCGACCAGCGGGGGGACGACGGGGAGACCCTTGCCAGAGAGATGCGTGCTCGCGAAGTCCCAGTGGATCAGGAATCTCTGGCTGTTCTGGAAGTAGAGCGCGCCGTCCACGCGATCGAGGACGGTCTTCACCGAGCGCGCCCCGGGGATGCTCGCGGCGAGAGGTCGAGAGGCGAGGGCGAGGAAGTCTGCCTCGCAGCCGAGGCGCTCCGCGGAGTCAGGCGCGTCGGCTCGGAGCGTGAGGAGGCAGGTGCCCCGTGCCTCTTCTACGGCGGCCTCGCTGCACGCGGTGACGATCCACAGGCTGAGCGGGGCGAATCGCACGTCTGGCTCCCAATGCGTCCTCGGAGTGGGCGAGCCGCGCGGTAGGGGCCCGGGCTCCGGCCCGGACCTGCGCGTTGGGGGGTGACCCACCTGGGCAGCACCCGCCAATCTACGGAGCCAACGGGTCCCTGGGAAGAGGCTCGCCGCGCGCGCGCGCCGCGATTCCCTCGCGGATGGCGTTGTACTCCGCGCGGCCGATGGGGAAGCGCACGGCCAGCGCCATCGAGACGAGGTTGAACACCACGGGGACGAGCACGTAGAAGGCGCACAGGGTCGTGAGTACGTGCGGCGGCTGCTCCACGTTGGCCTTGTAACCGGCCAGCTCCAGCGAGATCAGGCCCACCCCCGCGCCCACGGCCGCGGCGAGCTTCCGCACCACGAACCAGACGCCCACGTATTGGCCCTCGCGGCGCATCCCGAACCGGAGTTCGTCGTAGTCGATAACGTCCGCGAGCATCGTGGGCGGGAGCACGACCACCGCGCCGCCGGCGGTGCCGGAGATCGCCACCAGCGCCCAGTACGCGGTCTCCGCCCCTCGGGGGAGGAACCAGATGGGAAAGAACGCCAGGGTATTGAGGGCCATGGCGCACAGCCACGCGGCCTTCTTCCCCACGCGTCGGCCGAGCCAGAGCCACGCCGGCACGCAGATCACGGCGAGCACGAAGTAGGTCAGGAGGATCTCGTGGATCCGGTCGCTGCCGAGGTAGTACGTGACGTAGTAGGGGAGGAGGACAGCCGGGAGGTTGTTGCCCAGGGCCGCCACGACGAACGAGATGAGGAGCACCCGGAAGGGGCGGTTCTTGAACACCTGGCGCGCGGTGCCGGCGGTGATCGCGGTGCTCTCCGCGGGCGCGCGCTCTTCCACCACCCGGGCGCAGATGGCGCACGACAGCAGGATCAGCGGCGTGTAGGCGATCGCGAACCACATGTACTTGCGGCGCTCGTTCCCGGGCCCGCCGGCGTCGCCCAAGAGGTGGTCTATGAGCAGCGGCGTGCCCACAGCCAGGATCGTGCCGACGATGTAGGCCCCCTCCCGGAGCCCGAGCACCGAGAGGCGCTCCTCGTAGTCGTAGGAGAGCTCCGGGCCGAGCGCTTCGTAGGGCACGATGACGAGTGTCCAGCCCAGGTAGAGCGCGAAGATCGACACACCGAACCAGATCGCGCTGCCCACGGGGCCGAACTCTGGCGGCGTGTAGACCATGAGGACCGCGCCGGCCAGCGGTAGGGCCCCGAGCAGGATGAAAGGGCGCCGGCGCCCCCATCGCGTGCGGGTCCGGTCGCTCAGCGTTCCCATGATGGGGTCTGCGATGCCGTCGAACACTCGCGACGCAAGGAAGATGACCCCGAAGACCAGCGGCGAGAGCCCGACTACGTCTGTGTAGAAGGCTGGCAGATAGAAGAAGATGGGGACGCCCACCACCGCCAATGCGATCGCCGGCAGCGAATACGCCGCCTTGACGGCGGTGCGGACGCGATCTCTCTGCAAGGGCGGATTTCCTCAGCGCGGGCACGCTCGGAGCGGCGGCGGAGCATGCCGGTTCGCACTCCGTAGTGCCAGCCCATCTCGCCAACGGGCGGCTGCACGGGGCGGCGAAACGACCGTTGGCCAAGGCGCGCTCGCGTGTCGGTGTCGCTCGGGGGCGCGGCCATCGCCCGCGTCCGGGCGTCAGGGCTCGTGAACTACCGGCGCGAAGGTCCGGCCGCCGTCTGTCGTGTCGTAGTGGTACGTCCCGACCACGGCCTCGAGGTCGTGGCGCCAGTCCAGCCGCAGCGAGATGCGCCCGTGACCGTTTACATCCATGGCAACGCGCTCGAGGCGCGCGCGGGGATCGGGCTTGTGCAGCCGCCCCCTGATCGCAAAGCCCGCGGCGACCGACGTGACCGTGACGAGCTCCGGCGCCAGCTCGTCCAGGCCGGAGTCGAGCACCGCGAAGATATGGCGCGTGGCGCCCACGGGGCCGGCGAAGACCCAGGTATACCCTGCGACGGCCGAGTCATTGAGCAGGAGCCGCGTCCAGCCGGCGCCGGGCGCCGACGGTCCGAGGAGAACGGCGGGCAGCGCCTCTCCGGCGTTCGGGCGGGCGGTGACGAAGCGCCTCTCGGGCGCCCCATCGGTGGCCGGCACGATGAACCCGAGCGCGTCTTCCGCCGGAGCGTCCATGGGCTGGGCCTCGCTCCTCAGGAGCACGACGTCGGCGCCGGAGAAGATGGGCGGCGAGTCCTCGGGGAGTTGCGTCGTTGCGGCGGCACAGGCGCACACGAGCGCCAGCGCGGCCCCCGCCACGGGGGACTTTCGATTGTTCATGTCCCGGAGTGTAGCGCCCCCGCTTGTGTCCGTGTAGATTCTGCCCCCGTGCACCTCCGCGCTCTCGCCGTCCTCGTTGTCGTGGCCAGCCTTGCCTCGCCTGCTCGCGCCGATCGCACGCCGCGCCTCGCCGGTTTGATCCGGCCCAACTCCGACGGCGTGGTGGTCCCGGAGTCGGTGCTGGCGGCCGAGGTGGCGTTCGAAGACCTGGCCACCGAGCTGGCCACGGTGCTCGGCCCTCGCCGACTCGGCCCGGCCGCTACCACGGGGCCCCTGGGCTTCGACCTGGGCATCGACATCGTGCTCGCCAGCATCGATGACGGAGCGGTCCACTGGCAGAACAGCGTGGATGATCCGGGCTCGGTGCTGCCGGTCCTGTCCGTCCAAGCAAAGAAGGGGCTGCCCTTCGGCTTCGAGCTCGGCGCCGGCGTGGCCCACCTCCTCGACTCGGAGCTGTGGTCCGTGGGGGCCGCGCTCCGCTGGGCCTTCCTCGAGAACCTCGGCGGCTACTTCCCGGACATGGCGATCCGGGTAACCCTCGACAACGTCATCGGGGCTTCGGACTTCGGCATGTTGCTCGTGGGCTCGGACCTCGTCATCTCGAGGGAGTTCGGGCTCGGCGGCGTCACGGCGCTCGCACCTTACGTGGGCTTCTCCGGCTTGTTCGTACGAGCTTCACCCAACGTCATCGGCTTCTTCGACGAGGGCGCCAGCAGGCCACAGTTCGCGGCGTTCGCGGTCAAGAACCTGGGCGCCTTCCGTGGCGTGCTCGGCTTCCGGCTGCTGTTCCCCTACTCCACGTTCAGCTTCGAGGCCGTGGTCTCGTCGGGCGTGCAGACCTACAACACGTCGCTGAGCGTCGCGTTCTAGTGGCGGGTGCCTTTCGGGCACGGCGGGGGCTCCCCCCCGCACCCCGGCTCTTCTCCTCTCTTTCGATTCATTCGATTCTGGGCTGTGCCGTTCCCCGCGGGGCGCTACGGCGCGCGGCCCCTCTTCGCCTGCCGGCAAGGACTCTGTGATGCCACCTGTATCGTTGTCTCTCGACAACCTCATGGCCGACCGCGTCGGCGCCTCCGGGCTGCCCACCGACTTCCTGGCCGCCGAGGCGGCCTCGCTCCGTGCAGCGCACGCCGCGCTGCATGCGCGCGTCCGCTCCGGTGAGCTGCCGTTCCTCACGCTCCACAAGGAGACGGCCGCGCTCGACCGGATCCGCGAGCTCGTAGCGGCGCACCGCGCTCGGTTCCAGGACCTCGTGGTCTTGGGGATCGGCGGCTCCTCGCTCGGGGGCCGGGCGCTGCTCGCGGCGCTCGGGGGCGCAGGTCCCCGCGTCCACTTTCCGGACAACCTCGATCCCGACCGCTTCTCGGCGCTGCTCGCGTCGCTCGATCTCGAGCGCACCGTGTTCAACCCGATCTCCAAGAGCGGCGGCACGCTCGAGACCCTGGCACAGCTCCTCGTGGTCCGCGACCGCCTGCTGCCGCGCTTCGGCCCTGCCGGGCTCGCGGAGCGGCTCGTCGTCACCACGGATCCCGAGAAGGGCTTCCTTCGCCGCCTGGCGAAGCGGGACGGGCTCTCAGCGCTGGACGTTCCCCCCGGCGTGGGCGGCCGGTTCAGCGTCTTCACCGCGGTGGGCCTCTACCCGGCCGGCGTCGGCGGCGTGGATCTCGACGCGGTCCTAGCGGGCATGGCGTGGGCGGCCGAGCTTCTCGAGTCCTCGGATCCCGCGGAGAACCCCGCGCTCGCAGCGGCCGGCGCGCTCTGGGCGCTCGACAGCCGCCACGGCCGCCCGGTCTTGGCCACCGTCGCATACGCGGACGCGCTGCGGGCAACAGCCGAGTGGTTCGCCCAGCTCTGGGCCGAGAGCCTCGGCAAGCAGGGCCGTGGCCCCACCCCGGTCAGCGCAGTCGGCGCCACCGATCAACACAGCCAACTGCAGCTCTGGATGGAGGGGCCGCCCAACACCGTCATCTCCTTCATCGAGGTCGACGCCTTCAAGACCCAGCTCGTCATCCCGCCCGCAGATCTCGGCGACGACCCCGAGCTCGCGTACATGATCGGCCACGACATGGGTCACATCCTGCGCACGGAGAAGCGCGGCACCGAGATGGCGCTCACCGCCGCCGGGCGGCCCAACCTCACCTGGCGCCTCGACCGCATCTCGGGAGAGTCACTCGGGGCCCTCATGCTGATCTGGGAGGCGATGACCGCCTACGCAGGCGGGCTCTACGGGTTCGACCCGTTCGATCAGCCCGGCGTGGAGGCCGGTAAGATCGTGGCGAAGCGGCTCCTGGCGGGTCGCTAGGGTGGGCATGGAAGAGAAGTCCGTCCGCCTCACCATCGATGATGCGAGCGTCATGCAGCGCCTCGCGGGGCCTGGAGACGAGCACCTCCGCGTAATCGCGAAGAAGCTGGGAGCCTCCGTCAGCTCTCGTGGAAACGAGTGCCTGGTGCGGGGCGACGCGTTCACGGTCGATCTGGCCGTGGCGGTGATCCGTCAGCTCGAGGCGGTGTTGCGGCGCGGCCAACCGGTCTACGCCGCTGATGTCTCCCGCGCTGTGGAGATTCTGGCTGCAGACCGCGGCGCCAGCCTCGAGGCGGTGTGGGTCGACACGGTAATCGTCGCCGGGACTCGGCAGAAGATCGGGCCCAAGAACCTGAGCCAGAAGCAGTACGTCGAGGCGGTTCGGAGCAGCACGATCACGTTCGGCGTGGGCCCCGCCGGCACTGGCAAGACCTACCTCGCCATGGCGATGGCCGTGGCAGCCTTGTTACGCAACGAGGTGAAGCGCATCGTCTTGACGCGGCCCGCCG
>SXGT01220166.1_pt1 | contig 20593 bp, 15 predicted proteins | sample 3176221 | NCBI WGS metagenome assembly SXGT01 (sample SAMN11356862, study PRJNA531348) | freshwater metagenome | isolation source: freshwater sample F1-120 | place: China: Fuxian Lake, Yuxi | collected 2017-12-25
GCCACCGCAGTGTTAGCGACCTTGAAGCGATCACCAATCCGCTTCACGTCGTGACAGGATTGGCCCGCGCGCTCAAGCTCGCGAAGCGATTCTCATCGAGGGTGGTGGGCCAACGGCCCATCACGTCTACTGCGAGAGGTTCACGCCGCGTCGCGCCCAGACCTCATCCCCCCACATCCCTCCGCGTGCCTTCGCGTACCCCTCTCCCGCGCTGTCTTTGTGAACTTCGTGGCGCTGGAGAGGGGAGGTTCACAAGGAGTCTTTCAACTCCGGCCATCTCCTGCGCTCCCCCCCTCCCGCGCCACGTTTTTTACAATGACCGCGCGGGAGAGGGAGTCGGGGGTGAGGTCTGCGCGAGGCGGCAACCTCTCGCAGTAGTGCTAACCCTCAGAACAAGCCATGAGGCCCAGGGTCCGCCAAGACCCCGGTCCACCCGGGGCCCCTCTACCGCGCCACGTCTTGCCCAACGACAGTACCCCTTCGGGTATCGCGAAGCGCGTCGTGTTCGATGTGCAGTGGATGCCTCGACGTATAGCTGCGGGGTGAGGTCTGTGCGGGGGTGAGGAGGACGCCAGAGGAAACAGGCTTCGGTTCCACGAGGACAAAGATAGCAGAGGCACCGTTGACGCGACCTCCTAGGCTGCGTGGCCATGCACTCCATACCCCTCGGTCTGTGCCTCGATCTGGACGGGACACTGGTGGACTCCAGGTCCGACATCGCCGCGGCCTGCAACCACGCGCTCCAGGCTCTGGGGCGGAGTCCCCTGCCCGAGGCGATCGTGGCGGGGTTCGTGGGCGACGGCGCCAGGAAGCTCCTGTCCAGGGCCCTCCGCACCGACCAGGAGCCTCTCCTGGGCGAGGCGCTGCTCCTCTTCGAGGCCTTCTATGCGGCCCACCCCGCGGACCACACGACGCTCCTCCCTGGCGCGAGGGAGCTGCTCGAGCGGAGCCCCGTGCCCCTGGCGCTGGTCACCAACAAGCCCAGGCTCGCGACCGAGCAGGTCCTGGAGGCCCTGGGAATACGTGGCTTCTTCAGGGACATCGCCGCGGGGGGCGACGCTCCGCTCAAGCCCCGCCCCGACCTGGTCCAGAGAGCGCTGGGAGGCCTGGGGCTCGAGGCCTCGAACACGTGGATGGTGGGGGACGGACCTCAGGACATGGGCGCTGGCCGGGCGGCGGGGTGCTTCACGGTCGCCGTCCTGGGAGGCCTGGCTTCGCCGGAGTCCGTCAGGGCCGAGGAGCCCGATATCACCTGCGACGATCTGCACGAGGTGCTAGTGCGGCTACGAGCGGCCCGAGGAGAAGCCAGAAAGCAATGAACGAACGACCGAACTTCGTCCCCTCGGGCTCCGAGAAGGATCGGGTCCGCCGCTACATCGAGAGGCGCGAGCCCGTCCTGCTCCTGGGCCCCACCGGCTGCGGCAAGACCACCCTGCTCACCGAGATAGCCACCGAGATGGGCACCCGCTTCGTGCCCGTCACCGGAGGACCCAGCCTGACCGACGGAGATCTGCTGGGGGGCTACCTCTATAGCAACGACGCGATGACCTGGTACGACGGGCCCCTGGTCTACGCCGTACGAAGGGGGCTCCCCTTCTTCTTCGACGAGATAGGCAAGACCCCCGAGGGAGCCCTCCGGCCCCTCTTTCCCCTGCTCGACGCTCGAAGGGAGATTCACCTGGCAGGCAAGCTTGGAAACGAGCCCGAGATCGTGAGGGCGGCCCCTGGCTTCTGCTTCATGGGAGCCTACACCCCCAGGGAGATGGGCTCTCTCCCCGAGGCCTTCCTCCAGCGCTGCAGGGTGGTCCGGATCGATTACCTCCCCCGCGAGGCCGAGATCTCCCTCCTGGCTTCGCTCGCCGGGGTCGACGAGGCCAACGCTCGCTACCTGGTGAGCGTGGCCGAGGTGCTGCGCAACGGCGCCGCGGAGCGCAAATGGCGCTCTCCCAGCACCCGCTCCCTGCTGCTGGCCTCGGGCGCCCTCAAGGAGGGTTTTCCCAGGGAGTGGGTGGTAAGGGAGTCCCTCTTCGGTCCCCTGGAGCTCACGGATAGAGACGTGAACGCCGTGATCACCACCCTCTCGGCCAAGGGGCTGGGCTTCCAGCCCGACGCGGAGCTCACGGAGTCCGCTCCGCTGGATCTGGGCGAGTCCGTGGATCCTTTCGATCTGGAGCCCTCGAGCTCCCCCAGGATATCGGATCCGGACGACGAGCCCGGGAGCTCCCCCGGGACATCGGCTCAGGGAGGGTGAGCCTTGGCCGACGATCACGAGAAAGAAGAGGCCTTTGCCAGGGCGCTCCAGGTATTGCTGAGGAGGCGAGGGCCGGGAGCGCTGGAGGCTCCGCGGGTGCAGCAGGCCTGGGAGTCTGCCAGGAAGCTGGAGTCCGCAGAGCCCCAGCGCCTTTTTGCCCTGTTCAGCCTGATGCTGGACCACCGCCTGCTCCCCCTGCTGCTCCCCGAGGCGCAAGAGCAGGTGCTCCTTCCGCTCATGAAATTTTGCACGGCCAGGCTATGGGGCTCCCTCTGCTCCGAGCTGGGGAGAGGGCCCGAGGAGACCCTCGTGGAGAGGCTCAAGGAGCTGATAAGGCTGGAGCAGGTCGGGAGGGAGGGCCGAGAGTCGGCAAGGGTGTCCCTGCAGGAGATGCTCCCTGCCCTGCGCTGGGCGCTCCCCAGCTTCGTTCCACGAGGCCAGGGAGTGGATCTTCGCCCTGCCAGCCTGGACGACAGGGGGGGCGCGCCGGTGGCCTACACCGATGGTCGGGATATCTATCTTGCCACTCATATATCGGTATTTGGCCGGCGTGAGCTGAACGAGCTCACCTACCTCCGGCTCCTGGCCCACGAGGCGCTCCATATCGTGGAAGGCAGCTTCGACAAGCCGAGCTACGAGGCCTGCTTCGGAGAGGTGAAGGCCCTCATCCAGGAGAATCCGGAATTTTTCCCGGGACACCATGAAGATCCCTGGCTCGAGGGGGCCATGGCCAGGGTGTGCGCGCTCTTCGGCGAGGCCGAGGGGCTCTTCTTCGGGCTCTTCAACCTGGCCGAGGACGCCAGGATCGAGCGGCGCTTCCCCGAGCATTTCCCCGGGCTGGCCCTGGCGGCCCGCCACGTCGATCGGGCGATCGCGGAGCAGGCTCCCCCCTCGGTCTTCGAGGGCTCGGCGGGCCAGGTGCTGAGGGTGCTACAGGCGCTCCTGGACGGCGAGCCCCCTCCCGCGCTGCCGACCTTGCTACGTGACCGCTTCGCCCCGGTGAGGGCCGCGATCCAGGCCTTCCTGCTCCTCGATCGCCCCACCCTGGTGGACTCCATCCGGCTCGCCGCCAGGCTCACCCTCTGGTGCCAGCGGCACCTGCCCGAGGCGACCCGGAAGGCCGCCTCGGCCCGGCTACGCCTGATGAGGCCGATACGGGTGGCCGACGTGGCGGTGAGGGTCGAGCTGGCCGAGCCAGGGATGAGGAGCCGCTCCATGCTCCGCTCCAGGATCAGGCTCCCCGGCCACTGGGACCCAGCGTCCGGAGGAGGGCAGCCGGTGCCCGAGTTCGACTTCTGGGACGACTTCCTGAGAGACCCCGGGGCCGTGGTCCAGGAGAAGCCATGGGATCCCTACAGGGCCGGAGTGCAGGGGAGAGCGGTGCGCTGCGAGGTGCTGGCAGGGCAGCGCCCGGCCCGGGAGGAGCCCGTGTACCGGAGCACGGGCCGCTCCGTCGATCCCAGGAGGTTCGTCCGCTTCCTCGTGGATCGCCGGACCGGCGGCCAGGTCGATCCCAGGGTATTTCGGGGTGCCGCTCGCCAGGGGAGCGACACCCACGCCATCGCCGTGGTCGATCTGAGCATCTCGATGGTCCACTTTCGCAGCGACGGATCGCGCCCCCTGGAGCGAGCCGTGGGGGTCATCGAGTCCCTGGCCTCCCCCCTGGACCAGGGGGAGCGCCTGCTGCTCTTCGGCTCGGTGGACCCTGGGCCCCACCAGGTGCAGCTCTTCCAGATCAAGCCGCTGGGAGAGCCCCTCTCCAGGCAGAGGCTGGAGTCCTTGCACGGCTATGGCCTGGGCGGCTTTCGTATAGGGCCTATTTTACGGGCGCTGGCCATTTCCAACTCCAGCGCGGGCCAGCGTATCCCCGTATACCTGATCACCGACCCCACCAACCACTACGTGACCCGGGGAATGGGGCGAGTCCTCGACTTCGAACAGGTGCTCTGCGCCGACTGCCCCAAGATAGGTAGCACCTGCCAGATCGAGAAGCCTTATCCCGACGAGGGTTGGATAGGCGACAAGGCCTCCATCTTCGAGCCCCTGGAGTACGAGATCGCCGACATCAGGCACGCCCTGGAAACCACGTCGGATCGGCTGGACGTCCACGCCTTCCTGCTCGGCGATCACTGGGGCGACAGGCTATGCGACCACGCCTGGGGCCATGGCAAGTGGAGCCGCGCCTGAAGCCCCTCGGTGCCTGTCCTTCCGAAGTTCTTGCCCTTCCCCAAGACAGGCGAGGCGGCAACTCACAAGAGAGGGGAGGCCGTTCCTCGTGGCTTTCTCCCTGTGAATCGAACCACGTCCCCTCCGCAAAGGGCTTCTATCTCGGCAGGACAGGCCCTCAGTTCTTGCCTGATTGCCAGACCATGCCTGCCGTGAACGTAATGTACGCGGAGCCCCCATCCACCCCCTCGGTGGTCACCGAAGGGAAGCTCCACATGGACATGTCGCTATAGATACAGTCCTTGAGCTGCTCGGCCACCAGGGTCGTATCGTCCGCCCCCTCGTGGCGTATCGTCACCGAGTAGCCCCTCGACCTGTCCTTGCGGAAGACCACCTTGCCCGAGGCGGTCCACGAGTCGGACAGGTGCTGGTTCAAGAAGCACCTTGCCAGGTTCTGAGCCCCCGAGTTGACCGTCCTCACGAACTCCGCGTCGTGAGGATAGAGCCCCCCTCGGGCCCCCGCCCCCGAGAAGTAAACGAGGTGCCTCTCGGCGGGCCCATGAGGGGGAGGGACGCTGGGGCGAGGAGGGGGAGGGACCGAGGGAGGGACCGAGGGAGGGACAGGGGGCACCACCGCCGATGGCCTGGTGGTGGGAGGGACAGGGAGCCTGGGCGAGGCCGACGCGGTCGTGGGAGGGACGACCGTGGCGGGGATCCTGGGAGGCGCCGCGCTGGCCGGGACGGGCGCCGAGGCGTCGACCCTGGCGGCCGAGGGCTCGTCGGAGCGGGACATGACCAGGAGAGCTCCTCCTCCGAGCAGGAGCAGGACCAGGAGGCCTCCCAGCAGGGCGACCAGCGACCAGGCCAGGGTCGAGGAGGACGAGGGGACCCTGGCCTGGGGCGGAGGGCCGGCCGGAGGACCGGAGGAGAGGGCCGAGGAGGTCCCCGCCAGGGGTGGAGGAAAGGTGGAACGGGGAGGAGCGGGATGGAGACCAGGGAGACCGGGAGGAGCAGGCACGGGGGGAGCGCCTGAGCCAAAGACCACGGGACGGGAGGTGTTGGCGATCGACGGGGGGGCGCCCGTGGTCGCATAGGGGCTGAGCGGCGCCGGCTGGGGCCGGGCGCTCATGGGGGCCGTCGCGCTCTTCAGGGTCGATGGAACGGCCGGGAGAGGAGCGGTCGAGATCCTGGCCCCGGAGCCCGCAGGAAGCGGGCCCGCGGAGGGAGAGGCCGTGGAGAGGGCCGCCTGGAGGGCCTGGAGCATCTCCCTGGCCGAGCCGAAGCGCTCCCGGGGCTGGACCTGGGTGGCCTTGTCGACCACCCAGGCGATCCCTGCGATATCGGCGCGGTGCTGGGGTATCCGGCTCCTGCGGGAGCTGCTCATCGCCGCGGCCAGGATCTCGGCGATGGACGGGCCGTCGAGCGCGGTCGTGAGGATGCACACCTCCTCGATCACAAGCCCCAGCGCGAAGAGATCCGTGGCGGGGGAGACCGCGCCGTACGTGGCGTTCCACTGCTCCGGCGCGGCGTAGCGCGGGGTGAGGCCGGGCGAGGACATGGATCTCTGGTCGGGCAGGAGAGAGCGGGCCATCCCGAAATCCAGGACCTTGGCGGTGAGCCCGCCTCCTGGCGTGGGGGAGACCATGATGTTCTGGGGCTTGATGTCGCGGTGGACCACCCCCTGGGCGTGGGCGAAGGCGAGGGCCTCCAGGACCGCCCCGAACATCGACGAGAGCTCCGAGGGGGTGAAGGGAGGAGCCTCGCCCCTGGCCCTCCGGGCGACGGCCTGGTCGAGAGAGAGCCCCTCCAGCCTCTCCAGGACCACATAAGGCACCTTGCCTATCGCGGTCTGGACCTCGCCGGCGTCGTACATACGGACGATACCCGGGTGGGCCAGCCCGAAGAGCAGCCTGGCCTCCCTGAGGAAGGTGGAGTCCGCCTGAGGATCGTAGGAGGGTTTGAGGCACTTGATGGCGACCGGCTGGTCCAGGAGCTCCTGCCTGCCCGCGTAGACCACGCCGAAGCCCCCCTCGCCGAGGAGGCTCTCGACCCGGTATTTCCCAACGATGGTGGTTCCTATGAGGCCGAAGACGTCGTGCACTGTGGACCTGGCACCTCAGCCTACTCCCCACGCGGCGGCCTACGCGAGCTGGAGCGCGGCCTTCATGACCTCGGCGTAGTGCGCCTCCACCGGAGCGAGATCGACCCCGTCGAGGAAGGAGGCGAACGAGAAGTAGGGCAGCAGGGTGCCCCACTCCCTGAGCCAGCGAGGGCGGTACCTGGGGCGACCCAGAATCCCCATGTTGCGCAGCATGACGGCCGCCGTGATGTCGTCCAGGTGCATGCGGCCGGCGAAGAGCATCTCGCACTCGTCCTGGAAGCCTCCTCTCACGAACACCGAGAGGAAGGCGTACACCCGGAGGAGGCCCGAGAGGTAAGAGGCATCCTTGGTGAAGGCGGCGCCTCCCTCGGGCTGTCCTCCCCTGAACACGCGGGCGACGTCGAGGAAGGCGTCGCGTGGGGCCTCGCCCTCGTCGAGCAGGTAGCGGTACACGTCGATGAAGCTCGCCCCCTCCTCGGCCTTCTCGACCAGCTTCACCCTGAGGGCGAGGCGGCGCAGGCGGGGCACGGCGAGGGCGTGGTGGTAGAGCTCCGCGAACACGGCCAGCCCCTCCTGGGTCTCGGTGGATCGAGGGCCGCCGGCCTTGAGGAAGGGGGCGTGCTCCTGGGCCGCGCCGTTCTGAGCCGAGAAGGCGTGGGTCTCGATCTCGTGGCGGTAGAGCCCCTCCGCCTCCCAGCTCGTGAAGGTGGTCCCGGTCCTGACGCGCACCCTCTTGCTCCCGGCGATGGCCTTGGAGGTGCACTCCGGATCCAGCAAGACCTCGATGTCGATACTGGGGCGCTTGCGAGCGATCCGGTTCTGGAGCCAGTCGACGAACTCCTCGGAGGTCATGGGGGCGTCCGCGGTCTCTCGAGCCTCGTCCGAGCCGTGCATCCTGAGGCGCTCCAGGAGGTGGTTGGCCAGATCCACGTTGGGGCGCCCGAAGACCGCGGTCTTGGCGCTCCCGTAGATCTCTCTCGAGAGCGTCCCGAAGGCGGACGTCCCTATGGCGAGCAGCAGGCGGTTGCGATCGATCGCGGAGCCCAGGACAGCCTGCAGCCACTCGTGGATGGGCCCCTCCCCCTCGATCGAGCGCTGGGTCTCCACGAGGGCGCTGATCCCGGTCTCCAGATCCTCGCGAGGCACGTCGTACTGCACCTGGGGCAGGATGGAGGCGCCGTCGCGAAAGAAGCTCTCCTCCACGTCGCGCTTCCACGCCAGCTCGTCGAGGAGGCTCTCCCTGGTGCGCGTGGCGGCCAGCGCCTGGTTGACGAGGACGAGGGACTCTTTCACGTGCTCCGGCGTCACGGAACAAAGTGTCGCATGTCCTGGGTTTCGGAAGGAAACGGCTTCGCTCCCGATCTGGCCATTGACAGGCCAGGGAGGCTTGGGTACGGTTCGCTCACCGTTGCGGGAGTAACTCAGCGGTAGAGTGCCACCTTGCCAAGGTGGACGTCGCGGGTTCGAATCCCGTCTCCCGCTCCGAAGAAACCAAATAGCTACTTCTGGAAGCAGTAAAAGCGCCGCTTGATGTTGCAGGGGCGATTGCCGAGCGAGGTCCAGTCGAACGGGGTGAAGGCCGGTATACGTCGGGCGTTGCCCGTGCCTCCGAACTCGCTGCTCGCCGCCGACGTCCAGCGGAGGCAACTGCCTGAGGAGGAGGCGGTGCCCTTGCTGTCGCTCCCTGTCCAGACCCAGGCCACCGCCGTGTTCTCGTCGTAGTCCACCTGGGCGCCAGAGCCTGTCCTGTCCATCTGCACCAGGGCTCCCTGGGTGAGGAGATCCGCCTTGCTGGCCGCGACCAGGACAGGAGGACCGCCGTCAGGAGTCCCGGGGAGGTAATAGGCCACATCGGAGATACGTGACGAGGCGTTGAACTTGGTTCCCGTCGCCGTCTCGTAGGAGATCCAGGCGACGAAGGTCCCCGGGAGACCATTGGCCCTGGCCTCCGTGGCGCAGGTGAGGTCGGCGGCCACCCAGGGATCCGTGAAGCCGGCAAAGCCCCCGTCCACCTTGGCGTCGGTGACGAAGACATAGTGGCGTGTGGAGGCGGTGTCCGCGGCGACGTCCGAGGCCGAGTCCCCCGGGGCGGAGTCAGGGACCTGGACGTCGGGAGCAGGAGCGCCGTCCGCGCCGACGGGCGGAGGCGACGAGTCCTGGGAGGTGGTCCCGGTCGGGGCAGGAGCAGCGTCCTGGGCACCTCCCGAGGGAGCGTCGCCGATGCATGACGCAAGGACGAACGAAACCGAGAAGACGCCAAGGGGCAGCGAAGAAAGGCGAAGAGCCGGCATCGGCCACAGGATACGAGCCCCTCGCCCCTCCGGCATGGAAAACAGCGCCCCCGCGGCCCGATCGAGGGTCGCGAGGGCGTCGTCAGGTCAGCCGCGCTCCAGGATGGAGCGCGCCAGGGCCTCGGGGACCAGGTCGTGGCCGTCGATCTTCAGGACCGCCGTGCCTCGCCCGCTGGAGATGCCGCGCAGCCGCGACACCCAGTCGAACATCGACGAGAGAGGAGCGCGCGCCGTGACGACGGCGGCGGCCGATCTCGTGGCGATGCCCCGGACGACCCCTCGCCTGGACGAGAGATCCCCCACGACCGCGCCGGTGAACTCCTCGGGGACGGTGACCTCAACCAGGGTCATCGGCTCGAGGAGGACAGCGCCGGCCTCCCTCGCCGCTCGCTGGAAGGCGAGGGAGCCGGCGATCTCGAAGGCCTGGACGCTCGAGTCCTTCGAGTGGAACGCGCCGTCTTCGAGGCGCACCTCCACGTCGACGACAGGGTAACCCGCGAAGACGCCGCGGGCGGCGGCCCCCCGGACGCCCTTCTCCACGCCGGGTACGAACTCCCTGGGAACGACGCCCCCCGTCGTCTCGTCGACGAAGGTGACGCCCTTCCCACGCTCGCCCGGACCGACGGAGAGAGTGACGCAGGCGAACTGCCCCGAGCCCCCGGACTGCCGCACGTGCCTGTATTCTGCACGTGCATGCCGCCCTAGGGTCTCGCGGTAGGCGACCTGGGGCTTGCCCACCGTCACCTCGACCTTGTGCTCCGAGAGGAGCCTGGAGACAGCGATCTCCAGGTGGAGCTGCCCCATGCCCGCGAGGATCATCTGCCCGGTGTCCTGGTGGGTGGACACCCGGATCGATGGATCTTCCACGAGCACCTTGCTCATCGCCTCGGCGAGGCGCTCCCTGTCCCGCGAGGCGCGGGGCTCGATGGCGACCTCGATGACCGGCTCGGGCGCGTCGATGCGCTCCAGCACCACGGGGTGCTCGGGGTGGCACAGGGTGTCCCCTGTGCGCACCTTTCGCAGACCCGTGACGGCCACGATCACGCCCGCGTGGGCGACGTCGATCTCCTCGCGCTCGTCGGCGTGCAGCAAGAACATCCGCCCCACTCGCTCTCTCGAGCCCCTGGGGGCGACCCACACCTGCTGACCTGCCTCCAGGATACCCGAGTAGACTCGAAGGAAGGTGACGAACCCCGCGCTCTTGTCGCTCACGGTCTTGAAGGCCAGGGCCGAGAGGGGCTCGTCGTCGCGAGGACGGCGGAGGACGACCTCGACGCCGTCCTGACCTGTCCCCTCCACCGGAGGGAGATCCTCGGGCGAAGGGAGATAGGCGACGACGGCGTCGAGGAGCTGCTGTATCCCACGGTTCTTGAGGGCCGAACCGCAGAGGACCACCAGGAGGCGCCCCTGCAGGGTGCCCTTTCTGAGGGCCCGCTCCAGGTCGACCGAGGCCACGTCCCTGCCTGCGCAGAAGCCGGCGAGCACCTGCTCGTCGACCTCCGAGCAGGCCTCGATCAGGCGAGCCCTCGCCTGATCGACGCGCTCTCGCTCGCCTTCCGGGATGGGCTCCGTGCGGAAGGTGCGCCCCTCGTCGTCCCGGTCGAAGACGATCGAGACACGCCGGACCACGTCCAGGAGGACACGCCCCCCGTCCACGGGCAGGAGGACCTGCACGGGGTTGGCGCCCAGACGCTCCCTGAGCTCGCGCACGCACATGTCCACGTCCGCCCCTGGCTTGTCCGTCTTGTTGATGAAGGCGATGCGAGGGACGCGGTGGCGCTCGGCCTGGCGCCAGACGGTCTCGGACTGGCACTCCACGCCGCTCCCGGCGTCGAGCACGAAGACCGCTCCGTCCAGGACGCGCAGGCTACGCTCCACCTCGATGGTAAAATCGATGTGGCCCGGCGTATCGATGATCTGGATACGGTGAGGGACGCCTTCGAAGAGCCCCTGGCCGGGCGTCCACGAGACCGTCGTGGCGGCGGCGGTGATGGTGATCCCCCGCCGCTGCTCCTCGGGCAGGTGATCGAGCTTGGCGGTGCCCTCGTGCACCTCGCCCGGAGTGCGGACCCGCCCCGTGAAGAACAGGACACGCTCGGCGCAGGTGGTCTTCCCCGCGTCGATGTGGGCCATGATTCCGATGTTACGTAGCCTTGTAATTGGGATATCGCGTGGCATGGAAGTGTCCTCCCGCTGCCCCGCCTGCAGGGCGGGGAGCGGCGTGGAGCTCTCGCTCGTTTCATGGAGGACCTCGGGCCACAAAGCACCGAGGCCGGCTTCTCGCGGAGCGCGGAGCCGGCCTCTGGGTACGACGCATGAATGCTCGCCCTAGGGACCCGCTCCGCGGAGGAAATATGTGAGGATCACGAGGGGCATCATGGTCTTTTTCTTATGAGCCCTTGGACGACCTTCGTCAAGGCACTTCGAGAGCTCTTATTTGCCGGAGAAGTCCGGCCTTCTTCGCTCCATGAACGCGCTCACCGCCTCGCGGTGCTCCCCGCCCATCTGGCCTACCTTCCAGAAGATCGCCTCGCGCTCGAGCACGGCGGGGAGATCCGCCGTCTCGGCGAAGGTGACGTTGGCCTTGATCCTCGCGAGCGCCGCCGTGGGCCCCCGGGCGATCTCGGCGCAGAGGGCCAGGCCCTCCTCCATGAGGGCGTCGTGGGGCACCACGCGGTTGGCCAGCCTGAGGGAGAGGGCGAGCGCGGCGTCGACCGGCTGCCCCAGATACAGGAGCTCCAGGGCCACGCCTCTCCCCACGATACGATCGAGGAAATAAGCGACCCCGCAGTCCTCGCTCAGGCCGATGTTACGGAACGCCGTGACGAAGCGGGCACGGTCCGAGCAGATCCGTAGATCGCACGCGAGCGCCAGTCCCATCCCTCCGCCGGCCGCGGGGCCGTTGACCAGCGCCACCGTGGGCTTGGGCAGGGCGTGCACCGAGAGGATCACCTGGTCCTGGAAGGCCCTGAACATCGCGACGGAGCCGTCGAAATCGTCCTGAGCGGGGACGCTCCGGGACATGGCCCCGTCCAGCATACCCTCCATGCCCCTCACGTCCCCCCCCGCGCAGAACCCCCGCCCGGCCCCCGTGATCGCGACGCAGCGGACCGCAGGATCCGTGCGGCACTCGGCGAGCGCCCCGGCGAACAGCCCGGGCAGCTGGGCGCCCAGCGCGTTGAGGGACTCGGGGCGGTTGAGGGTGACGAGGGCGACCCCGTCCGGACGCTTCTCGAGGAGTACATCGGCCATGGAGGGCCAAGCTACCAGGGGCGCGGTCTGGACGCACCCGCGCGGGGCGGCCATGCTGCTACGCGTGAAGCAAGGACGACTCTGGATGGTGCTCGCGACGCTCTGGTCGAGCGCCTGCGCTCGAGAGCCCCCTCCCCCAGAGCCACCCCGCGGCGCTACGCCCCCCCCGAGGACGCCTGTCGCAGCGGACACACGCCACGTGGCGCGCCAGCGCTACGGCTGCAACAGCGCCTCGGATTGCCGCATGGCGGACGCGATCTGCAAGCCGGAGTCCTTGATCGGCAAGTGCAGCTGCCGCACGGACACGGACTGCTTGCCGAGCGAGACCTGCTACGCGCAGACCTGCGAGCTACGCTGCGACGCCAAGGACCGGGGCGCGAGCTGCCCTCGCGGAGGCTACTGCGCCAGCACCTACAATTTCTGCGTCGATCCGAGACGGCCCGATGGCGACAGCTTCGACCCCGCCGAGTGGTTCGCCAAGGCAGAAGCCGGCGTACCTGGCCACGAGCCCAGGCTCTTGCACGCCACCTACGACGAGTGGAACGGCGAGCACGGGCACCTGCGCGTGTCGTTTCGTGGCGACGGTAGCTACGTGATCGAGATCGACGGCCTGAGCGTCTGGAATCGCTCGCTGCGCTCTGATGCAAAGCCATCGGCGCGCGCTCGCGAGCTATTTCACGGCGGCGTGCTTCGCGGCAAGGGCTCGGTCCCCGGCATAGGCGCCCTGCAGGCGCGCTCTTGCCCCGAGTACCGCTCGGCCTTTCGCGCCGAGCTGGTGTTGGTGGCGGAGTTCTCGACGCTGATGACCTATCGAGGCCTGTGGACTCACCCGAGGTGCAGCGGGTTCCCCGAAGGCTACGTCGCCGCGATCTGGACCTTCGTCGAGCGGGAGACCGGCGGCGCGCTCCGGCGCTTCGATCACGCGCGCTTCGACGATGTGCCGCTGTTCGGCGCGCCGCTCCAAACCCCCGATCTCGCTCGTCTGCCGTGTTGGCCGGGGCAAGCGTGGGACGGCGCGAGCTGCGTCGGCCGTCCCAGAAGCTGTCCCGAAGGCTACAGCGTCGCCGAGGGCGGCTGCGCTCGCCAGGACTGACTCGAATACCCGATGGGTGCGCTAGAAGCTCTGGGTCGCGAAATGGAACAGGAGCGCCCTGGGGGCCCCGCTGGCCGCTCCCACGAAGATGGCCCCGTCGGTCCTCCCGTTGTTCCTGTGGATCTTGTGCGCGGAGGCGCCTCCCGACGAGTCCGCGTAGACGCTCACCTTGCCGTCGAGGGGGATGGCGTCGGCGATGCGCTGGGAGAGCTGGGTCAGCGCGTAGGGCTGGAAGCTCGCCATCGTCACCTTGAGATCGGCCACGTAGTCGAGCGTGGCGCCGGGGTGCCAGCCCTCGGCCCAGGCCTCGCCGGGGAGGGCCAGAGGGACCTCGGCAAACCGGACGCGCACGTCGGGATCGGGACGATCCGACTGGATGTTGATCACCATACGGTAGACCGCACCGCCCATGAGCACCTGGACGATCACGTGATCGTTGTTGGGGAGAGGGCACTGGGTGTCCTTGGGCTGGACGATGGCGATCACCGTGCCGTCCAGGCGCCCGAAGCTCCGGGTGAGGGCGGTGCCGAAGGTCTGCGCGCAGCGGGCGGCCTTGTCCACAGGAGCGTCCGGGGAGGCGTCGGCCGGCGCGTCGACCTGACCCGCGTCCGGGACCGTGGAGTCCTGGGCCCCGCCGGAGTCCGGGTCGGCGCTCGATGCGTCCCCGGGCGTGACCACGGACGAGGAGGAGCACGCGAGGAGGAGCAGGGCGAGGACGACGGAGCAGGAGGTCGCGGCGAGCTTTCGCATGGCGCGCAGGTCTACCAGGCCCACCCCCGAGCGGCCATGCCGAGCTTCTCAAGCGCCCTGTCCTCCGCCACCATGACCGTGTGCAGAGGCCCCCCCCAGATCCCCAGGCGCTCTCACGCTTCCACGACCCCTCTCGCTCCTGGTTCCAGGAGACCCTGGGCGCTCCGACCCGGGCGCAGACGCTGGCCTGGGAGGCGGTAGGCACAGGAGAGTCTGCCCTGCTCTCGGCCCCCACCGGCTCGGGCAAGACCCTGGCCGCATTCTTCACCGCGATCGACAGGCTGGCCTTCGCGCCCCACTCGGGGGCCGAGGAGCGCTGCAGGGTGCTCTACGTATCGCCGCTCAAGGCCCTGGTGGTGGACATCGAACGCAACCTGAGGGCGCCGCTCACGGGCATCGCCGGGCAGGCGCGCAAGCTCGGTGTGAAGGTCAACGATCTGCGGGTCGCGGTCCGCACCGGGGACACGCCCGCCCCCGAGAGGACACGGATCTTCAGGGATCCTCCGGACATCCTGGTCACCACGCCGGAGTCCCTGTTCCTCATGCTCGCCAGCCGCGCTCGGAGCGTGCTGGCCCACGTCGATACGCTGATCGTGGACGAGATCCACCAGCTCGCGGGGTCCAAGAGGGGCGCCCACCTCTTCGTGTCCCTGGAGCGCCTCGAGCTCCTTCGCAGGATCGCGCGGGGCAAGAGTTGTACTCCTCTCCAGCGCGTCGGCCTCTCGGCCACCCAGCGGCCCCTCACGGTCATCGCCGAGCTCCTCGCGGGCCACGAGGACGGACGCCCAAGGCCAGTCCGCGTCGTGGAGGCCCGCCTCGCCAAGACCTTCGTGGTGACCGTCGCCTTGCCCGAGGGCGCCTTCGATCGCCCCGCGCACCCCGGGGAAGGCGAGCCCCGCTCGGCGTCTGCCTGGCCCCTGCTCCACGCCAGGCTGCTCGAGGCGATACGGGCAAGGCGCTCAACGATGGTCTTCGTCAATAGCCGGAGGCTGGCCGAGCGTCTGGCCTCGGCGCTGAACGAGCTGGACGCCGAGCGGACAGGGGAGCCTCCGGAGGGCCGTCCTCCCCTCGTCCTCGCCCACCATGGCTCGCTCGCCAGGGAGGCGAGGGAGGACATCGAGGATCGGCTCAAGCGAGGAGAGCTGAGGGGCATCGTCGCGACCTCGTCGCTCGAGCTGGGGATCGATATGGGCGCCGTCGATCAGGTCGTCCAGATCGAGGCGCCCCCCTCCATCGCGGCCGGGATCCAGCGCATCGGCCGGGCGGGGCACCAGGTCGGCGCCGTGTCCCGTGGCCTTATCCTCCCCAAGCACAGGGCCGATCTGCTGGCGGCCACCGCGGCCAAGGAGGCCATCGAGGCCGGCGACATCGAGCCAACGGTCCCTCCCAGGAACCCGCTGGACGTGCTGGCCCAGCAGATCGTCGCCATCGTGGCGTCCGGCCTGGGTCCTCCGCCCGTCCCCTCCCGCGGCAGCGCCGCCGAGCCCGGGGAGCCGCCCGCGGAGCAGGAGCCGGTGCACGTGGATGTACTCTACACGCTCATTTGCAGGGCGGGCAGCTTCGCCACCTTGCCCAGGGGGGCGTTCGAGGGCGTGCTGGACATGCTCTCCGGGAAGTATCCCTCCGCCGATTTCTCCGAGCTCCGCCCTCGCGTCACGTGGGACCGCCGCGCCGGGCTGCTCACGCCTCGCCCCTCGGCGGCTCGCCTGGCCATCCTGAATGCGGGGACCATCCCCGAGCGGGGCCTCTACGGGGTCTTCCTGGAGGGCGGACGGGGCGAGGACGCCAGGCGCAGCCGCAGGGTGGGAGAGCTGGACGAGGAGATGGTCTACGAGCTCAGGGAGGGAGAGGTGTTCTTCCTGGGCGCCTCCTCGTGGCAGGTGGTGGAGATCACCCGGGACCGGGTGATGGTGCAGCCCGCCCATGGCCGGCCAGGGAAGACGCCCTTCTGGCATGGGGATCGGGCAGGGAGGCCCCTGGGCTTCGGGCAGAGGATCGGGGCGCTCACCCGCAGGCTCGCCTCGATCTCCGAGGAAGGCGCGAGGGCTTGGCTCCAAGGCGAGCGGGGCCTGGATCCTCACGCCGCCGGGGAGCTCGCTCGCTACGTGCACTCGGAGCTCGAGGCCACCGGGCACGTGCCCACCGATCGGGCCGTGGTGATCGAGCGCTACCAGGACGATCTCGGAGATCACCGGGTGTGCATCCTGTCGCCTCTGGGCGCCCGGGTGCACGCCCCCTGGGCCATGGTCGTCCGGGCCAGGCTCGCCTCGCTGTGCCCTGGCGAGGTCGAGATCCTGTGGAACGACGACGGGATCGCCCTGCGCGTCCCCGAGGGCGACGGCCCGCCTCCCCTCGAGGCCCTCCTTCCGGATCCCGAACGGGTGAGAGATCAGGTGATCGCCGAGCTGGGGCACACAGCGCTCTTCGCCGCTCGCTTCAGGGAGGCGGCAGGGAGGGCGCTCCTCTTGCCGAAGCGGCACCCCGGCAAGCGAACCGCGCTCTGGGCCCTGCGCAAGCGCGCCTCGGATCTGCTCTCGGTCGCGTCCCGCTACCCGAGCTTCCCTCTCATGCTCGAGGTGCACCGGGAGTGCCTGCTCGACGTGTTCGACATGGACGGGCTCACGGATCTCCTCACCGGGATCCGGGCGGAGGAGATCCGGGTGCACCTGGTCGAACCCCGAGCCCCCTCTCCCTTTGCCCGGAGCCTCGTCTTCTCGTTTGCGGCCCAGTTCATCTACGACGGGGATGCGCCGCTCGCGGAGCGGCGGGCCCAGGCCCTCCTGGTCGATCCCGAGGAGCTCAGGGCGCTGCTCGGGGAGGAGGAGCTACGCAAGCTGCTAGATCCAGGGATCGTCCGGGCCCACGCCTCCCTGCTACGCCGGGAGGAGCATCCGCTCACCTCGGCCGACAACCTCCATGATCTGCTGCTCTTCCTCGGGGATCTGGGCGACGCCGAGATCTCGTCTCGCTGCCAGGACAAGGCCCAGGCTGGGCGCTTCACCCAGGAGCTGGTCGACGCCGGCCGAGCGATCCGCGCTCGGCTCGCGGGGACGTCCCGTCTGGTCGCGGTGGAGGACGCTGCCCGCCTCCGCGACGCCTTTGGCGTGCCCCTCCCGGACGGCCTGCCCCCCGAGCTCCAGGCTCCGGCCCACGAGGCGCTCCGGGGCTGGCTAGGGCGCTACGCGCGCACCCACGGTCCCTTCACGGCGAGCGAGGTCGCCCGGCGCTATGGCCTGGACGGGGAGGCCGTGGATCCGACCATGGAACCCCTGGTGCGCGAGGGGCGCGTCGTGAGAGGCGCCTTCCTGGCTCACCCCGACGGCTCCTCGGAGTACTGCGATCGCGAGGTGCTGCGGGTCCTCCGGCGCAAGACCCTCTCGGCGCTCCGCGAAGAGATCGAGCCGGTCGACGCGGCGACCTTCGCTCGCTTCTCCATGGCCTGGAGCCAGATCCAACCTCTGCCCGAGGCTCACTCGCCTCCTCGAGAGCCCCACCGAGCTCGAGATCTGGATCGTCTCCTGGAGGCGATCACCCGCCTTCAGGGCTGCCCCATTCCCTTCTCGGCCCTGGAGGCCGAGGTGCTTCCTGCGCGCGTCCCGGGCTTCCAGCCGTGGTCGCTCGACGCGCTCATCGGATCCGGTGAGGTCTGCTGGACAGGGATCGAGGCGCTCGGCCCCTCGGACGGGAGGATCGCCCTCTACCTCGCAGAAGACGAGCCCCTCCTCCGCCCTGCTTCCCCGGAGATCTCCCTGTCACCCCTGGCCGACAGGATGCGATCACTCTTCGAGGCGCGCGGGGCTCTGTTCTTCGGCGACGTGGTCCGTGGCCTGGGAGGCTTCCCCAGGGAGCTGGTCACGGCCCTCCACGAGCTGGTCTGGGCTGGCCTTGTGACCAACGACACGCTGGAGCCGCTGCGCAGCATGCTTGGCGCTCCCAGGGCGAGCGGCCGGCCCCACCGGCGACAGGGCCGGCTCGGGGCGCGCCCCGTCAGGATCCCTGGCACAGAGGGTCGCTGGTCCGTCCGAGGCCCTCCCCTCGCCCAGGACGGCGCTCCCCTCCCCTCGCCTACCCCCACCGAGCGTCGCGCCGCGCTCGCCCGCACCCTGCTGGATCGCCACGGGGTGCTCCTCAGGGAGAGCGTCGCCGCCGAGCTGGTGCCAGGGGGCTTCTCCTCGGTCTACGACGTCCTCTCGGCCATGGAGGACCGGGGCCAGGTGAGGCGGGGCTACTTCGTGGACGGCCGCGGCACCGCCCAGTTTGCCAGACCTGGCGCCGAGGATCGCCTGCGCTCGTGCCGCGACCTCACCGAAGAGCGCCTCTTTTCCCTGTCCGCGGTGGATCCTGCCAACCCTTATGGCGCGGCCCTCCCATGGCCTGCCTCTCCCGAGCCGGGGCGCCCCTCGAGGAGCTCGGGAGCCAGGGTCATCCTCGAGGGTGGGCGCCTCACGGCCTGGCTCTCCCGGAGCGCGGACACCCTGGTCACCTTCCCCGGCTCCTTCGAAGACGATCCCGTGCACGCGGCCGACGCCGCGGCCCGCGGCCTGGCTCGCCTCCTGGCCTCGTCCAGGCTACGCGCCCTCGAGCTACGCACCGTCGACGGAGTCCCGGCGGCCGAGCACCCCTGGCTGGCCTCCCTCCTGCGCAGAGGCTTTATCCTCCGCGGCGATCTCCTCGTGCTGAGCCGCTCCCCCGATCCACGCCCCGGGGGGGCGGAGGCCACCGTGAGGCCAGCGTGACCCACCCCAGGAGCGACGCCTTCATCCAGGAGATCCAGCGCGAGTTCCCCATGTTCCGTATCGTCCCCAAGCGGGAGAGCCGGCTACAGCGGGCCATCCACGTGGCGCTCCTGATAGTCACCGCAGGAGGAATGAGGAGCTATCTGACCATTTACCACACGGTCCTCTTTGGCACTCTCTGGGTCCCTGACTCCTGGGCCGCCTTCCCTGATCTGGATCGTTATATCCTCTTGCGCCACGAGCGAGTCCATCTTCGCCAGAGGGCCCGCATGGGCGATCTGCTCATGGCCTTCGTCTACCTGATCCCTTTCTTTCCTTTATTTCTGGCCTATGGCCGGGCGCGGCTGGAGTGGGAGGCCTACGAGGAGACCCTGCTCGCCACCGCGGAGGTGCATGGACTCCCGGCCGCTCGAGCCCTGAAGGAGGGAATCTTCCAGAGGTTCACAGGGGCGGACTATGGCTGGATGTGGCCATTCCGGAGGACCCTGGAGAGGTGGTTCACAGAGAGCATGACCCGGGTGCAGGCGAGCCTTCACGAGCCCGGAGCTCAGGCCTGAGCGAGGCGAGGCCTTCAGCGGAAGTTCATGTCGCAGCCACCCGGGCGGTGGAACGTGCACACGACGAAGGCCGTGCTGGCGGGCGGAGGCGGCACGTCGGGCTCGAGCCGACAATAGTTCAGGCGGCGGTCCGGGACACCGCACCACCGCTCGCAGCTCTCCTGGTCCAGGTGGCCGAACTCGCCCGGGCGAGCGGCCTCCGCGGCCGAACGAGGCACCGGGCGGCGATCCTCGTAGGGCCATCCATCCACGTAGTTGCACACGGCGATTCGCCGGGGGGGCACCGGCACGACGAACTCCACGGGGTAACAGCGCCCTCTCGTCTCGGTATCGAAGGTCCTGCAGAGCTCCGCGCAGACGGCAGGAGAGTAGAAGCCTCCGACGTCGACGGAGATCCCCGGGAGCGGAGCGCCTACGCGGCGCAGCTCGCGCCACTGCTCGGGGCCGTAAGCGCGCCCGAAAAAACAGCCACATCCCGCCGCGGTCGAGAGCAGGGCTGCGAGGGCCGTCCCTCCCGCCAAGATCATCGGAAGACGCACAGGTAGCCCTCTCTGTGCGCGCGCAGCTCGTCGATCGTCGGATCGATGTGAAGCTTCCGGCACGTTACGACCTTCTCCCCGGGGCGCTGCGCCAGACCACAAGCCCAGGCGCAGAAATCATGCTCGTGCAGCTCGAGCCCGAGTCGACGCGGCACCGCGACCCTCCGCGCCCCCTTGGGCAGCGCATCGTCGGCGCCGAGCGGCGGGGCACAGCCGGCGGAGATCAGGGAGAGCAGCATCCACAACGCCCCCCCCCATCTCATTACCCCTGTTCTAATCCGGGAGCGCGGCCATGTCCAAGCGCGGCGGTCGCGGGACCCGCTCGGACTTCCAGGCCCACAGCGGCACAGAAAAGTTGTGCCAGGCGGATACGCGCCGTCGTGCCCTCGGCTTGAAATAGCCATATTTGCCGACGAATATTGCATGGTATGAAACCTGCTTTTGTCATGGGTGATGCTCCTCTCTCAGGAGCTTTCCAAAATGCGCGAACAGCGAAGGCGACCCCCCCATGAAGACCCAGCGAAAGTTTCTCTCCCGCGCGTCGCTTCGACGGCCCTTCCTCGTGACGGTGGCTTCGGCTGCGGCGCTCGCCTCTGCGGGGTGCAGCGGGGCCGACCCGGACCCCACGGGCCGGAGCCTCATTGCGATAAATCCTCCCCCGCCCCCTACCCATCCCGCTCCCCCTCCCTCACTCCCCTGCCCGGCCGCGGAGCCTGCGCGGGGCGACGCGTGCTCGAATCCTGGGGTCACCTGCGGATACAGGGACTGCGGCGGAACACCGGCTGTGAGTGCCACCTGCCGCCCGGACGGCACATGGGATATCCTCGAGGTCTCGTGCAACCCTCCTCCCCCTCCCC
>SXGT01614629.1_pt1 | contig 20593 bp, 14 predicted proteins | sample 3176221 | NCBI WGS metagenome assembly SXGT01 (sample SAMN11356862, study PRJNA531348) | freshwater metagenome | isolation source: freshwater sample F1-120 | place: China: Fuxian Lake, Yuxi | collected 2017-12-25
CGCCGCCTCGGCCACGCGCGTCGCCGCCGCCGGAGCCGTCCAGCCCGCGTTGCTGCGGCCGAGCTTGATGCTCGTGCACGGCTATTGCTCGAGCGGCCAGCCATGGCCGGCGACCGACTTCGCGCAACCCAAGCTGGCGTTCCTCGACGCCAACGCCAACCGCTCGCACGACGAGTTCGCGCTGCTCATGGCCTAACGCGCGCAAGCGGCCGGCCTGACCTCGTTCGGCGTGGTCGGCCACAGCCAGGGCGGCGCAGCGGCGCTGCACTTGCGCACCTACTACGCCAGCCCGCTCGATCTCGCCACCGGACCACGCCGCATCCAGGCGGTGGCGACGCCGTGGCTGGGGACGCCGCTCTCGTCCTTGAGCGCCTTCAGCTGCGGCAGCAACGCCAACCTGACCACGAACGGCGCCACCAGCTGGCTCGCGGGCATCCCCTCGTGGGCCCGCGCCGAGGCCAGTTCGTGGACCACCTCGAACGCCGGCGGCGCCTGCAACTTCTTCGCCTCGCTGCTGCTCTCCGATCCCGAGGACGGCACCGTCGAGCGCGCGCGCGGCGTGCTGCCCGGCGGCAACGACATGGGCCACGTGCTGGGCTGGTGCCACACGACGGGCATGTCGGAACCGGCGAACTACCAGGACGCGGCGCGCAACGCCGAGATGGACGCGCAAGCGGCGCGCTGAGGGACGGCGACGACGTCGTCGAGGGGGTGGGCCGCGGTCGCTGGCCGATGCCCGCACGAGCATGGCCGGGTGACCGCCCCTCTTGCTTGGGGCACGCTGCGATGTTGCACGAAAAAGCGACGGCCGCCGCCGCGCTGGAGAAGTAGTCTTCTTGCCGCAGGCGATGGTTCGCAGGCCGCGGCGGGAACCGACCCTTGCCGTGCCATTGGCTGGCGCGCTCCGCAGTCGAACGCGCGGTGCTTCTTCGCGCGCCTCCTGCACGTCTTCTTCGGCTTGGCCTCGCTGGCGACGCAGGCTGCAACTCATCCCCAGACGCCGGGGGCCAACGATCCGACCTTCAACGTGCTCGACGATGGGACCTACGGCGATGGCGCCGACGATGGCGAGGTCTTCGCCATGGTGATGCAGCCGGATGGAAAGCTGATCGTCGGAGGCAGCTTCACGGGCTGGAACGGCGTGGCGCGCCGACATCTCGTGCGCCTGCAGGCCGATGGCAACGTCGACACGAGCTTCGACATGGGCTCCGGGCCGGACAACTCGGTCAAGGCCTTGGCCTTGCAGCCGGACGGCAAAGTGCTGATCGGCGGCACCTTCGGCGGGTACGACGGCGTGCCACGCGGCCGCGTGGCGCGAATCAACCCGGATGGCGGCCTGGACTCGAGCTTCGCCACGGGTGCCGGATTCGAACGCCCCGTGCACGCCATCGCCCTGCAGCCGGACGGAAAGGTCGTGGTCGGCGGACTGCTCACGACCTACGACGGCACTCCGCGCAACCGCATCGCGCGCCTCAACGCGGATGGCACGCTGGACGCCAGCTTCGTTCCCGGCTCGGGACCGACCAATCCGTCGGGGCATGCGGAAGTCCGCTCGTTGGCGTTGCAACCCGACGGCAAGATCCTGATCGGAGGCTTCTTCACGCACTACGACGGTGTGCCGCGCAACCGTGTCGCGCGCGCGAACGCCAATGGAAGCAACGACTCCAGCTTCGACCCGGGTGCGGGCGCGGACAACATCGTCTGGTCCCTTGCGCTGCAGTCCGACGGCAAGGTGCTGATCGCGGGATTGTTCACCAACGTCGGCGGTGTCGTGCGCAATCGCGTGGCGCGATTGCTCGCCGATGGATCGCTGGACGCCAGCTTCCAGCCGAGCGCCGGCGCCGACAACACGGTGTGGCGCATCGTTCCCCAGCAGGATGGGAAGATCCTCGTCGGCGGACTCTTCTCGCGCTACGACAACGTGCTGCGCGGCCGCATCGCTCGCCTCGAAGCCAATGGACTGCTCGATGCGGGCTTCCATCCGGGATCGGGCGCGACCTTTCCGGGCTGCGGGAGCACCGCGTGCTTCCGGAGTGCCTGGGACATCCTGCCCGCCTCCAACGGCGACATCTTGATCGGAGGCGTGTTCGGCGCCTACGCGGGCCTGCCGCGCAGTTGCCTCGCGCGCGCGCTGTCCAATGGCTCGCCGGACGCGACCTACATGACGTTGGCGGGCCTGAACGAGTCCGCCGAGGCGATCGTCGCGCAACCGGACGGCAAGGTGCTGGTCGGCGGCAACTTCACTGACTGCAACGGCGTGGCGCGCCAGCGCCTCGCCCGACTGGACGCGAACGGCGCCCTCGACTTGGGGTTCTCCCCGGGCGCGGGGGCGGATGGAACGGTCCACGCCATCGCGCTCCAGCCCGATGGCCGAGCCGTGATCGGCGGCGACTTCTTCAGTTGGGATGCAACCACGCGCATCGGCGTCGCGCGCATCCAATCGGATGGCGGCGTCGACGCAAGCTTCGACCCCGGCATGGGAGTCGACAGCACGGTGCATGCGCTCGCGCTGCAACCCGACGGCAAGGTCCTGATCGGCGGCGACTTCACCAACGCCGGCGGCCTCGTGCGCGCTCGCGTCGCACGCCTCTCGGCGCAAGGCGCCGTCGACGCCAGCTTCGACCCCGGGCAGGGCGCCAATGGGCGGGTCTCCGCGATCGCCTTGCAACCGGATGGCAAGCTGCTCTTGGGAGGCGACTTCACCAGCATCGACGGAACGCCCCGCAACCGCATCGCGCGGTTGAATCTCGACGGCAGCCTGGACTTGGGGTTCGATCCCGGCGCCGGCGCGAATGGACCAATCGCGGCCTTGGCCTTGCAGCCCAACGGCAAGGTGCTGGTCGCAGGGTTCTTCTCGAGCTTCGCCGGATCGCCACGCTCGTGCCTCGCGCGACTGGAGTCCACTGGCGCGCTCGACGCGAGCTTCAGCATCGGCACGGGCCCCAACGACGAAGTCGCGACGGTGAGCCTGCACCCGGATGGCAAGATCCTCATCGCCGGAGCATTCACCGCCTACAACGGCACGTCCCCGATCAGGCGCATCGCGCGCCTGCATGGCGACGGCAGCCTCGACACCAGCTTCGACATGGGCTTTGGCGCGAGCGACCTCGTACGCGCGCTCGCCATCCAACCCGACGGCAAGTTGCTGATCGTTGGCGACTTCGCCAGCTACAACGGCGCCCTGCGCACGCGCATCGCGCGCGTCCACGCCAACTCCCCCTACGCAACCTACTGCAGCGGTCCGACCATCCCTTGCCCCTGCGGCAACGTAGGCGCGGCGGGCAACGGCTGCGCCAACTCGCTGAACTCGGCCGGCGCGCGCCTGGCGGCCTCCGGCGTCGCCTCGCTCGCCAACGACACCCTCGCGCTGGCGGCGAGCGGCATGCCCAACAGCAGCGCGCTGTACTTCCAAGGCACGACTCAGTCCGCCACCGCGTTCGGCGACGGGGTGCGCTGCGCCGCGGGCTCCACCATCCGCTTGGGCGCCAAGACCAACGCCGCCGGCGCATCGAGCTACCCGAACCCCGGCGACCAACCAGTCTCCGAGCGCGGCGCGGTCGCCACGAGCGGCGTGCGCCATTACCAGGTCTGGTACCGGAACGCCGCCCTCTTCTGCACCCCGAGCACGTTCAACCTGACGAACGGGACCAGCGTGAACTGGGCGCCGTAGCGGCAACACGCGCCGCGGGACGCTGGGGGCTCGCCTCCGCTCCCCGCGCAGCGGCAGGCAAGACCGCCGCTCCAACTACGCCGCGAGGCGCGCCTCCCGCTCGGGTCGGCGCGCCTCGCGCCCTCTGGTCTCGCGCTGTCCGGAGCGTCCCGCGTGCTCGCGGCTCACTCGAGTTCGTCCGAGGCGAGCATGCGGTCGCTCAGGCGGCGGACCATGGCCTGGAACACCTCGCGCTTCATCTCTTGGCCGGCGACCAGCGCCTCGAGGCGGTTGAGGGCGCGGAAGTACTCGATGGTCCAGCATTCGGGCGGCATCAGCGCGTGGAAGGCGGGTTCGACCTCGGCGTAGCGCGTGGCGGCGGCGCGAGCGCGTTGCACGAGCAGGCGCGCCCTCGAGGCGTAGTCTTCGCGCTTCATCTCGCCGCCTTCGACGAAGGCGCGCAGTTCGAGGAGCGCCAGCGCGACTTGGCGCTTGAGGAAGTAGTACTGCAGCGGATCCGGGCGGATCTCGACGCCCCCCTCGTCCGTCGTGGTCGTCGCGCCCGTGTTGGTGGTCGAGCCAGCGTGGCCCGCGCCCGCAGGCACCGTGCCCACGTGGACCGAGCCGATGGGCGTCGCGGCGCGCTCTCCCATGCACGACGGACCGGCAACCGTGCCGCAAGCGCCGCCTGCGGGTCCGCGCACGCCAACCTCGCCGATCGGCGCGAAGCGATCCATGGTCGAGAGTCCGGCTTGAGCCGCGGCCTTGGTGGCGAAGAAGGCGACGAGGGCGAGGAAGACGAAGGGCAGTCGGGCTTGGAGCTTCATGGCGCTGTTCCCTTGGCGGGCGTGGGGGTGTGGTGGTGGTCTCCGCCGGGCGAGGGACCCGAATCGGTCCGCGAGCCGGAGGAGGAAGGACTTCTCCTTCCTCCCAGCCAAACGCGCGTGGGCGTCCGTTCTCGCCTTCGGCAGGATCTTCCGAGAGGAGGCTCCGCCGACCCTCTGCGAACGGGACAACCGGACCGTCGAGCCAAGGCAGGGAATCCGAAGCGCGAGGACTCGAGCGCCCGAGGTGCGCGCAGCGTCCACCGTCGTGTTGCGTTTCCGCCCAGGCGGCCGGCCCCCCCCGAAACCACGCGAACCCATCGGCGAGCCGCCTTGCTTGGTGCCTGCCGAAGTTCGAGCGGCCGAAGGCCGCAAGCACGAATCAAGCCGGACGCCGCGTCTTGCGGCGTCCGGCCTGCTCGTCGAGCCCGATCAGCGCGAGCCTCACATCGGCTGCGCTTCGGCCAGTCGCAAGAGGAGCTGCTTCTTGAGCACTTCGAACTCCTCGCGAGTCAGCTTGTCCTTCTTCGCCTCGGCTTCGAGGCGCGTCAGCGCGCGGTAGAACTCCGCAGTCCAGCCGGTCGGCGGCAGCATCGCCTGGATGCCGGGGCCACCCACCGTCGCCGCTTCCGCCGCCGCGCGGGCGCGGGCGACCAGCAGGGCCTTCATCTTCTCGAACTTCTCGCGCGGGATGTCCTTGGCGCGGGCGTGGCGGTTCAGTTCCTTGACGGCCTCCTGCAAGGCGGCGTGGATCTCGCGCAGTTCCTGCAGGCTCTCCGCCACGGCGACGCTGCCGCCGCCGGTGATCGTGCGCGTGCCGACCGTGCCGATCGTCTTGACGCCGCCGATGGTGCCGATCTCCGTCGGCGTGGTCTGGGCGCGGGCGGCCGTGGCCAGGATCGCCGTGGCGATCAGGATGAACGTGGTCGTGATGGTGGCGAGCTTCATGGTCTTGGTCTCTTCCCCTTGGACTTGCGGCTCCGGCCTCGGGTTCGGTCGCGGGCGGCGGGCGCCTGTCGTGCGCCTGCACCGGGTCAAACGACCGTCGGTGGGGTTCCTCGTCGGCCAAGCACGAAAATCGCGCCGCCCCCAAGCGGCCGACCGTGCGCCGCCAATCCCCCCCCCGGCAAGCACGAGACCGCCGCGCACACTAGGTGCACGGCGGTCTTCGCCGGCGACGGCCCCCACCGTCGCCGAGCCCCAGCCTTCATCAGGCTGCGAGCTGGATGCGTGGTGCTTGCGCGAGGAGCGCGCACTGCACGAGACGGCCCGCCCCCGTCGACGACGAGAGCGGGCCTGTGCCTTGGGCCGCGATGCGGGCCGGGACTCCATTCGTGGCGATCGTGGCCGTCGCGACGACGACCTTCGCGACGGCCGTCTTGGCGGCGGCGCGCGCGCGACGGGCGCGGCGGGCGCGGCTGTTGATCGGGCGGATGCTGGCGGTGTAGCTGACGATGATCATGGCGGGGACTCTGCTTGGGCTTGGGGCTCTTGGCTTGCGCGAGCCTTGTCCGGCTCGCGTGGGATCCAAAAGCGCCGGCGAGGCTCGAACTCACCGCGAAATCGCGATTTTCCCGCCGAGCCGCCAGACCGGGCGCCCTCTCGGATTGGCGCGCGCGGCGGGGATCGCGGGACCAGCGGCGCCAGTTGCACGCCGCGCGCCGCCACAAGTCAGGCGGAATCGTCCCGGCGCGCGAGCCCGTGGACGAGCGGAGCCTCGCGCCAACCATCGGGCGGCGGAGCCATGGGCGTGAACGCGGCGGCCACGTGCCGCTCGAGGCGCGCGGCGAGTTGCTTGCGGTCGCCATCGTGCTCGCGGCCCGAGCCGAACACGATGCGCGCCTCGACCGCAGGCAGCGACAACAACCGCGCGAGCTGCGCCGCGAAGGCGCTCTGCACCCAGCACACCGCCCACGACGCCGGCACGTCGGGATCGTGCGTGTCGTAGCGCAAGGTGGCCCACGCCACCGCGTGCCCGTTGGCGGCGACGGGTTCGAGCAACGATGGCTTGAACGGCCGCACCGACTCGCCTTGGCTGTTGCCGCCCTCGGGGAACACGAGCACCGTGTCGCCGCTTTCGAGCGCGCGCGCGATCTGGCGGTTGACCTCGGGGATGTCGCGACGCCGCTCGCGGCGGATGAAGATCGTGCCGAGGCAGCGCGCCATGAAGCCGATCAGCGGCCAACGCGCCACCTCGGCCATCGACACGAACCGACCACCGGTCGTCGCCGCCAACACCCAGATGTCGACGAAGGAGAGGTGGTTGCACACGAGGAAGGCACCTTCGTCCGGAGCGCGCCCGATGACGACGAGGCGCACGCCGCACAACTTGCACAGGCTGCGGCCCCAGGCGCTGAAGATGGCCCGGCGCCACGCGGCGCGCGGACGCGGCAGCCAGGCGACCAAGGCCAGACCCACGGCCCACAGCGCGAAGAGGCCGCAAGTCGCCGTCAAGGAGGCGACCACGCGCCAAGCCACGAGCACCGGTCGCTTGGGCAAGGGCGACGGCAGCCCGGAGGGCGCGCTCGCGGCTTCAGGTTTCCTGCGTTGAGCCTCGGGCTGCACGGATTTACCGTCCCCTGATTCTACGCCCCACCCAACTCGGGAGGCGCGGACCTGAAATCGCTACCATCCCGCCTGTACGCTCGTCCGCAAGCGACCCACACCTCGAAGGAACCGCCATGAAGCTCAAGCTCGCTCTTGCCGCCGCCGTCGTCGCGGCGCTGTCGTTCGTCACCGTCCAAGCCGCGTCGAGCGGGGAAGAGAAGCCGACGCCCCGCCCCGAGCAACCCAAGGATCAGGCCAAGGAGCAAGCCAAGGAAGAGGCCAAGCCCTCCGAGGCCGACGCCGCCGCCATCCGCGCGCAAGCGCCGACCTACCCGCTCGACACCTGCGCGGTGTCCGGCGAGAAGCTCGGCTCGATGGGCAAGCCGCTCGACATGGTCGTAGACGGTCGCATGGTGCGCATCTGCTGCAAGGGCTGCACCAAGGCGGTCGCCAAGGACAAGGAAGCCATCTTCAAGAAGCTCGACGAAGGCGTCGTGGCCGCGCAGAAGGCGTCCTATCCGCTGGACACGTGCCCTATCTCGGGCAACAAGCTCGGCGAGAAGGCCAAGGATGTCGTCGTCGGCACGCGCCTCGTGCGCACCTGCTGCGGCGACTGCGCCGCCAAGGTCCAGAAGGACTCCACGGCCTCGATGGACAAGGTCAACACCGCCTACATCGACGCGCAGAAGAAGAGCTACAAGGCCAAGTGCCCGGTGTCGGGCGAAGCGATCGGCGACGGCGCCAAGGATGTGCTCTACGGCACGACGCTGGTGCGCTTGTGCTGCAAGAGCTGCGAGAAGGGCTTCTGGAAGGATCCGGAAGCGATGATCAAGAAGATCAAGGCCGAGAACGAGGCCAAGTGACTTCGCGCGCCGCGCGGCGCGTGGCTTGATCGCGGGCCGCATGCGAGACGGGCGTCGCCTTCCGATGGAAGACGGCGCCCGCTCTGCTTGTGGTGGACTGCCAGCACTTGCTGCTGGCTGCTGGCCCTTGCCGGTGCGCGCCGCGCCCACGCGCCGCATCGCGACGGGCCGAGGACGGTCAACCCTTGGCGCCGACCGGTTCGGCCTTGCCTTGCTTGGCGCCCTTGGAACGCTTGGCTTCCTTGGCCGCCTTGCGCGCGGCCTTCTCCGCCTCCTTCAAGGCGCGCTTGAGCTCCTTCTTGGCGCGCTTTTGCGCTACATCCACCGACTTGGGCTCGGACTTGCTCGCGTCCTTGGCCTGCTCCTTCTTGCCGGGCTGCTGGCCGTCGACGGCCTTCTTGGGCTTGGCTTCGCCGACGGGCTTCTTCGTGGCGAGCGCGCGCGCGATCTGCGCTTCGTGGACGAGGTCATGCGCCGCGTGCAAGTGCACGAGCTTCGACAACGACTCTTCGCCGCGTTCGCTGTGCAAGCCGACGCGCGACCACGCCTCGGGTGCCAGGCGCTCCAGCAACGCGATGTTCAACGCGCGCAGCGCGGTCCAACCATCGTGCAGCTCCTGCGTGCTGGCGGCCTCGTGCGGCAATCGCGCTGCGTACAGATTCTCGTCCCAACCAGTGATCGGCGGACGATCCATGGCGGCGATGAAGCGCAGGCGCGCGCCGAACATGACTTCGGCGTCGCACAAGTGCGCCACGATCTGGTGCACCGACCACGAGCCCGTCGTGGGCTGGCGGCGCAGTCGCTTCTTGGACTCGTCCTTCCAAAGCTTGCGCACGCGCTTGGGGCCCTTCTTCAGGCACTCGAGCGGATGCTGGTCGCCCAAGGCGGCGCGATAGGACTCGGACAACACGACGGGGGGCAAGTTGCGGGGCATGGTGCGGTTCCTCCGGCAACAGAGTAGGCAAGGAGCAGCTCGAAGGCCAAGCGCGGACCTTGGCCCCCGCCACCGCGGGAAGCCGCCGGCCTTGGCTCGGACCGGCCCGTTCCAACCGACCCCGTCAGCGCCGCGCGACCCGCTGGACGGGCACGCCGGTCCAGTCGGTGTCGCCGGCGAGCCGCGCGCCCTTGAGGACCACGCCGTGCGGAGCGACGAGCGCGCGCTCGCCGATGTCGGCGCCGTAGAACAAGACGGCGTGGTGGCCGACCGTCGCGCCGGCGCGGATGCGCACATGGCCGATCTTCAGCACGCGGTCTTCGAAGGTGTGCGCCTGGAAGTTGCCGACGACGGTGCTGTCGTCGTCGAAGGCCAGCATGTCGGGATCGACGACCTGCGAAAAGCCCGCGCCCAGCAGCACGCGCTTGCCGATCTTGACGCCGAACAGCCGCAGCACGGCGTTCAGGAACAGCGTGCCTTCGAGCTCGGCGAGGAAGCCGCGCGCCACCATGCTCCAAGCGACGAAGAGAAAGTCCCAGCGACTGCACCAGCACGACCACAGCGGATGCGTGCCCGGACGCACGCGGCCGATGAGTAGCCACTTGAGCGCCACGAGGAACAGGATCGCGGCCGCGCCCGTGGCGAGCGTCGCCACCATCACGGCGGCGAGCGCTCCCCACGCGCCCGCCGCGGGCCAGAGCGGCGCCTCGGCCAAGACGGCCCAGCCGAGGGCCAGCGCAGCCACAGGCAGCGGCAAGCCGAAGCGCAGGAGTTCCCACGACCAACGCGAGACGCGGCGCGCGAAGCTCGGCTCGTGCGTCAAGGCGCGGTCGAGCGCGGGATCGGCCTTGCGCGCCATGTGGAAGGGCGGATGCCCGAACCAGATGCCAGGCCCGACGATCGAACGCGCGCTGGCCACCGTGCTGACGCCGATGGTGATGTCGTCGGGCAGGCGCTCGCCGGACGGAATGGTGGCGTGGTTGCCCACGAAGGTGCGATCTCCGATGCGCGTGCGTTCGATGCTGGCGACGCCAGAGCGCAGGCGCGGTCCACCGAGGTAGATGCCGTCGGCGAGGAAGCACTCGTCGCCGATCTCGACCATGCCTGGCACGAGGTCGATCAGCGTGCTGACCTCGCTGTTGCGGCCGATCTTCATGCCCGCCGCGCGCAGCCACAGCGGCCACATCAGCGACCCGCTGAGCCAGTTCGAGGCCGAGTCGGACAACTCCGACACGATCCACAGGCGCTCCCACGCCATGGATCCGCGTCGGCAGCTCGTGGCGCGCGTGGGCGTCAACCAACGCACGAGCAGGCCCTCGACCAGCAACGCGGCGGGCACGCGCAGCACCAACACGGCCGTCACGAGCAACACGAGTTCGAGCTCGAGCCGCGGCGCCTCGAGCCAACCCAACAGCGCCGCCTGGTCGAGCCCGAACCAAGCCGCGACGAGGAGCGCGGCACCCACGAGCGGCGCTTCGACGGCGAGTCGCGCCAAGGCGCGCAAGCTCAACGAGGAGACTCCTTCCACGAGTCCCGCGGGAGGCCCAGCGAGGCGCGGTGGCTCGGGCGCCAGTCCGGCGCGGCGGGCGGGCACTCCGTCCCACGCTTCGCCAGGCGTCGTGCGCGCGGCGGCCTCCAACCACGACAAGTCCGACAGCACGCAACCCGCGGCGAGCTCGGCGCCGGGCGCGAGGCCGCTGCGGATGCCGATCGCGCTGTGGGCGCCCATGCGCACGGGCCCGGCGACGAGCGTGCCCGCGTCCAGCTCGATGGCGTGCATGGTCGAGTCCTGCGACAAGGTCGCGTGGTCGCCCAGCTCGATCAGATCCCAACCGCCATCGACCAGATCGACGCCCCGGTGGAAGTGGACGTCGCGACCGACCTTGGCGCCCAAGGCGCGCATGGCGATCGACGACAACTCGGTGCCCGCGAGGACGCGCCAAGGGATGCGGCGCGCGGCGCGCGTGACGATCCAGTGCCGCAGGTGCCAGCCACCGAAGGCCGGATGGCGTCCGCTCGTGTAGCGCCCGACCAAGAGGCGCTTGAGCACGACGGTCGACACCAGCGCCAGCGGAGTCCAGGCAAGCGCCGCGCCGAAGGCCATCACCGGCACGGCGACCAGCGTTCCCGCGAGGCCGGCGCGTTCGACGAGCCAAGGCAGGAACTCGACCACCAACCAACCAGCCAACGCGCAGATGATCGCCAGTTCGAGCAGGATCCAAGCTGCCTGCGCGGCCGTGAACCAACCTGCATGGCCGCGCGGCGACGACAACGCGCCGAACTCGTACGCGCCACGCTCGGCGACCAGCTGTGGCTGCTGCGGCTCGGCGCACGAGGCGAGCAGCGCGCGCACCGTGCGGCCGGCGTACAAATCGCGCACCGTGATGCGCTCGGTGCGCGGATCCTCGCGCAGGAGCGAGACGAGCTCCGCCGCCGCCAGCGAGTCGCCGCCGAGGTCGAGGAAGAAGTCGCTATCGAGGCCGACGCCGCCCGGCAGCGCCAGCACCGTGGCGAAGCGCGCGGCGAGCACGGCGGCGAGCCCTTCGAGCACGGTTCCTGCGTCCTGCGTCGCGGCCAGCTCCAGTCGCGGCAGCCGCTTGCGATCCAACTTGCCACCCACGCTCTTCGGCAAGGCCTCGATCAAGCCGATGCGCGCGGGCACCATCGGCGCGGGCAACGACTCGACGAGGCGTCGCCGCAAGCCATCGAGGTCGGGGGGAGCCAGCGCGTCGAGCGGCACGACATGCGCGACGATCTGCTTGCGGCTCCCCTCGCCTTGCACGGCACACGCCGCCTCGCGCACGCCGGGCAGTCGAGCCAGACGCGTCTCGATCTGCTCGAGTTCGATGCGATGGCCGCGCACCTTGACTTGGCTGTCGCCGCGCCCGAGGTAGACGAGGTCGCCGCGCGCATCGAGGCGCACCAAGTCGCCGGTGCGGTACAAGCGCCCGTACTGCGGGTGATCGATGAACTTGGAGGCCGTGCGTTCGGGATCGCCGCGATAGCCGCGCGCCACTCCAACACCGCCGAGGCACAACTCGCCCACCTCGCCCGGCGGCGCGGCGCGCAGATCCTCGTCCAGCACATGGGCGCTGTTGCCGGGCACGGGCTTGCCGATGGTGACGGGCTCGCCCGGCTGCACGGTGCAACGCGTGGCCGTCACGGCGCACTCGGTCGGCCCGTAGCCGTTCTCCAAGCGCCGACCGACGCCCCACGCCGACGCCACATCGTCCGGCAGCGCTTCGCCACCCACGTACAAGAGTCGCAGCTCGGGCAGCGCGCTGCGCGGATCCTTGCAGCCCATCGCGCGCAGCAAGGTCGGCGGCGGGCAGAACACGCTGATGCGTTCCGCCTGCAACCAAGCCAACAAGTCGGGCCCCGAACGCACGACGCGATCGTCGAGCGCGACCACCGTGGCGCCCGCGGCCAAGGCCAGCCAAGTCTCCTCGATGCTCGAGTCGTAGGCGGGCGAGGATCCTTGCGCCACGCGATCGCCGACGCCGAGTTGGAACTCCGCTAGATCGCATGCCACGAGGTTGGCGATGCTCCGGTGCTCGATCATCACCCCCTTCGGCCTTCCGGTGGTGCCCGAGGTGTAGATCAAGTACGCGAGGTTCGCTGGGGTGGCGCGCTCCGCGGGCGGCGCGACGGGCGCGGCGGGATCCTCGTCGAGCACGACGACGACGCGTTCGGGCGGCACGCCGATGGCCGCCGCGCGCGCCGCGCCGGCGGCATCGACCAGCAGCAGGTCCGCCTGAGCGTCCTCGTGCAGGTCGCGCGCATAGTCGTCGGGCAACGACGGCTCAATGCAGGCGAAGGCGGCACCGCTCTTGGACACCGCGAGCTGGGCCACATGCAGCTCCGGCAGCTCGCGCGGCAGCAAGATGGCGACGATGCGATCGGGCCCGGTCCGCGCGGCGATGCGCGCCGCCAAGGCGTCAGAGCGCTCGGCCAGCTGGCGGTAGGTCAGTGTCCGGCGCGGCCGGCCATCGCTGGCGGGCGAGTCGATCGCCACGGCGTCGGGATGGCGCGCGAGCGGCGCATCGATGAAGCGATGCAGCAGGCGCGGCGCGGCCGAGGCGTCGCGTGCCGCAGGCATGGGCGCAGGTTCGGGCTGCGGCCCGGTCACGGCTTCGGCGCGCGGCCCCATGCAGGAACGGATGCCGCGCCTCCAGGCGGCGCGGCGGCCGGCCTCAGGCCTCGACCAGCTCGAGCCGTTCCCTCAGGTGCGGCGCGAGCGCGTCCAGGCGGCGCACGCGTTCCTCGGCCGACAGCCAGCGGAAGCCGCGCACGACGCGGCCGTCGCAGGCGCCGCAACGGCAAGTGAAGGGCGAGGCCATGTCCCACTCGGTCGTCTCGTAGTCGAACGACAGCTCCTCGAAGGCCTTGATGGCGCGCAGGGCGACGAGGTCGCGTCCCTGCACGCGCACGCTCGGCTCGCAGCTGTGGTTGAGGAACTGCCACGGATGCTCGGCCATGATGCGCTCGTGCGTCGCGTCCTTGGCCACATCCAGGTGCTGGTTCCAACCGACCTGCAGCGTGTAGCGCGTGGCGCGCTTCTTGATCATGCCGCGCAAGGTGTCGACCACTTGGCCGGCCTTGAAGGCTTGCATCGAAAGGACGCGCATCTCTCCGTGCGCCAGGAGCACGCCAAGGCGCGTGCGGGCTTGCTCCACTGGAGCCGTGCGAAGGATGGCCATGCAGTTGGGGGGCTTGGCGACGATGATGGTCGTCTTCGTCGCGTGCGATCAACTATGGCAAGCGAATGCGTGTTGCACAACATTCCTTTGCATGACCGTCGTGGCCGCGCCATGCGCCGACGCACCACATCACCATCGCGATGCATCGTGATCGCGGCGCGCTGCGACGAGCATCGATGCGTCCGCGCCTCGAGCAGACAGGCCATCGATGGCGCGTGAACTTGCACGCCATGCAAGGCGCCTTGGCGACGACTCGCCGACGCGAACGACGATGTTTCATCGCCACTCGACACCAGAGGCTCGTCTTGGATGCCATGCAGCGCCTCGAACAACCGCACGTCGGGCAAGCGTGACGCGCGTGCTTGGCGAGCACTCTTGGCCTCGCTCTCCAACAAACGAACGGCACCCTTGCGTACTTGGGCGCGCGCGAAGGCCACATCGACGCCGAAGACAAGGAAAGCCCAAGAAAGCACCCGTAAGGCCTTTCGTGACAATTGGATACGGTCCACGCCTGCACCAAAGCGCAGGGTTCATGACGCACTGATCCCCCACTTGGCGTGGTGCCTTCGGCGGTTCAATCCCGGGAAGCACGCCCATATGGAACGCGCGCGCGCACGCCAGCGTAGATCCGCTCGTCGCCCGTGGCACTCGGCTACCATCCAAGTCGTCCGAAGCCGCGAGACATCGCTTGCGAGACCTCGCGACGCCGCGCGTACAGCCACGAGCACGCACAAGGAGGCCCGAAGATGGATCACGAAGCCCAAGACGACGCCGCAGAGGCGAGCGAACTCGATCTCGGCCCCCAACCCTTGGCAGGACTGCTCCAGCAGCTGGCCTTGTCGCCTAGCGATCTCGTCGCGGCCTCGGGCGAGCAGTTGACCCACAAGATGGTCGCGCGCGGCGCCAAGGGTCGCCGTCTGACCCGCAACACGATGGAGAAGCTGCTGCGCGCCCTCAACAAGGCCGCCGCGCGCGACGCACGACCGCCCGCGACCTACGCCTTGGCGGACTTGTTCAACTACGCCCCGCGTTCCTGAGCCGGTCCGGCTCGCCGCAGGGCGGCGTCACTTGCCGAGGCTCGCGAGGAAGACCTCGAACTCGACCTGCAGGGCCTGCGCCGAGTCCCGGCCCAGTGCCGACCAGCCGTCCTTCGCGGTCGTGCCGTTGTAGTGCGCGCGCATGTACTCGATGAAGCGCGTCCGGCCCTCGACGCCGTCCTTGTGCATGAAGAAGTACACCAGCGCGGCGGACTGGGCGTAGAACAGGGCCGTGGCGTCGACGATCCGCGTCTGCAGGCTGTTGCGCAACTTGACCTCGTGCTCGATGTCCCGCTCCGGCAGGTCGGCGAAGTCGATCTGGTTCATGGCCAGCAACTCGCCCACCTTGTACAGGTCGCGCTGCTTGTGGAGCGCGAAGCACACGTCGAGCGCGGCCACCGTGGGATCGTCGAACCGGCCGCCGACGCGCTCGTGCTCCATGGCCTGCTCCTCGACGAAGTCGGCCATGCCCTCGACGACCCAGAAGCCCGGCACCTTGGGCCGTTCCTCCTCGGCCACGCCCGCGTTGCGGTTCCAGACCACGTCCAGGTAGTGGTGGGTCAACTCGTGGGCGACGACCGAATACAGGCTGCGCTCGCGTGCTCCGGGAATGTGGCCCTCGTCCGGCACGAAGAAGCGCGACACGTCCTCCGCGGGCACGAAGTAGCCGGCCGTCCAAATCAGCCCGGCGGCCTGCTCCTCGCCATGCTCGAGCACGTACTCCTTGCGGTTCCTGTGCAGGCGCACTTCGAGGCGCTCGGTGTCGTCCTTGGCCCTGCGTCCGGCGCGGTTGCCCTCCATCAGCAGCTCCAGCACGCGGATCGCCTGCTCGCCCTGCCGCAGGCACCCCCCCACCGTCTCGGCGTCGTCCGTGCGCGAGACGAGGAGCAGGTTGCGCGAGCGCAGCGCGATGGAGCCCTTCTCGCGCGCCCATGGACCCTTCGCCAGCTTCGTCCACAGCGGATCGTCCGCGGCGACGAACTCGCCGTCGGCGGGCGCCAGCAGCGGACTCCAGCGGATCCACGATTCGGCCGCCTTGGGATCCTCGCGCCAAGGGAAGCTCGCGGGGATCCAAGGCCGCACCATCGCCAGCACCTCGGCGTCTTCGGGGTCGAACTCGCGCGCCAGGCCGGCGAGCGAACTCGCCGTGCGTGTCCAGCCGCGCGTGGCGCACCACGACATCGCCTCGCGCACGCGCGCCGCGGACGCCGCGCGCGCCTTCTTCTCGTCGGCCAGCACGCGCAGGCGCTGGGATGCGGCGTTGGCCGCCGTCGACTGTCCCGCACCCGCCAGGAGCTCGTCCATGCGGCGCTGCTCGGCCTTGGTGGCCCCGAAGCGCACCGACTCCTCCCGAAGCCGACGGCAGTCGTCGACGAGCTTGCTCTTGTGGTAAGCCTCGAACACCTTGACGAGGCCTAGCCGGTGCTCGTGTCCGAGCACGCGCCGCCAGCACGCGTCCAGCGCCGGCTCGGGACCCACGAGGCGCGCCTCGCCGGCTTGGCGCACCAACGCGAGGTCCCACTCGTGCCAACTGGCCGAACCACCCTCGACGCTCCATCGCCCATCGGCGTCGCGCACGGGCGCGCCCGCGTGGAAAGCGCCGTCGACGAGCAGCACGCCATCCGCCTCGTCGGGGCCCATGGGCTTCGGCGCCGCCTTGGCGCTCTCCGGCTCCGCCGCCGACCTCGAGCCCCACGCGCTCAACTTGCGCGGCTCGGCGTAGAGGATGCTGCGCTCGCCCAAGGGCATCGCCGGCACCCCGCGCGGCACGTCCTTGGACACCCACAGCACCTTGCGGTCGCCGCTGATGGACACCGCCCAGTTGCCCACGTAGAGCACGTCCTGCGCCGCGGTCACCGGCCCGGACTTGGCGCCGGCGGGCAAGTCGCCTTCCTCGACGACGGGCTGGAAGACGCCCTTGTCGAGCTGGTGGATCAAGACCCCGTCCTGCGAGAACCCGTAGAGCCCGCCGCGCACCATGGCTGGCATGCCGTCGATGGCGATGCCGTAGATCTCGCCGGCGCGGGTGGAGACGGCTCCGGGCATGTGCTCGTCGAAGCCCACGAGTCCCGTGGTGCCCACCACGGCCCAATGCCCCGCCTGCTCGAGCTGCAGCAGGCGTGGACCTGCTTCGTCCGGCAGCGTGTCGGTGGCGAGGTTGCTGGAAAGCACCAGCAAGTTGGCGTCCTTCAGCTTGCCCTTGGCGAACTCGAGGACGGACAGCTTGCGGCCCTCGAGCAAGGTGTAGGCCGGATTGGGCGCCAGGCGCCTCTCCACCCACACGAGCTGCGGTTCCTTGCCGGTGGCGAGCGTCAACTCGCCCGTCGCGCGCTTGAGCACGGCCACTTCGCGTCCCTTGGCCATCTCGATCGCGTGCAAGCCCGACTCGCTGCTGGCGTAGATCCAGCCATCGTGCACCAAGGGCGCGCGCCGCCACTTGCCCGGCAAGAGCTTGATCGCCCGCAGCTCCTTGCCGCGCTGGGCGAAGATGGAGAGCAGCGACTCCTGCACGACGACGACCTGGTTGTCCCACGCCGCCAGGCCGAGCTCGGGGCTCTTGTCGATGTTGGCGACCCCCATCGGAGAACCGTCGACGATCGAGTACGCATGCAGCTTGCGACCCGCGGGACCTTGCACGGTGGCGAACAGCACTTGCCCCCAGGCGACGGGCGCGCTCGTGACGGCCCCGGGCTCCAAGCTCCAGAGCAACTCGGGCATGGTGCGCACGGGCTCGCCCTCGCAGGCGTTGCGCCGCGTGGCCGTGCCCCCGTGCTGGTGCCAGTACGCCTCGCCGCGCGACAGGTCTTGCCCGTGCGCCGCAGGGCCGCCGAAGGATAGGAGGATCGTCGCCGCGAAGATGGCCGTGTCGCGCATGGATGCAGGTGGCCGAAGCCTCGCGAAGTCTGCTACATGCGCGGTGCGCGGGATGCCGCAAAGCCGGTGCCCCTGCGGGCACGGCGAGCCCCGTGGGATGCCCCGACTCAGCGCAGGAAGTCCATCAAGCGATGGTCGTCGTCGTCCTCGAGGCCGGACAGGGCCGAAGACACGAGATCGGCCAGCAGTTCGAAGTCGAAGGGCTTCTCCAGGATCGCCGTGGCGCCAGGGACGAGCTTCTCGAGCTCGTAGAGGTCGCGGAAGCCGGTCATGAAGATGATCGGCACGCGCCAGCGCGCCGACACCGCGTCGGCCAAGGCCAGGCCGTCGCCGCAAGGCATGTTGATGTCGGACACGACGAGGTCGCAGGGCGACTCCGCGAGCACGGCCACGGCCTGGCCGCCCGTGCCGGCCTCGCGGACGGCGTAGCCGCGCGCCTCGAGGCGCAGGCGCAGCGCGCGCCGCAGTTCGGGGTCGTTGTCGACCAGCAGGATCGTGCGGGGGGCGAGCGATCGCCCTTCGGTCCGGCGCGGGTTGGCGTCCATGTCATGTCTCCTTGCGCGCGGCGCGCGCGGCGATGGCTCCGTGCAGCGCGGCGACGACTTCGCGCGGATCGTAGGGCTTCGTCAGGTACGCGTGCGCGCCCTGGCCCAGGGCGAGTTGGCGGGCCGAGTCCTGCACGTTGGCCGAGAGGAACACGACGGGCAGGTCGGCGTGGTCGGGATGGGAGCGCAGGCGCGCGTGCAGCTCGAGGCCGTCGATGTCGGGCAGGCGCACGTCCAGCAGCAGCACATCGGGCGGCGAGGTCGTCGCCATGCGCAGTCCTTCGAGGCCGCTTGCCGCCAGCTCGACGGCGAAGCCGGCCGCGCGCAGGCGTATCGCCAGCGCCTGCGCCAAGGCCAGCTCGTCCTCGACCACCAGCACCCTAGGCGGCATGGGTCTCCTCCCCCACGACCAGCGCGCGCAGCGCCTCGCGCGCGACCGCGGCGCCGGAAGGCCACGGCCAGGCGCCGGCGAGCTCGACCTTGCCCTTGGGCTCCGTCGCGCCGCCCTGCAGGGCCGCCTCGATGCGCTCCAGCCACATGCGTGGATCGTCGGTCGGCCCGAACATGGCCAGGCCCGATCCGTCCGCGGTGCGCAGGACCACGTCGGAAGACCAGGTCGCGCCCACGACCACCCGCCGCAGCTGCTCGATGTCGACGCCTGCACGCGAAGGCCGCGCGAGCAGCAGCGCCACGCTGCAAAGCGGTTCGTCGCGTTCGGCGATGCGCTCGAAGCAGCGCCTCACCACCAGATCCATGTCGTCGGAAGGCATGGTGAACGCGAACTCCGCGCCCTCCCCCGGGCGACTCTTGACCTCCATGCGGCCGAGGTTGAGCCACACGAGCTGGCGCGCGATGTTGAGGCCGAGTCCGAAGCCCTTGACGCTGGGCGCCAGCGCGTTGGGCAGTTGGCTGAACCTGTCGAACAGCATGGCGAGCGAGGAGGGCGACAGCCCGGGGCCATGGTCGCGCACGTGCAGGCGCACGTCGCCTTCCGCCGTGCGGCGGGCGCCGAGCACCACGCGGCCGTCCTGCGGCGAGAACTTGATGGCGTTCGAGACCAGGTTCGACACGACTCGGCGCGCCTTCTCCTCGTCGACGAAGACCTGCGGCAGGTCGGGCTCGAGTTCCTCGACGAGGACCACGCCGCGCGAGGCCGCCTTGCGCTCGAGCAGCCGGCGCACGCCGCCGACGATGTCGGCCACGGAGGAGGGCCGGCGATCCACGCGCAACCTTCCGACGCGCAGCTTGCTGGAATCCAGGAAGTCCTCGACCATGCCGTTCAGGTCGCTGGTGGCCACGTCGATGGTCCGCAGCCAGTCCGCCTGCGACAGGCTCACCGGACCGCCCAGCCCTTCGGCGATGATGGCCGAGTACTCGCGGATCACCGTCAACGGCGTGCGGAACTCGTGGCTGACGTCGTCGACGAAGCGATGCGCGCGCGCCGTGATCTCCTCCAACCTGCGGTTCTGCGCGCCCAACAAGCGGTTGAGCGCGGCCAGCTCCTGCTTCTCGCGCCGCTCGCTGATGTCGCGCACGATCTTGGAAGCGCCCGCGATGGCGCCCGATTCGTCGCGGATGGCCGCGATGGACACGGAGACTTCGAACTCGCGTCCATCGGCCGCGATCCGCCTCGACTCGTACTGTTCGACGCGTTCGCCGGACAACACCCGTGCGAGGGCGATGGCTTCCGCGGACCGCTCGGCGTCCGGCGCGAGCAGCGACTCGTCGGAACCGGGATCCGCCAAGGCGCCATGCATCCTGCGGGCCGCCGCGTTGGAGCTGGCGATGCGACCCTCGAGGTCCAACCCGTAGATGGAGTCCTCGGATCCCGCGATGATGGCCGCCATGCGGCGCAACTCGGCCTCGGCCGTGCGACGTTCTTGGATGTCGACGAGCGAGCCGGCCAAGCGCAGCGGCCTGCCATCGACATCCCAACTGGCCTGTGCCTGCGCGTGGAACCAGCGCAACTCGCCACCCCCGTGCAACACGCGGAAGTCGAGGTCGAAAGGTGCCCGTTGCCGCAAGTGGGCCTCGACCGCGGCATCCAAGGTGGCGCGATCTTCGGGGTGCACGCGCTGCATCCAATCCTCGGGGCTTCCCGGCTGCTGCGACGATAGTCCGATCAACTCCCAGAAGCGCGGCGACAACCAAGAGCTGTCGTCGCGGATGTTCCAATCCCAAATGCCCACGGCCGAGGCCTTGACGACGAGTTCGAGTCGCTCTTCGGCGACGCGCCGATCCGTGACGTCGAGGTGGATGCCCGCCATGCGCAACGGCTTGCCATCGGCATCGCGCTCGTACACCTTGCCGGCGTCGTGCACCCAAACGACCGTTCCATCCTTGGCCCGCAAGCGATGGACGAAGCGGTACAAGTCGCTCCGGCCCTCGAAGTGGTCTTGCAGCGCGCTCCATGCCGCCTGCGCGTCGTCCGGGTGGATGATGCGCTCCCATGACCGCACGTGAGGCTCGATCTCGCTTGGATCGAAGCCCAACATGCGACACCAGCGTTCGTTGAAGCGCACCTCGCCCGAGGGGATGTGCCAATCCCACGTGCCTAGCTCCGCACCCTCGACCATCAAGGTCTGGCGCCGTTCGGAAGCGCGCAGCTCCTCGCGCGCCA
>SXGT01396000.1_pt1 | contig 20590 bp, 15 predicted proteins | sample 3176221 | NCBI WGS metagenome assembly SXGT01 (sample SAMN11356862, study PRJNA531348) | freshwater metagenome | isolation source: freshwater sample F1-120 | place: China: Fuxian Lake, Yuxi | collected 2017-12-25
GCAGGTGATGGTGCCGGCGCCAATGTTGGCCTTGGCGCCGACCGAGACGTCACCCAGGTACGACAGGTGGTTGGCCTTGGCCCCGGCCATGATGTGGGCCTTCTTGGTCTCGACGAAGTTACCGACCCGGGCGTCGTCGTCGATCTGGGTCTTGGGCCGCAGGTGGGTGAACGGGCCGATCTCGGCCCGCGGTCCGATCGTCGACTCCGACGCGATCGTGTACGGCTTGAGGTGCACGTCGGCGGCGACGGCGACGTCGGTGAGCACGCTGCCCGCGTCGATGCGGCAGCGCTCGCCGATGCTGGTGCGACCGCGCAGGATCACGCCGGGACCGAACCACGAGTCGCGGCCGACCGGGATGTCGGCGTCGATGTACGTCGACGCCGGCGCCACGAAGGTCACGCCCGCGCGCATCAGCTCCTCGTTGATGCGGCGGCGCGCCGCCGCCTCGACCGCGGCGAGATCGACGCGGTCGTTGATGCCCGAGACTTCCTCGAACGGTGCGTCGATCGAGGTGGCGCCGCCGCGGGTCGCGGCCTTCGCGACCAGATCGGTCAGGTACATCTCGCCCTTGGCGTTGTCGGTGCGCAGCGTCGCCAGATCGGCACGCAGGTGACCGAGCCGTACCGCGTAGAAGCCGGCATTGGTGTCCGGGATCGCGCGCTCCTCGGCGGTCGCGTCGGGGTACTCGACGATGCGCTGGAGCACGCCGGCGCCGTCGCGCACCAGGCGACCGTACGGCATGGATCGATCGGGCACGGTCGACAGGAGCGCCAACCCGGAGGGATTGGCGGCGCAGGCCTCGGTGAGCTGGGCGATGCGCTCGGCGCGCAGGAGCGGCGCGTCGCCGGACAGGATGACGACGATGCGATCGTCGGGCTCGCCGTGGAGGGCGGGCAGCGCGCTGGCCACGGCGTGACCGGGGCCCTTCTGCTCGGCCTGGAGCGCGACCTCGATCGAGCCGGCGCCGTAGCGGGCGTCGAGCGCGGCCTTCACGGTCTCGAGCTGGTGGCCGAGGATCGCGACCACGCGCGCGGCGCCGGCGCCGCGGGCGGCCTCGATGGCCCAGGCGATCATCGGACGGCCGGCGATCTCGTGGAGGACCTTGGCCTTGTCACTCTTCATACGCGTGCCGAGGCCGGCGGCCATGATCAGCACGATCGGTGCGGGACGACTCATAGGTCGGTGGAACATAACGCCTCCGCGGGCTGCTACAACTGCTGGGTGTCGCGCACTGCGAGAATCGCTGCGGCCGGGTCTGCCGCCGCCCTGCTCGCGCTACTTGCGTCCCCGGCCCACGCCCACCAGTCCTCGGTGACCTACGTCGAGGCCTGGCTCGCCGACCGCGAGGTGCAGGTCAGCGTGCGCCTCGCGCCGCGCGACGTGATGGAGGACCTCGGCGGCGGCGACCTGCCCGTCGAGGCCGCGCCGCTCATCGCCGCCCACCGCGAGGCCATCGCCGGGCACGTGACGGCGCGGGTCGAGATCCAGGACGGCGACCTCGCGTGTCCACCCGGTCCGGCCACCGTCGCCACCAGCGGCGATCGCGTCGAGGTCCGCTTCGTCGCCACCTGCCCGGCCCCGCCGGCGCGCCTGGTGATCGACTACGCCCTGGTCTTCGCTGCCGACCGCAACCACACCGCCGCCCTGCGCGTGCACGTGCCCGGGCAGCGCACCGCCGACACCCTGCTCTCGATCGACGCCGCGCGCTTCGCGTGGCAGCTCGATCAGCCGCCGCCGTCGGGCGCCGGCGCCTTCGTGCGTGAGGGTATCCACCACGTCGTCACTGGCCTCGATCACATCGCCTTCGTGCTCGCGCTCCTCCTCGCGGTGGTGATCGCCCGTGACGCCGGCGGCAACTGGCAGGTGCGGCGGCTCGGCCCCGCCCTGCGCACCACCGCCGGCGTGGTCAGCGCCTTCACCGTCGCCCACTCGATCACCCTCATCGCGGCGGCGCTGGGCTACGTCGAGCTGCCCTCGCGCCTGGTCGAGAGCTCCATCGCCGCCTCGATCGTCTTCACCGCTGTCGCCGACATCGTCCGCCCGGAGGCGCGCTGGCGCCTGGCCACCGCCTTCGGGTTCGGCCTCATGCACGGCCTCGGCTTCGCCCGCATGCTGGCCGAGCTGCTGCCTCCCGACGACCTCGTCGTGCCGTTGCTCTGCTTCAACCTCGGCGTCGAGCTGGCCCAGCTGGCCATCGTCGCCATCGCCGTGCCCTCGGCCTGGCTGGCGGCCCGGGTCCTGAGCGCGCCTCGCTACCGCAGCGTGGCCTTGCCGGTGCTTGCCACCCCTCTCGTGATCTTCGGGGCGATCTGGCTCGTAGAACGCCTGGCAGATGTGTCCATCCTCGGCCTCTAGTAGATGAAGACATTCCTCCGCTGGGTGCTCACCACCTTCATGGTCACGCTGGGCGCCTTGCACTTCGCTCGCCCCGAGCCCTTCGTCGCCATCATGCCCGAGGCGCTACCCGCGCATCTGGCGCTGGTCTACGTCTCGGGCGTCTTCGAGATCCTCGGCGGCCTCGGCCTCATCCTCCCCCGGACCCGCAGGTTCGCCGCCTGGGGCCTCATCCTGCTCTTCCTGGCCGTGTTCCCCGCCAACATCAACGCGGCCGTCAACCACCTGCCCATGAACGGCAAGGTCGTCCCGGCCTGGACCCTGTGGGCCCGCCTGCCCTTCCAGCTCGTGCTCGTCGCCTGGGCCTACTGGTTCACCCGCCCGGACAAGCGCGGCTGACCTAGACCCAGACCATCCACGACGACGTCCTCGACGACGTCCACGACAACGATCCACGCCAACGATCACGATTACGACCACGTCCCGTCGAAGACGCACCGCCCGAGGTCTTCCCGCGACGAGCGAGGAAGCCCGCGAGCGAGGCGACGGTGGGGCCCCAGGCCCGCAGCGACCGACCGGTCGTGAGGAGCCTGGGGGGGACCGGCAACGAAGCTCCCGGGCTCCGCAGCCGTCGCCCCCGCAGCACCACCACGACCGCTACATCGTGTCGCGGACGAAGAGGAGGTATTGCTCCTCGAGGTCGTCGACTTCCATGGGGCGGCCGCAGCGCGGACAGGGCGTGAGCGGCAGCTTGCCGCCGTTGGCGCGGCAGACCTCGGTCTCGAAGAGCTGATCGATCTGCTCGTCGCACTCGGCGCAGGTCATGGGCGCGTAGAACGAGGCGAGCGTGCCGTGGCCGAGGAACCCTGAGACCATGTTGCACTGATCGACCACCGGCGGCGGACAGTGCACGAACGTCAGGTTGCTGGTGATGGGCACGCGGCGGATGGAGTCCATCCAGGCCCGCACGCCGAACGAGTTGATGCGGCGCACGCCGCGCAGGTGGACCCGGATCGGCCGCGCGCCGAGCTGGATGAGCGGGGTCAGGTCGGCGTTCTCGTCGATCACGCCCGCCACCGTGACGACGTCGGCGTCGGCCTCGGCGGTGACGTCGATCGTGAACGAGTTGCGGCTGCTGGCCACGCTCAGCCGCCCTTCTGCTCGTCCGGTAGATCGTCGTTCCGGTCGTGGATGAAGATGTGGAACGACTTCGGCGACTGGCGGAACCGCTTCATGGTGAGCCGGAGGTCGAGCAGACAGATCACCTCGGTGCGCTGGCCGGGGTCGACGTTGATGATGAACTTCGACAGCGACTGGAACACCCGGTACAGGCCGATGCCAGCGCCACCCGAGGCGTCCGAGAGCTGCTCGGGCCCCTTCACCAGACAGCGGTTGAGGTAGCTCACCACCGTGTCCTGGGTCAGGGCGCCGAACGGATCGATCTGGGCGATGGCGATGTAGTCTCCGTCGCACGCGAACTCGAGGTACCCGACCTCGTCTTCGGCCAGCTCGACCGGCTCCCGCCGCGAGCGCCGCGCGTACTTGGGCTCGCCGTCGTCGGTCCGCGGCGCGTTGTAGATGGCGTTGGTGATCAGCTCGTCGGCGATGGTCTCGACCAGCTCGACCACGCGCTCGTTGCAACCCAGGGTCATCGCGTAGGTCGCGACCTCGTGGATGTAGTCCTGCTTGAGTCGCGAGTCGCGGATCGCGACCCGGTAGGGCTCGACGCCCCACAGCAGGTACTTCTGGAGCCCGAACAGGTCACCGCGGAGGAGCTTCTCGGCCGTGATGATCAGCTCGTCGGGCTCGAGCGGATCTTCGTTCTTGGCGATGATGTTCCGCAGCCAGGGCCGTGTGGCCAGGAGCGGCAGGTAGTCCTCGGTGGGCTCGGTGGAGTGCAGCACCATCTTGGTGCGTGGCCAGCGAGTCTCGTAGGTCGATAGCCGCTCGACCCAGCTGGGGTCGTCCCGCAACGGCGGATCGAACGACAACATCATGAGATCCCAGCTACCCTCGTCGAGCAGCCGGTTCAGATCTTCGGTATCGACCGCGGACTTGACCACGGACCCGGTGGCCGCGAGCGCACGCTCAGCGACCCGCCGAGCGCGGGAGTCAGGATCGAAGAACAGGATGCGTTTTCCGCGCATGCCCCTCGCGATCGAAAATTAGCAGAACCGTTCGGCCGCGTCGCCGTGCACCGGCCACGATCGACGTCGCCATGCGAATCATAGGATTCTCGCGGGTTCGCAGTGCGAGTCACGCCTACCCCTCCGAGAAGCCTCTTCCGCCCGCCGCGCCTATCCCCATATAATCGACGGCGACATTGGCAGTATCGGACGATATGCGGGGTTCGCCTGAGGGGGCGGGCCCGCCCGGCCTGGCGCGTGGACCGAGCGGGCGGCGACTGATCCTGTGCGTCGACGACGAGCCTCACAACCTGGACCTCCTCGATCGCAGCCTGCGCCGCCGCTACGAGGTCCTGACCGAGGCCATGCCCGACGCCGCCCTGGCGGCGATCCTCGCCCATGACGAGATCTCGGTCGTGCTCGCCGACTACCGGATGCCGGCGATGGACGGGGTACAGCTCCTGGCCCGCATCGCCAAGATCCGCCCCGACGTGCGGCGCGTGCTGGTCACCGGCTACGCCGACGCCGATCCGGTGCTCGCGGCGGTGGCATCGGGCGAGGTCCACAGCGTCGTGCACAAGCCGTGGCGCGGCCCCGAGCTCCTGGCGCTGGTCGACGTCCTGGCCCGCGCCCGCGAGCTCGAGCTCGACAACCGACGGCTGGCCGAGGAGCTGCGCGAGAACCAGCGCCGCCTCGCCGAGCTCGGTTTGATCGAGGTCACCACCGGCGGCCGCCTCGCGGCCCGCGACGGCCAGCCCTTCCAGGAGCGCTTTCGCGACGCGCTCACCGGGCTCTACACCCATGGCGCGTTCCAGGATCGCCTGCGCGAGGAGGTGGCCCGGGCCCAGCGCGCCGGCCACGGCCTCGCCCTCATGCTCCTCGATCTCGACGGCTTCGCCCAGGTCAACGCCGCGCTCGGCTTCCAGGGCGGAGACCAGGTCCTGCGCCGCGTCGCCCAGCTGCTGGTCGCCGGCGATTCACCGTCCCGCATGCGCAGCGGCGACATCGTCGCCCGATTCGGCGGCGAGGAGTTCGCCCTGCTCCTGCCCGAGACCGGCAAGACCGGCGCGATCGCCAAGGCCGAGCGCCTGCGTGAGGTGGTCTCGGGCGCAGCCCTGCCCGGCGATCAGCACCTCACCGTCACCATCGGCGTCGCCTCCATGCCCGACGACGCCACCACCCCCGAGGCCCTGCTCGACTCGGCCGGCGCGGCCCTGCGCGCCGCCAAGCAGGGCGGCAAGAGCCGGGTCCACTTCATCGCCGACGCCGCACCCACGCCGCTGGTGGTGGCGCCGGCCGACACCGCCGGCGATCGCTTCCGCCCGTATCACGAGCGCATGGGCGAGGTGATCCAGATCCTGCAGCGCGACCGTGCGGTGAGCTGCATCTACGTCGATCTGTCGCAGCTCGAACGTATCCAGCACGAGCTCGGCGTCGCCCAGCACGCCGAGCTGTTCGATCGCGCCGGCGCCGTCCTCGACGGGCTGCGCGGGCAGCTCCTGCGCTCGCGCGACGTGATCTGCCGCAGCAACGACGACGACTCGTACATCTGTCTCCTGTCGCCGCGCGACTCCAACCAGGTCGATCTCGATCGCCTGACCGCGGCGGTGACCGAGGCCGTGGCCAGCGGCCTGGCCCCGATGGTGCGCGAGCTGCTACGTGACGAGCCCCGGGTCAACGTCGGCGCTGCCCGCATCCTGAGCAATCCCATGGTCCGACCCGAGCGCCTGGTCGCCCGCCTGGTCGCCGAGGCCCACGACGCCGCCCGCCTCGCCCGCCAGCGCGCCGCCCAGCGCGACAAGTCGGTCCTCCAGGACATCATCCTCAACGATGGCCTGGTCGCGGTGTACCAGCCCATCGTCCACCTCGAGACCGGCGAGATCTTCGGCCACGAGGCCCTGACCCGCGGGCCCCGCGGCACTCGCATGGAGTCGCCGGCCACGCTGTTCGCCGTCGCCGACGAGGTCGATCTCACCTTCGAGCTCGATCGCGCTTGCTTCCGCGGCTGCCTGCGCCGCGCCGTCGGGCTCGAGCCGATCCACCGCCTGTTCGTGAACCTCCTGCCGATGTCGTTCTACGACGCCAGCTTCATCGAGATCGAGGTCAGCCACCTGCTCTCGGCGGCGGCGTTGACCCCGGCCAACATCGTCTTCGAGATCAGCGAGCGCCTGGCCATCGAGAACTTCGCCGCCTTCCGCCGCGCGCTCGCCACCTACACCAACATGGGCTTCGGCGTGGCCATCGACGACGTCGGCACCCGCCACTCCAACCTCGAGACGGTGATGGCGCTGCGGCCGCACTTCATCAAGCTCTCCGACGTGCTGTCGCGCGGCGTGGCTCGCTCGACGGTGAAGCGGGAGATGCTGCGCTCGCTCGGACACATCGCCGAGACCATCGACGCGGTCATGGTGGCCGAGGGCATCGAGACCCTCGACGATCTGGTCGTGCTACGCGAGCTCGGCATCCGCTACGGCCAGGGCTTCTACATGGCCCGGCCCGGCCCGCCCTTCCCGCGGGTCCGCGGCAGCGTCAAACGTTCGATCCTGGCCATCGGCAGCCGCCACCTCGAGCCGCTCGCGGGCCAGCGCCCCGACCCCGACGCCGACCCCGACTTCGACGGCGACGACCACGACGGCGACGACAGGCACGACGGTGAGGCCCGCGAGGTCACCGGCGAGCTGTTCGACCTGATGGGTTCTGCCCGCGGCTCGGGCGAGTTCCTGGTGCCCGACCGCAACGGGCCCGACCTCGACCCGGGCGAACACCCGCTCACCGAGGAGCTGCGCGAACTGGCCGAGGCCCCGGCCGGCTCGGGCGAGGTGCTGGGCGATATCGCCGAGCCGGGGGCGGAGGACACGCAGCCGCACGGCCCCGCGCGCTGGCGCCCGCCCCGGCCCACACCCCCGTCTGGAGATCCACGCGCCAGACCGTTGATCGAAAGCCTTCGCCGCCGTGGCGAAGATGCCCCGCCCGTACCCGATACCAGCACCAAGCCTGGGCTAAACTGAGCCGGCCCCAAGCACGGGTCTCTCATGGGCATGGACAAGGCGACGCTGCAGAAGCTGCTCGCGTTCGGTATCGAACGCGGGGTCTCCGATATCCACTTCGAGGTCGGGTACCCGCCCCACTATCGTCTGCACGGCGAGCTGCTGGGCGCGATCAAGGTGCCGCCCCTGACCGCCAGCGACACCGAGGCGATCGCGCGCATGATCCTCGACGAGCGCGGCACGCCCGTCGACTTCACCCGGCCTTTCGGCGAGATCGACGTCTCCTACGCGCTCGCCACCCGCGGCCGCTTCCGGGCGTCGATCTTCCGCCAGCGCGGCACGGTCGGCATCGTGATGCGGCTGATCCCGGTCAACGTGATCACGCTGGAGAGCCTGAACCTGCCGCCGGTGCTGGCCGAGATCGCCGACACCCGGCGCGGCCTCATCCTGGTCACGGGCGCCACCGGTAACGGCAAGACCACGACGATCGCCGCGATGCTGCGCTACATCAACGACACGCGGCACGCCCACATCATCACGATCGAGGATCCGATCGAGTTCCTGCACGAGCCCGGCAAGTGCATGATCATCCAGCGCGAGGTCGGCTCCGACACCGAGAGCTTCAAGGACGCGCTGATCGCGGCCATGCGCCAGGATCCCGACGTCATCAAGCTCGGCGAGATCCGCGACCGCGAGACCGCGGCCACCTGCCTCAAGGCGGCCGAGACCGGCCACCTGGTGATCTCGGCCATCCACACCCCCGACGCGGTCTCGACCATCCAGCGCTACGTCGGCCTGTTCGAGCCCGATGCCCAGGACGTGATCCGCGAGCGCCTCGGCGACTGCCTGCAAGCCGTGGTCTCGCTGCGGCTGCTGGTGGCCAAGGAGGGCCGCCGGCGCCTGCCCGCGGTCGAGATCCTGCGGGTGACGCGGACCATCCGCGAGTGCATCCGAACCGGCGGGCGCCTGTCCGACATCCCCGACATGATCAAGAAGGGCCGCGACCTCTACTCGATGCAGCTGTTCGACCAGCACCTGCTCGATCTGGTCAACAGCGGCCTGATCACGATGGAGACCGCGATCTACGCCTCGAGCAACCCCGAGGAGCTCGAGCGCAACCTGCGCATCGAGTGAGGCCGTTCGCGTCGAGGGCGCGCTACTTCCCGACGATGTCGCCCTTCATGCCGCCGAGGGCGCCGAGCAACTCGCCCTTCTCGGCCTCCGGCACGCCGAGCTCGTCGAGGGCCTTGACCAGGTCCTCGACCAGGGCGTTGAACTCGTCCTCGGTGATGTTCATGCCGGCGTGAGACTCGACCATGTTCCGGCCCTTGTACTCGCAGGGACCGCCGGTCGCGTTGCAGACCTGATCGACCAGGTGGCCACGCAGCCTGGCCACGCCGCCGGCGTCCAGGTGCGCGAACCTCGCGTTGATGCGCGCGTCGGCCACGACGTTGCTCAGGAACTTGTCGATCACCGCCTCGATCGCCGGCTTCTCCCCCAGACGGGTGTAGAGCGTCGCCGCCGGAGGATCGCCGCCGGTGGTGTCAGCGGCCTTGCCCTTGCCGCCGCAGGCGATCAGTCCGATAACCAGTGCAAAAACGAGTGCGGATGAGCGCATCAGTCAGTCCTTTTCGATGTGTGGAGGACCGTACGGTACACGATACCGAACGGATCGCGTGCGTTTCGGTCCGACCTTTCGGATCGGACTGACCAGTTGTAGAGTCCGCCGCGATGGGGCCCACGCGCAGGGACACGATCAAGGGCATCGGTCTGGTCATCGGTTCGGCCGCGCTCGGCTGCGGGTCGAACACGTCGACCGGTGACGACGACGATCCGGTTGACGCCACCACCGCCGACGCCCGCGAGATCGATGCGCCCGTCGACGCCGAGATCGACGCGCCGTCGGCCGATGCGTTGCTCGCCGGCATCGACACGTTCGTGGTCCTGATGATGGAGAACCGATCGTTCGATCACTACCTCGGCGCGCTGCGCATGCTCGAGGACCGGGTCGACATCGACGGCCTCACCGGCAACGAGAGCAACCCGGCCCCGGGCGGCGGCACCGTGCCGGTCCACCGCCTCGACGACTTCACGCCCGCCGATCCGCCGCACGGCTGGGACGCGTGCCACCGGCAGTGGAACAACGGCGCCAACGACGGCTTCGTGCGCGAGCACGAGGGTAGCTCGCAAGCCGACGTGATGGGCTATCACGTGCGCGAGCAGCTGCCCCAGCTCTACGCGCTCGCCGATGGCTCGGCGATCTGCCAGCAGTGGTTCGCGTCGGTGATGGGCCCGACCTGGCCCAACCGCTTCTACCTGCACGGCGCCACCTCCAAGGGCAACACCGGCAACCTGCCGGCGCTCGGCTTCCGCAGCATCTTCGATGCGCTCGCCGACGCCGGGATGGCCCACAAGAACTACTTCCACGACGTGGCCTGGGCCGCCGGCGGCTACTTCAAGATCACCAACAACGCGCCCATCGAGGACTTCTTCGCCGACGCCGCGGCCGGCACCCTGCCGCCGTTCTCGATCGTCGATCCCGCCTTCTTCGGTGCCGGCGCCAACGACGACCACCCCGACCACGACATCCGCATGGGCCAGGCCCTCATCGCCGCCGTGGTCAACGCCATGGGCGCGTCGCCGCAGTGGAACCGCTGCATGGTGGTGCTGACCTACGATGAGCACGGCGGCTTCTACGATCACGTGCCGCCACCCACCGTCACCGACGAGCGCGAGAACTTCCGCCAGCTCGGGTTCCGCGTGCCCAGCCTGGTGATCGGCCCGACCGTCCGCCGCGGCCAGGCCGTGAACACGGTCTTCGAGCACGTCTCGGTCATCAAGACCGTGGCCCGCCGCTTCGCGCTGCCCATGCTCAACGCCCGCATGGGAGAGGCCAATGATCTGTCGCCGTGCATCAACCCGGCGTACATGTCGAACCCGCAGCCGGCGCCGGTCCTGCCGCCGGTGACGATGTCGCGCGCGGCGGTCCACGCCCGGCCGCCCCACCCCGCTCACGAGGAGCTGGCCGCGGCGCTCGATCGCCTGCGGCTGCCGCCGTCGCTCGATCGCCGGCACCGGTCGGCCGAGGTCACCGACCGCTTCCTCGACTGCGCCGCCAAGGTCGGCGCGGTGCGCCTGGTGCGCTGAGCCTCGAAGCCCTCAGCGATGTAGCTCGAGGGCGAAGCCGTTGACGAACTCCGAGGACACCGCCGGGGTCGGTACTCCGAGCCCGTTCGCGAGCACGATGTTGCCGCGATAGCTGCCCCCGACCGCGACCTGATCGCCGTCGACGGCGACGGCGCCGACCATCACGGTCTCGAGCGCCTGGGACCTCTCGAACGTCGCCACCCAGTGCCAGAGCAGATCGGTGCCGAGCTCGGCGACGACGCTCTCGAAGTTCCCGGGCTCGGCGCCCCCGACCAGGGGCTGGGTCCCGACCAGCGCGGTGCCGTTGTACGACAGGGCGATGATGGCGTCGCCGTCGGATGCGACGTCGAGATCGCGGCTGCCGATCTCGGTGCCGGCCTCGGCGAGCACGGTCTGGTCGAAGAGGAAGGGCTGAGCGTCGCCGGTGATCTCCAGCGTCATGAGGTACGCGGGCAGCGGCCCGGTGCCGAGCGCCGGCTCGGTCGGCGCGCCGGCCGCGCTGGCCATGGCCACGACGAAGCCGCCGCCGGCGGCGACCCGATCGACCTGAGCGCCGCCCGGCGCGTGGATGGGCTGGACCCAGCGCAGCTCGCCGATGCCGGCGTCGAACCCGGCGACGAAGCCGCAGGGATCGGGATCGGCGCACGCCGGCCAGCCGGCGAAGGGCTCGCCGATGGCGTTGCCCGGCTGCCCGAGGTAGCGGCCGCTGATCACGAGCAGCTCGCCTTCGACGTCGAGGTCGGACAGCTCGACGCCGCTGAGCTCGACCAGCACCTGGCGCTCGAAGCCCTGGCCGAGGCGGATCACCATGGCGCGCACGCCGTCGTGGATCGCGCCGTCGAGGTTGATGCGGGTGCCGCTGATCGCGACGACCGGCCAGCCCCGCGCATCACGGACCACGGCGGCGCCGCCCAGCGCACCCGGCGCGTCGAGCAGCGCCAGGGTCTCACGCGCGATCGTCATGCGATCGCGATCGAACCAGACGACCTCCAGGCGCTGGCGAGTGTCGCTCTGCTGGCCGGTGACGAAGAGCATCACGCCATCCTCGGGATCGGGCTGGATCCCGAAGACCCGCACTGGATACGCCGCCGGGGCATCGATGGCCCAGTTGCCGAGGCGAAGCGCGCCCAGGCGGGCAACGAACGGATCACCCGTGCCGACCGCGTCCCATGGCATGGTCACGGTGTCGAGTGTCACGTCGTAGTCGAAGGTGCCGGCGAACCAGGGCGGCTCGTCGGTGGTGTTGGCGACCGCCTCGACCGTCGACGCGCCGAAATCGACCTGGGCGCGGGCGGCCCAGGTCAGCGTCCCCGGCGCGCACAGCCCCTCGTCGCACAGATCACGCCCGGTCTGGTCAACACCGCCGCAGGCCGCGGCGACGAGCAGGGCCACGATCGGCGTACGCCTCACCGCCGCACCATCTCGAGGTGGGGGATGCCGTCCTCGAGGTAATCGTCCGACGCCCGGACAAAGCCGGCCTCGCCGTAGAAGCGCTCGAGGTACTGCTGGGCGCCGATCCGCACCGGCACCGCGCCGTGGGAGTCGGCGATGCGGGCCAGCCCGGCGGCGACCAGGCGGCGACCCAGGCCGCTGCGGCGCGCCTCGGGCGAGGTCACGATCCGGCCCAGGCTGGCCTCGTCGTACTTCACGCCGGGCGCGAACACCCGCAGGTAGGCCAGCACGGCGCCGGCGGCGTCGTCGCACCACAGGTGCGTGGCCTTGTCGTCCCAGCCGTCGGCGTCGAGGTACGGGCAGGTCTGTTCGACGACGAACACGCGCTGGCGCAGGATCATGATCCGGTAGAGCTCGTCGGTGGTGAGCGCTGACCAGGGCCGGTAGATCCAGCGATCGTGGTCGGACACGGAGGCCACGCCGCATGATACCGCTTGCGCCCATGGCCATCTCCCGAGTGTGCGTGTTCCTGGGATCGGCGATGGGAAGCGATCCGGCCTTCGCCGCGGCCGCCGAGGAGCTGGGCCGCGCCATCGGCGGCAAGGGCTGGACCCTGGTCTACGGCGGTGCCTCGGTCGGCCTGATGGGCGTCCTCGCCGACGCGACCCTCGCCGCCGGCGGCAAGGTCCACGGCGTGATCCCTGCCGACATGCTCGAACGCGAGCTCGCTCACCAGGGCCTCTCGCGCCTCGACATCGTCGGCACGATGGCGCAGCGCAAGGAGCTCATGTTCGCTGGATCGGATGCGTTCGTGGCGTTGCCCGGCGGGTTCGGCACGCTCGACGAGCTGTTCGAGGCGCTCACGTTGTCGCTGCTCGGGCACCACCAGCGACCGTGTCTGCTCGTCGATCTCGGCGGCTATTACCGCCACCTGATCGCCTTCGCCGACGGTGCGGTGGCGGCCGGACTGATCAAGCCGGCTCATCGCGCGTTGCTGGAGGTGGTCGATGACCCCACAGCAGCGGTGGCGCTGCTGGCCAATCGTTGACTCGCTTACAATCATTGCAGTCGAAAGCTCAAGGATTGCACTGGTGCTCTGGAGATCGGATTCCCTATGATGGTCGTTCATGGCTCGTACACCACTTGCGTTGTCCCTTCGTGGCCTGTGGCGTGACCTGACCATCTCGAAACGAACCGGCGTCCCCGTCGACGAGGTTCGCGACCTGCGCGCGGCCGAGCGGCGCGCAGCCGGCGTGTCGCGCCGCCGCTTCCTCGCCGGAGGCGCCGCCGGCGCCGCCGTCCTCGCCCTCCCCGGCGGCGCGCGCGCGGCCGGAAGCGATCCATCGATCGCCATCATCGGCGGCGGCATCGCCGGCCTCACCTGCGCGCTCGAGCTGCTCGATCGCAACATCGAGTCGACGGTGTACGAGGCGTCGAATCGACTCGGCGGCCGCATGTACTCCAATCGCACCGGTTACTGGGGCTCGAACCAGGTCAGCGAGTGGGGCGGCGAGCTCATCGACAGCGGCCACGGCACGATGCTGGCGCTGGCGGCGCGCTTCAACCTGCCCGTCGACGATCTGCTCGCGGCCCAGCCAGCCGGCTCCGCCGACACCTTCCGCGTGCACGGCGGCTACTACGCCAAGACCCAGGCTGACGCCGACTTCGACGCCATCTGGCAGACGGTCAAGAATGACCTCAAGGCCGCACCCTTCCCGACCACGTTCGACTCGTACACCGCCGCCGGCGCCCAGCTCTCGCAGATGAGCGTGTACGACTGGATCGAGTCGCGCGTGCCCGGCGGCCACGGCTCTGGCCTCGGCCAGGTCCTCGACGTCGCCTACGCGATCGAATACGGCGCCGACACCATGAATCAGTCGGCGCTGAACCTGCTCTACCTGCTCGCCTACCAGCCCAAGCCGTACGACCACACCCTGGCGGTGTTCGGCGTCTCCGACGAGCAGTTCCACATCCGCGGTGGCAACCAGCGGCTGCCCGAGGCGATCGGCGCTCACCTCGGCAACCGCGTCGTCACCGGCCACAAGCTGGTCAAGATCAAGGAGACCGCCGGCGGTCGTTACAAGCTGACCTTCGAGCGCGGCAACCAGACCATCGACGTGACCTACGACTACGTCGTGATGGCGCTGCCCTTCGCGGCCTACACGTTCGACTACAGCCAGGCCGGCTTCGATCCGCTCAAGCAGCAGGCCATCACCGAGCTGGGCCGCGGCCACAACGGCAAGCTGCAGCTCCAGTTCACCAACCGCAACTGGCGCGGCAACGGCCCGTGGCCGGGCACGTCCAACGGCTCGTCGTTCTCGGACACCGGCTACCAGGCGAGCTGGGACGTGACCCGGGCCCAGTCCGGCACGCCCGGCATCCTGTGCCTTTACTCGGGCGGCTCGGTCACCGACGCGATGCGCACCAACACCTCGTTCGCGACCGCCTCCGACTCGCGGGTCCGCCAGGACGCGCAGCAGGGTCTGGTCGAGCTGGCGCCGGTCTACCCGGGGCTGACCTGGAACGGCAAGGCGACCCAGTCGATCTGGCACAAGGCGCCGCTCTTCAACGCCTCGTACTCGTTCTACAAGCCCGGGCAGTACACCGCCTTCGCCGGCTACGAAGCCGAACCGCAAGGCAACGTCTACTTCTGCGGCGAACACACGTCGCTCGACTATCAGGGCTTCATGGAAGGCGGCTCGTACACCGGGACGGAGACCGCCAAGGCCATGGGGCGCGCGATCCGCGGCTGACCGGCTTGACCTACATGTGCGGCGGCGTAGCGCTGAGGCGGCCCGGCCGCACGTCGCCAGACCGTCTCAGCGCAGAACGCGCAGGTTTCGGGTGACATGCCCACGAGCCCTGGAGCACGCTGCCGCCATGCATCGTCTGTACGTGGTGGTGGCCGCTGGGCTCGCGATGGCCGGGTGCGGTGGTGGCGGCGGCGGTGACACGCCCGTCGATGCGCCCGACGTGCCCACCGACGCCGCGATCGATGCCTCGACCATCCCGCTCCTGCGCAACCCGGTGAACCTGCCCGACCTGGAGCTGGCCCAGCAGGCCGCGGCGCTGCTCGGCGTGGGCGGTGCCAAGAACTGCGATCGCTGCCACGCGCTGTCGCGCGACCGCCTGCGTAGCTGGGACACCGAGAGCGACGCCGCCGAGACGGCGTGCCTCACCAACAACCTCGCGCCCACCACCCAGGGCGAGGCCGCCGGCATCGTCGACTGCTTCCGCGCCCAGCCCGGCGTGGTGACGTCCGGGTGGCCCCCTCACAAGCTCGGCATCTTCAACACCGCCGCCCGGCTCGGCTGGTTCTCGTACGTCTTCCAGCTCGCCTACGGCGCGACCTGGGAGAACGAGCTCGAGCTGTTCACCGGCGAGGCGGCGATGCCGCGCGGCGACACCGGGCACTTCACCCAGGGCGAGTTCGACATCGTCGCCGAGTGGTTCGCCCGCGACCTGCCCCAGCTCGACGCGGTGGTCGCCGCCGACCCGCCAGCCACGCAATGCACGACCATGATCTCGGCCGAGGTCCAGACCCACGTCACCACGATGGCGCAGGAGGGCTGGCGCGCCGTCAACGCGGCCAACGGCATCCTGATGCACGGATGCCAGGGAGCAACCGACGCCCGCGGCTGCCTCACCACCTATCCGCGCGCCGGCGCGACCGCGTCGTCGATGGGCTGGGAGGATATCGCACCGACCACGACGATCCGCATCCTCAAGGAGAACACCTACCCGTCGAGCTACTGGACGCGCAGCTCGGCCGACGGCCGCTACATCTCGCACGGCGGCGCGCCGGTCGCCAGCCAGACCTACCGCTCGTCGGTGATCGACCTGCAGAACGACACCAACATCCCGGCCGCCGCCCTCTACGACCCCGGCTTCTTCCCCGACAACTCGGGCTTCGCCCTCCAGGGCTCGAGCGCGCGCTTCTGCGAGCAGAGCCTGCTCGCCACCCAGCCGGCGATGATCACCTTCAACGAGCCGCAGTGCCGGCGCACCAACGCGGTCGGCCTCTACCAGCACATGGCCGCGGCGCTGGGCGGCGACTACTGGACGGTCGACGGCCAGTTCGACAACGACAACGGCGGCCAGATCAACAGCAACAACCCGACCCTGACCGACACCAGCGCGACCTTCTCCTCCGACGCCGAGATCGACCTGACGCCGATGGTCCACACCGGCACCCAGTTCGTCCCTCAGGCCGCGTCGTCGGCGCTGCTGCCGCGGGAGGGCGACGTGATCATCTCGCCGTCGGCGCGCCTCCTGGTCTCGCGAGTGAGCGGCTCCAACGGCTCGCAATCGGGCTTCATCATGCGCAAGCTGATCGCGACCAAGACCGGCGCCAGCTACAGCATCAACGTCCCCGAGATCGCGCGCTACTGCCTGCGCGGCGGCAAGCCAGCCATCAGCTTCGACGAGCGCTGGATGGTCTACCACCACTACGTCGAGGCCAACGACTGGGCCGCGCTCGGCTACACCTCGGCCACCGACGCCGGCTTCGTGGCCCTGCGCGACGCGCAGACCGGCGGCGCTGCCAACATCTTCCTGCTCGAGATCGCCACCGGCACCGTGCGCCGCATCACGACCATGCAGCCGGGGCAATATGCGCTCTATCCCCACTTCCGCAGCGATGGTTGGATCTACTTCATCGTGCGCGATCGCAATCGCAACTTCGAATGGATGACCGCCAGCGACGCGGCCCTCGTCTTCGAGTAGGAGGCCGATGAGCCGACCTCGCGGCCCCCGGATCGCGCTCGGCCTCGCGGCCCTTGCCGCGGCCGCGTGCGGGGATCCGCCCGGTGGCGTCTGCGACGGCGTGACGGCGAGCGCGTTGACCGTGCAGGACCGCAAGCTGGTGGGCGCGGCCTCGGCCTACCCCGCCGACGGCATGCTGCGCGGTCGTGACGACGAGCTGGCGCGTTCGCAGATCACGCGGCGGGCGGTGGCGTGGTCGGCGCTGGCGCGCGCGCTCGCGTCGGTCCCGTTCGCGATCGATCCAGCGGCCGGCGCGCCCGCGGTCCTGCCCCGCTGGCATACCTGGTACGGCGCCGACGACCTGCGCCGCCTGTTCGGGCACCTGTTCCGCGACCTCACCCCGGACGAGATGCGAGCCCGCGCCGCCTTCACCGACCTCGCGCTCGACGCCGCCTTCGCCTGGAACCCGACCGCGGTCGACGAGCTGGGCTCGTGGCCGCCGGCGCGCTGGCAGGCCTACCTCGACGCCCTCGACGGCGCCGAGGACGTCGCCGGCATCGGCGGTATCGATCGCGTGCAGTACAGCCCAGGCGCGGCCCGCCACCTCCTCGCCAGCTACGCCTCGATCGTCGGCTGCGAGGGTCAGCCCACGCCACCCGAGGTCACCGACGCGCCCGGCGCCGGCCCGCGCCGCATGGTGCGCGAGACCATGACCCTCGGAGCGTGCAGCGAGCACGGCTTCGGCCCCTACTTCGTGGGCGAGGGCGAGACCCTCGAGGCCCGCGTCGACGGCGCCGGTGAGGTCCGGCTGCGGACCGGCGCGGCGCCGACCGCCGAGACCTTCGATTGCCGTGGCGGCACCTGCAGCGCGGCGGGACCGGCTGCGGTGTGGGTGACGGTGGCGGGCGACGGAGGTGGCGCGGCCACGCTGACCGTCGACTACCAGGAGACCAACGCGCCGTGGGCGCCGTGCCTGACCTCGCCGTTCCCGCTCGACGCCGCGGTGGTCAAGGCCGACTGGCGGCGGGCCGAGCTCGGGATCACCGTGCCGGTGTTCGACACGTCGGCGGACGGGTTGCGGGCCGCGCTCGGCGAAACGCAGGAGTGGCTGCCGTCGGCGGAGGCCGACCCCGGCCCCGAGTCGATCTACACCCTGGTCCTCCCCAACGACGCCCGCTACCGGCTGGCCGGGCTGCACCTCATGACCAAGGAGCTCGATCACTGGCTGTGGGTGACGATGTGGTGGTCGGCGGACCCTGACAGCGACTTCGGCGCCGACCGTCCGGGGGCCATCACGTCGCTCGACGGCCCGTGGGCGAACTACAAGATGTGCGTGGTGACCGCGTTCCGCGAGGGCGATGCGGATCCGCGGGGTGGCGTCGCGTCGGTGTCGCTGGCCGAGTCGCTGGCCGCGGTCCACCAAGGCGCGGGGGGACCGACCTGGTGCTCGAACCCGATGATCGAGCTGGGCACCGGCAACGCGGCCTCGAGCTGCATCGGCTGCCACCAGCACGGCGGCGTCGACCTGCGCAGCGAGGACATCCTCGCCGACGAGGTCCGCTTTCCGGACAACGGGCGCGCCCAGGTCCGCAACAACTTCGTCGACGACTACTCGTGGGCGGTCACCGCCGGCGACCAGCTCGGCCGCATGCTGAGCGACGAGGTCGAGTACTGGACGCCGCCGTGACGTGAGCCCCCGGGCTCGGATTCGGGCTCGGATTCGGGCTCGGATTCGGGTTCGGATTCGGGTTCGGGGTTCGGATTCGGATTCGGGTTCGGGTTCGGTCTCGGGTTCGGATTCGGGTTCGGATTCGGGTTCGGTCTCGGTCTCGGTCTCGGGGGTCAGCGCACCCGCACTGCGTCGGCGATGACGACCTTGCCGGGGGCGGCCCAGCGCGAGAGCGCGACCTTGTTCCAGCCGGCGCTGAAGTTGAAGGTGCCGAGGGCGACCCAGCCGCCGCCGCCGCCGGTCTGGTTCTTGGTCGAGCGGCCGACCTCGTTGCCGGCGGCGTTGAAGGCGACGAAGGTCGCCGCGGTGCTGCGGTTGGGGCCCGCCGTCCACCAGGCGTCGACGGTGCGGGTCTGGGCGCTGGCCAGGTGGAACCAGAAGCTCGCCGGCGCCGAGACCTCGTCGGTGGCGGCGAACAGGTAGCCGCTGCCGTAGAAGCCGGGCGTGGCGCTGGCCGAAGTCCAGGTGCCGGCCAGCTCGATCCTGGCCCTGGCGGAGTCGTTGTTGGCGGTGTTGGAGTCGATGACGATCGCCGCCGGCGGAGTGCCGCCGCCGCCACCGCCCCCGCCGCCACCGCCGCCGCCACCTGTGGCGCAATGAGCGCGCACGCGGTCGAGGTAGCGCGTCCACGGCCAGTGGGCGCCGGGGTCGGTGCGGTTCCACGGCTGGAGCTGGCCGTGCCCGACGACGTGATGGCGGTCGCGCGGGATGCCGTGGCTCCTCGTGATGTCGCAGGTCAGCTTGGTCGAGGCCTCGATGAGGCCGTTCGACCACGAGGTCTGCGAGGCGAAGCCGGCGTGCTCGATGCCGACGGCGAAGTTGTTGACCGAGACGCCGTTCTTGCCGCAGTCGGTGTTGCTGTTGCGCGAGCAGGCGTAGGTGGCGGCCACGTGCCAGGCCTTGCTGGCCTCGCGCACCAGCTGGGTGATCTCGGAGCCGCTGGAGTTGACGACGTAGTGGGCGCTGGCGCCGGCCGCGGTGTTGCGCAGCCAGCCCCAGCACCCGGCGTAGTTGCCCTCGCAGGTGTGGATGACGACGTGGCTGACCCGGTAGCCGCTGCGCGAGCTGTAGTTGGGCGATGGTCGCCACACCGCCGACGGGAAATCGGAGGTGCCGGCCTTGGCGACCGAGACCGTGGCCAGCTGCGCCAGCTCGGGATGGGGTGCAATGGCGGCGATCAACTCGCCCGACTCAGCCCGCTCCTCGACGCCGGCCGCCAGCGTGCCGAGGACGTCGCCGTGGACGTACCGGGCCACCGCGTCGGGATCGGCGATGCCGCTCCAGGCAGCGATCACCGGGATCCACGGGACCAGCTCGGCGCCGCTCACGCCCTGGGCCGCGGCCTCGTCGGCGAGGAGCAGCGCGGCCGCGCGCACGTTGGCCTCGGGATCGAGCGCGACCTCGTCGGGGCTCACGCCGGCGCGGGCCGCGGCGCGCTCGAGGTCGGCGTCGCGCAGGCCCATGAGACCGACGACGGCCGGGGCGCCGTCGTGCTCGACATCGCCGGCCACCATCTGCCAGCGGGTCTCGACGTGACCGATGGCGGCGAGCAGATCGGCGGGCACGCCCGACTCGGCGGACGCCGCGGCGAAGACGCGATCGAGATCGATGACCACGGTCGGATCGAGCTCGTCGACGAGATCCTCGGTTTCGGGTGACGCGCACGACGCGACCAGCGACACGAGAGCGAGCGCGCACGACGGCACGCCCACGAAGTGGGTCCTCATCCTCATGACCGCTGGCTACAGCAGTCGCCATGCCAGCTCGCTGTGGACGAGAGTCACCTACATCGGCGCGTCGCGATCCTCGCCGCTTGCGTCACCGAACCGCGCTCGCCGCGGTCAGGCCAGCAGGCAGCGTGCACACGATCGTCCGCAGACAGACCGGGTAAGCACGCTCCGCTGCGCACTGGCGCGTGCACAGGTCATGGTGCGATCGATGATCCCGACGTGGTTGCGCGAACGTTTGCGGGTGCCGGTGATCGGCGCGCCGCTCTTCATCCTCTCCAATCCCGATCTCGTGATCGCCCCGTGCACGGCCGGCGTCGTGGGATCGTTCCCCGCGCTCACCGCGCGGCCGGCCGAGTTGCTCGAGACCTGGCTCGATCGCATCACGAATGAGCTGACCGCGCAGGATGCGCCCTTCGCGGTCAACCAGATCGTCCACAA
>SXGT01777787.1_pt1 | contig 20585 bp, 21 predicted proteins | sample 3176221 | NCBI WGS metagenome assembly SXGT01 (sample SAMN11356862, study PRJNA531348) | freshwater metagenome | isolation source: freshwater sample F1-120 | place: China: Fuxian Lake, Yuxi | collected 2017-12-25
GCCAAGAACGTGGTGGCGGCCGGCGCGGCCTCGCGGTGCGAGGTGCAGGTGGCCTACGCCATCGGCGTCGCCCACCCGGTCTCGATCCTCGTCGAGACGTTCGGCACCAACACCGTGGCCCCCGAGTCGATCGACGCCGCCGTCCGCTCCGTGTTCGACCTGCGTCCGGCTGCGATCGTGCGGGACCTCGACCTCCGTCGACCCGTGTTCAAGGAGACCGCTGCCTACGGCCACTTCGGACGCTCCGGTGACGGCTTCACCTGGGAGCGCACCGACCGGGTGGACGCCCTCCGCTCGGAACTGGGACTCGGCTGAGCGAGCGGCCCCGGGCCGCTGTTCCCGGCTGACGAGGTCCCTGAGGTGACGTCGCCACGCGCCGTGTCGGTGCACGTCGACGTTCCGGCAGTGGACCGGGCGTTCGACTACCGCGTTCCCGAGGAGCTCGCCGGACGGATCCGGTCGGGCACCATCGTGCGGGTCGATCTGGCCGGACGTCGTGTCCGGGGCTGGGTCGTCGCCCTGGATCCGGAACCCCCACCGGGCGTCACGCTTGCGCCCCTGCGGCAGGTCAGCGGCCCCGGTCCGGACGACGACGTCCAGGCGCTGTGTCGTTGGGCGGCCTGGCGGTGGGCCGGCCGGACGGCGACCTTCCTCCGGCTGGCGTCTCCGGAGCGCCGGGTGACGATGTCGGCCCGGCGGGAGCACCGTCCGCCTCGCAGCCGGGGTGAGGAGCAGGTGGCGGACCTGTTGGAGCGCGGGGCCGGGGTCCACCTGCTCGAGTACCCGGTGGACGGCGACCCCCTCGAGGTCGCCCTGGCGGCGGCGGCGTTCGGGCAGTCGATCGTCGTCGCCCCGTCGGCCGGGACCGTGACGCAGGTGGGCACGGGCCTGCGTCGGGCCGGCGCCTTCGCCGCGCGGTGGCCCCGCGACTTCGCGGCGGCCGCCGCCGGGGCGACCGTGGTCGGCGGGAGGGGAGCCGTGTTCGCCCCCGCACCGGCGCTGCGGTCGATCGTCGTGATCGACGAGCACGACGAGCGTCTGCAGAACGAGGCGTCCCCGACCTGGCACGCCCGTGAGCTCGCGATCGAACGGGCCCGGCGTGCTGGTGTGCCCTGCCTCCTGGTCTCGCCGGTGCCGTCGCTCGAGGCCCGCCGCGCCGCCGCCTCCGGTCCCGTCGGCGACCGGGCGGCGTTCCGCGCCGGTTGGCCCACGGTCCGGGTGGTCGATCGCCGTGATGAGGACCGTGGTCGTTCGGGTCTGTTCGCCCCCGATCTCGTCGAGCAGATCCGCCGGACGCTCGACGCCGGGGAGCGGGTCGTCTGCGTGCTCAACCGGACCGGACGCGCCCGGCTCCTGGCCTGCCGGAGCTGCGGCGGACTGCTCGATTGCGAGCGTTGCGGCGCCACGGTGCGTCAGGAGGACTCGGGCGAGCTCGTCTGTGCCCGGTGCGCCACTCGTCGCCCGCGGGTCTGCCGGGCCTGCGGTTCGACCGCGACGGCGAACCTCCGACCGGGCGTCAGCACCGTCCGTGAGCAGTTGGAGGCGCTCGTGCGGGAGCCGGTGTGCTCCCTGACCGGTGGTGAGCGACCGGGACCGTCGGACCCGGCCCTCGACGGGACCCGGGTGGTGGTCGGCACCGAGGCGGTCCTCCACCGTGTGGATCGGGCTGGTCTGGTCGCATTCCTCGAGTTCGACGCCGAGCTGCTCGCCCCCCGGTACCGGGCGGCCGAGCAGGCCCTGGCCCTGGTCGTGGCCGCCGGGCGGCTCACCGGTGGTCGGGGCCGGTCGCCGGGATCGGTGCTCCTGCAGACGCGGGCCCCGGACCACCCCGTCGTCCGGGCCGCGGTCCGTGCCGACCCGGACGAGCTCGCTGGAGCGGAGTGGGAGCGCCGCGTCGCGCTGGCGGATCCACCGGCGGCGACGGTGGCCGTCGTCGGTCGGGAGGCGGCTCCCGAGTTCATGGCCCGCCTCGGGCTGCCGGCGGGAGTGGAGCGGGTCGGACCCGACGAGCGTGGCCGTTGGGTCCTCCGGGCCGAGCAGGGGAGTCTCCTGCTCGACGCGCTGGCCGCCGTCGAGCGTCCGCCCGGTCGGCTCCGCCTCTGGGTCGATCCCGCCCGGACCGGCTGAGTCCTCGGCGCCATCCGATCAGCGACGGACGCGCAGCACCCGGTAGCCGCGCCGCGACCGGATCCGCTCGGTGCTCCAACCGACGTCGTCGAGCCAGGCCGCCAGGGAATCGGCTCCGAGGTGTCGCTGCACCACGAGCCAGGCCTCGCCGTCGTCCACGAGGCGGGGGAGCCAGTCCGAGAGGAGCGCCTGCAGTGCGACCTTGCCGATCCGCACCGGCGGGTTGGAGACGATCGCCGCGAACCGCTGATCCTCAGGGACCTCCCCGGGCGACGCCACCCGGATGTCGAGCGACAGCGCCCTTGCGTTGTGCCGGCAGTCCTCGGCGGCCCGCTCGTTGACCTCGATGCCCCAGACGCTCCGTTCGGGTGAGCGGATCGCCACCGTCACGGCGATCGGGCCGTAGCCACACCCGAGGTCGAGGACCGGGCCGTCGGGCCAGCGGCTCGGATCCGGGAGCGAGCCGAGGAGCACGGCAGTCCCGGGGTCGATGCGCCGAGGCGAGAACGTGCCGTCCGAGGAGCGGAGGCGGACCAGTCCCCGCTCGGTGTCGAGTTCGACGTGGTGGTTCCGGGGTGCCGATCCCGGTGTGCTCGTGAAGTAGTGATCCTCGGCACCCACGGCGGCCACGGTACCCTTGCCGCGTGTCTGCTCCGCATGCCATCCGGGTGGTCGGCGATCCCGTCCTGCGCCAGCGCGCGGACGAGGTGACCGACATCGACGCACGGCTCGTCCGTCTCGTCGACGACATGTTCATCACGATGTACGACGCACCCGGAGTCGGTCTGGCTGCGCCGCAGGTGGGCGTCCAGAAGCGCTTCTTCATCTACGACCTGGATCACGGCGACGGACAGCAGGTGCTCATCAACCCGGTCGTGGAGGAGTCCGACGGCGAGTGGGAGTTCACCGAGGGGTGTCTGAGCATCCCGGGTCTGCACTTCGACATCGTCCGTCCGCGTCGGATCCACGTGACCGGTGTCGACCTCGAGGGTCGTGAGGTGAGCCTCGAGGCCGACGACTACCTGGCCCGGGTGATCCAGCACGAGTTGGACCACCTGGACGGTGTCCTCATGCTCGAGCGTCTTGACGACGACCAGCGGAAGGCGGCCCGCCGTGCGGTCCGCCAGCTGCAGCTCGCCGGGTCCGAGCCGGAGCCGACCCCCCGTGGCCGGTTCCCCTTCGGCCGACTGTGAGGCTCGCGTTCCTGGGCTCTCCCGAGGTCGCCGTCCCGCCACTGCGGGCACTCGTCGCAGCCGGTCACGATGTGGCGCTCGTCGTCACCAACCCGGAGCGCCGTCGTGGGCGTGGGGGAGCGACCTCGCCCACGCCCGTGGCCGTGGCGGCGCGTGCCGCCGGGCTGGCGGTGTCGTACCGGCCGGAGGACGTGCTGGACGCGGACATCGAGCTCGGAGTGGTCGTGGCCTACGGGAGGATCCTCGGTCCCGAGCTCCTCGACGCCGTGCCCCTGGTGAACGTGCACTTCTCCCTGCTGCCCCGGTGGCGTGGAGCAGCGCCGGTGGAGCGGGCCGTGCTGGCGGGTGACCATGAAACCGGCGTGTGCCTCATGGGGATCGAACCGACGCTGGACACCGGCCCGGTCTACCGAGTGGCCCACCTCCCGATCGGCGAGGACGACACCGCGGGGGAGCTGCTCGCACAGCTCAGCGAGCTCGGCGCCCACCTGCTCGTCGACGCGCTCGACGAGGGCCTCGGTGATCCGGTGCCCCAGTCGACCGAGGGGGTCACCTACGCCGCCAAGTTGACGACCTCGGACCGCCACCTGGACTGGGAACGGACCCCGGCGGAACTGTCCCGGATCGTCCGGATCGGCCGGGCGTGGACCACGTTCGACGGTCGACGCCTGGTCGTGCACTCGGCCCGGCCCGCCGGACCGGGGCCGGACCTGTCAGCGGGCGCCCTGCGCGTCGTCGACGGACGGGTGCTCGTCTCGTGCGGAGGAGGTGATCGCCTCGAGCTGCTCGAGGTGCAGCCCGAGGGTCGTGGTCCCCAGGACGCCGCCGCGTTCGTTCGGGGGCACCGACCCGGTGACGACGCACGATTGGGTGGCTGAGCTGACCTCCCCCGGGGAACGCGGACGCACCGGCGTCGCGGCGCGGCGTGTGGCCCTCGGCGTGCTCGCTCGTGTCGAGGACGACGGCGCGTATGCGAACCTGGCGCTGCGGGCTGCGCTGGACCGCTCGGAGCTGGATCAGGCCGACCGGAACCTGGTGACGGACCTCGTCGCCGGGACGGTCCGCCGGCGGCGTTCCGTGGACGCCCTCATCGACCGCTTCCTCGACTCGCCACCGCCTCCGGCGGCCCGTCGGGCCCTGCGACTCGGCACCTACCAGCTCGTCTACCGGGACGACCTGCCGGACTACGCGGTGGTCTCGACCACCGTGGAGGCGAGCCCCTCGCGGTTCCGGGGGCTCGTCAATGCGGTCCTGCGGCGGGTCGCCGCGGCCCCGGTCGAGTTCTCCTCGCCCGCCGAGGAGCTCAGCTACCCGGACTGGATCCTCCACCGGCTCGAGGCGGACCTGGGCGTCGACGTCGCCCGGGCAGCCCTGGCGACCATGGATGATGCGCCGAGGGTGCACCGACGCGAGGACGGCTACACCCAGGACCTGGCCTCGCAGTGGGTCGCGGCCGCGGTCGGCGCTCGACCGGGCGAGCTGGTGCTGGATCTGTGCGCTGCGCCGGGGGGCAAGGCGACCGCGCTCGCCGCTGCCGGTGCCACGGTCGTGGCCGCCGAGGTCAACTGGTCCCGCGTCGGACTGGTCGTGTCGGCCGCCCGGTCGGTGGGCCTCGATCGCACCCTGGTCGTGGCCGCCGACGGGCTCCGGCCGCCGTTCCGTCCGGGGGTCTTCGACCGGGTGCTGGTCGATGCTCCGTGCTCGGGCCTCGGCGTTCTGGGACGCCGCAGCGACGCCCGTTGGCGTCTGGACGAGGGCGTTCCCGAGCGGCTCGCCGGGCTCCAGTCGGCGCTCGTCGTCGCCGCCGCGGACCTGGTCCGACCCGGCGGTTCGTTGGTGTACTCGGTCTGCACGCTGACGTCGGTGGAGTCGGTCGGGGTCGACGAGCGGACCGCCCGGTCACGCCCTGATCTGATTCCGCTCGACCCGCCGGGCGAGCCCTGGACGCCCATCGGCCGGGGGGCGCTGCTGCTCCCGCAGGCTGCAGGTACCGACGGCATGGCGCTCTTCCGCTACCGACGCCGCCCCTGACGGACCCGGGGCGGAGGTACGCTCTCGGCCATGAGCAGCGAGGCCGCAGCGCCGGCGCCGAACCGCCGGCTCCAGGCCAAGGTCCTGACGGTCTCGGACAGCGTCGATGCCGGCACCCGAGAGGACCTGACCGGTGCGGCCCTGGTCGAGCGACTGGACCAGGTCGGCTTCGAGGTGATCGAGCACCGGGTGGTGTCCGACTCCGTGGAGGAGGTCGCCAATGCCCTCAGCTACATGGCCTATGGCTTCAACGGAGTGATCGTGACGACCGGCGGAACCGGATTCGCCCCCAGGGACGTCACCCCTGAGGGCACCACCCGGATCCTCGACCGACCGGCACCGGGACTCGCCGAGGCGATGCGGGCGGTGAACCCGCTGGGTCGGCTCTCGCGCAGCACCGCCGGGATCCGCGGCGCTGCGCTCATCATCAACACGCCGGGGAGCACCTCCGGGGCCCTCGAGATGCTCGATGCCGTGCTCGACGTGATCCCGCATGCGATCGAGTTGATGTCCGGCCAGCACGGCAGCCACGATCCGGCCTGAGTGCTCCGCGGCGCATCGGCCCCGGCGCACCGGCCCCGGCGCACCGGTCCGGCGCATCGGCCCCGGCGCATCGGCCCCGGGATGGGTCCGCCGAGGGTGCAGGTCTAGGCTGAGCGACCCATGTCCTCCGAAACCATCGATGATCGGCGCCTCGAGGCGATCGACCGGGAGTGCATGACCCGGGCGATCGCCGCTGCGGCCCGGGCCCGCTGCGTGGCCCCTCCGAACCCGTGGGTGGGTGCTGTCGTCCGATCCCTCGACGGCCAGGTGTTCGAGGGCTCGACCGGGCGTCCCGGCGGGGACCACGCCGAGGTCGCTGCGATCGTCTCGGCCGGGGCCGAGGCCGCCGGTGCGACGCTCTACGTCACGTTGGAGCCCTGTGGCCACCACGGACGCACCCCGCCCTGCACCGAGGCCATCGTGGAAGCCGGCATCGCCCGAGTCGTGGTCGGCATCGAGGACCCGGATGCACTCGTGGCCGGCCGGGGCATCGAGCGCCTGCTCGCTGCCGGGGTCAAGGTCGACGTCGGGGTCCAGGCGGAACAGGTCACGAACCAACTGCGCCCGTACCTGAAGCACCGTCGGACGGGTCGGCCGTGGGTCGTGCTCAAGCTGGCGGCCAGCACCGACGGGGGAACGGCGGCACCGAACGGGACGAGTCAGTGGATCACCTCACCCGCCGCCCGGGCCGACGGCCATCGTCTGCGGGCCGAATCCGACGCGATCCTCGTCGGCGCCGGAACGATCCGACGTGACGATCCGTCACTGACGGTGCGCGACCACCACGACCCGGCCGTGCCCGAGCGGGGCGGTCTCGATCCGCGCCGCATCGTGCTCGGCGCGGCTCCTCCCGGCGCGGCCGTGCACCCCTGCACCGAGGTGCAGGGCGACCTGGGTCAGGTGCTCGACCGGCTCGGCGGTGAGGGGGTCGTCCAGCTGCTGGTCGAGGGGGGCGCCGCCGTGGCGGGTGAGTTCCACCGGGCGGGTCTGGTCGACCGGTACGTGATCTACCTGGCCCCTGCGCTCTTCGGTGGCAGCGACGCCCGCGGTCTCTTCGGGGGCCACGGGGCCTTCGACATCGCCGAGCTCTGGCGTGGGCGCTTCACCTCGGTGGAGCGCGTCGGGGACGACCTCCGCGTCGAGCTCGAGCCGCTCCGCGAGCCGGGTCCGGACCAGGGGGCCTGAGGTGTTCACGGGGATCGTGGAGGAACTCGGCTCGGTCGTCGCGCTCGACGGCGCGGCGCTGACCCTCGGGTGCTCGCGGGTGCTCGACGACGTCACGACGGGTGCGTCCATTGCGGTCAACGGCTGTTGTCTGACGGTGGTCGAGCACGGCCCCGACTGGTGGCGGGCGGATGTGAGCCCGGAGACCTTCGCCCGGACATCCCTCGGGTCCCTGCGACCGGGCGACCCCGTCAACCTCGAGCGGCCGGTCCGTCTCGAGGACCGCCTCGGTGGGCACCTCGTCCAGGGGCACGTCGACGGGGTGGGGCAGGTCGTCGACGGCGTGCCGGATCTGCGCGTGCGCACCCCGGAGCCGCTCCTTCGCTACATCGTCGAGAAGGGGTCGATCACGGTCGACGGGGTGAGCCTCACCGTGGTGGACGCCCTCGACGACGGCTTCACGGTGGCGGTGATCCCGCACACCGCCGCGGTCACCACGCTCGGGCGGCGCTCGCCGGGGGATGCCGTGAACCTCGAGGTGGACGTCGTGGCCAAGTACGTGGAGCGGCTCCTCGTCGGCTACGGCCCGGCGGGATCCGAGGGGACAGGACGAACCGAGGCGGAGGTGCCTGATGGAACGTGAACCGGTCGACGAACAGGGGGCGGCGGGCTCGGCGTTCGCCACGATTCCCGAGGCGGTCGCGGCGATCGGCCGGGGCGAGATCGTGGTCGTGGTCGACGACGAGGACCGTGAGAACGAGGGCGACCTCATCATGGCGGCGGAGGCGGCCACGCCCGAGAAGATCGCGTTCTTCGTCCGGCACACCTCGGGCGTCATCTGCGCCCCGCTCACGGGGGCCCGCCTCGACGAGCTCGACATCCCGCTCATGGTCCGGGACAACACCGAGTCCCATCGGACCGCCTTCACCTACTCGGTCGATCTCGTCCACGGCACCTCGACGGGGATCTCCGCCGCCGACCGGGCCGCGACGCTGGTCGCGCTCACCGACGGGTCGACCCTGCCGGCCGACCTGGCCCGTCCCGGTCACATCTTCCCGCTCCGGTACGCCGAGGGCGGTGTCCTGAAGCGGGCGGGACACACCGAGGCCGCCGTCGACCTGGCCCGCATGTCTGGGCTCGCCCCGGCCGGCGTCCTGTGTGAGATCGTCAACGACGACGGCACCATGGCCCGGGTGCCCGACCTGATCGAGTTCTGCGACGCCCACGGTCTGTTGATGATCTCGATCGCCCAGCTCATCAGGTACCGGCGACAGAACGAGAAGCTGGTCCGTCGGGTGGCCGAGGCGCGCATTCCCACGGACTGGGGCGACTTCACCTGCTACGTCTACGAGTCGCTCCTCGACGGTGAGCAGCACGTCGCCATGGTCCGCGGTGCGGTCCAGGGCGAGAGCGATGTCCTGGTCCGGGTCCACTCCGAGTGCCTCACCGGTGACGTGTTCGGTTCCTTGCGCTGCGACTGCGGCGTCCAGCTGGACGCGGCCATGCACACCATCGCCGAGGAGGGCCTCGGGGCGCTCGTGTACCTGCGTGGCCACGAGGGTCGGGGGATCGGCCTCGGGCACAAGATCCGGGCCTACGGACTGCAGGAGCGGGGACGCGACACCATCGACGCGAACGTCGAGCTGGGACTCCCGGTGGACTCCCGCGAGTACGGCATCGGGGCGCAGATCCTGAACGACCTCGGGATCACCACGATGCGGCTGATGACGAACAATCCGGCCAAGTACGGGGGACTGGAGGGGTTCGGGCTGGAGATCACCGGTCGCGTGCCGGTCCAGAGCAAGCCGAACCCGGAGAACATCGAGTACCTCCGCACCAAGCGGGAACGCATGGGGCACCTGATCGACGACCTGGACGCCTGAGGAGGCCGACGTGGGCAAGGACTTCCGCGGGACGGACGGCCCGCTCACCGACGAGCCCGACGGCACCGGCATCCGTCTCGGGATCGCCTGTGCGCGCTGGAACGACGCCGTGACCTCCCGACTGCTCCGCGGTGCAACGGAGCGGGCCGAGGCGCTCGGGATCGCCGATGAGGACCTGGACGTGGCCTGGGTACCAGGGGCGTTCGAGCTGCCGCTGGCCGCGCAGTCCATGGCGCAGTCCGGGCGCTACGACGCCGTGGTGGCCCTGGGCTGCGTGATCCGGGGCGACACCGCTCACTTCGAGTACGTGGCCGGACCGGCCGCCGAGGGGATCATGCGGGCCCAGTTGGACTCCGGCGTGCCCGTCGTGCTCGGGATGCTCACCACCGAGGATCGTCGTCAGGCGCTGGTCCGCTCCGTGCTCCCGGAGGAAGGCCTCCCCGGCGACAACAAGGGCAGCGAGGCCGTCGACGTGGCCGTGGAGATGGCGCGCCTGCTGCGCTCCATCGCGGCGGGCTGAGCCGGCCGTTCAACGCCAGTGGCGCCGGGCCGCGTCGAAGGACGCGACCACTGCAAAGGCCGTGGCCACGTTCAGTGAGTCCGCCGATCCGGCCATGGGGATCCTGACCACCTCGTCGCACGCGTCGATCGTGGCCTCGTCGAGTCCTGGTCCCTCGGACCCCACGACCAGCGCCGTGGGGCCGTCCAGCGACCCGTCGGCGACCGCCTCGTCGACCGGCCGCCCTCGGTGCGGGCAGAGCGCCACTGACCGGATCCCGGCCTCCCGGAGCGAGGGGAGCTCGTCGGCGAGTGCGGCGAGCCGGGCGTGGGGGAGGACGGCGGACCAGCCGAGGGACACCCGGACGCACCGGCGGTAGTAGGGGTCCGCGGTCCGGGAGTCGGCGAGGACCCCGTGGAATCCGAGTCCCGCGGCGTTGCGGAACAGCGAGCCCAGGTTCTCGTGGTCGGCCGTGGCCTCGGTCACGAGCCACCGGTCGCCCCGCCGGAGCAGTTCGGCGGCCGGGAGCGGTCCGGGTCGAGCGGCGACGGCGAGGATGCCCCGGTGCACGTCGTAGCCGGCGGTCATCGCCAGGACCGAGCGGTCGGCGACCAGGATCGGGGCTCCGGGATCCAGGCGGTCCAGCACCCCGGCGAGCTGCTCGGCCCGTGGGGGAGTGACCAGGACCGATCGGATCTCGAGGCCGCCGTCGACGACACGCTCGAGCGCCACCCGCCCCTCGACGACGAACACGTCGCCGCGACGTCGGGCGTCCGGGTCCCGGAGGTGGAGGTAGTCGGTGACCCTCGGGTCGTCGGGCCCCTCGACGTGCTCCACCGGCTCGACGCTAGGTCAGGTCGATGTGCTGGGCCTGCAGCAGGTGACGGAACGCCTCCGCCGGGACCGGCCGGGAGTACAGGTAGCCCTGGCCGAGCTCGACGCCGAGGTCGGTGAGCGCCGTCTCCTGGTGCAGTTCCTCGATCCCCTCGGCGACGACCGCGGCCCCCATCTGGTCGGCCAGATCCACCACCGCGGCCACGATCCGCTGATTCGTGGGCTGCTGGAGTCCGTCCACGAAGCTCCGGTCGATCTTCAGGACGTCGAAGGCGAACCGGTGGATGTAGCCGAGCGACGAGTAGCCGGTTCCGAAGTCGTCGATCGCGAACCGGATCCCCCGTTCACGGAGCGAATCCATGCGCTGCTGCACCAGGTCGGTGTCCGTCAGCAGTGACGACTCGGTGATCTCGAGCGTGAGGCAGTCGGCCGGAAGGTCCTGGCTGGCGAGCAGCTCGACGACGCTGCGGACCAGGTCCTCGTCGTGCATCTCGGCCGCCGACAGGTTGACCGCCACGGTCAGGTGGCCTGCGACCGCCGGGTCGGCGGTGCGCCACGCCGCCAGGTCGCGGCAGGCTCGCTCCCGCATCCACCGACCCAGGTCGAGGATCAGGCCGCTCTCCTCGGCGAGCGGGACGAACACGTTGGGCCCCAGGAGTCCTCGGTGGGGGTGGTTCCAGCGCACCAGCGCCTCGAGGCCCACGATGCGCTGGGTGCAGAGGTCGACGACGGGCTGGTAGTACGCCTCGAGCTGGTCACCGGCGATGGCCCGGGCGAGGTCGCCACGGAGCTCGAAGCGGTCGTAGCTGTCGGAGTGCATGGCCGACTCGAACACGGTGATCTGCGGACGACCCAGCTGCCGGGCCGCATCCTTGGCCCGGTACATGGCGGTGTCGGCGTTGCGGAGCAGGTCCTCGGCACTCCACGAACGGTCGTGGTCGAAGGCGATGCCTGCGGATGCGGACACGGTGATGCTCCGGCCGTCGACGAGGAGCGGGTGGGCCAGCGATTCGAGCAGGTCCCGCGCCACCTCGCTCACCTGGGTCTCGCCGTGGCCGCGCTCGAGCACGACGAGGAACTCGTCCCCACCGCTGCGCACCGCAAGGTCCGCCTCGCCGGCCACCCGGGCCACCCGGTCGGCGACGGCACGCAGCACCACGTCGCCAGCGGCGTGCCCCAGGCTGTCGTTGATGTTCTTGAAGTCGTCGAGGTCGATCGAGATGACCGCGACGGAGCTGGCCCCGTCGTTGCGGGCCAGCATCGCCCCGAGCTCCGACCCGGCGCGGGAACGGTTCGCCAGACCCGTGAGGGCGTCGTGCGTCGCCTGGTGCTGGAGCCGTTCCACCATGGCGGTCCGCTCACTCACGTCCCGGCCGTTCAGCACGAACGCCGCCAGCGACGGCTCGGCCCGCAGGTCGGTCACCGTGGCCTCGATGTGCCGCCGTCGCCCGGCGGCGTCGTCGAACGCGAAGTGGAGGAGCCGGTCCGTGGATCGGGCGGTCTGTGGCACCACCTCGTCCCAGCGGAGCCCCGAGTTCGGGAAGACCTGGTCGAGCGTCCAGTCGTGGATGCCGCTGACGTCACGGCCCGTCACGGCGGCGACCGACGGGCTGGCGTAGCGGAGCCCGTCGCCGGGCACCACCGCCACCACGAGGTCGCTCGAGTGCTGGACCAGCGCCTTGAAGCGGGCCTCGGAGAGGACGAGCCGCTCCTCCGCCGACTTCCGGTCGCCGATCTCACGAGCCGTGAGCACGACACCGGCGACGTTCGGGTCGTCCGAGAGGTCGGTGCCGATGACCTCGAACCAGTGGTAGGTGCCGGCGACGTGGCGGAGTCGCAGCTCCCGGCTCAGCCGGCGTCCGAGCTGCACGGCATCGGCGAGCTCCGAGGCGGCCTCGCGATCGTCCGGGTGCACGAGCTCGAGCACGTCGAGTTGCTCGACGTAGTCGAGCGGGTAGCCGAGCAGTCGGGCGGCAACCGGCGAGACGTACGCCGGTCGGCGACGGTGGTCGAGGACGACGACGATGTCCGAGGAGTTGTCGACCAGTGCGCCGAAGCGCTCCTCGGAGCGCTGGCGCACGGTGCTCTCGGTCCGGTCCACGGCCCGGAGGGCGAACGAGGCGTCACGGCACAGACTCTGCAGCGCCTGGAGCTGCTCGGCGCTCAGGTGCGTCGACTCGGCCAGGATGGCGCCCCGCAGGTCGCCGTCGACGAGGACCACGGCGGCGACCCACCCCGGGACTCCGAGCTCGACCAGCTCGCCGGTCCCGATGGGTCCCCCGCCGGCCCGCCGCTCGTTGACTGCCGCTCGCACCAGCGGCGCCGTGGCGGGGTGACCGTGGGTGGCGGCGGCCCCGGCGGCCCGGCCCTGCTCGGGCGGGTCGACGAGGAGGAACCGGGGCGCATGCTCCCCGTGCCCGACGAGCGCCGCGGCCCCGGCGGCCAGGATCTCCTCGATGCGCAGGTCGGACTCCGCTCCGACGAGTTGCTCGCTCACGGACCGAAGGGTCGCCTCGGTCTCTGCCGTCGTCTGGTTCGTCCGGACGAGCCGGCCGAGTCGGACCACGACGAGGGGAGCCAGGAGCAGGGAGCCGGCCACGGGCAGCCACATGGTGGCGGTGGAGAGGCCGATCAGCGAGAGCGTGATCAGCGACGGCGGCACCAGCAGCGCCAGGCCCAGCACGGCGACCCGGGTCCGGGTCAACCGTCGCAGGTGGGCGCGTCCGCTGGCGCGCTGCATCAGACCGATGACGCTCGGGTGCAGCAGTCCGGCGGCACCGAGCACGAAGACGGCGGCGGCCGGGACCAACCGGGCCTGCGTCGGCATCCGGTCGGCGGTGACCAGGGTGGCGGTCAGGTCCAGGAGCACCACGGCCGCCAGACCGGCAGCGAGCAGCCGGTTGCTGGTCGACCGGTGGCCACCGGCCCGGGTGATCATGGTCGCGGCTGCCACGAGGAGGGTCGACAGGGCGCTGTAGAGGACGTTGATGGCCAGTGCGGATCCGCTGGCCTCGGCGTCGGCGAGGAACGGGAGGAGCACCAGTTCCCACTGCAGGACCGCGACCGCCAGGGCCGCCACCAGTGCATCGATCACCAGGTCGGGGCTCGGCCGGCCGATCCGGCCGCGGATGATCACGGCGATGGCGGCCAGGAACAGCGGGTAGGACGCGATGCTGCAGGCGTCGGCGACGCTCGGGAACGGGTAGTCGACGCCGGTCATGGCCGCCTCGACGCCGCGGACCATGGCCCCGGTCAGCGACGAGCCTCCGGCGAGCAGCATGAACGTTCCGGCCTGCCGGATGTCAGCGGGGAGCCTCCGGACGCGCCGGGCCGCCACGAGCAGGGTCGTCCAACCCACGATCAGATACCAGGGGCCGGCGACCGCTGCGGGCAGGACGGCGACGGCCGCAATGGCGGCCGCACCCACGAGAGCGAACCTCATGAAGCCCCGACGGTCCAGGGGACTCCCGCTTCGTGCGTCCTGCTCAGGCGCGTCCGATCGGGCTGCCGGCTCCTGGTCACGCTGCTCGTGGACCGATCCGATCGGTGGTCCTGTTCGTCGGTCCATGTGCTCGATCCCGGGCCCGCCGACCCGTCGCCTTTCACTCGCCCTCGGGTCCGGGAATGCAGGTGCCCGGGCCTCGCTGTGGGGGGACCGTCGGCGGCGAACGCGGGGATTCAAGGATTCGCGCCGGTAAACCTCGGGACGTCGGTCTCGGTGACCCGGCCCGGTCAGCGGGTCGACCCCGAGCTGCGGTGCTGGGCGGGGTGGCGGTTCAGCGGCTGGTGGTTCGCCCGGAACGGACCTGCGTCCACATCCGCCAGCCGGCGAGCGCGCCGAAGACGCACATCCACACCAGCACGCCGACCGTGGCGAGCGTCGGCATCGACCCCGAGGCGGCGAAGACGTAGATGTACGGAGCCAGGAACGCACCCAGGACGACTGCTGCCCAGCCCAGCGCGTCGTGCCAGGGCCGATGGGCGTCGCGCAGGATCTTGACGGTCACGGCCTGGGACACGCCGTAGGGGGGCGCAGTGAGGAGATCGATCGCCAGGAAGACCCACGGGTCGACGCCGTACCGTCCGAGGGTGGGCCAGGCCACGAGCGCCCGCGCTGCGGAGAACAGGACGACACCGACCGCCCACGACCGGCCGAGCACCCCGAGCGAGGTGACATCGTGCCGCCAGGATCGACGGAGGGACCCGGCTGGTGCGGTCACGACGGAACCATCGGCAGGTCGAGGTCGATCTGGAGGCTTTTCTCGAGGTCCTCGACGGCCCAGCGGTAGACGTTCGGTCGGATCCGCGCGATCACCTGCAGCATCTCGGGCATCCACATCCCGGTGGGGAGGATGTCGCCACCCATGAAGTGGCTCGGGGGCGCGAGGCGCCGGACCGGTAGGCCGTAGGTGCCGGCGAAGAAGTCGAACATCCACTCCTCGATCAGGAAGCAGAACCCGTCGCAGCGGTCACGGATCCCGGCGAGGAACGCCGCCCGGTGGAGTTCGTTGGCGACCCCCAGGCCCCGCTGGTCCGACTTCACCGCCAGCGATCCGATCTCGCAGAGGACGCCCTCGGGTACCGGCACCTCGGGGTCGAAGCGGGAGACCGGTAGCTCGTCGAAGGTGCCGAGGATCGTCCGGACGACGCCGACGATGGCTCCGGGCTCGCCGCCCTCCCGCTCGCGGTCCCCGTCGTCGGTGATGACGTGCAGGATGCTGCCCTCACGCCAGGGTTCGCTCTCCTCGACGTGCCGGCGGGGCGACTCGGCGCAGAACCCGCTGGTTCGGAAGACGTCGTAGACGAACTGTTCGGCCCGGACCCCCAGGTCCGAGGTGGGGAGCACCGATCGGCACACGAGCCCCGGCTCGAGCCGGTCCGGGATGAAGCCACGGTTGGGGTCCGGCGCGACCCGACCCGGGTCCGGAGGGCCGAGCGGTCCGGGAGCGCCGTTCCTGCGGGCGGCGGGCGTGGCCGGGCGGGGAGGTGCGGCGAGGACTGCGGGGGAACGCCGCAGGTCGACGGTCTCGACGGCGGATGCCGGAGCCGGGTTGACCGTGATGGGGCGGTCGAGCTCGAGTGCCACGTGTTGCATCCTTGCGACACGCCCCCCCAGCAGCACCACCGTGGTGCCGGGCACGGCCACCAGACAACACGCTCCGTGGTCGTCCTGACAAGGGGCGGCCTGCACTTGAGGAGAACTTGAGGTTGTCGCCACCCCGGCGGATCCGGCCCGTCGGCCTCCGGAACCGGGTTCGCGGCGCTCCGGTCGCACGGCTAGCGTGCCCGCCGTGCTGCGACTGGTCCTGCCGAAGGGTTCGCTCGAGGCTGCCACGCTGCAGCTGTTCGAGGATGCCGATCTCCCCGTCCGCCGCTCGTCATCGGTGGCCTACCGGGCCTCGATCGACGACCCGAGGATCGATTCGGTCCGGATCCTCCGGCCCCAGGAGATCCCGCACTACGTGGCCGACGGGCTCTTCGACCTGGGGATCACCGGCCGGGACTGGGTCGAGGAGACGAGCTCCGACGTCGTGTCCCTGGGTGAGCTCCGCTACTCCAAGGTCACCAGCAACCCCATCCGGGTCGTGGTGGCCGTTCCGCAGGACTCCCCCTACCAGGAGGTCGCCGACCTTCCCGAGGGGGTCCGGGTGTCGACGGAGTACATGGAGCTGACCCGGCGCTACTTCGAGTCCAAGGGAGTCCGGGCCGACCTGCGGCTCTCCTACGGGGCCACCGAGGCCAAGGTCCCCGACATCGTCGACTGCGTGGTCGACATCACCGAGACCGGGAATGCGCTCCGGGCGGCAGGACTCCGGATCATCGACGAGGTGCTCGTCTCCTACACCGAGCTGGTCGCCAATCCGGAGGCCTACGCGGATCCGGTGCGTCGACACGCCATGGAACAGGTCCTCACCCTGCTGCAGGGTGTGCTCGAGGCTCGGGGCAAGGTCCTCGTCAAGCTCAACGTGCCCTCGTCCCAGCTCGACGCCGTGATCGGGTTGCTGCCAGCCATGAAGACACCCACGGTGAACGAGCTCTACGGAGGCGCCGGTTACGCCGTCGAGGCCGTGGTCGACAAGTCCCGGATCAACATCCTGATCCCCGACCTCAAGGACGCCGGCGCCACGGACCTCATCGAGCTCCCGCTCTCGAAGATCGTCCACTGAGGCCGAACCCCGTGGTCGTTCACCGCAGCGAGTCGGGAGTCGTCTCGGCCTTCGACGACGCCGCCGGGGTGGGGAGGATCCTCGACGACAACGGCCGGCTCATCCCGTTCCACTGCGTCTCCATCGCCGACGGCACCCGGTGGATCGCCGAGGGCACGGCGGTGGTGTTCAGCAGGCGGCTCGGTCCGACCGGACTGCTCGAGGCGGTCGGGGTGAGCGCCGGTCCCGGCTGATCGGTGATCAGCCGGCGCCGGCGGTACCGGCCGCGGCGTCGAGCGACTCCTTCACCTGGACGAACACCATCTGGGCCTGGCCGAGCGTGTCCCGGAGCATCTGCTGGTGCTCGCCGAGCTCGTCGCCGGCGGAGTCGATGACCGCGCGGAAGGCCTCGATGACGACGGCGGCCTCGTGGAACTTCGGCGGCGTGGCGTCGAGGTAGATGAGCGCCAGGTCGAAGAACCGCATGAGGTGCGAGGTCAGGACCTCGCTCACCGGCGTGGCGGCCACCTGCGCCCGGACCCGAGTCATCTCGGCCAGTTCCGCCCGGAGCTGCTCGCGTTCCTCCGGGCTCATCGTGCTCAGGTCGAGGCCGATGGCCTGGGCCGCCATGGCCAGAGCGGCCTCCTCGCCGGCGCCGTCGGCGTCGGCGTCGGCGGACGCGGCCGGCCGGCTCGTGTCGACCGGCCGTTCGCCTTCGGGTGTCCAGAGCGATCCCACGTCGACCATCCAGTGCGTTCGGGGGCGTCGATGCGGTCACCGGGCCCGGGTGCTGGTACGGTAGCCGGGTCACAACAAGTGGGTTGCCGCCCCTCCTGCCTGCCGCCCGTGCGGACTGCAGGACCATCGTGCACGACGAGGATCGTCGGGTTCGTGGCGGACGCCCGTGGGTGTCCGCCCGTTGCGTTTTCGGGCCGGCCACCGCCACCGCCGAGGCGGTGGTTCGAGCAGAGGAGCATCACGAAGAGGATGAGCTGTTGAGGAGTGATCGGCCATAGCTGCGTCAGCGGGAGACGACACACGGGTCAACGACCAGATCCGGGCCCGAGAGGTCCGGCTGATCGGCCCGGACGGGGCGCAGCTCGGCATCGTGCCGCTGCCCGAGGCGCTGTCGACGGCGCGGTCGATGGATCTCGACCTGGTCGAGGTCGCAGCCGGGGCCTCGCCCCCGGTGTGCCGGGTCATGAACTTCACGAAGTTCAAGTACGAGGCGCAGCAGCGGGCCAAGGAGTCGCGCAAGAAGGCGACGACCATCGTGGTCAAGGAGATGAAGTACCGACCGAAGATCGGCGATGGGGACTTCGACACCAAGACCAGGAAGGTGGCCCAGTTCCTCGGCGAGGGCCACAAGGTCAAGGTGACGATCATGTTCCGGGGCCGCGAGATGCAGCACCCGGAACTGGGCCGACGGATCCTCGACCGGGTCGCCGAGGAGGTCGCCGAGGTCGGCAAGGTCGAGGTCATGCCGAAGCAGGACGGCCGCAACATGACGATGGTCCTCGGACCCGACAAGAAGGCCCAGGCGAAGGCGCCCAGGCCGGCGCCAGCCGCTGGTGAGGGGACCGAGGAACCGACCGGCACGACAGAGGTTCCCGAGGAACCGACCGGCACGACAGAGGTTCCCGAGGAGCCGACCGAACAACAGGAACCCGTCGCCGTCGAGGCGACCGAGTGAGACAGGCCACCGCCCGTGGCGGTGGCTGAGTGAGACAGGCCACCGCCCCACGGCGGTGGCCGACGAACGAGAGGTAGGCGACGATGCCGAAGATGAAGACCCACAGCGGCGCTGCGAAGCGCTACAAGGTCACCGGGACGGGCAAGATCCTGCGCCGCAAGGTGAACCGGAACCACATCCTCGAGAAGAAGCCCTCCAAGCGGACCCGCCGGTTGGCGGGGACGACCGAGGTCACTGGTGGCGACCGGGCCCGCGCCCGTCGCCAGCTGGGCATCTGAGGAACACCGAGCGAAGGGAGCGAACACATGGCACGGGTGAAGCGTGGCGTGCACGCCAAGAAGAAGCGTCGGGTCGTCCTCTCCAGGGCGAAGGGCTACTACGGCAACCGCAGCCGGAGCTTCCGCGCGGCCAACGAGGCCGTCATGCATGCGGGGCAGTACGCCTTCCGTGACCGTCGGGCCCGCAAGGGCGAGATGCGGAAGCTCTGGATCCAGCGGATCAACGCCGGATGCCGGGCACACGGGACGAGCTACAACCGCTTCATCAATGGCCTGAAGATCGCCGGCGTCGAGGTCGACCGCAAGGTCCTTGCGGACCTCGCCGTGCACGAGCCTGAGGCCTTCGCCTCGCTGGTCGCCGTGGCGACCGAGGCGCTCGCCTCGGCTCCGGCGCCGAGCGACGCCTGAGCTCCGTCCGGTCGTCGATCCGGTCCCGTTCGTGAGCGATCCGCTCGCGCGGACGAGCCCGGCGCTGCAACGGCTCCGACGGCTCTCCAGGCGCCGTGAGGCTCGGGCCACCGAGCGGGTGATGCTCGTCGATGGTCCCGTCCTCGTGGACGAGTCGCTCCGATCCGACCTGAGGGTCACCGCGGTCTTCGCGGACGAGGACCTCGACCCGGCGACCGGCGTGCTCCAGCGAGCCCGGGCCGCCAGTATCGAGGTGGCGACCGTCCGTTCGGGTGACCTGGCCCGGGTCCTCGATCTCGTGACCCCCCGTGGCGTGGTCGCGGTGGTCGAGCAGCCGACGCATCGGCTCGCCGACGTCCTGGCCGAGTCCGTGCGGCAGCGCCGTCCGGTCGTCGTCGCAGTGGAGCTCCAGGACCCGGGGAACGCCGGGACGCTCGTCCGGGTCGCCGAGGCGGCTGGTGCCGTGGGCGTCGTGCTCACGACGGGCTCGGTCGACCCGTGGAACCCCAAGGCCGTCCGCGCGGCGGCCGGGTCGAGCCTCCGGCTGCCGGTCGTCGCCGGTGTGTCCGTCGACGATGTCCTGGTGGGGCTGGCCGCGGCGGGTCTGGGTCTGCTCGCCACCTCCGCCGCGGGTTCGTCGTTCCCCGAGGACTCCGAGCTCGGCGGCTCGTTCGCGCTCTGCATCGGCAACGAGGCGCACGGCCTCGACCACGAGGTCCTCCGCGCCGCGGACGGTCTGGTCACCATCCCGATGGCCGGCGGGGTGGAGTCCCTCAACGCCGGCGTCGCGGCCGCGGTGGTCCTGTTCGAGGCGGCCCGGCAACGGCGCGCCGTCCCCGGCTCCGGAGTCGTTCGCGGGCCGGTCGGGTCGGTGGGCCATGAGGTTGGCGATGTGGCGGACGGAGATGAAGCCGGTGGCGCTCGCGGCGGAGCGTGAGGCGTGAGCGCGCCGGATGCGTCCTCGCCGATCGAGGAGCTCGCCGATCTGGCAGCCGAGGGAGTGGCGGCCGTGGCCGCCACCGATCGACTCGAGCAGCTCGGCGAGCTGGGCGGTCGGCTGCTCGGGAAGAAGTCGAGACTGGCCGGACTGAAGGCCGGTCTCCGGGACGCGACCGCAGAGGAACGCGCTGAGCTCGGGGCCGCGTTGAACGACGCCCGTCGGACACTCGAGGAGGCCGTGGAGCGTCGCCGGCGCATGTTGTCCGAGGCCGAGTCGAACGCCCGACTCGCTCGTGAGGCGCTCGACCTGACCGAGGAGCTGGATCGCGCTCGGATCGGTCACGCCCACGTGATCACCCAGACCTGGGAGCGACTCGAGGACGTCTTCGTCGGGATGGGGTTCACCGTTGCTGCTGGCCCGGAGATCGAGACCGACTGGTTCAACTTCGAGGCGCTGAACCTTCCGCCCTCGCACCCGGCCCGCTCGCTGTGGGACACCCTCTACCTGGACACCGCAGACCTGGAGGGGGTCGCGGACGAGCAGCTGCTGTTGCGCCCCCACACCTCACCCGTGCAGGTCCGCACCATGCTCGCCGCGGTTCGGGACGGGTCGGGGCCGCCGATCCACGTCGTGTGCCCCGGACGCGTCTACCGCCGGGACACCGCGGATGCGACCCACCTCCCGGTCTTCCACCAGATCGAGATGCTCGTCGTGGACCGGAACGTGACGATGGCCGACCTCGCCGGGACGATCGAGGAGTTCACGAAGGCCTACTTCGGCGAGGACCTGACGAGCCGGCTGCGGCCCTCGTACTTCCCGTTCACCGAGCCGTCCGCCGAGGTCGAC
>SXGT01228042.1_pt1 | contig 20584 bp, 18 predicted proteins | sample 3176221 | NCBI WGS metagenome assembly SXGT01 (sample SAMN11356862, study PRJNA531348) | freshwater metagenome | isolation source: freshwater sample F1-120 | place: China: Fuxian Lake, Yuxi | collected 2017-12-25
ACGAGTCCGGAGGCGTCGTCGGCGGCGCGGTTGATGCGGAAGCCCGAGGAGAGCTTCTCGAGGGAGCCTGCGAGTTGGCTGTTGGTCGCCGACAGGTTCCGGTAGGCGTTGAACGCCATGATGTTCTGATTGATGCGCATCAGCGCTCTCCTCCATGATCGGCCGCGACCCGTCCATGGGCCACGCGCTCCGCCCCGCACGCGGTTCTGCGTTCAGGTCTTCGGCAGCGTCGCAGGACGCCTGTAGACCCTCTCGCCGTGCCGCGAACCCGTGTGTCCCGGGTCACCGCCATCGCGTCGTACTCGGTGCGCATCGGCGCTCTCCTCCATGAATGTGCGCGCGGAACCCTCCGTGAGCCTGCGCAGTTCGGCCGCCCGGCATCTGTTTCGAGGTGACCACTCCTGTTCGGACCGAGGGCCGAGGATCTGAGCGTTCGCCGTCGGTGATCCGTGACCGGCGGGTAGGTTGCCCTCGGTTCGGCGGGCCGGGATGCGGGTTCGCGGGGGCGCGACCTCACCGAGCGTGGCCGCGCAGAGAGCGGCATCACGCGGATCCGGGGGGATCGAATGACACGCAGCCGGCGTTCCGCAACACTCCTGGTCGTGCTCGGGCTGGTCGTGCTCGGGTTGGTCGGCGGCGCGTGCAGTGCCTCCGACGACGGCGACCCCGAGCCGACGACCGCTGGGCCGACGACCGCGGCCGTCACCGTGGCGCTCCCGACGGGGGCGCCGGCCGACTTCGTCGCACACGGCAGCGTCGGGCAGGTCTGGCTCGTCGGTGCGCCGGCGTCGACCGAACTCACCCTCCACGGACCGACGGGCGTGGTCGCGACGGCGACGACCGACGCCGAGGGGTCGCTGATCTTCCGCAACGTCGCGCCCGGCGCCGCCTACGCGGTGACCTCGGGCGCGGGCGAGGCGCGAACCGTCGCCGAACCGGTCGCGGTCACCGCACCCGACGACGCACCACCGGCCGACTTCTTCACCGCGCAGGAGCCGTTCACGATCGATCCCGACGACAACTCGGGCTACGGATACCTCGAGACCCGCGACGGCACGACCCTCGCCTATTCGGTGAAGCTGCCCGGGCCGATTGCCGACGGGCCCTACCCGACGGTGGTGGAGTACTCCGGCTACTCGCCGGCCGCGCCCGGCAGTCCGCAGCCCTCGTCGCTCATCATGCAGAACCTCGGCTACGCCACGGTGGGGGTGAACATCCGCGGGACCGGGTGCTCGGGGGGCGCCTTCCAGTTCTTCGAGCCGCTCCAGGGCACCGATGGTTACGACGCGATCGAGACCGTGGCGGCGCAGCCGTGGGTGTTGCACGGCGAGGTCGGGATGGTCGGGATCTCCTATCCCGCGATCGCGCAACTGTTCACCGCCCAGTACCAGCCGCCGCACCTCGCCGCGATCGCTCCGCTCTCGGTGATCGACGACACGTATCGCGGAACGCTGTATCCCGGCGGGATCTACAACAACGGGTTCGCCAAGGACTGGGCCGAGGAACGTCAGCGCGACGCCGAACCGTTCGGGCAGGGTTGGTCGGCCGAGCGGCGTGACGCCGGCGATCAGACGTGCATCGACAACCAGGGCCTGCGCGGTCAGAACCCGAGCCTCGCCGACCTCATCGAGTTGGTCGACTTCTACGAACCGATCGACGTGCCGGTCGACAATGGATTCCACTCCTACGACGATCTCGACGGCCTCGCACCGGCCACGTTCGTCGACCGCATCGACGTGCCCGTGTTCCTCGCCGGCGCGTTCCAGGACGAACAGACCGGTGGCCACTTCGCCACGATGCTCGATCGGTTCTCGTCGGCACCGGTGACCCGCTTCACGCTCGTCAACGGCAACCACACCGAATCCCTCACCCCCGAGGTGATGAATCGGTGGTACGAGTTCCTCGAGCTCTACGTGGCACGCCGCGTGCCCGCCATGCCGGTCGGGTTCCGAGCGCTCGGCCCGGCGACGATCGGTGCCGCGATCTGGGGCTCGACCGTGCCGCTGCCCGAGGACCGCTTCGATCCGGAGGCCGCCTACGACGACGTGCTGGCGCAGTACGAGGCAGAGGATCCGGTGCGGATCCTGTTCGAGAACGGCGCGGGTTGTCCCGACATCGTGCTCGGCGCGCCGTGTCCGACCTTCGAGGCGTCGTTCTCGGCCTGGCCGATCCCCGAAACCGAAGCACGGGCCTGGTACCTCGCGGGCGACGGTGCACTCGCCGACGACGTGCCCGCGGCGGGCGGTTCCGACCGCTACGAATACGCGGGCGACGGCCAGGCCCGAATGTTCGCGGGCGGGACCGACGAGCTTTGGAAGGGGCTTCCCCAACTCGCCTGGACCCAGCCCGAAGCGGGCGCCGCGGCGAGTTATGAGACCGCCCCCCTCGACGAGACGCTCGTCATGGCCGGCAGCGGCAGCGTCGACCTGTGGGTCGGCGCGAGCCAGGCCGACGTCGATGTCGAGGTCACGCTCTCCGAAGTGCGGCCCGATGGAACCGAGTACTACGTGCAGGTCGGCTGGCTGCGCGCCTCGCACCGCGCACTCGACGAGTCGGCGAGCACCGATCTGCGGCCGGTGCACACGCACCGCGAGGCCGACGCGGCGGATCTGCCGGCCGACGAGTTCGTGCCCCTGCGGGTCGAGCTCTTCCCGTTCGCGCACGTGTTCCGGGCGGGGTCGCGGGTCCGGCTGATCGTCGACGTTCCCGGCGGCTCGCGTCCGCACTGGAAGTTCGACATCGTGGCGCCGGCTGCGAACGCGAGCGTGGAGCTCGGGTGGGGCGGCGAGACGCCGGCGCGGATCGTGATGCCGGTGCTGTCGGGACTCGACGCCGACATCCCCGACGCAGCACCGCCGTGTCCGGCGCTCCGCGGCCAGCCGTGCCGCGACTACGCGGCGTTCGACAACACGCCGTAGCGAGTCGCGGCCACGAGCCGCGAGTCACGAGTTGTTCAGAGAGCGATGTCTTCGAGGAGCGCATCCTGTTCGACGCGCGCCCGTCGGATCGCCTTCTCCTGGACCGACTCGGGCTCCGAGGCCAGACGCGCGCGGTACGTCGAACCGTCGGCGACCGCCGCGTAGTAGGCGGCCTTGCGACGAGCGACGCGACCGTTCGGGCGCGGTTCGGGCGCGAGCTGGGCGGGCTCCACCTGGCTGTTGATGCCATCCTTCAGGAGGAGGAGGGCCTCGGCGCGGAGCTGGGAGACGCGGCTCTCCGACACGCCGAGTTCGTCGGCGAGATCCTGCATCGACCGCTCCTCGAAGAAGTAGCCGATGACGACACGCCGAAGGCGATCGGGGAGTGCGGCGACCGCGTCGGTGAGGTACGAGCGTCGCTCGCGTGCCGTGAGTGCTTCTTCGGGCGACTCGTCGGTCGCGGCGAGGAACGACTCGGCGTCGCCGTCGAGCACCAGCGATTCGTAGTTGAGGACGGTCGCGCGGTGAACGTCGTCGACGAGCTTGTGAACCTGATCGGCGGGCACGTTCATCGCCGTGGCGATCTCGTCGGGGCTCGGGGCCCGGCCGAGGCGTGCGGTGAGTTCCTCCGACGTCTGCTGCATCCCGCGGGCACGGGCGCGCACCGAACGGCTGGCCCAATCGCGGCCGCGCAGCTCGTCGAGCAGCGCGCCGCGGATGCGGGTCGAGGCGAAGCGGTCGAAGGCGATGCCGCGGGCGGGGTCGAAGGTGCGAGCAGCCTGCGCGAGGCCGAGCATCCCGGCCGAGACGAGGTCGCTGCGCGACACATGACTCGGAATGCGGTGCGCGACCTCGGAGACGACGTACTGCACGAGCGGCAGGTGCTCGTGCACCAACTCCGACTCGTGCGCCCGGCGGTCGGCGTCGAGGTTGGCGCCGGTGATCTTGGCGCCGGTGACCGTGGCGGTCTTGGCGGTCGTGGCGGTCTTGGCGACCTTGGCCGTCTTGGTGCGTGTGACCGTCTTGGTCGCCGTTGCTTGCTTCGTCGTCATCGTTCCCCCCGGGATTCGATTGCCTGCCGGGTTCAGGTGTCGGTCCCGAGCGACCGCGGCCTTGATCAACCGCGAGGTTGAATCACTGTCCGTAGTGCCTCGACTGCTCAGGGAGACGTGGTGGTTGCCGAGGCCGGTACCCTGCTCGCATGGAGCTCGCGTGGCATGCCCTCGTGGCCGACGAGCTGCCGCTCGTGCGGCGCGGGGTGGCCGGTGTGCTCGAGACGCTGGGCGTCGAACTCGCGGGCGAGGCGCACTCGGGCCGCGAAGCGGTGGAACTCGCGGGCTACCTGCTCCCCGATCTCGTCGTCCTGGGAACATTGGCCGACGGCCCGGTCGGGCCCACGCTCGTGCGGTTGCGGGCGATCCACCCCAAGGTGGCCACGATCGTGCTCCTGGCACACGCGGCAGATCGGGAGGTCGCGAACCTCGCCGCCGAGGGCGCCGGCGGGCTCGCGCTGCGCACCGGCTCGCCCGCCGAACTCGCCGACGTCGTCGTCCGCGTCCACAAGGGCGAGTCGGTCATCGTTCCCGCGCTGCTCGGCGGCCTGGTGGGCGGGGTCGCGCCGAGCCCCACCGACGCCCGGTCGCCGGCGTCTCCCTCGTCGCGCCCGTTGCCCGGCTCCTCGTCGGGGCCTCGGTCGGGATCGGTCGGCGGCCCCGCACTCGTGGCACCACTCTCTGCGCGCGAACTCGAGATGCTCGGGTTCCTCGCCCAGGGCCGCACGAACCGTGAGATCGCGGCGACGCTCTCGCTGTCGCTCGCCACGGTCAAGTCACACCTCGTGCACCTCTACGCCAAACTCGAGGTCGGCAACCGCAACGAGGCGCTCGGGCGCGCCGTCGCGCTCGGACTGTTGCGCTAGCCGCCGGCCGGCCAGCGGCTGTGACCGCGGCCACCGGGTGCGGCCGGATGCTTCACGATCCCGCCGGGCCCGCCGATGAAGTCCTGTCGGCGAACACGGTGGAGTGACCCGCATGCAGCAGCACCTCAGCGAGGTATCCAACATCTTGTGGCGCGAGCGCCAGCTCCTCGAGCTGCTCGTGTTCAAGCTCGAAGAGGAACAGCTCGTGCTGGCCTCGGGTCGTACTCGCTGGCTGACGCACGCGACCCGCGAGGTCGAGACGGTGCTCGGCGAGATCAAGCGGGTCGAGCTCGACCGTGCCGTGCACGTCGAAGCGCTCACCGCGGTGCTCGAACTCACCGACGCACCGAGCCTGCGCCAGCTCGCGGACCTGGCACCGGCACCGTGGAGTCAGATCTTCGAGGAGCACCGCAACGCGTTGCTCGAGGCCGCTCACGACATCGACGCCGCGGCGCGATCGAACCGCGACCTGTTGTCGCGCGGCCAGTTCGCCACGCGGGAGGCACTCGCCACGCTCGGGGAGATCGAACTCGACGCCTACACGCCATCGGGCGCAGCCACCGAACGTTCACTCGGTATGCGGCTCGTCGACGAGGCGATCTAGGAGCCACGGTGTCGGACTTCTCGGGGTTGCGGATCGCGTTGTCGTCGCTGTACGCGCAGCGTCGCGGGCTGGAGATCACGGGCCACAACGTGAGCAACGCGAACACCGAGGGTTACACGCGCCAGCGCGTCGACCTGCAGTCGATCAACGGTCCGAACACCGGAGCGTTCTTCGCCACGTGGAACGGCGGCGGCCAGGGCGTGCGGGTCGCGCAGTTCGTGCGGTACCGCGACGCGTTCCTCGAGGTCCGCGCCGCGTTGGAACACGGTGCCGAGGCGCAGATGTCGCAGGTGCGGTACGCGCTCGAGCAACTCGAGGGTCTGTTCGGCGAACCCGGCGACCTCGGTATCCAAGGCTCGATGACCGACCTGTGGTCGGGGTTCGACGACGTCGCCAACCGTCCCGGTGATTCTGCAGCGCGCCAACAGCTGCTCGAACGCGCGGCGACGCTCGCGACGACCTTCAACCACGCCGCCGGCCAGATCGCCGCGTTTCGCACCAGCGCGATCGCCGAACTCGATGCCACGGTTGCCGACATCAACAGCACCGCGGCGACCGTCGCGCAGCTGAACGTCGCGATCAAGAGCGCACTGGTGAGTGGACTCAACGCGAACGACCTGATGGACCATCGCGACCTGCTCGTGGAACAGCTCGCGACGAAGGTCGGCGCGACGATTCGGCCGGGCGAGTACGGCAGCGTCAACGTCTTCGTCAACGGCACGGCGCTGGTGGCCGACGAACTCTCCGAATCGCTCGAGGTCGACACGTCAGGGCCGAGCGTGGTCGTGCGATGGGCGAACGACCAGTTCCCCGCGACGATCTCCGGCGGCGACGCCGGCGGACTGCTCGAGGTCGTCAACGTGAAACTTCCGGGCTACCTCGCGGATCTCGACACGGTCGCGCTTCGCCTGCGCGACGACGTGAACGCGGTGCACAGCGGGAGCGGCGGTTCGATCGCGGCGGCAACGCGCGATCAGGGCGCGGCCGGCTCCCTGCAGTTCCAACTCGCGCTCGACGGCGGCGCCATGACGACCGTGAGCCTCACGGGCGCCGACTGGTCCGGCGCGGGCGGCGCCGCCGCCCTGCAGGCCGCGCTCCAGAGCGCGGTCGACACCGCGATCGGCGCGGGCAACGCCACGGTGACCGTGGCCGGCGCCCTCGGAGAACCGCTCACCGTTGCACTGGCCGCGACGGCCGGCCACACGCTCCTGTCGCAAGCGGTTGCCGGCAACGCGGGGTTCGCAACGCTGCTCGGGGCGACGGCGGTCGGCCGCGACGGCGTCGGCGGTCGGAGGTTCTTCGAGGCGACGGGAGCGAGCGATCTCGCCGTGTCGGGCGACATCGGCAGCGCCGACGACATCGCCGCGGGAGCGGTCGGCGGCGGCCCGCTCGACGGAAGCGTCGCGCTCGACCTCGCGGCGCTGAGCGAAGCGACCACGGGGGCCGACTCGCTGTACCGATCGCTGATCGTCGCGCTCGGTGTCGACAGTCAGACGATGCAGCGCCGTCACGAGATCCAGACCGAGACCATGGCGCAGGTCGATAGTTCTCGCAGTGCCGTGTCCGGCGTCAACATCGACGAAGAAATGGTGAACATGGTCCAGTTCCAGCACGCCTACGACGCCGCAGCGCGCTTCATGACCTCGGTCGACGAGATGCTCGACACGCTGATCAACCGCACCGGCGTCGTCGGCCGGTAGGTGACGAGATGGTCTCGGCAGACTTCCGCATCGCACACGCGTCGATGGCACGCCGGGTCACCGGCAATCTTCAGCGCTCGCTGGCCGAGCTCGAACAGTTGCAGGAGCAGATCAGCTCCAACAGACAGATCAACCGACCGTCGGACTCTCCGGTCGGCACCGTGGCCGCGCTGCGCCTGCGCGCCGAACTGGGGCGCGGCGACCAGATCGGTCGCAACATCGACGACGCGATCGCGTGGCTGAGCACCGCCGACGACACGCTCGTGTCGGTCGTCGATCAGATCACGCGGGTGCGTGATCTCGCGATCCAGGCCCAGAACGGTGTGCTCGGCCAGACGGAGCGAGACGCGATCGCCCTGGAGATGGATCAGATTCGCGAGGGCTTGGTCGGGCTCGCGAACACCCGATACCTCGACCGGGCGGTGTTCGCAGGTACAGCGAGCACCGCGGCATACGACGCGACCGGCAGCTACACGGGGCAGTCGGCGATCATCGAACGAGCGATCGGACCGGGAATCCGTGTCCAGATCAACGTCAATGGCGACGACGTCTTCGGGAGTGGCGCCACCGATCTCTTCGCGACCGTCGCGAATCTCGCGACTGCCGTGCGAACCAACACGAACATCGATGCGGAGTTCGCGAACCTCGATGTTCGTACCAATGCTGTCCAGCAGAGCCTGGCCGAGGTCGGAGCGCGCATGAACCGGATCACGACGATGCAGGAGCGCAACCGCGCCGGCAGCATCAATCTGAAACAGAACTTGTCGCAGATCGAAGATGTCGATCTGCCCAAGGCGATCATGGAGATGCGGATCCAGGAGACGGCGTACCAGGCCGCCCTGATGACGACCTCCATGGTCATCCAACCGTCCCTCGTCGACTTCTTGCGGTGACCACGATGATCGAGACCGACCTGACCATCGAGACCGAGCTGGTGGATCTTCACTTCGCAGCCGGCCTCCCGGGCTTCCCGAATCTCCACCGATACCGGCTCTCGCCATGGGGCGGGGAGAGCTCCCCGTTCATGTTGATGAGCGGTGTCGACGATCCCGAAGTCGGATTCGTCGTGGTGTCGCCGTGGGTCTTCTACGCCGACTACGAGTTCGACCTCGACGCCGCGACTGCGCAGCGCCTCGCGCTGTCGTCGATCGAGGACGCGATCGTGGTGTGTGTCGTCACGCTCGGTGACCGCGCCGAGGACGCCACCGTGAACTGCCTCGGCCCGATCGTGATCAACCGCTCGACGCGTGAGGCATGTCAGACCGTGCTCGGATCGAGCGAGTACGAGGTGCGCGCACCGCTCGCGCGCGCCGCCTGAGCTTCGCGACTCGCCGCAGCACGCGCACCAACCGCATCGTTCGGACGCGGTATCCCCTGACAGGCGGGTTGCAGGCTCCTATGCTGCGCGTCCGGCAACGACGGACGGCTCGGGAACGTCCCCCGATCCGACGCGGTGGCCACCACGGAAGGAGGACCCCGTGCTCGTACTCACGAGGCGTGCGAACCAGAGCATCATGATCGGCCACGATGTCGTCGTGACGGTTCTCGAGGTGCGTGGCGACCAGGTGCGCATCGGTATCAAGGCCCCGCGGTCGGTCGACGTCCATCGCGAGGAAGTCTTCGCGACGTTGCAACAGGCGAACCGCGCGGCCGCCAAGTCGCCGAAGGATCTCGCTGCCGCTGCCGTGCCCGAGGTCCCGACGCCCGCCGAGACCTGATCCCTCGCCGCAACCAGTGCGTGCGGCGCGGCGTGGTGTCAGCGGACGAGGCTGATGAAGCGGTTCTCGCCGAGCACGGAGGGGTCCGACCCGATCGTGCCCGGCAACATCGACACGGGGAACACGAACGCGGTGATGGCTTTCGCCTGCCCGGAGTAGTTGCCGCCCCACGCTCCGCCCGACGGTTCGAAGTCGAGCTGATTCACGTTGTTGCCGACGAGCCGCTGCAAGAAGACCGCTCGGTACTGCTTGATGTAATAGCAGTACGCGCCGGAGCCGCCGGGACAGGTGACGTTGCTCGCCCACACCTGGGGCACGTACACGAACCGCGGTGAGAGCTGGATGTCGTACAGGTCGATCGGGCTCTCCGTCGCGGTGTTCGCGGTGAACAGGGTGGCGGTGCAGGGTGAGCCACTGCACGGCGAAACGGGGAGCCCGGCACGCGAACCGGTGCAGGAGTTCCAGTCGGCGGCGGGTCGACCGACGATGTTGCCGGCCCAGGCGTCGACCTTGCCGCACGCGTACTCGAAGAAGCACTGCGACAGGGCACGGTGCAGCCACACCTGCTTCGTCGTTCCCGGAGGCGGTGTTCCCGCGACGCGGCTGTCGAAGGTCGCCCGCTGACAGCTCGCCGGGACTCCCGAGTTCGTGCCGGTCGGGATGAACGTCCACAACGGCTGGTTGTCGAGTTGCGAGCCGCCGACGGAGACCTTCGGGTACGGACCTCGACGCAGGCGAGCGGGTTCACCATCGCTGAAGCTCGCGCCGGAACGCATCCCGGTGTCGAAGGCCGAACCGTTGCCGGTCCCCTGCGCGACGCGGTTGGGTCCCGCCGTCACGCAGTCGTCGTCGGCGCCGGCGCCGCTGCCCGTGGGGTGGGTCGTGTAGTCGTGGTCGGCACCCATGGCGATGTTGTCGTCGAGCCGCCCCGACTGGCCGCCGTTGGTGCACGAGGGTGTGGTGCCGAGATCGGCGTTGCCGTACAGGTGGAAGTCGAGGAATCCGAAGTTGCCCGACGTCGGGCCGGTACACGGCTCGACGGCACCGCCGCCACCACCGGAATCGAGGCACGCCTCGCCCGAACCGAACCCCGAGAACATGTTGAACGGCAGGAGGCCGCTGTTGGTGGGGTTGCTGATCCGGGCCTCGGCGAGCGCGCGGGTCTCGACCTTGGCGTCGCCGAAGATCCGACCGAACGTCGTGTCGTAGGACTGGAGCGGTGTCCGGACGCGCATCCGTGTGTACGACGTGTCGAACGAGATGCACTGCGTCGTCGAGACGCGGGCCAACGGCGTGTCGGTACACCCCGACCATGCGAGGTTGCCGCCGCTGAGGTTGCCGCCGGCGATGTTGTCGGCGGCCTGGCTGCGGGCGCGGTCTTCGGCCGCCGTCGGGCTGGGGAGCAGTTGCGCGCCGGCGAGCGCGGCCGCGTCCGCGGTCGTCTGTACCTGGCGTCGTTGGCTGCGCGCGTATCCGAGGTCGACGACGAGCGCGCACATCCCGAACATCACGACGAGGAGCATCACGGTGAGCACGAGCACCGTTCCGCGCTCGTGCTCACGGTCGCGAGGGTGGTTGCGCGACAACAGGCGCGCCATCAGGTGCACCACGTCCAGTCCCCGTCGATCGCGGTCTCGTCCACCGAGGTGAGGCCGGTCGTCGCGACCTGTTCGATGCGCATCGTCGCCTTGGCGTGGAGCGCGTCGCCGGTGAGGAACCGACCCGTGAGTGGCGTCACCGGTTCGATGGGGTACTCGGCGCAGACCACGACCTGACTGCCGATCTGGTAGGTCACGGGCGCGACGATCTTGACCCGCGTCTTCGCGGTCGAGAGACCGATGCGCTCCTTGGTGAGGCAGACGAGATTGCGCGCGTTGCCGGAGGGGACCGAACCGGCCAACGAGCACGAGGTGGTCGTCCCGAAGCTGGCGACGACTCCTTGACGCGCGGCGTCGCGCACGCCCTGGTTGACGGTCGTCCGGTTGCTGTACACCGACCCGAAATCGATGATGCCGAACACCAAGAGGAGCAGCAACGGCAAGACGATCGCGGTCTCGACCAAGGCCGCGCCGCGCTCGGTCCGTGCCCCTCGCTGTGCGATGCGCGCTGCCATGCTCCCCATCCCGAAGTCGCCCCGTGGTCGCCTGGACGGCACCACTTCCACATCGGTGGCTCCCAATGGATCACAACCGGGAGCGCCCAGGATGACTCATGCGCGTCATTTAGCGACATTTACCGCTAATCGGCCAAACTCCGCACAATCACGCGATCGAGGTAACGGTCAGGCTTCCGGCGACGAGAGCTGCGCGAGCGCGTGTGCCACGGTCGGGTTCGTGATCGTGCCGGCCCGGGTGTTGAGGCCGGCGGCGAGTGCGGGATCGGCGGCGCACGCCTCGGCGACGCCGGCGGTGGCGAGCTCGACGACGTAGGGGAGTGTCGCGTTCGTGAGCGCGTAGGTCGAGGTGTGCGGGACGGCACCGGGCATGTTGCCGACGGCGTAGTGGATCACGCCGTGGTGCTCGAACGTCGGCTCGGTGTGCGTCGTCTCGCGGATCCCTTCGACGCAACCCCCCTGGTCGATCGCAACGTCGACGATCACCGACCGCGGGCGCATCGCGCCGATCATGTCGTCGTTCACGACCCGCGGCGCGCGATCGCCGGGCACGAGCACGGCACCGATCACGAGATCGGCATCGGCCACGGCGCGGGCGACCGCGGCCGTGTTCGACGTGAGCGTCATGATCCGGCCCTGGTGGATCTGGTCGACCCAGCGCAAGCGGTCGAGGTTGCGATCGAGGAGCAGGACCTCGGCCTCCATCCCCTGCGCGATCCACGCGGCGTTCCAGCCGACATTGCCCGCGCCGATGACGACGACTCGTGCCGGGCGCACACCCGGCGCGCCGCCGAGGAGGATGCCGCGGCCGCCGTGGCGCCGCTCGAGGAAGTGTGCGCCGACCTGGGTGGCCATCCGACCGGCGACCTCGCTCATCGGCGCGAGCAACGGGAGCGATCCGTCGGCGAGTTGCACGGTCTCATAGGCGATCGCGGTGGTCCCCGCGGCGAGGAGCGCGTCGGCGACCGCGGGATAGGCGGCGAGATGGAGGTAGGTGAACAGCGTGAGATCGGCACGCAGGTACCCGTGCTCGACCGCCTGGGGCTCTTTGACCTTGAGCACGAGGTCGGCCTCGCCCCACACCTCGGCGACGTCGGTTGCGATGCGGGCGCCGGCGGCGCGGTAGTCGTCGTCGTGGATCGAACTGCCTTCTCCGGCACCGGATTCGATGATCACGTCGACGTCGTGGCGAACCAGTTCGTGCGCGCCGTCGGGCGTGATGGCGACGCGATGCTCGTCGAGCTTGACCTCCCGCGGGATCGCGACCCTCACGGTTCCTGCCGCGTCTTCATCTTGTCCCCCAGGCGTAGGTCTGCTTGTGGAGTCGGAGGTAGACGAACGTCTCGGTGCTGCGGACGCCGTCGATGCGGCGCACCTTGTCGTTCAGCAGCTCGAGCAGGTGCTCGTCGTCCTCGCACACCATCTCGAACAAGAGGTCGAAGCTTCCCGAGGTGAACACCAGGTAGTCGACCTCTGGGATCGCGGCGAGCGCGTCGGCGACGGCGATGATGTCGCCCTCGGTCTTGACGCCGACCATCGCCTGGCGACGGAAGCCGAGCCGCAACGGGTCGGTCACGGCGAGGATCTGGACGATGTTGTCGTCGATGAGTCGTTGGACGCGATGGCGGACCGCCGCCTCCGAGAGACCCACCGCCTGGGCGAGCTTCGTATACGGCAGACGCCCGTCTTCTTGGAGCAACTCGACGAGGGCCTTGTCGGCATGGTCGAGTGACGCGGAGTCGACCTGCCGGCGGCTCCGTGTGGTTCGGGGCGTGCGCAACGTCAGCCCGCGAGCGCCGCGCACAGATCGCCGAACGCGTCGATGTAGCGGTCGATGTCGGCGTCGGTGTGCTGCACCGAGATCGTCCACTGCTCTTCGTCGCCGGGCGTCATGAAGATGCCACGGTTGACCATCCACGGGTACGACGCGGCGTACAGGTCGAGGTTCGTGTCGAGGAAGTCTCGGTAGTTGGTGAGCGGTGTCGCCCGGTAGGAGACGCAGCCCTTCGCTCCGAGGTCGACCGTGTGCGCGACGATCCCGTGCGCGTCGATCGCGGCCTGGCAACCGGTGGCGAGGCGCGTGCCGAGTTGCGCGAGGTACGCGTACGCGTCGGGAGTGAGCACCTCGGTGAGTGCAGCGAGCGCGGCCGCGGCGACGAGCGGGTTGCCGTTGAACGTGCCCTGCTGCGCCGCGCCGCGCTCGATCGACCCCATGATGTCGGCGCGGCCTCCGAACGCGGCACCGGGGGTTCCCCCGAACGTGGCCTTGGCGAGGCACGTGAGGTCGGGTCGCACGCCGTACCGATCGGCGGCGCCGCCGGGAGCGAGGGACGTGCCGGTCTTGACCTCGTCGAAGATCAGGACCACGCCGTGCTTGGCGAGCAGATCCTTGAGGCCCTGGAGGTAACCCGGCAGCGGCTCGGCGATGCCGATGTTCATCATTACGGGTTCGAGGATCATGCAGGCGATCTCGCCGCCGCGTTCGTCGAGGAGTCGCTCGAGCACGACGAGGTCGTTGAACGGAACGACGTGGGTGTAGTCGGCGAGCCATTTTGGCGTGCCGAGGGACATCGGCGTGCTCGCGGGTTGGTCGCGACCGCCGAGCATGTCGGCCCCGGGGACGACCGAGAACATCACCGTGTCGTGGTGGCCGTGATAGGAGCCTTCGGCCTTGACGATGTGGTCGCGCCCAGTGTGTGCGCGCGCGATGCGGACCGCCGTCATCGTCGCTTCGGTACCCGAGTTGCAGAAGCGGATCTGATCCATCGAGTAACGGTCGCAGATCACCTCGGCGAGTTCGACCGTCTCGGGGGTCGGCGCGGCGAAGTGCGTCCCGCGCGACGCGGCGCGGCTGATCGCCTCGACGATCTTGGGATGCGCGTGGCCGTAGACCATGCAGCCGAAGCCGCCGTGCGTGTCGACGTACTCGTTGCCGTCGACGTCCCAGACGCGCGACCCCTGACCGTGGCTGAGGTAGATGGGATAGGGGTCGCCCATCTGGAACGACGATCCCACACCGAGCGGCATGGAGTGCAACGCCCGCTCGTACCACGCCTTCGACTGCGGCGTGCGCTCGAGCAACTTCGCCGACTCCACCCCGGCGATCTCCCGGGCTCTGGCGCTGGTCCGATCGGAGTCATTCATGTCTCTTGCTTCGCTCCCACTTCGCTGCTTCCGCATCGCTGCGCTCGCTCCATCCGCTTCGTTCGCTTCGCGTGTTCGCTCGCTGCGCTCACTCACGCGCCCGTGCAACCCGCGTCCAATTAGTGCTTGATCATCACGTGTTTGAGTTCGGTGTAGTGGTCGAGGGAGTAGGCCGACATGTCCTTGCCGTAGCCGGATTGCTTGAAGCCGCCGTGGGGCATCTCGCTCGTGATCATGATGTGTTGGTTGACCCAGACGCAGCCGAACTCGAGCGCGCGGGTCATGCGCATCGCGCGTCCGACGTCGGAGGTCCAGACGGAGGCAGAGAGGCCGTAGTCGACTCCGTTGGCCCAGGCGAGTGCTTCGGCTTCGTCGGTGAAGCGTTGTACGGACACGACGGGTCCGAAGACCTCGCGCTGCACGATCTCGCTGTCTTGTGTCGGGTTCACGACGACGGTGGGTTCGTAGAAGAACCCGGCTCCCGCGCCGCGCTTGCCACCGGTGGTGACCTCCGCGCCCGCGGCGACCGCGCGATCGACCATGCCTTCGACCCGTGATCGTTGGTCGTCGGAGATGACCGGTCCCATCGCGATGTCGTCGGCGAAGGGGTCGCCCATGGCGATGGTGCCGACGGCATCGGTGAGCGCGGGGACGAGCCGCTCGAACGCGGCTGCTCCGGCCATGACCCGGCAGGGGGCGGTGCAGTCCTGGCCGGAGTTGTAGTAGGCACCCTCGGCGAGGGCGCCGACGACGGCGTCGATGTCGGCATCGTCGAACACGACGACGGGCGCCTTCCCCCCGAGCTCGAGGTGGACCCGCTTCAGCGTGTCGGCCGCGTTCTTGGCGATGAGCTTGCCGGTGTTGACGTCGCCGGTGAGCGAAACGAGCCGGATGTCGGGGTGACGCACGATGGCGTCGCCGGCGGTCTCGCCCTGCCCGCATACGACGTTGAAGACGCCGGGCGGCAGGATGTCGGCGGTGATCTCGGCGAAGTGGAGCAGCGAGAGGGGTGTCAACTCGGACGGCTTGAGCACCACGGTGTTGCCGGTCGCGAGCGCCGGGCCGAATTTCCAGACGGCCATGTTGAGGGGGTAGTTCCACGGCGCGATCCCGGCGACGACGCCGAGCGGGTCGCGGCGGAGGTAGCTCGTGTGGTCGGCGAGGTACTCGCCGGCGGCCTTGCCCTCCATGTTGCGGGCGGCGCCGCCGAAGAAGCGCAGGTTGTCGACGGAGAGATCCATCTCGATCGGGATGATGGATCGGGGCTTGCCGACGTTGCGCATCTCGGTCTCCGAGAGCGCCTCCACGTTGTCCTCGATCGCGGCGGCGAGCGCGTGCAGGGCTTCGGATCGTTCTCGGGGGGTCTTGGCGGCCCACGCCGGGAACGCGGCCTTGGCCGCGGCGACGGCGTCGTCGACGTCGGCGCGCTCGCTCGTCGGGACCGACGCGATGACCTCGCCGGTCGCCGGGTCGACGACGTCGTCGCTGCGTCCGCTGCGGGCGGCGACGAACTCGCCGCCGATGTAGTTGGCGTCGCGCCCTGGGCTCATGGTCATGCTCGGCTCGCGTTCATGCTGGGATCGCTCCTGGGGAGAAGAGAACAACTGGGGCCGGTCGCCAGTGTGCGCCGAGATCCGCGGGCTTGGCAAGCACACGACGAAGGATTTCGTTTCGATCGTGCGAAGTCACGACGGATTCCCTTGCGCTGCGGCACGATATCTGCGAATCTGCGCCGAGCGAGGACCGGGGGCATGACCCGACGCCGAGGACGCGCGTGGCAGGCTGCGGGCGTACTCCCTGGGAGGTTCATCATCGACACCACGAGCGGCGACACCGCGGGCGGCCCGCGGGCGGACGACGTCATCGTCCTCGACCACGTCACGAAGCACTACGGAAGCTTCGTGGCGGTGGAGGAGGCGCACTTCTCGATCGCACGGGGCGAGTTCTTCTCGATGCTCGGGCCGTCGGGATGCGGCAAGACCACGACGCTGCGGATGATCGCCGGATTCGAGACCCCGACCTCGGGGGCGATCCGCCACGAAGGTGTCGACGTCTCGCGAACTCCCCCGTACAAGCGCAACGTCAACACGGTGTTCCAGCAGTACGCGCTGTTCCCACACATGACCGTGCGCGACAACATCGCGTTCGGACCGCGGAGCAAGAAGCTCGACGGAGCCGAGGTCGCGCGTCGTGTCGACGAGATCATCGACGTCGTCCGCCTCGGCGACTTCGCGCAACGCAAGCCGACCCAGCTCTCGGGCGGACAACAGCAGCGCGTCGCGCTGGCACGCGCACTCGTGAACTACCCGAGTGCCCTGCTGCTCGACGAACCGCTCGCCGCGCTCGACCTCAAGCTGCGCCAGGCGATGCAGATCGAGCTGAAGCGCATTCAACGCGAGGTCGGGATCACGTTCATCTTCGTCACGCACGATCAGGAGGAGGCCCTCACGCTCTCCGATCGGATCGCCGTGATGAGCAACGGCCTCGTCGAACAGATCGGTTCGCCCGAGGAGATCTACGGGAGCCCCGCGTCGGTCTTCGTCGCGGGATTCATCGGGCAGGCGAACCTCTGGCAGACCGTGGTGGAGGCGGTCGCCGATGGTCGTGCCGACGTGCGGATCGGCGATCAGCTCGTCACCGGCGCCGCGGGTCCGAATGTCGCTCGCGCCGGCGACCACGTCACCTTCATGGTGCGACCCGAGCGGGTCAAGGTGACCGTGTTGTCACCGAACGCGTCAGGCGCATCCGGCTCGTCGGGCGCGTCCGGTACCTCGGGTGCCGCGATCGCGTGCGAAGTGATCGACTACGTGTTCCAGGGCCCCGTCGTGAGGTTCGCCTTGCGTTCGCCCGACGGCTCCGAGATCGCCGCCTACGTCGGCTCCGACGAGGGCCTCCCGCTCCTGCGTCCCGGCGACCGCGTCTGGGCGAGCTGGGATCGCGACGCCGCGCTCGTCCTTCCGGAGTCCGCCAACCCGTCCACCCTGTCCACCGCCGATGCCGTGGGGGCCACGGCATCGTGACCCTGCGGGGTCGCCTCATCGAGGAGAGCACATGAACCGCCAGCGTGTCCGCACCGTGCAGCAGGCCATCAACCGCCGTCAGTTCCTGGGCCGCGGCGCCATGTTCGGCGGCGCGGTGATGCTGTCGCCGGCGTTGCTCGCCGCGTGCGGCAGTGACGACGACGACAAACCCGGCTCGTCGAGCACCTCCGCCGGCCGTTCGTCGACCGGCGATCTGCTCGTGTCGAACTGGCCGCTGTACATCGACCCCACCGAAGACGGGGTGACGGGCTCGATCGACCTCTTCAAGGAGGCCTCGGGGATCGACGTCACGTACAACGAGGATTACAACGACAACAACGAGTTCTTCGCGAAGATCCAACCCGACCTCGCGGCCGGCAATGCGATCGAGCCCGACATCATCGCCCCGACCTTCTGGCTCGTCGCTCGGCTGATCTCGCTGGGCTGGCTCGACAAGCTCCCGCTCGATCTGATCCCCAACGCCGCGAACCTCGTTTCGTCGTTGCAGAAGCCGAGCTGGGACCCGACGGGCGAGTACAGCCTCCCGTGGCAGTCGGGCATGACGGGCATCGCGTACAACATCGACGTGACGGGCCGCGAGCTCGACAGCGTCGACGATCTGTTCGACCCGGCGTTCAAGGGCAAGATCGGGATGCTGACCGAGATGCGCGACACCCTCGGCCTGACTCTGCTCAGCGTCGGCAAGGATCCCAACACGATCACGTTCGACGATGCGGCCGACGCGTTCGACAAGCTCGAAAAGGCCAAGAACGACGGGCAGATCCGTCAGTTCACGGGCAACGACTACCAGGACGACCTCATCGCCGGGAACTTCGCGGCATGCGTCGCGTGGTCGGGCGACGTCGCCCAGCTCGCACTCGACACGCCGAGCCTGCGGTTCGTGATCCCCGACGAGGGTGGCATGCAGTGGAGTGACTGCATGGTGATCCCGAAAGGTGCCGACAGCATCGTCGAGGCGGCCAAGTTCATGGACTACGTGTACGACCCCGTCAACGCCGCGCGCATTGCCGCGTACGTCGGCTACAACTCACCGGTCGCCGGAGTGCAAGACGAACTGCGCGCGAGCGACGACCCCGCGGTCGCGGCACTCGCCGACAGCGCGCTCATGTTCCCCGACGACGCGACGCTCGGTCGGCTCAAGGTCTTCAAGTCGCTGAGCGACGACGAGGAAGCGCAGTTCGACGAGAGGTTCTCGTCGATCACCACCGGCTGACGCGATCTGGCGCACCACGGCGATGTGTGCGCGGCTCGGTGCCGCGCCGCGAGAGGAGCAGGGTGGCTCGAGGCGGTGAAGACCGCAACCAACGAAAGGGAACCTGGCAGCCCTACGCGATGCTCGCGCCGGGGATGTTGTGGCTGCTCCTGTTCTTCTTGGTGCCGATGCTCATCCTGCTCCGATACGCGCTCTCCGAACCGACCGACCGTTTTTCGGGGAAGTACGAACTCACGTTCCGCTTCGCGAACTTCACCGATGCGATCGGCGACTTCGGCTCGCAGTTCCTGCGATCCTTCGCGTACGCGGGTATCGCTACGGTGCTCTGCATCGTGCTCGGGTATCCCCTCGCGTACTTCATCGCGACGAAGGGTGGTCGGTACAAGAACCTGCTGTTGGGTCTGGTCGTCGTCCCGTTCTTCACGTCGTACCTCGTACGGACGATCGCCTGGACCACGATCATGGGCGACAACGGACCGTTGCTCGCGATCTCCGACGGCCTTTCGCTCACCGGATTGCTCGACGCCCTCAAGATCACGACCAACGGCGGCATGTTGCAGACCCAGACCGCGGTGATCGGTGGGCTCACGTACAACTTCTTGCCGTTCATGGTGCTGCCGATCTACGTGAGCCTCGAGAAGATCGACCTGCGCCTGCTCGACGCGGCCAAGGACCTCTACTCGACGCCACGCCGCGCGTTCTGGAAGGTCATTTTCCCGCTGTCGTTGCCCGGTGTGTTCGCCGGGACGTTGCTCACGTTCATCCCCGCCAGCGGCGACTTCGTGAACGCGCAGTTCCTCGGCGGCCCGAACCAGCAGATGATCGGCAACGTGATCCAGAACCAGTTCTTCAAGCTCAACGACTTCGCGACTGCAGCGGCGCTGTCGTTCGTGCTGATGTTCATCATCACCGTGGCGGTCCTCGTGTACGCGCGGCTGTTCGGGACCGACGAGCTGTCGGTATGAGCGTCGTTCCCGCGCGGGTCCGCACCCGTCGCCCGACCGGGTCGATCGTTCTCGCGGTGTACGCAGTCGGCGTCCTCGTCTACCTGTTCCTCCCGATCATCACCATCGTCGCCTTCTCCTTCAACGACCCGACCTCCAAGTTCAACCTGGAATGGAAGGGATTCACCCTCGACAACTGGGCGGATCCGTTCGCCAAGGGCCAACTGCTCGACGCAATGCTCTACAGCTTGTGGATCGCCCTGTGGGCATCGGTCGTGGCGACCATCATCGGCGGGTTCGTCGCGCTCGCGTTGTCGCGGTATCGCTTCCGCGGCGGCGCGTTCGTCAACCTGTTCCTCGTGCTGCCGCTCACCACACCCGAGGTGGTGCTCGGTGCCTCGCTGTTGAACTTCTTCGTGTTCGCCGACACGCCGTTCCTCGAGCGTGGCTTCCGAACGATCCTGATTTCCCACATCTTGTTCTGCGTCAGCTTCGTATCGATGACGGTCAAGGCTCGCGTCCGGGGATTCGACTGGACCCTCGAGGATGCGGCAATGGATCTCGGCGCACCGCCACTGCGGGTGTTCTACAAGGTCACGTTCCCGCTGATCATCCCGGGGATCCTCGCGGCGGCGCTGCTCTCGTTCGCGTTGTCGATCGACGACTACATCATCACCACGATGGTCTCGCCCGTGGGAGGCGAGCCGACCTTCCCGCTCTACATCGCCGGAGCGTTCCAACGCGAGATCTCGCCGCAGATCAACGTGCTCGCGACGATGGTGCTGCTCGTGAGCGTCACGCTGATGGCCGCCGGCCCCGTGATCGGTCTCCTGCGTCGCCCGAAGGCCGCGACCGCGCCCTGACCGGGCGGGCTGCCTCGACACGTCGGTCCCGCTCGCCCGACCCGCCGCGACCCCAAGATCCGTTCTGGCGTCGTCGGGCCGCGGCCGACGCCGCGCGACGACGCCGGTTCGGGGGGTGAAGGGGTCAGCCGCAGCCACCGCCCCAGGGGCCCATGCCCTGCCACTGGTACAGCGTCCACGCGAGGTCGTCTTGGTCCCACGGCGCCGCGCGATCGGGGCGCACCCCGATGAGCCCGGGTCGCCCGGCGTGCGAGGCCGTCGCGTTCCACGTGCCCGGTGCGAACTGGTACGCGCCGTAGTAACCGGCGGGGTTCACGGCCGTGTAGATCCCGCGGCTCTCGCGTTGGCGCACGCACGACAGGAACGGATCGCCATGGTGTGGGTGCTGGCCGGGCTCCGGCGGCGCGG
>SXGT01642501.1_pt1 | contig 20584 bp, 1 predicted proteins | sample 3176221 | NCBI WGS metagenome assembly SXGT01 (sample SAMN11356862, study PRJNA531348) | freshwater metagenome | isolation source: freshwater sample F1-120 | place: China: Fuxian Lake, Yuxi | collected 2017-12-25
AATCCCGTTTCCCGCTCCAGTCACATCAGATAGCCAGCGCCAGACCCACATGGCCACTTCGGCGTACGTAAGGCCTCGGCGCGCCAGTGCACAGCCGCGTGATCGCACGGTCAGCCGCCCCTCAGCGCGACGTGTGGCAATCGCCGCCGCGCCGCGCTTGAGCTCCGCGGCGCTCTCGCCGAGCAGGCGGCAAGTTGGTGGTCGGCACAAGCCCGGGCCCGCCCGCCTCTCGCTGCCTCGCCCGGCCTCCGCCACTGCGCTTGCCGCGCACCTACAAGCCGACCGTCCGCAGTCCACGACGCGCGCGGCTTGGACCCGCAGGCGACCAGGCCGACCGTCCCGCGCAGGCGCACGCCACACACGCGCTCCTCGCCGTTTTGCCGAGCCGGAGATGACAACGCGGCAGCCGATGGCGCCACGCCCCCACATTCGGCAGCCCCTCGGCGTCGCGCGATCTGGGGACAACGCCCCGCCGCACGGTGAGCGCGCGAACCTCGCCCGCGATCGCCCATCCACCGCGGCCATCCCGCCTCTGCCTGCAGCTCCACGTCAGGCGCGCTTCACCCCGCGGGTCCCCGCCACGCGGCCACCCCGCGCCGCCCGATCCTGGCGTCATCCCCTCGCCACTGACCGCCGCAGGCGAGCCACGATCTCCCCACGCGCTCCGCGACCCTCGCCACCCCACGCGACTCCCCGGCAAGAGGGCACCGCCGGCCAACCCACCAACATCACGCCGGACATATGGGCGCTCGCGCCCCGTGAGCAGCAACCGCCACCGCGAAAGGCGGCCCTCCAGCCTCCGCGTCCTGCGCGCTTCCGCCGCTCCAGCGCCACCGCAGCGGCCAACACGCAACCGAGCGCTCACATCTCCTTGCCTTGTGGTCCACACCTTGCTACGCTCCCTGATAGGACTGCGGGGAGTCGCTTCGCGCGGCATCCCCGTACAGTCCGGTTTCTCGATCCGATCCCCCGCTGGTAGAGCAACCAAACGTAGCGCAAAGCTGGCGCCAGGTGTCGGGTTCCCGCTCGACATGGATCGTCGCGACTCAAGGCGACGAATCGGGACGCGGGGCAATGCGCTACTTCGGACCTACGCCCTTTGGTTGGGAGGATTGCGATGTCGACACGCCTGGCGAACGGCATGGCCGCGTGGGCCCTCGCGGCAGCCCTGTCTCTGGTGGCTGCCTGTGCGGAGGCAGAGCGCGAGCCGTCTGGCGCGCAGCTCACCGACTTCGCGGCAGGCGTCGACGCTGATTTCAGCGTCGAATCCTTCGCGATCGACGCGCCTTCCTTGAAGATCGCCTCACCTGCCAACGGCTTGCAGGTCCAACCTGGCGCGCCAGCGACGCCGGTGGAGCTGGCGTTCACCGTCGCGTTCCACGACCTCGCGGCAGACAAGGGCAAAATTCGCTGCCATCTCAACGGCAATGATGTCTTGACGACCATCAAGACCAACGATCCAACCACCAACACGATCGCCGACCTCGGCGCCGTCGGCGTCAAGCAGATCACCTGTGTACTGCTCGACAGCAACGGCAACAAGCTCGCCAATCCCGAGGCGTTCGCCAAGGTCTGGATCTACGTCACCAAGGCCTGCTCGTTCTCGGAAGACTGCGACGACAAGAGCATCTGTTCGCAAGAGACCTGCATCGGCAGCAAGTGCCAGTTCGCCGCTGTGAACGGCTGCTGCATGAACTCGCTGGAGTGCAACGTCGGCGAGACCTGCACTTCGCCCAACACGGTCGACGCCAAGTGCTCGGCCTGCACCAACAACGCCGACTGTGATGACGGCAGCGCCTGCACCACCGACAAGTGCGACCTCAGCGGCGAGAAGGGCAAGTGCCTCAACACCAAGATCGACCCAGAGTCCTGCTGCTCGCTGCAAGACGCCGAGTGCAACGACGGGCTGCCCTGCACGGTCGACGTCTGCGACAAGGACACCAAGACCTGCAAGCACACCAAGCCAGAAGGCACCTGCTGCGCCGACAGCGACTGCAAGTCCGCTGACGTCTGCCTTGTCGCTGTCTGTGTCGACTTTGAGTGTCGCTACGGTCCCGACAAGTTCAAGGACGACTGCTGCTCGCCGACGTTCAACCCCAAGTGCAACGACAACTACATCTGCACGATCGACAGCTGCGTCACCGACATGGGCGGCTGGAAGCAGTGCAAGCACGTCAAAGACCCGGACAAGCCCAAGTGCTGCGACGCGATCATGGGCAACACCAACGAGTGCAACGACGGCAACGCGTGCACCTACGACGTCTGCACACCAGACAACACCTGCTTCAACAAGATGATCGGCAACTGCTGCAATGGCACGACGATCAAGTGCGAAGACGGCAACACCTGCACCGAAGACAAGTGCGTGATCGCTGCGGGCCAGGAGTTTGGCATCTGCGAGTACCCAAAGACCGACCCGCTGTGCTGCCACTTCAACCTCGACTGCGCGGACGGCAAGTTCTGCACCAGCGACGTCTGCAACAAGCCAGTAGGCGCGACAGAGGGCACCTGCAAGTTCACCGTCGGCAACCCCAGCTGCTGCGACACCGACGACCAGTGCGACGACGGCAAGTACTGCACGGTCGGCCAGTGCGTGAACCACAGCTGCGTCTTCGGCCCAGACAAATTCAAGCTGGACTGCTGCGAGGCCAACGGCGACTGCAACGACGGCAACGCCTGCAGCATCGACACCTGCGACACGGCGAGCCACACCTGCAAGGCAGTGCCGAACGGCGATCCGCTTTGCTGCAACTTCAATGAAGACTGCGACGACAAAGACTGCACGACGCTCAAATTCTGCGACGCTACCAAGAAGTGCGTGTTCAAGGCCGACCCGGCCAAGTGCGCGACCGCCCTGGACTGCGACGACAATAACGCCTGCACGGTGGACAGCTGCGACAAGAGCGGCGAATGCGGCGTCTGCATCCACACCCCGGACGCCAACTGCTGCAACGTCAACACCGACTGCGACGACGGCAAGCTGTGCACGACCGACAGCTGCGTCGCCAACAAGTGCGAGAACAAGGCAAAGGCCGGCTGCTGCGTCGACGACAAAGACGCGGTCACCGCCTGCGACGACAACGCCAGCTGCACCATCGAGTACTGCGTCAACTATACCTGCCGCCACACCGCGCCAAAGGGCGGCTGCTGCAACAATAACCTCGACTGCAACGACGGCTCCAGCTGCACCATCGACAAGTGCCAGAACATCGTCAGCACTACCGGCAAGGGCACCTGTGCATCGATCCAAGATCCCGCCAAGCCCGACTGTAAGTGCTCGGTCGACCAGGTGCTCTCCGACTGCGATGACGGCAACGCCTGTACGACGCCGTCCTGCATCGGCGGCAAGTGCGTACAGAACGCCAAGGTTGGCTGCTGCGTCGACAAGTTCGACTGCGACGACAGCCAGCCTTGCACCACTGACCTCTGCGTCACTAGCCTCAATTACTGCGTCCACGCCGAGTACGGCGGCAGCTCCGCGCTGTGCTGCAGCAAGGAGACAGAGGGCTCTGACTGCGCCTACCTCAACACGGAGTGCGCTGTCGGCACCTGCGAGACGCAGCCTGACAAGTCGCGCAAGTGCGTCGCCACGCCGGTCGACATTTGCACCGTGCAGGTCTCCTACTGCCAGGACTTCTCGGGCGCCACGACCCTCAAGGCCATGGGCTGGAACCCCGGAGACATCAAGTCCACCGCCGCGACCAACTGGAAGGTCTCGACCGCCGCCGGCCTCGGCCCAGACCAGTTCGCCGAGCTGACCTGGACGCCGACTTATACCGACTTCGACACTTGCCTCCAGTCGCCGATCTTGCAGGCCGCGGGCAGCAAGAAGATCACGATGCAGTACGATCAGATCATCGATCTGAACAAGTTCGGCAACACGAACGTCCGCCTGCTCGGATCGCTCGACGGCGCCAACGTAGACTGGACCAAGGCCACGCTCATCGACGTCGTGACGCCGCAGAGCGATGTCGCCGCTGGCACCCTCGACGTCACGCTGCCGCCTGAGCTCACGGGCAGCAATGGCCTGCGGCTCGCCTTCTGCGTCGCCGGCAAGACCACGTTCGATCTGACGCGCTACGGCGTCGACAATATCTGTGTCGCCAAGGGCAGCAAGCCGACCCTGACGCAGTGCCCGCCGGCCCAAGTGGTCAAGCTGTTTGGTAACAAGGCGGTGCCGCTCAAGGCGACCGACCCCGACGCGTCGGCCATCTTGACCTACTCGGTGGTGAAGGGTCCGTCGTTTGTCTCGGTCAGCTCCGCCTACTACTACTGGCTCGACGGCAGCTGGAACAGCGGCCTCACCATCGCCCCGCAGTCCTACAACGACGTCGGCACCCACGACGTCACGATCAAGGTCAGCGATGGCTTCCTGTACACGCTCTGCACCTTCCAGGTGACGGTCACCTACGTCGGCGGCCACCTCGTCTGGCGCCCAACCGAGGTCCCCTCCGCGGCCGGCGAGTCCCTGACCGCCGCGATCAAGGCCAACTACAACGGCATCGTGCAGCACGTCACCGATCTCGGCCTGTACACCGACCTCAAGGGCTTCAGCTCTATCTTCATCAGCCTCGGCGTATTCCCAGACAACCATGTACTCAAGGAATCTGAGGTCGGCGCACTCAAGCTCTACTTGCAGGGCGGCGGCAACATCTACCTCGAGTCGGGCGACACCTGGGCCTTCGACTCCAAGACCTCGCTGCACCCGTTCTTCGCCGTCAAGGCGCAAGGCGACTACGGTCAGTTCGGTGTCACCGGTCCGCTGGTCGGCAAGGAGATCTACCGCGACATCTCGGCGTCGCCGGTCAAGATCTTCGACTACAAGTACGCCGCCGGCGACGCCGCCTGGGACAACCTCAACGACCAGATGCTGGCCGACACCTCGGTCAAGGACACGCGCAACGTCCTGCTCAACGACGGCGCCAACGAGCTGTTCTGGGTCCAGGTCGCGCGTCAAGATCCGGCGGTCGGCTACAAGACCGTCGCGTCGTCTGTCCTCTTCGGCGGTGTCCAGAAGGGCGTGACCGATCAGCCGGCGACGATGGTTGGGCGCATCCTCAACTTCTTCAACAACGGCTTCGTCGACTGCAGCACGGACGCCCACTGCGACGACTCCAACGCATGCACCACCGACAAGTGCTCGTCTCAGAAGTGCAATTACACCAACACCTGCACCTGTCAGGGCTCCGGCACGCTGGTCTGCAGCGCAGGCCAGAGCTTCGACGCCAGCACCGCCAAGGCCACCGACGTGGTCGACAGCTACTCCTGCGATGTCGGCAAGGTGTACGACGCACCCGAGGTCGCCTGGGAATTCTCCTCGGCGACGAGCAAGCCGATCACCCTCGACGTCTCGAGCCTCACCGGCAGCGGCGCAAAGGTCTTCGTCTTGCGCGCCTCCGACACCGGCTGCGATCCGGCCCAGTGCATCGCTTCGGGTACGGTCAAGTTGAACTTCGCGGCCGCCAAGGGCGCAAAGTACTTCATCGTCCTCGACGCGCAGGGCAACACGGCGCCCAAGGCCAACGTCACCACCAGCTGCGGCAACGGCGAGATCTGCGACGACTCGATCGACAACAACGGCAACACCCTCGTCGACTGCAAGGACCTCGGCAGCTGCTGCGGTGACACCGCCTGTGCTGAGCTCTGTGACGGCCTCGACAACGACTGCGATGGCAAGACCGACGAGAACTGCGACGACGACGGCGACGACTTCTGCGACGCGCTGATGACCGTGGTCGGCACCCCGGCAACCTGCCCGTACGGCGGCGGCGACTGCAACGACGACAACGCGTCGGTCAATCCGGGCCTGCTCGAGATCTGCGGCAACGGCAAGGACGACAACTGCGACGGTCAGCAAGACGAGGCTGGCGCCTCCGGCTGCACCAACCACTTCATCGACCTCGACAAAGACGGCTTCGGTACCGGCGTGCCGAAGTGCCTGTGCGCGCCCAGCGGCGGCTTCAACGCCACCAAGGGCGGCGACTGCAACGACGCCGATCCGAAGGTCAATCCGGCCGACCAACCCGAGGTCTGCGGCAACGGGCTCGACGACGACTGCACTGGCAGCCAGAACGATCTCAACGCCCTCGGCTGCACCGACTTCTACACCGACACCGACAGCGACGGCTGGGGAACCGCGCCCAAGAAGTGCCTCTGCTTCAGCGAGGGCGCGACCACGGCCGGCAAGGTCGGCGACTGCGACGACAACGACAAGACCAAGAACCCAGGCCTCACCGAGCTCTGCAACGGCAAAGACGACGACTGCGACTTCGACGTCGACGAGGGCTGCGACGACGATAAGGACGGCTACTGCGACCTCAACATGAGCTACGCGCAGGTCGACGGCACCAAGAACGTCTGCGGCACCGCCAATCAGGGCCAGGTCCTCACGCTCGCCTGCGCCAGCGGCTCGACCATCACCAGCGTCAGCTTCGCCTCCTATGGCAAGCCGACTGGCAGCTGCGGCGCCTACTCGACGGGCGCCTGCCACGCTGGCTCGACGCTGCAGAAGGTGAAGGACCTCTGCCTCGGCAAGGTGGGATGCGCGATCCCCGCAGACAACGGCACGTTCTCGGATCCGTGCGGGGGCATCGTCAAGCACCTCACGGTCGAGGTGGTCTGCACGTCGTCACAGTCTTCGCCGCCACCGATCTGCCCGAAGGGCCCCGGCGACAGCGACGACACCAACCCGGACATCAACCCGAAGGGCAAGGAGATCTGCGACGGTCTCGACAACAACTCGAACGGCTCCGTGGATGAGGGCTGCGATGACGACAAGGACGGCTACTGCGACCTCGATATGATCGTCGTCGGCGCGCCGAAGTCCTGCCCCAAGGGCGGCGGCGACTGCGCCGACACCAAGTCCGGCGTCAACCCCGGCGCCGCAGAAGACTGTGACACGCCGGACGATGACAACTGCGACGGCGAGACCAACACGCTCAACGCCGCAAACTGCACGACCTTGTTCTACGACGGCGACTCCGACAAGTACGGCATCAGCCAGTTCCAGTGTCTCTGCAGCCCGTCGGGCAAGTACACGGCGCCCAAGACCGGCGACTGCGACGACAGCGACCCGACGCTGAACCCCGGCAACGCCGAGATCTGCGACAACAAGGACAACAACTGCAACGCGCCCGTCAATTCGAGCACACCGCCGAGCCCCATCGCGATCACGGCCTCGAGCTACCCCGATTCGGTCTTCGTCGCCTCGGGCTTTAGCAACGCCAAGGACGCTTTGCAGAGCTTCACCCCTGTGGCCTCGGGCTCCATCGGCTCGGCTGAGGTCTGGGTCAAGTACAACGACAGCGTCGGCAAGACCGTCTACGTCGGCATCGCGACGCTGAGCGGCACCACCGCCAACTTCATCCAGACCCCGGTGGCGTCGGTCGCGCCGGCCACCGGCGGCTCCAAGTGGAAGATCGACTTCCCCACCCCGATTGCGGTCAACGCCGGCACCAAGTACTACCTCATCTTGTACGCCGGCCCAAATGCGATCGACATGGCCCTCGACGCCGCAGCCGACGTCTACAGCGGCGGCGCGGCGGCCAAGGACAAGGCAGTCCTGACTGGCGACTGGACCGACTACAGCCCGTCGATCGACCTGCACATGACGCTGACCTTCGTCTCCGGTGCCGGTGGTGAGGGAGTCGACGAGGGCTGCGACGACGACGGCGACAGCTACTGCGACGCCGGGCTCGAGCTCGCGGCCTCGGGCTCCAGCGCCTGCCCGGCCGGCGGCGGCGACTGCGCCGACACCAACAAGGACATCAACCCCGGTGTGGCCGAGAGTTGCGTGACCGCCGAGGACGACAACTGCGACGGCAGCGCCAACGATCCGAACGCCACGGGTTGCACGAGCTACTACGTGGACGTCGACGCCGACACTTACGGCGCCGGCAGCCCGCAGTGCATCTGCACCAGCGCGGGCACCTATACGGCGACGAACAAGGACGACTGCAAGGACGACGACAAGGACGTCAAGCCAGGCGCGGTCGAGATCTGCGACAACAAGGACAACAACTGCAATGAGCAGGCCGACGAAGGCTGCGACGACGACAACGACGACTACTGCGACATCGGCATGCAGGTCGTCGGCAAGCCGGACACCTGCACCAAGGGTGGCGGAGACTGCGTCGACACCAACGGCAGCGTCTACCCAGGCGATCATGGCGAGGCCTGTGACGACTTCGATGACGACTGCGACGGAGTGGTCGACAACGACTGCGACAAGGACAAAGACGGCTACTGCGACGCCGATCTGAACGTGAGCAACCCGGCGCCCAAGGTCTGCCTCAAGGGCGCTGGCGACTGCAACGACTACAACAATGACCAGAACCCAGGCGCCCCTGAGGTCTGCGCCAACGGCATCGACGACGACTGCGATGGCAGCCAGAACGACGAGAGCGCAACCAACTGTAAGGACTTCTACTTTGACGCCGACGGCGACACCTACGGCCTGAGCCTCAAGAAGTGCCTCTGCCAGGCCGCCGGCTTCTACAAGTCCGGCAAGGACGGCGACTGCGCCGACTCCGACAAAGACGTCAACCCCGGCGCCCTCGAGGTCTGCGGCGACGGCAAGGACAACAACTGCGACGGCGGCGAGAACGACGTTGGCGCCACCGGCTGCAAGGACTTCTTCCTCGACCAAGACAGCGATGGCTACGGCATCGCCGGCGCCAAGCAGTGCATCTGCCAGGCCGAGGGCAGCTACAAGGGGGCCAACTCTGGCGACTGCAACGACACCAATAAGGACATCAGCCCCGGCAAGGCCGAGCTCTGCGACAACGCCGACAACAATTGCGACGGCAAGGTAGATGAGGGCTGCAACGACGACGCCGACGGCTATTGCGACGACAAGATGACCACCGTGGGCTTCCCGAACGTCTGCGTGAAGGGCGGCGGCGACTGCAACGACACCGTCGCCAAGGCCAACCCAGGCGCCGCAGAGGCGTGCGATAACATTGACAACAACTGCCAGGGCGGCGCCGACGAGGGCTGCGACGACGACAATGACGACTACTGCGACGCCGGCATGACCGTCGAGGCAGGGGCCACCACCTGCAGCAAGGGCGGCGCCGACTGCAAGGACGACGACGCCACCATCAACCCCGGCACGCCGGAGCTTTGCTCGACGCTGGCCGACGACGACTGCGACGGCAGCGCCAACGACGAGAACGCGATCGGCTGCAAGAAATTCGGCGTCGACGCCGACGGTGACAACTACACGGACAAGACCAGCGCCAACAAGTGCTTGTGCAAGGCCGAGCCGCCGCTCACCGGTCTCAACGGCGGCGACTGCAACGACAAGAATAAGCTGGTCAACCCGGCCATCAGCGAGCTCTGCGACGGCGTCGACAACAACTGCGACGGCAAGACTGACGAGGGCTGCGACGACGACCAAGATGGCTTCTGCGACATCGACATGGCCACCATCGGCAAGCCAACGATCTGCCTAGGTGGCGGCGGCGACTGCAATGACGCGGCCTCGGCCATCAACCCTGGCGCCAAAGAGGTCTGCAACAACAGCAGCGACGAGAATTGTGACAAGGATCTCAACGGCATCGACGCCGTCGGCTGCTCAAAGTTCTACCTCGACAACGACAAGGATGGCTGGGCGGTCAACCTCGCCCTCTGCCTCTGCACGGCCAAGGACAACTACGTCATCAGCGACGTCTCCAAGACCGGGGACTGCGCCGACGTCGACAACGAAATCTACCCCGGCGCGGCCGAAGTCTGCGGTGACGGCAAGGACAGCAACTGCAACGGCAGCCAGAACGACGTCGCAGCCATACTCTGCAAGAACCACTACAAGGACGGCGACAAGGACGGCTATGGCGGCAACGACGGCAGCTGCCTCTGTGTGGCGGAGGGCGCCTACATCACGACCTTGACCGGCGACTGCAACGAGTCTGACGCATCCATCAACCCCGGCGCAGCGGAGGCCTGCGACAACGTAGACAACAACTGCGCTGGCGGTGCCGACGAGGGCTGCGACGACGACAACGACGATTTCTGCGACTCAGCCTTGCTGGTCAAGGGCGTGCCGACGACCTGCAGCAAGGGTGGCGGCGACTGCGGCGATACCATCTCCGCCATCAACCCGGCGGCGGTTGAGACCTGCGATAACCTCGATCAGGACTGCGACGGCCAGGCAGACAACGGCTGTGACAGCGACAAGGACGGCTACTGCGAGAAGTCCAAGACCATTGTCGGCACGCCAGCCATCTGCCTCAAGGGCGGCAATGACTGCGACGACTTCAACGGGCTGGTCAACCCGGGCAAGACTGAGATCTGCGACGACGCCGACAACAACTGCAACTCCTCGACCGACGAAGGCTGTGACGAGGACAAAGACGGCTACTGCGCCAACAGCAAGTCTGTGAACGGGGTCCCGAAGATCTGCACCAAGGGCACCGGCGACTGCGACGACGCCAACGCCAAGGTCAACCCCGGCGCGACTGAGATCTGCAACGGCGCCGACGATAACTGCGCCGGTGGCGCCGACGAGATCTGCAACGACAGCGACAAGGACGGCTACTGCGTGGGCTCTTCCGCTGTCTCATCGGGCTGCCCGAAGGGCGGCGGCGACTGCGACGACAACTCACCGGCGGTCAATCCCGGCGCTGTAGAGGACTGTGCCTCGCCGATCGACGACAACTGCAATGGCCTGTCGAACGAAGAGAACGCCACCAGCTGCGTGACGTTCTTCCAAGACAACGACGGCGACCTCTACGGTTCGAGCGGTGGCAAGTGCTTCTGCTCACAGCAGGGCACGTTTAGCGCCACCCGTGGCGGAGACTGCGATGAGAGCAACGCCAAGGTGAACCCGGGCGCGACGGAGGTCTGCGACGGCCTGAACAACGACTGTGACTTCGCCTTCAAGGCCGGCGCCATTCCGAATTCGAAGAACCCAATCACCATGGAGACCTACAGCCACGGCGGCGGCTTCCACCACTTCCGCAAAGAGTACTGGTACCCGCAGTGGGCCGGCGGCACGATCTACCGCTACAACCAGGCGTACCAGGCGCAGGGCTTCTTCAACGTGAGTCAGTCCGCGATGATGGACGTCGAAGGCGACGCGGAGTTCGACGCCTGGTACTCCGCGAACTGGAACCACGCCACGATCACGCGGCGCAACGACCTGAACAACCTCGTGTGGACCCGCAACATCGGCGCCACCGCCGGCGCTGTCGGCCACGACGCCAACTACGTCTACGGCATCCGGAGCAGCAGCAACCAGATCTACCTGCTCGACAAGGGCAACGGCAACGTCGTCAAGACGTACGCCCTGGACCAGTGGTTCAGCTTCAACGTCCACGGCGGCGCCTTCGTCCACGATGGCAAGCTGTGGATGCCGAACTACGGCAACTTGACCTACTATCGCTACGACGCCGCCACGGGTGTGCACGACGGCACCACCTTCACGGTGGCTACCAACATCTACAACGGCGCGTGGAACGGCAAAGAGATCTGCATCTCTGCCAACAGCTCACAGGTGTGGTGCTACGAGCCGCCGGCGGCCAGCGCCAGCTACACGCCGCGTGTCATCGGTGTCGACCCCAAGAGCCACGGTGGCGGTTACTCGCTGTTCCATGACGAGTACTGGTATCCGGAGTGGTCGGGCGGCGTCGTCCATCGCTACGGCAAGGACTACAAGCCGCTCGGGACCTTCGACTCTGGTCAGGCCGAGACCCGCCAGCTCTGGGGCCCGAAGGAGGAGGACGCCTACTACACGGTCCGCCACTCGAGCAGCACGTCCGCTTCGTATGTGCGCAAGCTGAAGGGCAAGACCAACCAGGTGCTGTGGACGAGCCCCTACCAGACCACCTACCTGTCCGGTGTGGCGGCCGACGCCACTACGGTCTACGCGATGCGCCATGACTCGAACACGGTCTACAAGTTCTCGGTGACGAATGGATCGCACCTCGGAAACGTCAACCTCAGCGGCTCGTACGACAGCGACACCATGTACGGCGGCCTGGCCGTGGTCGACGGCAAGCTCTACCGCGGCACGGTCAGCAACCGCAACGTGTACCGCTACAACGTGACCACCGGCGTCCACGACGGCGTCAAGTTCCGCGTGGCGCCGAACGTCTATGGCCTCGCCTTCGACGGCGACGAGCTCTGCTTCTCGAGCACCAGCGGCAACCCGACCTGCTACAAGGTCCCCTCTTCGGCGATGAACTTCACGCCCACCGTGCAGGGCATCAACCCGCGCAGCCACGGCGCCGGCTACCACCTCTACCGCAAGGAGTACTGGTACCCGGGCTGGTCGGATCAGATCATCTATCGGTTTGACAACAGCGGGAAAGCCCTCGGCAGCTTTGCCTGCGGCACCACGAGCCTCATGCAGGTGGCCGGCGATCCGGACGCCGACACCTTCTACCTCGCCCAGTACGGCGGCAGCTCGAGCGACTCGCGCATCAAGAAGCAGACCGGCCTGACGAGCAGCGTTGAGTGGAACACCTACGTCACGACCTACATGGCAGGCGTCGCGGTCGACAAGGACTTCGTCTACGCCTCCCGCTACGACAACGGCACGATCTATCGCCTGAATCGCGGCAACGGCCAGCTGCAGAGCTCGTTCAATCTCAACACCTATACCAACACGACCTACGGCATCGCGGTCCACAACGGCGTGCTGTGGCGCAGCAACAGCGGCAGCGCCAGCATCTGGGGCTACAACCTCAGCAACGGCCAGCACAACAACATCAAGATCCAGACGCCGATCTCCATCCTCTCGTTGGCTTCGCCGCCAGGCAAGCTCTGCGTAGCGGACAGCAGCGCCAACGCGCCCTACTGCTACGACATCGCCGCGCACAGCTCCGTCGCGCCGACGACCAACTCGCTGCCCTACAAGAGCTACGGTGGCGGCTACCACCCGAACCGCAAAGAGTGGTGGTACCCAGAGTGGTCGGGCACCAACATCCACCGTTATGACGCCGCCAAGAACTACATCGGCAACTTCAGCACCGCCAGCGCGACGAGCGGCACCGCCGCCAACTTCCCGAATTCCAGCCTCCTCAACACGACGCAGATGGCGCAGCTGAACACGTGGTTTGGCAACTCGTCGCAGAAGTGGACGCAGTGCTACAAGCGCAGCACGCATGGCGCGAATTCGAACACCTTCCACAGCCTCTGTGACAACCGCGGACCGACGCTGAGCGTCGTTCGGGCGACCACTGGCTACATCTTCGGTGGATACGCGACCTCCAGCTGGGGCGGCGGTGGTTACATCCACTCGAGCGGCAACTGGCTCTACAGCCTCACGCGCGGCACGCGGCATTCCATGTGCGGCCAGCACAGCTGCAGCTACGGCCAGTACACCTCGAGCAACTATGGCCCGACCTTCGGTGGCGGTCACGACCTGTACATTGCGAGCAACATGTCGTCCGGCCACACGAATTTGGGCTACACCTACACCTGCAACGGCTCAGGCGGTGGCTACAGCTCCAGTCAGTGCCAGAACTGGCTGGGTGGCGCGTACAACTTCAGCGTCGACGAGGTCGAGGTCTATGCGCTTGGCGGCTCGACCTCCATCGACTCGATGCGGCAGGTCGCCGGCGACACGAACAGCGACGACTTCTTCGCCGCCCGGTACGACAGCAACTCGAGCGTCTCGTCTTCGTTCATCAATGCCTACACCGGCATGCCTGGCACCCTCAAGTGGAGCACCGGCGGCAATGGCCAGACGATCTCGGCTTACCTCACTGGCGTCGCCGTCCACAACAGCCACGTCTATGCCATCCGCTACGACTCGTCACAGGTCTTCGCCATCAACAAGGCGACGGGCATGCGGGACACCAGCAAGGACTTTACGCTCAACCCGTACATGGGCAGCTACAACTATGGCGGTATTCAGATCATCGGCGACAAGCTCTATCGACCGGCGAGCGACAACTACCTCTACCGCTACAATATGGGCTCAGGCACGTGGGACGGCTTCCAGCTCGCGATCAGCGGCAACCCCTATGCCTACGCTAGCGACGGCACCTCGCACTGCTTCGGCTACGACACCTCCAACTCAGCCAACAGCACCTGCTATGTGCTGCCCTCGGATCCCGACGCGCTCGGGCCGACGCGCATTGGCGTGCGGACCGGCAGCCACGGCGCCGGATTCCATGGCTTCTACAAGGAGCACTGGTACCCAGAGTGGTCGGGTGGCCTCATCTACCGCCACGACACTTCTTTCAAGACCACGGGGAGCTTCAACTCTGGCCTCACCAACGTCGCCCAGGTCGTCGGCGAGTCGGACAGCCCGCAGTGGTATGCGGTCCGCTACAGCAGCGACAGCAACATCTCTCGCGTCTACAAGATGGGCGGCACAGACAGCACGCAGGTCTGGGTCGCGCCCTACGTCACGACCCTGCTCGCCGGCGTCGCCATCGATAGCACCAAGGTCTACGCCAACCGCTATGACTCGTCGACGATCTACTCCTTCGACAAGCAGAACGGCTCGCAGACCGGCAACTTCAACTTGACCGGCACCTTCAGCGGCAGCGCCATGTACGGCGGCCTCGCCATCGTCGGCAAGAAGCTCTATCGCGCCACGACCGACCGCTGGGTGTACCGCTACGACCTCGCGACGGGCGTCAGCGACGGCGTGATGTTCGAGACCGCGGTGCCGACCTACGGCCTCTCGAGCGACGGCACCAGCCTCTGCTTCAACGATGCCGTCACGGCAGGTGAAGTCTACTGCTACGCGGTGCCCTCGGGCTCCTTTGACCTGACGCCACGGGTGTTGGGCATGGACAGTCGCGACCGCGGCGGTGGATTCCATCCCTTCCACAACGAGTATTGGTACCCGCAGTGGCCTGGCGACGTGGTCGCGCGCTACTCGAGCAACTACGCTCAGACCGGCACTTTCGCTGTGGGCATCAACAACATCGCCCAGATCGCCGGTGAACGAAGCGAAGACGCCTACTACGTCGCCAAGTACAGCGGCAGCAGCGACTCCCGCGTGTACAAGCTCAAGGGCAAGACGAACAACCAGCTGTGGTCCTCGCCTTACATCACGACCGAGCTCGGCGGCGTCGCGGTGGACGCAAACCACGTCTATACCATCCCCTACACGTCGCAGACCGTGTACCGACTGAGCCGCACCGACGGCAAGCTGACGTCGCAGTTCAACCTGACCGGCATTTGGCGCGGTGGTGCCATGTACGGCACGCTGAACGTCGACAACGACCGTCTCTACCGCGCCAGCACGGCCAACTACACCGACGCCTATCGGCTCAGTGACGGCAGCTACACCGGCACCTCTTGGCCGCTCGCCATCACACCCTACTCGGCGGCGTTCAACGGCGAGGAGATCTGCTACGGCCAGACCGGCAACAACAACCCGATCTACTGCTACGGCCTCTACACGGGCACCGGTCTCCTCGACGAGGGCTGTGACGACGACAAGGACGGCTACTGCGACGCCAAGATGACGCTGAGCGGCGACGTCTCGAAGACCTGCGTCAAGAGCAAGGCGACCTGTGACGGCAAGCTGATCGGCGAGACCTGCTACAAGGCGACCAACACCGGCACGACTTGGTTGCAAGCCAAGGCGGCCTGTGAGGCCTGGGGTGGCTCGCTCAGCAGCGTGCTCAACGAGGGCGAGTCCGAAGAGATCCACTCGCTGGCCGGCGCGACCTGCGGTCCGATCGGCTACTGGATCGGCGGCAACGATCTCTCGACCGAAGGCAGCTTCGGCTGGGCCAGCGGCGAGCAGGTCTCCTACAAGCGCTGGGCCGCGAACGAGCCAACCTCCAAGCCGGTCAGCGCACAGTTCGCTGGCGGCAATCTGCTCACGCCAAGCCAGATGGCGCAGCTCAATTCGTGGGCAAGTTCGCCGAATCAGAGCTGGAAGCTCTGCTACAAGCGGAGCGTCCACGGCGGGTCGTCGTCCACCTTCCACAACTTGTGCGACAACAAGGGCGCGACCTTCACGATCATTCGCTCGAACCAGAACCCGACCTTCGGTGGATACACCGAGGTCTCTTGGGACTCCGGCAGCGGCTACTCCAATGACCCCAAGGCGTTTGTCTTCTCGCTGACGCAGAACTACCGCGGCCAAATCCTGACCGGCGGTGGCAACGCCACCTACCGCAGCAGCTACTATGGTCCGACGTTCGGCGGTGGGCACGATATCCACCTCGATAGCAACATGAACTCGGGCTACACCTACTTCGGCCACACCTACACCTGCCCACATGGCAGCCCCGGCAACGGCTCCTGCCAGAACTACCTCGCCGGCAACTACAACAGCTGGGGCCCGACGGACGTCGAGGTCTACATCAAGGACTCCGTGGGTACCTCGAACGGGCAGGACTATGTGGCTGTCGGTACCGACAAGCTCTGGAGCGATGTCGCCAACAGCACCACGCAGAACTGCTACGTCTGCAAGCGGAAGATGACCACCGCTCAGTACGGCAGCGGCGACGACTGCGATGACGCCGACCCGACGGCTGGACCCAGCCAGGCTGAGACCTGCGACAACAAGGACAACAACTGCAACGGCGTGATCGATGAGGGCTGCGACGACGACAACGACGGCTACTGCGAGTCCTCGATGGCCATCGTCGGCAGCCCGTCGACCTGCCTCAGCGGCGGCAATGACTGCGACGACTTCAACAAGAACATCAGCCCCGGCGCACAAGAGAGTTGCCTGACCAGCTTCGACGACAACTGCGACGGCGCCACCACCGCGATCAACGCCAAGGGCTGCGTCCCGCTCTACTCCGACGCCGACGCGGACGGCTTCGGCATCAGCAACTACGAGTGCCAGTGCGCAGGCGGCGGCTGTCAGCAGGCTGCTTACGAGCAGAACTTCGACAAGACCGTGTCTGGCTGGACCTATGAGACCTGCGCCGCCGGCAACCAGTCGACGCCGACGTCGTGTTCGGCGCAGCTGGACAAGAAGGGCTGGCAAGTGAGCGACAAGCTGCTCGCCGCCAGCACGCCCGGCGCGCTCTACTACGGCGACAGCCTGGCGCAGAACTTCAACTTCGGCGCCTCCGCCGGCCGCGCCGTGTCGCCGAAGATCAAACTGCCGAACAGCGGCGAGTTGACCTACAGCGGCCAGGTGTTCCTCGGTGTCAACGCCGATCCGAACACCGACAAGCTGTGGATCAACGTGCTGACCAACAACGGCGCCACGCGTACGAGTGTCTGGGACAAGTCCAAGGGCGCCGCCGACTTCTACCCAGGCTCCAAGATCTTGAACAGCGCGAACAAGGGGACCCTGAACGGTTGGTACGGCGTGCCCAACCAGAAGTGGCAGCTCTGCTACCAGAAGTCGCGTGACGGAGCGTCTTCGAGCACCTTCCACAGCAACTGCGACAACAAGGGCCCGACGATGACCGTGGTCAAGGCCACCAACGGCTACGTCTTCGGCGGCTACTCAGGCACGAGCTGGGGCGGTTGCTGCTACTACACGGGCAACAGCAACAACTACCTGTTCAGCCTCACCGGCAACACCAAGCACGCTTGGTACCGCTACGGCAACTATCAGTACCACCACAGCAGCTACGGCTCCTGCTTCGGCGGTGGTCATGACTTCTGCCTCGACAGCAGCAACATGCAGTCCGGCTACAGCAACCTCGGCCACGACTACCAGTGCGCCACGGGCAGCTACGGCAGCTCGAGCTGCCGCGACCAGTTCTCCGGCTCTTACAACTGGACCACGAGCGAGGTCGAGGTCTACTACATTGGCAGTGGTGCCGCCGCAGTGGAGATCAACAAGTGGGTGGAGGTGCGGGTCGACCTCACCGCCTTCAAGGGCCAGGAAGTGCAGTTCGAGTACTACTTCAACACCGTCGATGCCAACAGCAACACCGGCTACGGTGTGTCGTTGGACAACATCCGCGTCATCGACGGCACGTGCTCGAAGTTCTCCGCGCTACAGGCTGGCGACTGCGATGACACGTCGCCGCTGAAGTTCCCATCGGCCAACGCCGAGAATTGCGACGGCGTCGACAACAACTGCAACGGGGTCATCGACGAGGCCTGCGACGTCGACGGCGACGGCTACTGCACCAGCAGCAAGCCGGTCGCCAACTCGCCGGCCTGCCCGAAGACCGGCGCCGGGGTGAGCTGCACCACCGCGCTCTCGACCAGCCCCGCCTACGACGGCACGCCCATGAAGATGCAGCAGTACGGCGGCCATGGCGCCACGCATCACACGATCCGCAAGGAGTTCTGGCACCCCAACTGGTCTTCAAGCACCGAGATCTATCGATGGGGCGAGGACTTGCAGTACAAGGGCAGCTTCAACTCCGGTGTGTACTACATGCGCGGTCTGGCGGCCGATCCCCTCGAGGACAGCTACTACGGCGCCGAGTACTACAACTACCGCGTCTCCAAGCGCAGCCAGAACACCAGCAACACGGTGTGGAACAGTGGCAGCATCGGCTACTACATCGGCGGTGTCGCGGTCGACAAGGACTGGGTCTACGCCATGCGCTACGAGAACCCGACGGTCTGGCGCATCAACCGGAGCAACGGAAACATCCAGTCCTCCTTCGTCCTGAGCGGCGCCTATGGCAACGACACCCACGGCGGCGTTCACGTCTTCGACGGCAAGCTGTGGCGCGGCGGCGCTGACGGCTATGTGCGCAACTACGATCTGAGCAGCGGCGCCTACGCCGGGGTCCAGTTCCAGGCGGTGGGCAGCAACTACAACTCGTTCATCCGCGGTGGCAACAAGTGGTGCACGCACTACAGCGGCAACGACTACTGGTGCTACACGCTGAAGAACGTGAACTGCACGCAGGGCGACGACTGCAACGACCAGGACAAGGGCATCTCGCCGGCAGGCGCCGAGTTCTGCGACGGCGCGGACAACGACTGCAACGGCAAGACCGATGAAGGCTGCGACGACGACGACGACGACTACTGCGACGCCAACTTGATCGTGATCGGCGCGCCAGCCATCTGCCCGAAGGGCGGTGGCGACTGCAATGACGCCGGCGTCACCGAGAACCCCGCCACGCTTGAGGTCTGTGACGGCAAGGACAACAACTGCGACAAGGTCGTCGACGAAGCTGGCGCTAAGGGCTGCGCTCAGTGGTACTACGACGGCGATCAAGACGGCTATGGCGTCCTGAGCAACAAGCGCTGCCTGTGCGCTGCCGGCGGCCTGTACACCACCAAATTGGGCGATGACTGCAACGACACCTGCGCCAACTGCAAGCCAGGCGCGACTGAGATCTGCGACAACAAGGACAACGACTGCGACAATCAGCTCGATGAGTTCTGCGACTCGGACAAGGACGGCTACTGCACCACCAACCTCGTCGTGGTCGGCAATCCGCCGTCTTGCCCGAAGGGCGCTGGTGACTGCAACGACGGCGCGCTGACCATTCACCCCGGCGTGATTGAGATCTGTAACAATATCGACGAGAACTGCAACGGCAAGACAGACGAGAACGCCGCAGACGTCTGCACGACGAGCCTGCCGAACACTGACGCCGACTGCATCGCCGGCAAGTGCGTGATCATCGGCTGTGATCCGGGCTTCCTCGACATCAACGGCGTCATCGCCGATGGCTGTGAGTGCAACGGCAACGACTCGTATGAGCCGAACAACACCTGCAGCGGCGCCTCCACCGTGACAGCCGACCTGCACGACGGCAACGGCGGTCGCATCGAGTACTTCGGTGGCCGTATCGTCACGACAGACGTGGACTGGTATCAGTTCTACGCCCGCGACGTCGCCGACGAAGGCTCAACCGCCTGCGACAACTTCCGGCTGCGGGCGCGCTTCGTAAGCAACCCTGGTGACTACTACCGCTTCGACATCTATCGAGGCGCCTGTCCGGCCGACAACAACAGCGCCGCAAACTGGAAGAAGGAGTCGCACCGCAATGACCAGAAGAATCAGGAGAACCAGGTCTGCTGTGGTCAGAAGGACTTCAACTGGTTCACCAACTACAAGGGCTACACCAAGCACAACTACTCGAGCAACGACTCAGAGTTCGGACAGTGCGGCTGCACCACGGTCCACAACCGGTTCGGCACCAACTACGGCTACCAGTATGGACCGGCGAACAACCCTGCCGGCAACTCTGGCGGTCCCTACGGCCGCTGGGATGCCGCCACGGGCGTCTACCACAATACGAGCTCGCCGGCCTGGGGCTACGACTTCACCTGGTGCCACGACGACAGCGACTGGTACTACATGAAGGTGTTCAAGGCGAGCGGCCCGGCCTACTGCGGCGACTACGCCATCGAGCTGAGCAACGGCGTCTACACGCCTGACATCAACAACGGCAAGAACTGGTAGTCGTCAGCAGGCCCCAGCCGGGGTGGCGGAACTGGTAGACGCAGGGGACTTAAACTCCCCAGGGTAGCTTCCCGTGCCGGTTCGAGCCCGGCCCTCGGCACCGCCACAGGCTCGGAGCTCACGGCCAGACGAGAAGGAACCCCCGAAAAAAGATCGCGTGAGGCCCAGAAGAGCGCTTGACAGGGGTCTGGTCCTCACGTAGAACGCCGCTCCCGCTGGCAGGACGCCCTGGCAGCGCGGAACCGGAGAAGCCGAGCGCGACTCCGGTGCAGCCCCGAGAGGGGAGCAGCCCACCGACGGCAGTCAACTCGCAGG
>SXGT01094335.1_pt1 | contig 20580 bp, 20 predicted proteins | sample 3176221 | NCBI WGS metagenome assembly SXGT01 (sample SAMN11356862, study PRJNA531348) | freshwater metagenome | isolation source: freshwater sample F1-120 | place: China: Fuxian Lake, Yuxi | collected 2017-12-25
ATGACCGCCAACGACTATGGCCGCGATCATCACCCGCGATGCTTCTCGATTTGGATGGCGGGTGGCGGCGTGAAGGCGGGACATGTGCACGGCGCAACCGACGACTTCGGCTATAGCGTCCTCGACGGTGGCGTAAGTGTTCATGACTTGCATGCAACGATCTTGCGACTGATGGGCGTCGACCACGAGCGATTGACTTACCAGTATCAAGGTCGCCACTATCGACTCACTGATATCGCAGGCTTGGTTGTGCCTGGCATCATGGCGTAGTCCTCGCATCGATGGCCTAGTCCCAAGTTACTGGCACAGAACGGATGGTCGCAGCCTTACGATTCGTCCGCAAGTGAGGAGTGTGCTACTGCCTAGTATTGCACGATGTCGATGAAGGATTTTCCAATCGTGGTGGTCATTGGTGGTGGATTTGGCGGTATTTCCACCGTTCAAGCCTTGGCCAAAGTCGCCGTGAATGTGGTGCTGATAGACAAACAAAACCATCATTTGTTTCAACCACTTTTATATCAAGTTGCAACATCGGTGCTGCCATCGTCCAACATTGCGTTTCCCATACGCCGTATTTTTCGTGATCAAAAAAATGCCCATGTGTTTAATGATGAGGTGGTCGGCATTGACCTTGCGGAAGATCAACTTGTTTTTGCGAATAATCGAAGAGCCCACTATGACTATCTCGTTGTGGCCGCAGGCTCAGGCACGAGTTACTTTGGAAATGATGAGTGGGCGAAATTTGCGCCAGGAATGAAAACCCTCGATGATGCCACAGTCATTCGAAATAGAATTTTGCGCGCCTTTGAGGACGCCGAAGCAGAAACCGACGCAGCAGCATTGCGCGCACATCTGACATTTGTGGTCGTGGGCGGTGGCGCGACTGGAGTGGAACTTTCTGGTGCCATCAAGGAGCTTGGAGTGGATTCTGTTTGCAAGGATTACCGCCGATTTGATGCCAAAAGCGCGCGCGTTATTTTGGTTGAAGCAAGCGAACGATTGTTGTCGAGCATGAGCCACAGTTCGTCCAATGAGGCTTTGAAGGCCTTGAAAAAAATTGGTGTGGAGGTCCGGTTGAATCAAGCGGTGACCAATGTGTGGGCCGATTCGGTTGAGATTGATGGCGAGCGCATTTATGCCAACACGATTGTGTGGACCGCTGGTGTGAAAGCGAATTCTCTTGGGGCTTCTTTGGGAGCGCAACTGGATCGCAGTGGACGAGTGAAGGTGGAGCCCGATTGCTCCGTGAAGGGCTCGTCAAATGTATTTGTGATTGGCGATATGGCGACAATCAATTGCGCAAAAAGTGGCAAGCCAGTTCCTGGAGTTGCGCCAGCTGCCGCGCAAATGGGAAAATTTGTGGCGAACATTATTAAGCGCGAGGTCGCGGCAAAAAATAAAGAGGCAAAGCGCTTGGTTGCAAACCCTGCCAACGCGCGTAAGAACGCAAGCGGCGGAAGTGAAGTCGAGCAAAATCTGTTGCAGCAACGCGGCGCATTCACCTATTTTGACAAGGGATCAATGGCCACAATTGGACGGGCCAAAGCCGTTGCGGAAGTTGCGGGAATGAAATTTCGCGGAATTATTGCTTGGTTCGCGTGGCTGTTCATTCATCTCATTTTGCTGGTGGGCTTTCATAATCGCATTCTGGTTTTCTTGTCTTGGGGATTTTCCTATCTCACTTTCAGCAAAGGTTCGCGCATCATCAGTGGCAATCCGCAATCACACGTTGTGTCGCCCGTGGGGTCGGACACAGGACATTCCTCGGCTGATCATCGCAAGGCTGCAGAAAAACTTCTTATGCGAACGCAATAACAACCGAAGGTGCGTCCCCACCTACGCTCGTAAGTCTGCGTAAAAAATATCTTTAGCAAAAAATATTTTTAAAAATATTTTCAAGTTCAAAATGTATTTGCGCTTGCATAATTTTTTTTTAAGCCAAAGATTTGCGGGCTAGAGTTGTGAAATTGGCTTTCGCCCAATTGAACTGGCACGCGCTCAAATCCTTGTGGGTTATTGAGCAAATGCAATTATTGGAGGATTCACATTGTTGACACTCGCAGCAGATATGACAACCACCATGAAAGCCCTCAATGCAGGACTTTCCATGGAAGGTATCACCATGTATTTGTTTTGGCTCAGCACCGTCGCCATGGGCGCGGGAATGTTTTACTTTTGGCTTCAACGCAATACGGTTCCAGTCCAGTACCAAACAGTTGTTACTGTGGCAGGAATTATTTGTGGAGTCGCAGCTTTCCACTACTGGAGAATGAGCGGTATTTACATCGAAGGCGTTGCCAGTTTGTTCAACGAAAATGGTGAGCGCATCGCGGGCGCAACGATCAAGCAATTCCCAACGGCGTACCGATATATCGATTGGCTGATCACGGTTCCATTACTTGTGATGGAGTTCCCGCTTCTGCTCAATTTGGGCAAAGCTGGTCGTGAGCTATTCAAAAGCCTGCTGTTTTGGTCATTTGTGATGTTGATCACAGCTTGGGTCGCTGAAGAAAGCGTCGTTGGAAGTCAACAATGGTGGACGTGGTATGTGGTTTCTTGCGGCTCTTGGTTGTACATCGTCTACACGCTGTTCACCAAAGTCACCGAAGCAATGCAGACCGCTCCAGCAAGCATTCAAGAAAGTTTGAAGACCATGCGACTGTTCGTGCTGATTGGTTGGGTTATTTATCCAATCGGTTTCTTGATGGCGCTCAATGGTGGCAATGGCGAAAGTTGGCGCGAAATTTTGTACAACGTGGCCGACGTCATCAACAAGGTCTTCTTCGGCTTGGTCTGCTACCAAGGCGTGAAGGCTTTGGGACACAAAGCCTGAGATTTGGATAGATGTAGTTTGAAATTCGCCCCGTCCAACGCCGCCGAGTTCAATGGATCGCAAAGATCCGCTGAACAGGTGGCGAAGGCGGGGCGAATTATTTTTGTCGGTGCGCGCGCATGGCCATGGTGTGTGTTGGGGTTTGGAGTATTGGCCGCGTGTTTCGATCCAGCATTTACGACTGATCTTGCGCCGTGGCCATTTGTGGTTGCGTTGCTGGTCTTTGGAATGGCTCATGGATGCGCGGACTGGGTCGTGTCTGCCCGACTCTCTGGACGCGTGGGACTCTGGTCCAGAATCAGTGGATTTGCAGGCTATTTATGCCAAATGCTTGCGTGCTTGGCGTTGATGGCGATACTGCCAGGCGTGGCCACCTTATTGTTTTTCGCATTGACCATCATCCACTTTGGCATGGCTGATGCGACCGCTGTCGGCGCGGATAACGATGGATTTGTGGCGCGGTGGGGATTGGTACTTGGCCGAGGCTTGCTGTTGTTAAGCACGGCAATAGCCGCGCATCCAGTTGTCGCTTGGGCGCCGTTTGAGCAAATTGGAATTGCGCTGAGCGCGTGGCAAGATGGCGCGCCAAGCGTCTGGATGCCCGCGCTCGAGCCGATGCGACAATGCGCGTTGATTGGAGTTGGCGCTGGCGTGGCGTTGGCTTTGGCAAGCGCATTCGCACGAACGCGTCGAGGAAATCCGCGCGCCGCAATTGCTGATCTTATTGAGCACGCTATGGTCGCAACCATGGCCGCGCTTGCAGATCCTTTATTTGCTGTTGGCATTTTCTTTCTTGGTGTGCATGCATTCAGACACACGCGCCGCTTGGCCTGCACAAGCGTCGTGATTTCGGTGCCATTCACGCGAAGCGGTTTTATGGTTCGTCTTGCGCGCGTGCATGTGATCAGTCTGCCATTGCTGTGGGCCACAATTCCTTGCATGATTCCACTCTGTTTATTGTTTGGCGGCTTGAGCGCGCACTCGCTTGCCGTTGCCAGTATTGCCTTTTATATGATCACCACGCTGCCGCATCATTTGCTCGGATTGCGCTTGCCAAACGCCGATTTATCGCCGGCCGCGTAAAGAGATGGCGCACAGTTTGTGATTGCGCGTCGCCAAATTGAGTGAAGAATATTTTTCGCTTCCGTTGCCACGCCACCGTTGCGGGCAGTATCAGCTCGAACGCAGTCTCGCCGCGACCAGGTTTTCCGCGCCGCCCGCGACGATCAGTTCTTGTGCCGCAGGACTGAGTGGTGGGAATGTGAATGTCTTTCCCGCAGCGGAAATCGACGAGGTTCGATAGTCGATGGTGATTTCAGGACCGACCGTGGTCAAACTTTTGTTCGCCAAAGTCGCGCGAAGATGCGCGACAAATTCTGGACACTCGAAAACAACGAATCCATTGTTGAACGCATTGCGCTTGTATGTCTCGGAGAAGCTGCTGGCAATCACGCAGGGGACTGCCTTAAACTTGAGCGACGTCGCCGCTTGTTCTCGGCTTGAACCTGTGCCGAAATTGAGTCCGCCGACAACGATGTCGCCCGAGCGATACATCACATTGAAGTTTGGGTCGAAGTTTTCGAAAGTCACTGCCGCCATCTGCTCTGGCGTGAAATTGTCGTTGTATGTGTGCTTTCCTGCATAGATGCCGTCGGTGTTGAGATTGTCCTTATCCAGCAGCAACGCTCGGCCATTGACGCTGGCAGGAAATCCCGCAATGATTTCCACCGTGCTCGCCGCGCGCGCGGCACTCTTGGCGCGTCGAATCGCAGTCCCAGCAGGTTGATTCGAAAACTTTTGCGGCGCACAAATGAATCCTGCAAGAGCGCTCGCCGCTACGACAGCTGGTGATGCGAGATAGACCTGCGAATCTGGATCTCCCATTCGTCCTTTGAAGTTTCGATTGGTCGCACTGATTGCAACCTCACCTTTGCCGACAAGTCCGCGCCCAAGACCAATGCACGTTCCGCATCCTGGCGGCAGCGCAATCGCACCGGCATCGACGAGCGTCTTCCAGTCTCCGCTTGCTTCTGCATTCGCTTGCACTTCTGCGCTCGCTGCTGCGAGATAGAACTCGACGCCCGCTGCGACGCGTCCACCTTTGGCGCGCACGACTGCCGCAGCATCGCGAAGATCTTCGACGCGCGCGTTGACGCACGAAAGCAAATACGCCTTCTGAATTGGAATGTGTTTGGATTCCATATCCGGCAACGAGACCATCGTCTTGACTTCATTTGGCCCAGAAACATGCGGAACGACCGTAGAAAGATCAAGTTCCAATTCGATGGCATATGACGCATCGGCATCAGCAGTCAGGTTGGCGCGATCTTTCCACCACGCGTCAATGTGTGCCAGCGAGTATCCAGATCGAGATTTTTCACTGCGCGTTCCAGGTCTTCGATCGCCGGCGAAAGTTGCGGCGCGCGACTTGAGATATCCAACTGTCACTTCGTCAAACGGAAAAAGTCCGGCGAGTGCTCCCCATTCTGTTGTCATGTTGGAGATTGTCATTCGCGCATCCATCGAGAGCGCGGCAACACCATCGCCAAGAAACTCCACAGCGTGATTCAAGACCTCGTCGTGATTGAATAATCCGCAGAGTGCGATGATCACATCTTTGCCTGTGACTCCAGCGGCAAGTTTTCCGCGCAAGAGAATCTTTGCAACAGGTGGAACTTGCCACCACGTCACGCCAGTCGCCCAAATGCTCGCGGCATCGGTGCGAACAACTGGCGTGCCCAGAGCGGCGACCGCGCCATACAAATTCGAATGCGAATCGCTCCCGACAACGAGCGAGCCTGGAACAACATATCCCTGCTCGACCATCACTTGATGGCTGATGCCGGTGCCTGGCGGGTAGTAATCCACGCCGTGCTCGCGCGCGAAGGCCTGAATCTTGGCGTATTTGCCGAGGTTTTCTGGAGTGACATTCTGAATGTCGTGATCGATCGCAAAGACGGGTTGCGATGGATCAGCGATTTTCGTCGCGCCGATTTGCTTGAACTTTGGAATGACTGCGCCAGTGTTGTCGTGGGTCATCACGTGGCGTGGACGGATTGAGATGAAGTCGCCCGCGTGGACTTTCGTCCCTGCAGGCAATCCGTCAGCGTGGCGCGCAGCAATTTTTTCAACAAGCGTGAGTGACATAGTTGCTCCAAAGATCAAGTTGCGTGATCAAGTCCAGCGATGCTGTCTAGCGATCAAGATTTTTTAGCGGCGCGTTTGCCGAGGAACTTCGCAATGTCAAAGTCAACGAAATCGGCGTGATGGAAAATAATCGATTCGATGGATCGTTCCATCTTGTCGCCTTCGTGACTGTGGGTCGCAATGATGTGCATCACTTCGCCTGGGATGCCGTGCTTGTATGCCAACGCAACCCCTGTGAATGGATGTCGCACTTGCTGGCCAAATGTTCCTTGAACGACTTTGCCCGAAGCGTCCTTATCGAACTCCAACGGCTTTCCACAATCAGCAAGCAGAGCGCCTGCGATCAAATAGTCGTGTTGGATCGGGATATCGCAGCGAAAACTGCTTTCAAGCACGCCTGCGATGGCAATGCATTGCAATACACAGGAATTCAAGTGCTCGATGAATGTCATTTCGATATCGCCAGCGAGCAGCGTGAACTTGACCGCGCGAAGTTCCTCGAAGGTCCATCCTTTGCCGCCGCATCCTGTCGCGATCGCTTCATTCCAAACGGCGGCGACCTTTGCGCGCAATGTTTCGTCCTTGATTTTCAGGAGGCTGGGAAAGAGCTCGGCGATTTCAGCGACGCCGAGGTTGGTGCGAGGATGAGAAGGGGATTTTGTCATAGTGGTCATATTGCTCTCAAGATATGGTGAAGTGAAGGGGAGTCAAGAAGAGGGGAGTGAACGCGCGGATGGTCCGTCATATCCGTGATTGACGGGGTCGATTCGCCGCATTGGTTTTTCTCGTGTTTGTTCTTCAACCACATGCGCGACCAGTCCTGGTGTTCGCGCAATCATAAAGATGCCGTTGAAGACAGATGGATTGATTCCAACATCGGCAAGTATCGCGCCAATCGCGCCATCAACATTGATTGGTAGCGGTTTCTTCGCATCTGCGAAGCATTTTTCCACTGCGCGAGCCGCCTTCATATGAGCTCCATCAACGCCTGCTTCTTGCGCAAGCGTGAAGAGCCGTGCAGTGCGTGGATCTTTCGTGTGGTATCGATGTCCGAAGCCAGGCATTCTCTCCCCAGCCTCTTTCATCGCAGCGAGATGGCGCGATGCCGCGTCGTCTATCGAGATCGATTCTTTCGCCGCCCGATCTGCAATCGCTTTCAATTGTCTCGCGCAATCCTCGATCGCGCCGCCGTGGTGTCGATTGATCGACATGATGCCAGCGGCAACCGACGCACTGAGCGATGCGCCAGTCGATGCAACGGTTCGTGCAGCGAGCGCGCTTGGTGGTGTCGCACCGTGATCAATCGAAGCGACAAGCACAGCATCCATCAATCGACCGATTGGCGCGGATGGCAATTCGCCAGTCAGAATCAGATGCACGGTTGCGCCGAACGATGCTCGTCCCATCAAATCCGCGATGTCATATCCGCGGACGGCAACCTTGTTTGGTTCGATATGTGTGACCGCTGTATGCCACGCCGCAATCTTTTCTGATTCGCTCATAAGACTTTTCCCTTTGATTCGTTTAAGAATTTCGACCACTGCGCCTGGCAGTTCGCCAAAGGCATCGACGACCGTCGCGCCTGCTTCGCGCAGTGCGGTCACTTTTCCTGCATGCGTTCCGCGTCCACCTTCGATGATCGCACCCGCATGACTGAAGCGAGTTCCCTCGCGCGCCGCCTTGCCACCGATGTATGCAATGACTGGCTTGGTGACTTTGCGATCACGAATCAATTGCGCCAGCTCTTCTTCTTGTGTCGACCCAATTTCACCAAAGATCACGATTGCTTCAGTCAGTGGATCTGCTTCGAACATCAGCGCGGCTTCTGGAATGCGAATGCCAAGCACCGCATCACCGCCGATGTGCGCGATGGTGGAAATACGCACACCAGCTTGGCCCAAGTAATAACCAGTGCTTGATGCCATTCCGCCAGAGCGACTGATGATGCCAACGCCAGCAGGAACGCCGGGCTTGAACCACTGACGCGCGCTTTCTGCGCGACCACCGATCATGCCAACAACACCTTTGCCTGGACTGAGCACGCCGAGTGTGTTTGGACCGAGAAATCTTGCGTTATTGGCACGCGCAGCTGCCGCAATTTCCATCGCATCCCACACGGGAACGCGATCGGGCACAAGCACTGTCAGTTTGATTCCCGCTTCGATTGCGGAGATCGCAGCATCTTTCACGCCAGCGGCGGGCACGAATAGAACCGAGATGTCGATGTCACCCAACGCTGCGACAGCTTCCTGTGGCGTGTTGAAAACAGGCACGCCCAGAATTGTTTGTCCACCTTTGCCAGGCGTGACGCCTGCAATGACATTCGTTCCATATTCACGCATCAACTTTGTGCGAGCTTGACCTTCTCGGCCAGTAATGCCTTGCACAAGCACGCGCTTTGTTTCGTCAATGAGAATTGCCATCAGCGCGCTCCTTGCGAAGTCGCGGGAGCGGTTGCGTGTTTGGCGCTTGGAACAATTCCAGCAAGTCCTGGAATATCAAGTTCCAAATAAAAGCCTTCAACGCCAGCGATGCGACATTCAACATCGCATGCGAGCAGTTCAGAATCCTTCGACGCAAAATCTTCAGCCGAAAGCGAAATCGCAGGCGCACCGCCGCGGTCGATGACCAATCCGCTCGAATGTGTTTCGATCGCTCGGCGAATCTGCGACCACTTCGCGCTGTCAATCCAAACGCGTCCACTTTTGACGGGGAATGATGTTGCGGAAGGATCCTTGACGAACGCGGGCAGTCGCGGCGCACGCGGCATCCATTTTTTCCCGCCAGCGCTGTTGACAAGTTCTGCGAATCGCGACGCAATCATCGCGGGCGAATCTGTCTTGCGATATCCCTCAACTGGCGCTTTCAGCAATTCGGACATTCGCCGAAGAATGTCGACCGCGCGATCTTCCGTGTTTCCACCAAGTCGAATCACAGCGGGGATATCAAGGTCAAGTTCCCAGAACGCTTTGGCGAGTCCATACGCGGACCAATACTGTTCTTGACTTGCGACGCCAGAACCAGATCCGAAATAGCCGACCAGATCAGGCTGTGCAAGGATGATTCGACTTGCACGATAGACCTTTGATGCGGAGGGATTTCCGCTGGTGTCAGTGAAGTTTGCAATGGTGAATCCCGCATTGACAATCGCATCCATCGACATCATCGATCCACCACCACCTGCGCCGTGAAATCCAACGAGCCCTCGCGTGTCCTTGCTTGCAGCTGTCGCCAACTGCGCGAAATAAAATGTTCCGCGGTGATCGCTTTGTTCTGCGGCGTATGCCACGCGCTCGAGTTCCGTTGGTGGATGATCAAATTCTCGAGCGATCTCGATGCCGAGATCGGGATGTCGAACGACGGCATAATCGTCGATGGTGATTCTGCAATCTGCCGCGACGAATTTTCCATCGGTTGTCAGCACCAAAGGATTGATTTCCAAAGATCGCGCTTCCACAGATCGCGCGGCAGCGAAGAGTTTGTGAATCGATTCGCACAATCCTTGAATTTGTGCCGTGGAAAGTCCGCACGAGGCAACGGCAGAACGCACCGCGGAATCGTCGGGTCCTTTGGTCACTTCGCAGGGGATTCTGCGTGTCGATGTCGCGCGTTCTTCAATTCCACTTCCGCCGCCATCCGCGAAGATGATGACTGGGGCGCGCGCGGCGTCATCGATGGCAAATGAGAGGAAGAACTCGCGTGCGATCGATATTTTTTCTTCGACCAACACCGCTTCGACTGGAAATTGTCCAACTTTCATCGCAAGCATCCGTGCCGCGTGCGAACTTGCTTGATCGGGTGTTCGGGCGAATGCGACGCCGCCGATTGCGGCTCGGCCAGTCATCCACGCTTGAATCTTGATGACGACTTCGCCGCCGTCGGTGAGCAATTCATTCGCCGCAACTGCGGCTTGTTCAGAAGTTGTCACAGCGCGACCGCGAGGAATACTGAATCCGTTTGTCGCGAGGATTGCTTTGCCTTGATGTTCGTGCAGGCGTGCCATTGAGAGCTTTAAGATAGCAGTCGATGCCGAAGCGATCACGATGGTTCGGACAACCTCGCCGCGACCGGAGAGGTCGGCAAAACACGATTAAATCCAGCGCCTCGGCGTAAGTCGGTCAATTGTCCCGCGTGCAATCCGTTATGAAAGCACAATCGAATGGCAAGAGCATCGATTCGCAGTGGATCACCGTTCCATAAAACGGTTTCTTGCAATCGCTGCGCGGGAAGCGATTCCAAAACGCAAGCAAGTTCTTCTATCGCACGCGAAAAAATTTCCTGGCCACGAGCAAGCGAAGGATAAAAGTTGGGGTCACTGAGAGGCATTGAATCTTTCATCACATCGTCAGCTCGAAATCTGACGGAGGAGCTTTGCGCGCCATCCGAACCATCCTCGGGCGCAAAGTCTTTCTCATTCATAGCGGGGCCACCAATCAAATGCCCAAATCGTGCCATCGTGTACGCAGTGTGGCCGAGAATCCATATCGGATGATTCGGCATTCCTGGTCGCTGCATGGCACGGTTGCTCTCGTCAAAGCCCCGCAGAAAGCGCAAGAGCAGTGGGGCGGATCCGCGGATCATCAGCGCAAGGGTGGATGGAGATGTTTGGTTGGTCATAACGCCATTCTCCCAAAGAATGCGAATTCGGTTGGACCAGAAAACTTTAAAAAATTTATGGTTTGACTTGCAATTTTTCGTACTCAATCCGACCTTCTAATTGATATGAAACAGATTCAGGGCCCAAATAAATTTCAGCAAGTCCTTGTCGCCGCTTTCAGCCTTTTCATTGGCATATTGCTTGCCCGTGCAATGGGTTTGTGAGCGACACAAGATGTCATAAAAAAGCCCCTCGAAATGAGGGGCTTGGTGCAAGTCCGTTTTGTGGTTGTCCAACGACATCTGCTGCGGCGCTTTAGGGTACGAGTCCCCAGCGAGCCAACAGCATTCCAAGGTCTTCAGCATTTGTGTGCGTATCACCGTTGAGATCTCCAGCGAGCGGATTGGGAATGTCCCACCAACCGAGCAAAATATAAACATCTTGTTGATCGATCACGCCGTTGAGATTGAGATCGCCATAACGCGCCTCGCAGGAATCTAATTTTCCGTCGTTGTCCGCATCAGCCGCACCGTTGGAAATGTCCACGGAATCGCTGATCCCATTTCCGTTGCAGTCGACCAAAGCAACTGCGGGAACTGGAGGGGCTTCAACCAACTGCTCGCGTGCTTCAATAGTCGCAGGAGCATCTTGAATCCAAGTGGTCCCACTTTTCTTCAAGACGGTTGTCGTTTCTGCTTGGGCAGTCGCAGTGTTGACTTGCGTTACTACTTTTTTCGTCGCAGTGACGGTGGTGATCGCAACGGTTTCTCCGTATGCGACCGTTGCGAGCGAAAGAATGACAATAGGTAAGAGTCGTTGCATTTGTGTCCTAATAGTGTTGTTTTTTGGAAAGCCACTATCGGCGCTAATGTGAATCGAGCTTAACTTTTGATGGATTTATGTAGCAAATGCAGAAGTGAAAAAAACTTTAACCCGAATCGCAAATAGATTCCCAAGAAAACTGAATAGTTCTGTCTATTGGACCTAGCCCAAAATCCCCAGCCCAGAATTTCTTACCCAGAATTTCTTACCCAGAATCACTGCGTGATATTTCGATCAATGACCAATTCGGATGTCAACGAGAGTGAACTTGTTTCTTGTGGCACTGAGATCAGAATGGTCTGATGTTGGAATGGCATAGTCACCTTGTCAGGTCTGACGATCTGTTGAACTGAAATTGGCTTGTCTGACGTAATCTTCATTGATGTCCCAAGCCACGACACCGTCCAAAGCTTTCCTTGTCCTGCGATGTTGAGAGGTTGAGAGCTACCCGTGTGAAAGCGATAAAACTCTGTACCACTCGGAACAGCACTTGAGAGGTTGGCCTGATCAACGATCTTGACGAAGCCAGTTTGATCCCATGAGATATTGCGCGTGCATGTTGCGCCTAGATACGCTCCAGAACTATCGATTGAGATATCTCCACCATTCGCATCAAGGCGATTGACGGTAAGCGGAGCCGAAACAGCCAAACCAGAAGGGGTGAGTTGATCAACTTGCATTATGTTTGAACCAGCAGAGCTTGCGTAGCCGTTGAAATAATCCGGATCGCTGTAATACGGGGTTCCGCAGTTCATCAACACGATTCGATCGCCGTTGTAAATACTCAAGTGACCTTGCTCTCGCCGAATATGATTTTCTTGAGGAGTGCCACCTTTCGCCCAGATTGCAAGCGCTTTCTGAGCGCCAGCGATAGGTTGAAACTCAGTTCGCCATGTCACTAATTGCTGTGAGGGGAAAGATGCAAAAGTTGGAAGCCGGACTTGCCCCGCACCACCGTTTTCCAAAAGATAGTCGGCATACTTCAGAGCGTCGAGAGCGCCAATAGGCTGTGGACTCGGATACAAGAATCGAATCATGGATAGCGCGTCAGGATCGCCGGAGGCCATCGCCGCAGCACTAAAAGAGGAGAATGGAACTGTAAAGCAATAGTCGGGCAATTCAGACCGTCCGCTATCGCCACAGTTGACGAGCATTTTTCCTGGTTGGTGCATCTGGGCAAACCATTTCCAGTTGTTCTTTACAAACGGAATGGAGATGCATCGAGAATCTCCCGCCAATCGCATTTTGCCGATGATTTCATGAGTCGACATCAATGACATTTGGGCGTAACTGAATCCCTCAAGAAACTCGCCATTTTGACCATGACTTTGAAGACTTGCAATTAAATTTTCGACACCGAGGTTGTATGCCGGCAAAAGGAGGGGATCCTCTAGGAAGAGGCACGCCTTGATGAGACCAATCGAAGGCTCGATCCACTGATTCGAAACAACATATCGAGACTTTACAAACCATGGTCGACGATCACGCCAGTCTTGACAGATTCGTTTGACTTCTTCGCGAAGTTGCAACCGCAATCGATTACGAAGTTCTAGAGGGACGCTGTCTCCGAGAATCGTTGAAATATCGACGATCGCACTGATTCCCCAAGCGGTTGCCAGCCAAACCCCATCGCCACCCGCGGGCATCACGACATTGGGCTCCCAAATGGTCGTTCCTGGTCGTTGGAGCGGAACAAATTTGTTCAATTCTTCAAGCATGTTGACAGCCCGACTCAATTGTTCTGGATTTTGAGTGTATTTCGCCGTCAAGGCAAGAAGGACACCATTAGTCGAGAGCCAACTGGTTTGTGTGCAGTCGACCATTGCTAAAGCAAATGTTTCACGCTTCGCAAGAGCAACATCAGCAAGTCGCCCGTCTTTCATTCCTGTTGGAATTTCTTGGAGTGTTGTTGGTCGTTTGTAATTGCTCACGTTCTGAAATGACGGCTGGTTGGCTATTTCTTTGAACTGCTCCAACATAGATCGAGTGGATTGCGAGTTGCCAGCCCTCTGTAAAAGAGCATTCCAGTCGGTCGGAACAAATTTCAGGGTGCCTGAATACAAGGCAACTCTTGGGCCAGGAATCTGCGCAAGTGCCTGATTTGCTGCTTCAATCGTCACTCTCGTGAGTTCAGGAATGACTGGTGAAGTTGCAGGTTGTCCTCCAGTTGGCGCAGTACCACCGGCTAACTGGCGAGCAAGTTCTTCTGCTGTGATTTTCCCAGAAGACAAATCAACGATGGCCTGTCCGATTTGTTCGCCAGTCTTTGCAGTAGTTGCGGGTCCAGTGGTTGCAACCGCAATTGCATCGGCCGTCTTTGAAGCTTCGGTTGGTCGAGCGATACTGGCAACTGAATTTGTTGTTGTCTTACCACCTTGGATGTTTCCTTCAACGGTCTTTGCGGTTGCAGGCTTTGCTGGCGCGATTACAACTGTGGAGGCGACCGGCGCAACGGCTTTCGTTGCTGTCGAAGGAGTAGAAGTTGTAGCTGTAGGCGCAATCTTCTTGCTTGTTGTGACGGCTGAGGCCTTGGTGGTACTAACTGCAGCCGGTGCTTTTGCAGCCGGTGCTTTTGCAGCCGGTGCTTTTGCATTTGTCCCCGAAGGAGTTGCGACTCGAGATTGTCGCGCATCAGCTGGCGAACAAACGAGCAGACTTACAATGATTGCCCCGAGGAATTTGATTGGAAATGAATTGTTCATTTTAGTGTTCAGCATAATACTTAATCTCCTCTAGGAAATAAAGAGAAAAATTTGCGAATGCATGTTTACCTTGGCGCAAGACGAATGTCTCGCAAAGAGGACCCGAGTACCAATGCAGGCGCATCGGGTCTGTGGTTGCCAACAGATGATAAAGTGGCATTCTCGATTGACAATGCAAGTCCTGTTTCGCGTAATTTCAACTATTTCTTCGCAAATTAAAGTATGATCATTGTGGAAGTATCACGCCACAATCGATAATGCATCAGATTAAAGGCGTTAATCTCCCCCAAATGCACATTCCAACCGCTAATTTGCGCCGTTTGCTTGGCAGTACGATTCTTTTGGCCTGCCTCCTCGCTATGTCGCCCATTTTTACCAGCAAGCAATCGACCGTAACCGCAGTCCCTCGAACAGACGGTGGAATTCTTTCGCGACAAGCCGAAGTCATTCGCCGTGCGCGTGAATCCGCACCAACGAATGTGGTCTTTGTGGGAGATTCAATCACGCAAGCTTGGGAAGATGGCGGCGCGGCAATTTGGAAAGAGCGATTCGCAGTCGCAGGAGCGCTGAATCTCGGCGTGAGCGGAGACCGAACAGAGCATGTCTTATGGCGCCTCGATCAAGCGCCTTTGACGCGACTCGCGCCAAAGGCAGTCGTCTTGCTGATCGGCACGAATAATCTTGGCCACGGAACTGCGAATGCCGCGCAAACTTTTGCAGGCATTTACGCGGTGGTCGCAAAGATTCATTCGCAAGTTCCCAACGCACGCATTCTTCTGTGCGCAATTTTTCCGCGCGAAGAAAATATGAATGCGATGCGAGGTGATGTCGCGCAAGTCAATCAAGCTCTTGCAAGTGCGTTTGCAAATGACTCGTCTGTTCGCATCATTGATCTCTGCGCTGCTTTTATCGGGGTCGAGGGAAAAATCCCTGCTCGTTTAATGCCGGATTTTCTCCATCTCACTCCTGCGGGATATCAAGTGTGGGCCGATGGAATCCGCGCGCCGCTTGCTGAAGCGTTGAATCAATAGCGCGCAGGTTTCGATCAGCGAAGTTCGAATTCTTCGGGCGGGGGGCAAAGAGGATTGACCCACTGAATGACTGCGGCCCATCCCGAACTTTCATCGTCATGCGGCAAATATCCAAAAATTGCACGAATGACAAGCCATCCATCTTTGAGATGAACGGTCAACACTGGGTCGGTGAAAATTCCAGCAACGACTTCATTCACATACGTCTGCGCATCCATTTGACTTTGACGATTGTGATATCCAGGCAAGCGACTTCCGCCAACCATGCGCCAAAGATTTTCTGCTTGGACAAGCGCGCGCGTCGCGTCGGTCAATCCGTGTGCAATGCCATGATGCTGATGATCTGGATCGACCATCACATCCGCGCCATAGAGCGTGTGGCCATTGGGATCATGATCGCTGAATGATCCTTTTGCCGTCAGCACATCCCACGAATCATCGATATGAAAATCGTGCATGCAAAGTCGTAGTGTGAAATGAACCCCAGCGACTTTTCCAGAGGGAATGTGCTCCGCGACAAATTGCCCTTGCGGAAAAACCTGATGATGCGCGGCAAGCTCATCACTGGTGTAAGGAGTGTCATTTGGGTAAACCCGCGCGCAAATTGCCGTGATTTCCGCAAAATCTTCGGGGCGCATCAATCGGATTCGATATTCGGTGGGCAGCATTTTATGGAATCACATACCAAAACACGAGAGTTTCAACGAGCAAGAGCGCCAGAATAATCAGTAGATCTTTGGCGTGATCTTACAACGGAGCTTGCTCGGGCAAGAACACCCCCGTGCGAGCCATACTTGCTTGAACCCCGCCCAAAAGCCAAAGCGAGATGCACATTATTCTGAATTGCATTTCATAATAATGCGCCATTGACAGACGAGGAAAAATTCACAGATTTTTGATCGCGAAGCAAAACCCCCACCGCTGAGAAAATGTTTTACAAGGAATCAAACCCGTATCAATAGGCGCACCCAGTAAGCAGTGAATACTCCACGGTCAACAACTATCCGACCAATTCGGCCACTCATTCAAAAAGTCCGCTCGATTTTGAGCATTCAATTCTCACCTCCAAGTTCGCGAAGTCACGCGCTTGGAATATGTCACATCCACGCAAAAAGCATCCTAAAGAAGAGTGATTTTGAGCCAAGGGTCAGCGCAGGAAAACCCCCGCACTTGAAACGCACCCGGGCGTTGAGCGTCAGGGCCATCGATCTGATGGAGCTGCGATAGAAATATGAAAGCCGACGCAACTTCAGAAGGCTTGCAACGTTCGGCAATTCGATAGAAAGCGAACCGACATCAGATTGGAGCGACCATGGCCGACCGTCTACTGTTCCCGCAAGACGACCGACCAATATCAGTTTGGGCGGTTGGTTTGGTCTTTGGTTCGGATCTTCATAGATCCGCTGAGGACCCATTCCGCGTGCTCGGCTTTAGCCCCAGTTCCGCTTGGAACTTTGATTCGCATGTCTTGAAAATCGTAAGTGATTTCCGCGCCGCGACCAGTCAAGTGGTCAAATAAACCAGCTGCCAATTCTGGCCAAGAATTTGTGTGTTTTGGTGGGAGTGTGTCAGCCATTTTGAAATCTCCAATTACGGGGTTGAGAAAGTTGATCGAAAGTGAGAATGCAACAATAGGCATCTCCAATGGCGCAGGCGAGGACAATCTCAAATTTGATAAAAATTCACCTTTTCTGTGCCGCGGGCAAGTGTCGTTCCCTCGTTGTTACACTTATCGCACGGAATCGCCGATTTGCAGTGGATTTGTCGCGCTTGCTCGCCAAACATGAACAATTGAAAGCGAATTCCCATCAATATGAGCGGTTCATCGCAAAAATCCTCGCTCGATCAATTCCCGTCGATATCGGTTGTCGCTCTTGACTTCAAGACAAAGAAGGCCGCAGATATCACGATCGACCAGATCGAAGAAGCCAATCGCAACGGGAGCTTTTGTTGGATCGACGTGGACCTCGCCAGAGCCGATGAATCTGTGCCAGCCGCGCTGGTGCGACTTGGACTGGTTCCGACAAATGTTTTGGAAAGCGCGCAGACCGACGAGCCGAGCATTTCGTTCGGGCGCCACGAACACTGCATCCATCTTGTATTGGTCGGCATGCAATGGGCGGAAGATCGACTCGATCTTGAGCGGCTCGATGTGATTATCTCCGCCCAATCGATGGTCACACTGCACCGCAGCGATATTGGATTCCTGAGTGCGGTCAAGCGGGAGTATCTCACCGACTTCGTGCGTCATGCCGCAAGTCCCAGCTTCCTGGTGTACGAACTTTGGGATCACCTCCTCGACAACTTTGCCGCAGTCCAGAAGGCACTGGAGGATCGTGTTGTTGGCATCCAGCGTGCGCTCGCGGGCACCCCCGACGAATCGATCTTCCGAGATTCGTCGGAACTGGCATCTCAGCTTTTGCACTATCGCAAGGTGGTGCTGCCAGCCCGCACCGTGCTCACGGATCTTTCGCTGCGAAAGTCCGCCTTCGTGAGCGAGGCATCGCAGGCCTTTCTCGCCAACATGGCGGGGACTGTCGAGCGAATCCTGCAAGATGTCTTGGTAGACCGCGACATCCTCTCTGATTCCCTCAACAACTACATGTCGTTGGTGGCGCACAAAACCAATCGTGTGATGAGCAAGTTGACCGTGGTCAGCATCATCTTCTTGCCACTCACATTCCTCTGTGGTGTGTACGGAATGAACTTCGAAGTGCTTCCAGAGCTCAAGTGGGAGTGGGCTTACGGCGCATTTTGGATCGCGGTTCTGGTGATCGCAGTGTCACTGATTGTCTTGATGCGAAGATTCCGCATCATCTGATTTCCACACGAATATGTCACATTCATCCATGAGCGCACGACCTGACACGCAACAGACTGGTATGCCGTTGGAGGCGAGGTCAATCGGCGTGATTGTCTGGGATGTTTGCGTCATCAGCGCTTCCGTTTTCGCAGCTGTTGCCATACCGCTCAATCTCGCCTTTGCGGCGCGCGACATTCATATGGAGTCGCGAATCATCCAACTGGTCTTTGCTCTCGACTTTGTGTTGCGATTACGCGCACACTTCCAGAAACGAGCGGTTCGATCTGTTCGGTGGCATGAACCGACTGGATGGTTGGTGGTGGATGCGATCGCGGCTCTGCCGATCATCTGGGTGTGGATCGCACCGCTGGCCGGTTTGTCGCTGGTGGTGAAAGTATTTCGCATCGCTCACTGGATGCATCAATGGCGAATCACTGCGGTGCAGTGGGGCGACGCTCTCAGGCTGGTGTTCTTTGCCTTCTGGCTTTTCATCAGCGCGCACTGGCTTGCATGTGTCTGGTCCACCATCACGCCGAGTTATGACTCGGACGGTGTCACGCGCTATCTACAGTCGATCTATTGGGTCATCGAGACTCTCACGACCATCGGATATGGCGAGACGACGCCAACCACGAATGTGCAACGAATGTTTGCGATTGTGGTGATGCTGTGCGGTGTCGCGGTCTACGGATTCGTCATTGGAAATGTGGCCAGCATGCTTGCAAAGCGTGATCCATCCAAAGCGCAGTACTTCGAACAGATCGATCAACTGAACGCGTTTCTGAAGTATCGATCGTTGCCGCCTGAAACAAGACGGAGGATTCAGGACTACTACGCGCATATCTGGCAGGAGAGAATGGGATACGACGAATCGACATTCGTCGCTTCACTTCCGGGCGGTCTGCGGCGTGAAGTTCAAGTGCATCTGAAGCAAGAGATTCTCAGGCGTATCCCGATCTTCGCGAAGCTTCCTATGGATTTCATTGAGGCAGTTGCGCTGAGCCTCAAGCCGGACATTTATGTTCCAGGCGATTTCATTTGTCGTCTGGGTGAGGAGGGTGATCGGATGTACTTCATCATCAAGGGTGAACTCGAGGTCATCAAGGCGGATGGCAGTATCGTGGGGATTCTGCGTGATGGCGACTTCTTTGGCGAGGTCGCGCTCTTCAAGCAGCAACCGCGCAATGCCAGTGTGCGGGCAAATGATTACAGCGATGTCTACGCGCTGGATCGCAGCGCCTTCAGTGTCTTGCTGTCGCAACACCCCGATGTTGCCGAGCAATTACGAACTGTGGCGGATCGACGGGCGGGTGGATAGTCGTCGGCGCGCGCGAGTGAATCGCAGGCGAAGTAACTTTCCGCGATGGTCATCCCACTGAAATACGTTCGTCTCTTTGTTGACGCCGCTAGTCACTCGCATTTCCAAGAGTGCACACTGCCGCTTGGCACGCAAGACTTCGCGCCACCGACCACGCCGCTCGAAGTATCCGAATTCATTCCGTCTGCGGGATTTGTCGTGGTGCGCTTCGCTCCCGATTGGTCAGGACCGTGGCATCCTTCGCCTTATCGCCAGTGGTTCTTTATGATTTCAGGTTCGGTCACCATCACCGCTTCCGACGCATCGGAGCGCACGCTCTGTGCGGGCGACGCCATCCTTCTTGAAGATATGGGAACGAAGGGTCACCTGACGCGCGTCAACGGCGGCAAGCAAGTGGTGGCGGTGGGCATACGAAGTGATGGGATTTCATAAACGATCGCGCAATGAATTGTTCGTGATTTATTTTCGGTGGCGAAGATGCAAGTCTGTCACGAACACTTTTAGATTTCGGCACAGCGCAGTCACGATGAACTTACGAAAACATTGCTTCGCCGTGGATTTTTCGGGTGCGCGCCGCTATCGCGTGGACGCGGACCGCTTGGCGTCGGCAGTTGCTCGATCGGGGCAAAGCGCGCGCTCGTTGATTGAGCGAGGTCGCCGCGGGCGATTGAGCGCAGAAACGCATAGCAAACTAGAACGTGAATCTTTGACTGCGTGGCCGCATAGAACCATTGAGCGATCAGGGCCGCGATCTGCGGGAAGTAGTTGGCGATCTCAACATCAACGTGAAGCGTGCTCATACCAGACTTTTCGCTCGGCTTGCGAGCAACATCAATCTCCAAATAGCCGTCGCCGTCAATGCCTAATGCCGCCACGAGAAGGCCGCGCTCAATTCGCCAGCGAACAATGCCACGGAGTTCGTCCATCTTGAATTCGGGCTTGCGAAATGCGAGCAGAACAAATGGTCTGCATAGAAAGACAACAAGTCGCTCATTGTCAGTGAACTTGATTTGGATCAGGCCAAGTGTGCAGCGCGTCAGGAAGCGCCAATATGTGTGCGCAAGCCGCTCAAGATTCATTGGTGTCCAGATTGCTTCAAGCGTCTGCGAATTGATTTGCATGTCGGCGGCCTGAAGCGATCTCACCGCGCCGCGCGTATCGATATGAGTTGAATCTGCAAGCGAGCTGATGTGAACACTGCCAACCTTGCACGGGCGGCTGATCAGTCTTGTGCCCAAATCGACCAGTACCAAGGCAAACACCACGAAGGCGGCGATCGCTGCCAGCATTGCGAGAATGAATAAGAAGTCATTCAATATGTTTCGCC